>Ga0207639_10000267_pt1 | contig 37378 bp, 34 predicted proteins | sample KBSCornC32_FD_184299 | JGI IMG/M metagenome (GOLD analysis project Ga0207639, IMG submission 184299) | Corn rhizosphere microbial communities from Kellogg Biological Station, Michigan, USA - KBS Corn C3-2 (SPAdes) (version 2) | ecosystem: Host-associated > Plants > Roots > Rhizosphere > Soil ... | reverse complement strand
CCTTTTGCGATCCCAGGCTGGAGCAAGCTTTCAAGCGCAAGTTCCGCGACGCCCTGGAGGAACGGTTCAAGAAGCCTGTCGAGCGGATCGGCCTGTACCCGATCCCGATCCTTCTTCGGGACCAGCCTGGCTACCGGATCAGCGTCCACGCGGATGCTCCGAGCAAGGCGATTACCGTGCAATTCTATTTGCCCGTCGACGAAAGCCAACGGCAGCTCGGCACGATCTTCCACGAGGGTAATGAGGGCGAGCTCGCGGAGCGGACCACAAAAATGCCGTTCCTGCCGTCGAGCGGATACGCCTTCCCGGTTTCGCTGACGAAGAGCTGGCACAGCGCGGCAACGACCACGGACGCGGACGGCGAACGGATCTCGATGATGGTCACTTATTATGTCGCCGATGACCTGACCGGCTGGCTGAAATATCGCCTCCGCCGGCTCGGATTACGGCTTGGTTTGCATCCCAAAGGATGAGCCGGGGCAAATTACTGAACCGATAGATGGCGGAGCGGGAGGTTTCCCTAATTTGTCCGTAAGCATCTGAAACAACAAGACCTTTTCCGGCACGATAATCCTTGGCCCCACGTTTAGCCCCACACTTTTCGTCGGATTTGGTGAGCCGGTCTGGGCTGTCGTCGGGCGACGTTCCGACCAAGTGTCCGCTTTGGGCCGTCGATTCACTCGGTCGTTGCAACACACGCTTCAGTGGAAGCGGGACATTAGAAGCTCAGAAGACGACACGCGGGTACGGTTGCATGCCACGCAAAGCTCGCCGCCTTAGGCTGACGACCTCTGATAGCCGGTTCGAGCAAAGACTACGTTCCAACTAACGGCGTTGTCGTCGAGTTCGAATCTGCAAGCAGCGCCGTAGCTTCCGTTCGTGGCACGGCTTATCGATGGTCGCATGCGAGGGAAGCTTGCGCTTAGGCGCTCCGTTGAGTTGTCTCTAGCTCAGGAAGTGTGGCGTTTGGGGGGATTAGCTGCGTGGACATTCATAGATATGTGATCGAGCTGCAAAGGCTGCAGGTAAGCGGCCAGACCACGGAGCACAGCTTTCGACCAGCGCTCTCTGGCCTGTTTGGCTCCGTTGACCAGGGGCTGACCGTATTGAACGAGCCAAGACGACTGACCGATGTCGGTGCACCCGACTTCGTATTCATCCGAGACCAAGTGGCGATAGGTTGGTGCGAAGCCAAAGACATCGGGAAGGACATCCGGAAATTCGGAAAAACGGATTACAGCAAGGATCAGAAGCTTCGCTACGTTAAGGGACTGCCCAATCTAATTTACACCAACGGTCTGGATTTCGAGTTCATCCGAGATGGCGAGCCAACTGGGTTCGTGTCTATTGGGCGGCTCGACGGTGGGATCACTCCGGTTCCGGAGAATTACGCCACGCTTGAAGCTTACCTACGCGACTTTGCAAGCGCTACGCCTCTTACAATCACGTCGTCGAAGCGCCTGGCGAGCCTCATGGCGGGCAAGGCAGCCATTATCAAAGAAATCATGCGGCGAACCTTGGAAGCCGATTTGGAGGCTACGAAAGCGGGCGCTGAGACGACTGACCTCATTGGCCAATACCAAGCATTCAGCACGAACCTCATACATGACATCACGACGGAAGATTTCGCAGACATTTATGCAGAGACCATAGCCTACGGTCTGTTTGCGGCCCGGCTCCACGATACTAGTCGCGACACCTATAGCCGCACGGAAGCGCTTGAGCTGCTTCCGCGGTCCAACCCATTTCTGCGTGAGCTGTTCATCTACATCGCTGGTCCAAATTTGGACGATCGCGTGCGCGGCGTAATCGACCAGCTTTGCGACGTGTTCCGTGCAGCAGACCTAAAGAAGATCTTGGCCGACTTCGGAAAGCTAACGGCGCGGCAGGATCCCTTCCTGCATTTCTATGAAGACTTCCTAGCCCAGTATAACCCGACCAAGCGTAAGGCACGCGGCGTCTGGTATACCCCAGAGCCAGTCGTCAATTTCATCGTTCGTGCCGTGGCCGACGTCCTGAGAAACGAGTTCCAATTGCGAGATGGACTGGCGGACACGAGCCGCATCACGGTCGACTGGGACACTGGTCAAAACGACAAAAAGGGTAAGCCTGCCACCATCCGAAAAGACGTCCATCGCGTGCAGATTCTCGATCCGGCCTGTGGCACTGGAACATTCCTCGCAGACGTGATCAAGCAGATTGCGCGGTTGGTTCAGTCTGATGCCCCAGGCCAGTGGTCGAGTTACGTCGAAGGCGACCTCATTCCCCGCGTGCATGGGTTTGAGCTGCTCATGGCCAGCTATGCAATGTGCCACATGAAGCTCGACATGATCCTGACCGAGCTTGGCTATCATCCCTCAGCCAATCCGCCGCGACTGCATGTCTATCTAACTAACTCATTGGAAGCAGGAGAGCGGGTCGAGCAGACGCTCTTTGGTCTGTCACGCGCAATTGCCGAAGAGGCAAAAGCGGCGAGCAACATTAAGCGACAAACCCCAATCATGTGCGTGGTCGGGAATCCGCCTTACTCGGGCATCAGCCAGAACAATGACCCTTGGATCACAAGGCTGATAGAAGACTACAAATACGTCGACGGAGTTCACTTCGGGGAACGAAAGCACTGGCTGCAAGACGATTACGTAAAGTTCATCCGAATGGCGTCGAAGATGGTTGAGAAGAATGGGACGGGCGTCGTCGGCTTCATCACAAACCATGGTTATCTATCGAACCCGACGTTCAGAGGCATGCGCAATCACCTGTTGCGTACCTTCGACAAAATCTACGTGATCGACCTGCACGGCAACGCCAACAAGCAGGAGCGGTCGCCCAACGGCCTTCCGGATAAAAACGTCTTCGATATCCGGCAGGGAGTGGCGATCTTGATCGGAGTAAAGACTAACACCAAGCCATCCGAATTTGGAACGATTTACCGCAGTGATCTCTGGGGCGACCGTCAAACAAAATACGACGCCCTGTGGACGCGGAAAATCACTGAAGTGGACGCGACAGTCGACAGCTTCGCGCCCTACTACATGTTTTACAACATCTCCCGAGAGAAGCTCGAGCGCTATGACAAGGGCATCTCACTCGACGCTTTGTTCGATCAGAAGTCGGTCGGAGCAGTCACTGGCAGAGACGCCATCAACATCTCTTTCACAAAGGAAGAGGCTAAGGCCAAAATCCAGAAGCTCATCGAGCTAAGCGAAGACGAAGCCCGGAGTTACTTTGGTCTCGGTGACGAGGACGCGCGGGACTGGACACTTAAGACAGCGAAGGAGGACGCAGCTCGGGCAAACGAGGGTTGTTACCAGCGCCTACAATACAGGCCATTCGACAGCAGGTGGACGTGTTACACTGGTAACTCGCGAGGACTTTACGCCAGCCCCCAATCTGCCGTCCTCAACAACTTACAATCGGTGTCCAACCTAGCCCTAGTGTTCAACAAGACGCTTGAAGGCGAACGACCGTTCGCCGATGCACTTTTGTTTCAGCAGATGGTCCAACACCACTCCCTGAGCCTGAAGGAGGTGAACTATGTTGCGCCGCTCTATCTCATCCCGAAAAAGGACGACCTGCACCAGGCTATCCGACTCAACTTCAAGAGTGATGCCTATGATCAGTTTGTTGCTGCTGCCGGCTTAGCTGCCGACGATGCTGAGATAAACGACTTGGATGCCCGCCTAGCCACAAAGGGAGACGAAAGGCCAAACGAACTCAAAGTTTTGGATTACGTTTACGCCGTCCTTCATTGGCCATCTTACCGGAAGGATTATGCTGAGTTCTTGAGCATCGATTTCCCCCGTATTCCCCTGCCTGGCTCACCGGCGATGTTCGAAACGCTTAGCGAGAAAGGTGAGACGCTTCGTCTTCTGCATTGCTTCAAGAATGATACGGTCGGCCAAACATCTCATCGCTTCGAAGGAGATGGTGATAGCGCAATCGAGTGGGTTCGTTATCGTGAGGGCAGAATTAGCATCAACAAGTCGCAATACTTCACTGACGTGCCACCCCACGTCTGGGAGATGCAGATAGGTAGTTACCGCCCTGCCGAAAGATGGCTGAAGGATCGCGTCGGACGGGCGTTAGATTGGTCTGATGTCCGCCACTATCAAACCATCCTCCACGTTCTGTCGGAGACTCGACGGATAATGGGGGAGATCGAGACGCTTGCCACAACGTAGGCTGCACGCTCCTGCAGTAGACCCACAGGTTCAAGTCCTACGGAGCGTGGCTTTTCGGCGAGTTATCTCGCTTGGTGCGCTCGGTGGACGGCATCCATATCGCCTGTTTCCGAAAGCCGCCGAAGGTCCGCTTGCCGTCGACTCCAATGCCGATATGCTCCTGTTGCCGAAGACCCTCTCTTGACCCTGCTCGGGCCCTGGAGCGCGCGATGAATAAAGAGGCTCTCGAGAAAATAAGACACGACGTGTTGGCCGAGCTCGCGAATGGAACGACGCAGCAATTCGCCATTATCGGACATACTGCCGCAGCCTACGAGATCCGCGGCATGCTTCTCGCTGTCGGTGCTGCTGATAAATTGGCCGGCATCTTCTCTGCCACCGGGTCGGAGGAAAACAGCAAACGCTTCACTGAACTTCCGTCCCACGCGATCGACGTGGCAATCATCGCGTCTGATGTAGACAAGGAGTCCGTGCTGAGAGCGGTCGAGCCGTACCTGCAACCCTGTACTCGCGTGATCGTCGCCGGCTACGAACACCTGAAATTTCGGAACGAGGTTTTTGATGATGTCGTGAGAAATGCACTCGTACCATCCCTCGCCAATGGCTACCCGAACTCGCTCACACACATCTTCCAGTGCCTTCAAACTGCGGCGCGTCTTGGGCTCGAAGGGGTCGTAGCCGAATTCGGCATTTTCAAAGGCGGCACGACCATGATGCTGTCTCAGTTCGTGGAGAAGCTCGGCCAGAGCTGGAAGGTCATCGGTTTCGACACCTTCGGCGGCTTTCCGGAGAAGCGCAGTCTGTTCGACATGTACGCTCACCCCGACTGCGTGTTTTCAGATGAGCAAGCGGTACGACGCTATCTCGACTCTCGCGACGTCGAGCTGGTTAAGGGTGATGTGATCGAGACTGTGGAGCGCCTCAATGACGAAGATCTCATCCTGGCGTTTTTCGACACCGACAACTTCAGCTCAACCTCGGCAATTTTGGATGTCGTGCTGGACAGGGTGGTAGTGGGCGGCTCCCTGATTTTCGACCATTTCACCGGTGTAGATCGGTTTCGGTACACCTTGGGCGAGCGCATGGCCGCATCGAGACTGCTCGATGATACTCGGTTCTTTCACCTTCACGACACAGGTGTTTTCTTCAGACATCGCTGACCAAATCCGGCTCGCGCTGCAATTTTCTTGCATGTCTGGAATTCAGACATTAGATAGAGAAAATGTAGGCACATCAGGCGAGCAACATGGCAACCTTAGCTCCTCCGAGTCCGGCAACTACAGACTTTCCTAAGGCCGCTATTCTGGCCGCATTGACGGCAGAGCTTACGAACATCGCGACGAAGGAAGCAGCGTTTCGCAAGATCCAGATGCCGACTGATCAGGCGGGCATAATGAAGTGCGGAGTGCCGATGGACTCACTCACAGTCGTCGACGCAATTTGCGTGGTCGAACCGATCCTCAAGTTCGAGCTGCGAGACAGCGCCGTTCGGACGGGCGGCTACAATTCTGTCCAAGAGGCCCTCGATCATCTCATGCCACGTATTGAGCGAGCCTGGGTGAAGAAGAGCAACAAGGGGCAAAAGAATGGCTCAGCCGACCAAGAGTGACGACAACGCCGAAGAGCGTCGCCGGCTCGGCGAACGCTTGAAAGAGGCGCGAAAGTACCTCGGCCTCAAGCAGGAGGAAGTCGCTGCATATCTGAAGATCCCGCGCACCGCTCTTACTGACATCGAGAACGGCCAACGCAAAGTAGAGGCTTTGGAACTGGCCAAACTGGCCCGACTATATCGACAGCCGGTTGGACATTTCACAGGTGAAGATGAAGCGTCCGCTAGCCTGCCAGCGGATGTCGCTCACCTCGCTCGCAGCGTGGCTGAGTTGTCCGAGGCTGATCGCGAAGAGCTGAATCGGTTCGCGGACTACCTGCGGTCACGAGCTGCGGGACAAAAGGGGTAAGTCTGTGGCGCTGTCGTATGCCGAGGCTGTTCGCACCGGAACAATGGAGGCGACGCGCGTTCATCATCGCCTGCAGCTCCGCGATAGTCTTGAGCGCGAGGGTGGCTCAGTTGATGTGTTTCGAGCGATCCATGATTTGGGCATCACGTTGCTGGTGCGGCCGCTCAATGGTCTTCTGGGTGCTTATTTAAGCGAACCAGCGCCGGGAATCCTCGTAACGACGCAGCGACGGCTGAGCATCCAACGCTTTACCGCAGCCCATGAACTCGGACACTTCGCGCTGCACCACAAAGTGAGCCTGGATGACAAATCCATCCTTCGGCGAACACCGAACTCGCCCGAACCAGGGCCGGGTTTTCAGGAGACCGAAGCGGACGCTTTCGCGATACATTTTCTCATGCCCAAGTGGCTGATCCTCTCCCACTGTGAGCGGCAAGGATGGCATGTTGACGATCTTCGCCGTCCCAACATCGTCTATCAGCTGTCGCTTCGATTGGGTGCAAGCTACGAGGCGACCGTCAGGACGCTCCTGCGATACTCACTCCTTCCTGACGGCCTTATGCGCGAACTGCTTCTCGCGAAGCGGCGCAATTTGAAAGCCGATCTCCTCGGTGACTACCAGCCCACGGATTATCGTGGCGATGTTTGGCTCCTGAGCAAGAAGGACGCCGGCACTCGAATTGAGGGCAGCCGGGACGATAAGTTTGTCTTGCGTCTCGCTGAGCACAGCAACGGCGGCTACGTCTGGGACTTCGAGGAGCTCCAAAAGAGCGGCTTTGCGATCGTTCGCGATGAGCGGCATGCCAGTGATGATTTCAGTGTCGGTGGCCCCGTGGTCCGCCGCATCACCGGGTTGGCCGAGGAACCTGAAATCGGACAGCGGGGCATCGTTAAGATCGACGAACGGCGCCCGTGGCAGCCTGATCCAGCGCTTTCGTCTCTGATCTTGCAATTCGACTTTACCGGTCCGGAAAAGGGTCTTTCACGGGCCGAGCGCCGCCGAATTTTGGAGGCGGCATAGTCCTCGATGATCGGCGTTCAGGTAGATCTTCGTTCGGAGTTTGGGCCGGCCCGTGATCAAGGGCCAAGGCCAACCTGCTTGGCGTTCGCCACGAGTGATACGCATGCGGGTCTGCGTCCGGCTTGGACCCCGTTGTCGTGCGACTACGTTTTCTACCACGCTCAGAGGCGCGCCGGCCGGCCTGTCAATAGCGGAGCAGTCCTTCGCTCCATGCTCGACGCCGTCCGGCTTGATGGCCAGCCAGCCGAGAGCCAATGGCCGTATTCGTACAAGAATCCCGCGATGCAAAATTGGAGTCCGCCATCCGGGTTGAGCCCACTCTATGCGCGCAACGGGTCAATTCACGGAAAAGATGTCACGGCGATCCTGCAGTCACTCGACGACGGAGTGCCGGTTATCATTCTCATGATGCTTTCGCCTTCGTTCTTCGCGCCCAGCGCCGAAGGCATCGTCAGTCTCAAACCAGGCGAGCTTCCTGAGCCAAGCCAACGGCATGCGGTCATTGCCGTCGGTTATGGGCACCAGGCGGGAGGCGAGACAGCCATTCTGATTCGCAACAGCTGGGGCGCAGACTGGGGCATCGAAGGTCACGCCTGGTTGACCGAAAGTTACTTGGCTCCGCGCATTTTTGCGTCAGCGCTTCTTTTGGAGGATGTGAGTGTATCTAGCAGTTCCATCGCAGCCTGATTGCGTGACCGCATGGCGCGAGGCAGTCCGGCTCGTCGATAAGAAGCCGAAGCATGAGGCCTATAACGTTATCATCGACATCGAGAACCCCACGGCCCGATCGACGCTCGACGATCCCGTGGTTGAGGCTGTCAGCAATTTCCTTGAGCATCACGGTGAGAAACCGATCGAGGCGATCGCCAACACCATCTTTCCCGCGGCGCTGTACCGTTTGCATGGAGCTCCCAAGTTCTTCGATCGGTTCCGCGACAATGTGCTGCCCAAGATTCGCCGGTCGGAGAAATGGTCCGGCTACTACTTCGAACGGATGATGCAGATCCCGCAGGCCGGGGGAGATCCTATCAACCAAATCTGGGACATCGTTCAGCGCATCCGTAACCCGAACGTACGCGCAAAGAATAAGTTCGAGCTCAGCGTTTTCGACCCGGCGAGGGACGTCAATAAATCGCCCTATGGTGGTCAGTGTCTCAGCTACGCCAGCCTAAAACTGATCGGAACCGGTGCCAAACGCAAAGTCACGATGACAGTGCTGTACCGCAATCACTTCTATTCCGAGAAGCTGCTCGGCAACCTGATTGGACTCGGCAGGTTACTTGACTTCATCGCCACGGAAAGTGGGGTGGGTCTAGGTCCGCTGACGGTGATCTCCACGCACGCGGAAATCGATCTCCCAGGGAACTCCAATCGGCAGCATCTCACAGCACTTTTGAAAAAATGCGATGAAATCGACGCCGCCTGAGCGGAATAAGCTCGGGCTCAGAGTGGCAGCTTCGGTGAATTTTGATCGATGACCTGGGCGATCCCATAAATCGAAAAAACACCGGCAATGAACTCGCTCTGGCCGCCGTAGCTCGGATGCCGCACGGCACATGACTCAATGCCCATTTCGCTAAGAGCCACCTGCGCGTCTCGACCAATCGCCACGATCTGTTTCGGCCGCAACATAGTGATCAAGCTGTCTAGAATGTGCCAGGTAGCCTCCCGCTCTTTGCGAGAATGACAGCGGTTGCTGAAGGGATTTCCTTCCTCATGCGGATGGAAGGGAAAGATGTTCCAGAGCATCACGGGACGGCGGACTTCCTGAAGCACGTTCCAGATGATGGCTGCTGTGCGCTCGGCGACGATCGGTCCTTCGGTGGCACGTTTGAGCGATGACGTTCGGAGAAGCTCCCCGGCACGGTCCAAGTGAACCTCGTCAGTCAGCGGGATGCCGGTGCGACGGCCCCCGCGGTATCCGAGGTCACGGGCAATCCATATGCTTTCAGACTGCGAATCCAGGATTGCCTCAAGGACCTGCTCAAGGTTCCGCTGTCGGCGGAATGGCGCATCCTTCCGGTCGTAGACATCACAACGATCCCGCCAAGGATTGAAGACGCGAGGCATGCTGGTGGCGGCGAGAGTCTGGACGAAGCGACTGGGTGTCATGCTGGGATTGCCCTAACGAGCAGGCGCCGCTTTTTCATGTCGATTGTTACCCGGCCTTGTCGGTGTTTTCTGAGGAAACGAAAGGCTCGATAACCTTCTAAGATCGCCTCCTCCCATAGCCATAAAGGGCAATTCTCCACCTCATAGCCGGCGACGAACCCTCGGATGTGTTTGAGCATGTCGAGCGGCAGACCCCCTCGCTTCACACCATCAAAATAATCGAGTTGCTGGGCTTGGCCGAAGATCCAGGTGGTCACACCTTCCTCGATAAGGTTTGCGCGAGCGCCATCCTCGACTTCGTCAAGCTTAGCATCGCTCTTCCGCTTCAGCCTCAGCAGTGCCCTAATAACCGGAGACCATCCGAGGACTGCCGCGTACGCGTAATGGAACACGTCGTGGAATCGATAATCATCAGGTTCGGCTGCGTTGTCGGTCAGGCGGTCGCCAACATACACGCCACCAGAGCGCTGATAGACGAAGATCTGAGCTCGAACCTTCCGCTCGAAGATATCGATTGTCATCCGGCGAGGTAGCTGTTCCTCCTCGTCCCGACCCTCATCGAACAGCGTTGGGAACACTCTGTCACGCGGCCAGCGATCGAAGATCTTGTGGAGGTTCTTCACCGCAGCGGCTTCCAGGGTGACCCCAGATTCCTTGGCGGCCTGGATCAAGCATCGCATGACTGAAACGAGGTTCGGCTTCAGCTTGGCTCCCTTAACGCCCAGCTGCACTTGCTGAACCAAGTTTCCAACCTCGGTATCCAACTTAAGGAGAGTGCGCTGGAACTCAGGCGTCGGTTCTTTCTTCAGCGGGATGTGCGCCGGCTGAAGATCGTGGAACGTCAGACCGTCGAGATCCTGTTGCTGTCGTTGGCTCGCCAGTGCAGCGGCCTCGCTAAGGCGGATACGGCTACGCCGAGCGACCGCCGCCAAATACCAAAGGACATCTCCGAGTTCTTCCGCAACCCCTTCAGCGTACCCGAGATAGGACGCCCTATCGCGTTGTTTTTTCTTGGCTTCGCTCAGCAATGTTCCAGTTTCGCCGGCGAGCCCAAGCAAGACGAAGCCCATTGCGTCGCGGCCACGCTTTTGATCAGTAAGGGCCGCCCGACGCGCAAATTCGTCAATCGTCAGGGCAAGGAAATCATCGGTCTTTTCTGCGGCCGGTGCGGACATTTCCGGGTTGTGCCGGAGGGCCATAGGGTACGCAATGCGAGAGTGAGTATCAACCGAGGTGCGTTGCCCGCCTAGTGTCATTGAGGTTACAATTCACAGCGGGGCACGGCCCCGAGTACGGCGGCAGAGTCCATGGCCGATAAGTATTCAAACTTTACCGAGCTATCGGTAAACGAGCTGGTCGAGCGTGACTATCGAGTTCGCTGCGAGAATCGGAAGACGCCGATTGTCGTGATCGCGCCGCACGGTGGTTGGATTGAGCCCGGCACGTCCGCGATCGCCACGGAAATCGCTCGTGATGATCTCTCCTTGTACCTGTTCGAAGGGCTGATTCCGGGCCGGCCGCATGGAGACTTGCACATCAAGTCCCACCTTTTCGACGAGCCGGTTGGTGTTGCATTGGTTGAAGCGGCTGAGACGGCAATTGCGATCCACGGCCGGGCCGACAACGGCGATCCGAGCACGATCGGCCTTGGTGGACGAGATAGTGTGCTCGGCGAGGCGATCGCCTCTTCGCTTCGGCAGGTCAATTTCGAAGTCGCTCGCGCAAGTGGTGATCTGGCTGGCCAAGATCGAAGCAATATCTGCAACCGTGGCTCCTCCGAAGCAGGGGTTCAGCTGGAATTGCCCCGTACGCTTAGAGACGAACTGCTCGGCGATGCTGCTCGGCTTCGCGCGTTTGGAGACGCCATTCGTAACGCCATTCGAGCCCCAATCTCGGAGTCCTTGGCAGGTCGGTGAGCGTAAGATCAGCGCAAGCGGCCACGACCCGCGCTCAATGAAACCGTCTTACCTTCGCGATGCTCGGATCGCTGGTTGGCGCCGGGTCTTCGCCCTCTACGCGATCGGCGAGTTCGTCGATGAACGCCTCGAATGTCCGCAAGGCGCTTGCCTGCCGGGCCTCATCCGCGGGCGGCAACCCAGCCGCGACCAGGAGCTGATGTCGCAACATCCGCGCAAGCACTTCCCACTGAAGTCCTTGATGTCGCCGCACTGCTTCAACATGCCGCTCGAACCGGGTGAGCCGTGCGCCCAGAGCCTCCTCAGCTGCAGCGGGATTGCGGCGGTTCAACCAGGCTTCGAGCGCTTCCACGAGCAGCTCCGAACGTGCCCGCCCCGTCCCAGTGGCGATCCGATCCAGACGCGTGCTGAGCTCCTTGGTTAGGAAGAGCTGGTGCCGAACTTTCTCCGTCTTCACGCGAACCCTCGCCGCCGCCGCCGAATGCTGTGACTTCGTACTGTGAGTGGAAGCTAGGGCGCGACTGCCTCTTCGACGCAGCCAACAGCCTCTCGGCGACGTCGACCAACTTACATTCCGATCTCGGGCCCTCGCTCCCGACCGAAGGTCCAGCTGATCGAACCCGAGCTGCGCATGATGCCCGAGACCTCCCGGCCGAGCCGCCGCTCCAGCACCGGCCGCCAGGGCACGAGCGTGAAATCGCGCGAGTTCTCGACCACAGCGAAGCTGCCGGAGTTCAAATTGACACGCCGGCGCACGATGCCGGAAATCCGTTCGCCCGGCTCCGGTTCGGCGAAGTCCAGTCCGAGCTCCTTGCTGAGCCGCGCTGCTGCGACCCTGAGCTCGGCTCGCCTCAGCCTCTCATCCATGTCGGAACGGTAGACGATCTGATCGCCCTGCGGCTCCGCCAGCCTCTGCTCGATGAGCCACTGTTGGCGACGGTACATCGCGTCGCGCACCTCTGCGCCATAGCCGTGGTTGGCAATCTCCACCGGCCCCTGCTGTCGCAGCTGTCGGTCGAGCCAGCTCGGGGCATAAGCGGCGGCTTCCTGTTCCAGTGCTCGAGTTGCAAGCAGCTGGATGCGAACCGGTGCAGCGCGAGCGACACGCTGTTCATGCTCGAGCACTTGGTCGAGATAGTTGGGCGGCACTGACCATTCGCGGTTCGTGAACCGCTCGACGCCAACGCCGCCGCGCCGGACAGCTTCGAGCCTGCGGACATGCGCCTCGACATATTCCTCAGTCGCCGTTGGGTCACGCCAACGATGGATCTCCTCGCTGTAGAGGCCGCCGTTCGAACGGGCGATCTCATCGATGGTCCGGTCCGCCTTCCTAAGCCCGGCGTCGCGTTGGTCGATACGAACGACACTGCCCACCGGGGTTTCTTCGGCGCTCTTTCCGGCCTCTAGATAATGGGTGCGCCCGTCGACGCCGTCGACGACCAGGAACCGCCGATCGTGGTGATCGCCGGCGGCGCCGCGATAGACCACCTTTCCTACGACAGGAGCTAAGTCCTGCTCCCGATCGATGACGTAGAGCTCAGGACGCCGGTCCAGCTTCGCGGCGGTCATCACCCGGTGCATTGTCCGGATGATGTCGCCGCGCCGGCCAAGGTCGGTCAGCGTCTCTACCATCCTCGGGTCCAATCGCCAGGCGAGCGGCCCCTCGCGCTCGGCAAGCCCCATCCGCTCCAGCTCCCGCGCACGGCCAATCAGAAGCTGCTGGTATGAGCCGTCGCCGTCCCAGCGCGCTGGTTGCCGCAGATCCACGACGTGATCATCGGCTCGGGCAAGGATGTCGCGATCGAGCTTGGTCAGGCGCTCGGCCCCAATCTCCTGGCTTAGCTGCTCGCGCACCTCGAGCTCGCTTTGTGGACCGAGCCATCGGGTCATGATCTCGAACGCGCGGCCGCGGATCCCGCGAGCGATATAGTCGCCGGCGATGTTGAGTACTTTCCCGTCCTCGGTCGCGCCGCGCACGAGCAGGTGAGTGTGCGGGTGCCCGGTGTCGAAATGATCTACCGCGACCCAGTCGAGGGTCGTACCGAGGTCCTGCTCCATCTTTGCCACCAGCTCGCGCGTGAAGGAGCGCAGCGTGTCGAACGAGGCGCCGTCCTCCGGCGAGACGATGAAGCGGAACTGGTGGCGATCGCTTGCGCCGCGCTCCAGGAATGCCTTGCCGTCAGCATCGTCGCTGAAGGTTGAGTAGAAGCTCCCCTGCTCGCCCTCCCGCGTAACGCCGTCGCGCTGCAAGTAGCGAAAATGCGCCTGCGCCGCGCCGGCAGCCTTCGATCCGGATAGCTTCACGACGCGGGCTTTGACCATCACGCGGCGCGCCCGAACACGCATGCCTGAGATGCGGTCGACCGACCAGCCGGACGAGCTCGGAACAAACCGCGACAATTTCGCGCCGCGCCCGCGGGCATTGAACCTCCCCGACTGACGCGCTGGACCCGATGAAAAAGAAGCGGTCCGCCAATCCCCGCCGCCGCGTGCGATCCGGCCGATCAGTTGCGACTGCAAAGAGCGCATCCGGCGGGCGCGTCCCTTGCCGCTTCGAATCCGGCCGAGCCGCGGTTCGAACCTGTCTTCTTTGTCCGCCATCCATGAGGATATGCGCGAGGCGGACAAGCGTCTAAAGTGTCTCTCGAACGAACGTCGGCAATCTGCCGTTTGCTGCGTCGGAAAGGCCGCTCAGTCTCTCTGGAGAGCCGGGCTGGAGACAGACAGTCTCCCGAAAAAACGATGTGCAGACAAATACATAGTGAGAAATCTGCGATGAGCCGGTTTCCGCTTTATCTTGCTATGACTGCTCTTACCCCCTGCCCCTTCAATTCTCCAACTAGCGCCTCTTAAATACGACCCGTTCTCCCGGCATCAGGAAGGCATCAAATCCGGCATCCAGCCAGGCGCTGCATTGGACGTGGCGGCTTTCGGATGAGCGCTCATTCGCCCACCACTGAGGGAGCGACGCGCTATTCGGCAGGATGGATTTGATGACCCGTTCGACCTGAACGAAGCTGAGCTCAATCTCCGGCTGAGCCTTCCTTCGGAGATAGTCGTAGAGAGGCGTGTATTTGGGCATCCCGCGATCCCAGGGCCTGCGGCGACGCAGCAATTTCCGAGCCCGGAAAAGGTTAACCCCGCCGGTTTGACCCGGCGGGGTTCTCCATGATTCGAACCCGAAGGCCCAAATCACGTGCTCACCGTACAGGCGCCCGATCGCTCGTCGAGTCAGCGACTCGGACGCAATCAGCAATTAGCTGTGGATAACTCGCTCGAATACCAAACATCGGCGAATTGGATTGAGAATGCGCCCCGCGCGAACCTCGCGCGGGGCGCTGCTGAAATCAGTCGGCGGGGTTCCAGATGATCGCGAAGGTGTCATCGTCGGTGCCGGCGGCGCGGCCCAGATTCGCGTAAATCCGGCGTGGTCCGAACTCCGGAGCGGCGAGCGAAAGGCTCACATAATCGCGGCCTGAGGCTTCCGAACGGCGCATCCAGCCGGCGCCGATTTCGACTTCGCTCGAGAAGACGCGATAGTCCGGCTGCGCGTCGCTCGTCTTGCGATCATTCGGCTCGATCGTGATGTCGGCCTTGATGCTGAGCGTCTTCAGCTGGCCCTTGAAGCTGCCGTCCGCGAGCTTGGTGACGGTTCCGATTGCAGGCATTTCTCATTCCTTTTCGTCGTCGCCCGAAGGGATTTTCCGGCGACACGCGTTTCGAAATGGACGGGGAAAAGAGCGCCCGAACCAAATGGCCGGAGCATAAGCGGAGGACCCGAGCAGCGTGCTTATTTGGAGCGAAGCGGCCGCGAGGAACCGCAAGAATGCGGCGGGGAAATAAGTGCGTAAGCGAGGGTTTCGGGCGCTCGAACCGGCCTTAGATCAGCGTGTTGACACGCCGGAATTCTTGTCGGCGTCGAACAAAGAAGAAGTGCCGAAAGTGGTGAAACCTAGGCTGCAGCGCTGCGCTCGAGGGTTTCAATTCGCTCCATGCAGATGGCCTGAACGACCTGCCCGAGTTCCTCCACTCGCTCGCCGAGCCACGTCAATTCCTCGGCTGAGATGCGGAAGTGCTTCGAATAGCGGGCCTTCACATAGGCTTCCTTGAGCTTCTCGAACATGGCTCGTTCCCTGCGCGAATCCATGGGCCAAACGTATGCCAATCGGCGATCGAGCCGCTCGGCCTGGGTGCGGAGGAAACCGATATTGTGGACGTGGGGGGTGTAGAATGTGCAGACCAAAAGTACCGTGTGGTAAAGTCGTTCAGTGGCCTGATGCAGGTCGAAAACAGCCTTCTTCAACCTGCCTCGATGTTCGGCGTCTCGGTAGCCATTGAAGAAGTCTGATCCGCTCGGAAACCACTCGTCAAAATACTCTTTCGCCATCGCCAGCGCCTGGCCCGGAGTCTTAGGCTTTGGCTCAGCAAGCTCGCCGTCGTCACTCTGGTAGATCGCGATCCCGTCGCGCGCGACGTCCATGAAAAAGAAGCGCCCGTGGGCGAGCCCATCGTTCACTTCGTGAAGCGTGTGGACGATGAAATTGACCGGCGTGCGCAACGTTTTTGTGATCGCGAGCTCGCGGTTGAGCCGTTCCTCGGCCTTCACCCAATATTCGACGCGGTCGGTCAGCCGCTGATCGTTGACGATGATCAAAAGGTCGAAGTCGGACTGGTAGCCCTTGGCCGTGTGCGGCTCATCGACCCATCCGCCGCGCGCATAGGAGCCATAGAGGATGATCTTGAGGATGCGTCCCTTCTTCTTCCAGTCCTGGGTCGCGAGCGCCCTAGCCTCGTCGAATTCCTCGAACAGGATCTGCACCACGCGCTCCAGCTCGCGCTGCTTCGCTGCAGGCAGGTGATCGAGATCGGTGCGCATCGGGTTCGATCCTAAGGGCTAAGACGCTTGCCGCAAGGCAGGGAACGGCCGGAGGGCCTGCCCTCCGGCCGCCGATGTTTTTCTCAGAACCATCGCTCCCACCAGCTGAGCGGATGACCGTCCATCTGCTTGCACAGCTTGAAGATGGCCCTCGCCATCTGCCGTTCGACCTGACGGATCGAGAGGCCCGTGCGGTCGGCAATTTCGGCGTAGGACAATTCGTCCAGGCGGTGAGCGAGGAAGATTTCGCGCTGCTTGCGGGGCATGGCGGCGACCGCTTCCTCAAGCCTTCGGCGCAGGTCCGCTTGCGTCTTGTCGGACATGATTGCTGTCCCTGGATGAAGGAAAAGCGGGCGGCGGGATGCGCCGCCCGCGTGAAGGTCAGGCGGCTTCCGCCACCGGTTCCGCCTCGGCTGCGACAGCGCTTTCCCCGGCAGGTTCGTCCACACCATCGGATGGGCTGTCCCCGTCCGTCGAAGGTGCGAACAGGCACTCGACTGCCGCTGCCCGGGTCACGGCCTGAACCCCGCCGCGTGTCGTGTAGGCGCTTGGCGGGAACGTCATCCAGCGCGGGACGAACCGCTCGGCCTTGGCGCGTCCGTTCGCGCCATTGAGGCAATCGGCGATGATCTGCCGCTTCACCTTGCCGGTGGTTTTCGCATTGCCATCGGCCACCGGCTGGCCCGCGACTTCGCCAAGCATCGCGTCCAGAACCTCGCGGTCCTTGATCAGGTCGAGCAGCGCTCCGTCCACTTCAAAGCCATCCGCAATGTCGATCTCAAGGTGCCGTCCAAGAAGCTCGATCACCGGCGTCCCCGCTTCCAGCGCTTCGGCCATCACGATCACCAGCGCGTCGAGGATCGTCTCGTCGGAACAGCTGAGCAGCTGCGCCAGAAGCCCCGATGCGCCGCACGTCCCCTCATAGCCGCGAACGAGCGTCGGGGTTTCGGGGTCGAAGCCAAGCCGATTGAGGATGTCCCGGCGATAGAGATCGAACACCGCTTCTGACGGGTTTGTCTCGACGCTCTCGGCGATGGCGTCGGTCAGCGCCCGCTGCGGCTCGACGCGAACGCTTACGAGGTTCGAGCCTACGATCGTGTGGGCCAGCAATACTCGAAGAGCGAGCATTGGCTTGCTGGCCAGCTTCGCCCGCACAACCGCGTGCCGGTGGAGGTCGATGTAGTTCTGCATCGGGGCGGTGATTTCGGGGCGCTTGGGCTTCTCGCCCACTTCGCCCTGCTCCTGCCGCCGCGCCTCGCGCCGCGAGACATAGCCCTCGTAAACCGTGACATCGCCGCGATGGCTGACCGCGATGAAGACTTTGCCGCCCTTCTTCTTGGGCCGCCGCTCATGCTCCCACGTGTTGAAATAGGAACCCGGCTCGAGAACGATCACGTCGTTCCAGCCAGCCTCGCGATAGCTGGTGGCCTTGGCTTCGACGGCAGCATTCTGTGCCGCCCAGAAAGCGTCGGCGGACGCGAAATAGCTGTCCTCGCCGAACAGGTCGGTGACCAACTCGCCCTCGTAGGCGGAGAGGTCAAAGATCGCCGCGCTGGTCGGAATCGACGCGCCGCCGAACAGCCACGCTTTCAGCTGCGAGCCGGTCGGACAATAAGCGTTCGGGTCGTCGAGCATCGCAAGCCATTCCTTCTGCTGCGCCTTGGAGGCGAGCGTCAGGTGCCTGACCGTCACCGCGTCGATCTTCTCGTCGCGGTAGAGCTGCCGGATGCGCGGCAGCAAATTGCCGAGCGCCAACGTCCGTTTCACCTGAAGCTCGGTGAGGCCGAAGGTCAGCGCGATATCCTCGGGCGAGCGGCCTTCCTTCACCAGACGCGTGAAGGTTTCCCAACGCGTGACCTCATCGGGGTCGAGGCGCGCGACATTCTCGATCAGCGAGGCTTCGAGCGCCGCCGCATCGTCGGCTTCGTCGAGCACCGCGCAGGGCAAAGGCTCGGCTTCGCCGCCATTTTCCTCCGCGACCGCGAGCGCGGCGTGGAAGCGCCGCCTTCCGGCAACGATCTCGAACGTGTCGGGGGAACCGTTGGGCCGCACCAGAAGCGGCACCAAGACGCCTCTCGCGCGCACGGACGGGAGCAGGTTGGCGATGTCGGGGGCCTTCTTTCCGGCCCGCATGTTCGCGGCAGAAACCGCGAGGTGACGGAGGTCGATATGACGTAGCTGCATGTGCCTTTCCTTTCCTAAACACCGCACCGGCCGCGGAAGGCGGGGTGGGCGGCAAGGAGCGGACCGGCAGGCCCGCCGGATGAGGCGGCCGGCACCCGAAGGGCCGGAACGGAGAGGAGGATCCCGACAAGAGCCGGGATTGCGGGCCGCCGCGGCGGGCCTAGAGGGAAGCGACGCCCACCCCGTCTGCTGCGGCAAGACACCGCCGTGCTCCCCGGAGCGCGGCGTCCACATCCCGGGATTTGGTACCTCATCGACGCAGGAGCGTTCGCGTCTGACGAAGCTCAGTCGTCCGACCATTGCGGATAACTCAACGCGGGCTGATCGCGGTGACGGCTAGCTAGGAGGTATCATGTCGGCCGAGACTGCATCACGAATCCTGCGCCTGAACGCCGTGCTCGATCGCACGGGCCTTAGCCGCTCGACGCTCTACCGAAAGGTCGAGCGCGGAACGTTTCCCGCACAGATGCGGATTTCCGAACGATGCATCGGCTGGCGCGAAAGCGAGGTCGAGCAATGGCTCCGCAATCCGACGCTCTATTCACGACATACGCGACGCGACACACGACAGGACCCACTGGGACTCGGCTGGGACGACCTGCCCGATCTCGGGGCTTAGCCAGCTGTCTCAAGGGCAATAAGTTAGCGCCAGGTACTTGTGAATAAGCGCCCCTTGACCCTGACATTGTGTCAAGGTGCAGAAAGCCCCACCTGACGAGTCGCGCTCAGGAGGAAGACGCTTGGCCGAAGCCTGCGAACATCACGATCACGCAAGCGCCAAGAATGGCGGCGCCCATGGTGCAATGGTGACCGATCCCGTGTGCGGCATGCAGGTCGACACGCGCACGGCCAAGTTCCGGTACGAGCTCGGCGACACACCTTATTATTTCTGCAGCGCTCGGTGCCTGGACAAGTTCAAGGCCAATCCGGACGGCTATCTCAATCCGCCTAAATCGGATCCCGCAGTAACGGCGCCAGCCCTGGGCTCGCTGCCTGAAGCAGCCGAGGGCACGATCTGGACCTGCCCGATGCATCCGCAAATCCGACGCGACGGACCGGGCCAGTGCCCCATTTGCGGCATGGCCCTGGAGCCGCTCGAACCGACGGCCGAAGAGACCGCCAATCCCGAGTTGATCGACATGAGCCGGCGCTTCTGGGTGAGCGCCGCCCTGACCCTCCCGCTCGCCGTGCTCGCGTTCGGCTCGGAGCTGTTCGGCTGGAAACCATTCCCGATGAGGGTGATGGTGTGGGTCCAGCTGGCGCTCGCCACTCCCGTGGTTCTCTGGGGCGGCTGGCCCTTCTTCGAGCGCCTCTGGGCATCGCTCAAGACGCGTAACTTCAACATGTTCACGCTGATCGGCCTGGGGGTCGGCGTCGCCTATGGCTACAGCCTCGTGGCGGCTCTCGCGCCGAACATCTTCCCGCCTTCGCTGCGGACGATGGGCGGCCTGGTCCCAGTCTATTTCGAAGCAGCCGCGGTAATCACCACCTTGGTCCTGTTGGGCCAGGTGCTGGAGCTTCGCGCCCGCTCGGCGACCGGCAAGGCGATCCGCGCCCTGCTTGGGCTCGCACCGAAGACGGCGCGGCGCGTAAACGCCGACAGATCCGAACAGGACATTCCGCTGGAGGATGTGCACGTCGGCGACCTGCTGCGCGTTCGCCCAGGCGAAAAAGTGCCGGTCGACGGTTCGGTCGAGGAAGGCCGCAGCGCTGTCGATGAGTCGATGATCAGCGGCGAGCCGGTGCCGGTGGAGAAGGGCCCCGGCGGCAAGGTCGTCGGAGCGACGGTCAACGGCACCGGCAGTCTACTCATCCGGGCCGATCGCGTCGGCCGCGACACGATGCTTGCCCAGATCGTGCGGATGGTCGCCGCCGCGCAACGGTCGCGCGCGCCGATCCAGAAGCTCGCCGACAAGGTCTCGGCTTGGTTCGTGCCTTCGGTCATGCTCGTGTCGGTCGCCGCGTTCCTCGTCTGGAACCTGCTCGGGCCCGCTCCGCCCCTGGCGCACGCGCTCGTGAACGCGATCGCGGTCCTCATCATCGCCTGCCCGTGCGCACTCGGCCTCGCCACCCCGATGTCGATCATGGTCGGGACCGGGCGGGGAGCGCAAGCCGGGGTACTGGTGAAGAATGCCGAAGCGCTCGAGCTCATGGAGAAGATCGACACGCTGGTGGTCGACAAGACCGGCACCCTGACGCTCGGCAAGCCCGAGCTAGTGGCAATCTGTTCGACCGGACAGATCGACGAGACGGAAGTGCTTCGGCTAGCCGCCGCGCTTGAGAAAGGCAGCGAGCATCCGCTCGCGGCCGCGATCGTCGAGGGCGCCGGGGAGCGCGGAATCGCGCTTCCGGCCAGCGATGAGTTTGAATCGCGTACCGGCAAGGGCGTCTTGGGCGTCGTCGAAGATCGGAAGGTCGCGCTCGGCAATGCCGCGCTCATGCGCGACCTCGGGGTCGATCCGTCGACACTCCAGCCGCAAGCCGACGATTACCGCGCACAAGGCGCCGGGGTGATGTTCGTCGCGGTCGACGGCAAGCTCGGCGGGATGCTGGTCGTTGCCGACCCGGTGAAGGAGAGTGCTGCCGACGCGGTCGCCCAGCTGCGCAAGGATGGAATCCGTGTCGTGATGCTGACCGGCGATAACCGGCGCACGGCCGACGCCGTGGCGGCGCGGGTCGGGATCGACGAAGTCATGGCCGAAGTGCTGCCCGACCAGAAACAGGCGAAGGTCGAGGAATTGCGGCGCCAGGGACGGCGCGTGGCCATGGCCGGCGACGGAATCAACGATGCTCCGGCGCTCGCCGCCGCGGATGTCGGGATCGCCATGGGCACGGGGACCGACGTCGCGATGGAAAGCGCGGCGATCACTTTGGTGAAGGGAGACCTCGGCGGGATCGTTCGCGCGCGGCACCTCAGCCGCGCGGTCATGCGCAACATCCGGCAGAACCTGTTCTTCGCCTTCGTCTTCAATGCGGCCGGCGTGCCGATCGCGGCGGGCGTGCTCTACCCCTGGTTCCGGATTCTGCTCTCTCCGATCATCGCCGGTGCGGCCATGTCCTTGAGCTCGGTGACCGTCATCAGCAATTCGCTCCGGCTGAGAAGCGTGAAGCTATGAAGATCGGCCAGGCGGCCGCGGCCAGCGGCATCAGCGAACGGATGATCCGCCACTATGAGAAGATCGGCCTTGTCGAGGCGGCGGCGCGCCGCAACTCCGGCTACCGCGACTATGACGAACGCGACGTCCACACCTTGCGCTTCATCGGCCGGGCCCGGGACCTCGGCTTTCCGATCGAGGAGATCCGGCAGCTGCTCGCTTTGTGGCACGATCGCAGCCGTTCAAGCGCGGACGTGAAGGCCTTGGCGCTAGCCCGCGCGAGCGAGCTCAAGCGAAAGGGGCAAGAACTGGACGCCATGCGAGGCGCCCTCGAGCGCCTCGCGGCGGATTGCCATGGCGATCAGAGGCCGGACTGCCCCATCCTTGACGATCTCGAAAGCGGAGCCGTCGACGATCAGGAACTCGCCAGCGACGCAAAGGTTGAGGCGAGCAGGCGATGAGCGCACATGCCCCTCGGATGAATCTCTCGAAGCTCTGGTCGATCCTGATCGCCCTGGCGGTGCTGTTCGCGCCGGCCGTCACCAGCGCCGCCGCGGCCCATGCCGCCGTGGCGGATCACCAGATGCAGATGATGGAAACCGGGCACTGCAACTCCATGCCGTCGGGCCATCATGACAACGGAGACGGCAAGAGCTGCTGCATCTCGACCTATGTCGGCGCGGCCTTTGCTGCGCCAGAGCCATCGGTAGAGACCCCATTGGCCGCCGCATCTCCAGAAACGATTCTTCCGGCGCTCCACTGCCCTTACCTCGGCGAGATCGCCACACCCCCTCCACGACAATCCTGAGAGTCCACGACCAGAATCGTATCTCAGGAGAAGTGAAGTGAAGACGAAACTGTTTGCGGCTGCGAGCGCGCTGGCGTTCGTGGTCGTGTCCACGCCCGCATCGGCGCTGCAAATGCACATGCCGGGCATGACCATGCCGATGCCGGAGAAGAAGCCGGCGGCGAACAAGTCGACCAATAAGAAGGCGCCCACCAAGAAGAGCGCGGGCAAGAAAACGCCGACCAAGAAAGCCACCGCGACGAAGACTAAAGCGTCGGGTTCGAGCGCTGGCGATGCGTCCGCTGCGCCGGCGGGCGGCACCTCCATGGAAGGCATGGCGATGCCGATGGCGAAGGGCGGCGCCCAACCGTCCGGCCAGCCGATGCCAATGGACCATTCGCAGCATGGTGGCATGACCGTGCCGATGCCAATGTCCGGTCAGTCCGCACCAGATGGAGCGCAGCCGATGCCGATGGACCATTCGCAGATGGACCATTCGCAAATGGGCCAGATGCCGATGGATCATGGCCAGATGGTGATGGGCGGACACGGCGGTCACATGGCAATGAACGCCGCGCTCGGCCCCTATCCGATGGAACGCGAAAGCTCCGGCACTGCCTGGCAGCCCGACACGTCGGAACACATGGGCCTCATGACGACAAGCGGCGACTGGATGCTGATGGCTCACGGGGTCGTCAACTTCGTCTATGATCATCAGTCCGGCCCGCGCGGCGATGATAAGGCGTTCGCATCCGGCATGCTGATGGGCATGGCGCAGCATCCGCTGGGCAACGGAACGGTCCAGTTTAAGGCGATGCTGAGCCCGGACCCCCTGATGGGGCCGAGTGGCTATCCGCTGCTGCTGGCCAGCGGCGAAACCGCCAATGGGCGGGACCGGCTGATCGACCGCCAGCACCCGCATGACTTCTTCATGGAACTATCGGCCTCGATCTCGCAAAACATCGGCCCGAAGAGCAGCGTCTTCCTTTACGGCGGCCTGCCGGGCGAGCCCGCGTTCGGGCCGCCGGCCTTCATGCACCGCGAGGCGATCCTCGACTCTCCGGAGGCGCCGATCAGCCACCATTGGCTCGATTCCACGCACATCACCTTCGGGGTGCTTACGGCCGGGATCGTGCTGGACCGTGTGAAACTGGAGGTCAGCCGCTTCAACGCGCGCGAGCCCGACGAGCATCGCTGGAACATCGAGACCGGCCCGCTCGATTCGACGTCGGTCCGGCTATCCTGGAACCCGATCCGTACTTTGTCCTTGCAAGGAAGCTGGGGCCATTTCACCGATCCCGAGCAGCTCGAGCCCGGTGTCGACCAGAAGCGCCTGTCCGCGAGTGCGTTGTGGGCGGACGAGATCGCGCCGGGCTGGAAGATGGCCGCCACCCTCGCCTGGGGCCGCAAGACGGTCGAGCATCAGAATGACGACGCCTATGTTGCCGAAGCCTCGCTCAAGCACAGCGAATGGACGATCTTCGGCCGGGGCGAGATGACCGAGAACCGCGAGCTCCTTGACACCGAGGAGCAGGGACCGGCCTTCCGCGTCGGCAAGATCTCGCTTGGCGCGGTGCGGGATTTCAAGCTGGCCGACCATTTCTCGCTCGGCCTCGGCGGCCTGTTCGCGCTCAACTTCGTGCCGGACCAACTCGCTCCGCTCTACGGTGGAAATAATCCGACCGGCATGATGGGCTTTGTGCGCCTGAAACTGGATTGAGGGAGGGCAGGATGAATCGGGATCGAATTTCCGCAGGCTGGTCGGCGGGCGAAGGCCGGATGACCGGAACCTGCAAAGGCAAGGCTGTCCGTCGCGCGACGACCAAAGCCATGCGACTTCGCCGCGACGGACAAAGCCGGAAAACCATCCGCATCGATTGGTCGCCGCGGGCAAGGCCATGAGAGCGCGCTTCGACCTGCGCCGCCACTTGCCCAGCGCCGCCTTCGTCCTGGTCGCGCTGTTGGCACTGGCGGCCATCGCCGGCGCGTATATCTACGTCGGGGCCTATAATATCGGCGCGGACGCCCCGCACTCGAGGTTCGTCTACAAGACGCTCGACGAGCTCCGCGAGCGCGCGATCGCTGCTCATTCGCGCGAGATCGCGCCGCCGGCCGACCTCAATGATCCGAGGCGCATCGCCGCCGGCGCCGGTCTTTACAATGAGATGTGCACCGGCTGCCATCTCGGGCCGGGGCTCGAGAAAACGGAGCTCAGCCAGGGACTTTATCCGCCGGCGCCCGAGCTTGCGCGGGCCAGTGGCCGCTCGGCCGTGGAACAGTTCTGGGTCATCAAGCATGGAGTGAAGCTGAGCGCCATGCCGGCGTGGGGGAAAACCCATGACGACAAGCTGATCTGGGACATGGTCGCGTTCATCCGACAACTGCCGAAGATGTCTTCGCAGCAATATCGAGCGGTTGTCGCGAGCGCCCCGGAAAGCCACGAGGAGATGATGGAGCACATGCCTGGAATGACGGGGAGCGAGACGAAGGACGCGATAGCGCACCGACACGCTGACGAACATGCTGGTCCGCATCGCCACTAGTCGATCGGTGCTCGTTTGACTCCGTTAATCCCGGAGCCGTATTTTGCGGGAATGGTCAGGCTTGTCCTCGCCCTGCTCTGCGCCGTCGGGTTGGCGCTCAGCCCGGCCGTAACGGCGGGGGCGGCTGCGGCATCGGGAGCGATGCCGGGCTGCACGATGGACGGGCACATGCCGGCCAAGCCAGCCGGTCATTCCAAAATGGATTGCTGCACGCCGGCCTGCCAGATCACGGCTGCTGCCGCGCTGCTGCCGGAACGCAACGCCGACACGGCGCCGATGACGGCCATCGGCGAATCGCCAGACAGTAGCGTAGCTCGAGAACTGGCTTCCTTTACGCCTTCGGGTCTCGACCCGCCTCCACGACTGCCTTCCTGAAGAGAGCGGCATCGCTGCCTTGGGCAGCGTCGCCTCAGAGCTGATCCGGAAACCCTGACGGTTGCGGATCGACTTCTGTTCGCTCGACGCGAACGCGCTCCAGGAAAGCAGTTCCTTATGAAGACGATTCGATGGATCGAGAGCGTCGCAGCGCTCGCGCTCGCCACGTCGGCGCTCGCGCAGGGCAAGACGCCTACGCCCTCGCCGGTGCTTAATTTGCAGGATGCATTGGCGTTTGCTTCCGGCGACCAGCCGATGGTGGCTGCCTACACGCGCGACGCGCGGGCGTCCGAGCAGGCGGCTGTGGCGGCGAGAAGCCCGCCCGATCCACAATTGACGGTCGGCGTGCAGGACTATCCGGTTACCGGGGATCGGGCATTGAGCCCGACGCGGGACGACTTCACCATGTACATGGTCGGTATCATGCGCGAGCAGGTGCGCAGCTCGAAGCGCGAGGCCGAAGCAGCGCAACTCCACGCGGAAGCGCTGGTCAGCCGCGAACAGGCGTCCGCGGAGCAGCTGCACATCCGGCGCGACATCATGATCGCTTGGCTCAGCGCCGTCGAGGCGAATGCCAAGGAGCAATTGCTCAGCCGAGTCATCGGCGACCTCAAGACCGGCCAGAAGATCATGGAATCCGGAGTGAGTACCGGTGCGTCATCGCCCGCGCTTGCACTGGAAGCGCAGGCCGAGGTCGCATTGGCGGAATCCCAGCTGGCGGCGGCAAAGGGCGATGAAGCGCATGCCCGCGCCGAGCTCGCGCGTTGGATTGGAGCCTTCGCCCAGCGGCCGCTGCCGGACACCGTTCCGAACCTCGCCCTTCCCGCGGCGATGCAGGACGGGCCGATGACCGATCACCCGCATCTGCGGGTCGCGCTAGCCCAAGAGGCGGCGGCGGAACGGCAGGTCGACGTCGCACGGGGCGACCGCCGGCCGGACTTCACCTGGTCGGTCAATTACGGGTTCCGGCCGTCATTCGGCGACCTCGTGACCGCGCAGGTCAGCATTCCGCTCCAGCTCAACCGGAAGAACCTCCAGGACCGCAAGGTCGCCGAGGCGCAGGAGCGCGTTGGCGCGGCGGCACTCCGCGCCGAGGACGCGCGGCGCGATCTCGAAACCCAGTACCAGACGGCGCTCGCGGATTATCGCGCGGCCGATGCGCAGCTCGAGAGCTTGCGCAGCGGCGCCATCCCGTCGCTCGAAGCCGCCTTCAAGACCGCGCAGGCGCGCTACGCCGGCGGCCAGGGGTCGCTCGACCTGCCGCTCACCATCGTCCGGCGCTACGTCGAGACCAACATCTCGCTCGTCGAGCAGGAAGGCAAAAAGGCCCGGGCCGCCGCCGAAATCATCTATCTCACCGGGGAGGACGCGCGATGACCCGTGACCATGAAACGACGATCGTCCGCCGAGTGTCCGAGCGGCCGGCCCTGATCGGCACACTCGCGCTGCTGCTCGCGATTCTCGCCGGACTTGGGGGCTACGAACTCGGGAAAGGTGGAGGAGCGCCGCAGACCCAAAGCGGACGGCGCATCCTCTATTGGTACGACCCGATGGTGCCCAACGAGCGCTATCCGGGACCGGGCAAGTCCTCAATGAACATGGCCCTGCAACCCAAATATGCGGATGAGGCCGCACAGGGGGGCGTGACGGTTTCCCCAGCCGTCATGCAGAATCTCGGCGTTCGCCTCGCCAAGGTCGAGGTTCGCGACCTCTCGCCGACGATCCGCTCGGTGGGTCATGTCGACTTCGACCAGAGGCTGATCACGCAGGTGCAAACCCTGACTCCGGGGTTCGTTGAAAGGCTCGCCGTGCGTGCGGAAGGCGAGCCGATCGGAGCCGGACGCGTGGTCGCGCAAGTCTATTCGCCGGATCTCCTCGGCGCGCAGAACGAATATCGCGCCCTGCTCGCGAGCCGGTCCATTGTGTCCGCGAACCTTCGCTCGGCCGCTCGCAGCAGGTTGCTCCTCTTGGGCGCGCCGGCCTCGCTGGTGGCGCGGCTCGAGCATGGCGGCGCGCCGCAGCGGACCTATCCCGTCGTCGCGCGAAGCTCGGGCGTGGTGACCACGATCGGAGCGCGGCCAGGCGCGCAGGTCACGCCCGGGCAGTCAATCGTCACCATCCAGGGCCTGGGCCAGGTGCTTGTGGTCGCCGACGTGCCCGAAGCGTCGTTGGCAAGCATCCGCGTCGGCCAGCCGGCCGAGATCAGTTTCCCGGCCTATCCGGCCGATGTCCGCCGGGGCGTGGTCGACTATATCTTCCCGTCGCTGACCGCGCAGAGCCGTACTGCCCAAGTGCGCTTCACGCTTCCGAACCCCGGCGAGCGGCTGAAGCAGGGCATGTTCGCCAATGTAACGCTGCAGGGCGCGGGCGGCATGGCGACCGTCGTGCCGAGCGAGGCGGTGATCGACACCGGTCGCCGCCAGGTCGTGATCGTGAAGCGCGGCAATGGCTTCGTGCCGCAGGAGGTGAAGACCGGGCGCGAGACGGATGAGTGGACCGAGATCGTCGCGGGACTTCAGCCGGGCGAGCAGGTAGTCGCCTCGGGGCAGTTTCTGATCGACTCGGAGGCGTCGCTGCAGGGCTACCTCAGCCGCCTGCAGCCTGCGCAGCCGGGCGCGCGCCAGTGATCGCGCGCGTCATCCGCTGGTCGGTCGCCAACCGGCTCCTGGTGCTGCTCGGCGCCACATTCCTTGCGATCGCCGGCATCTATTCGCTGCCGCGAACGCCGGTCGACGCGCTGCCCGACCTTTCGGACACGCAGGTGATCATCCGCACCTCCTATCCGGGCCAGGCGCCGAGCATCGTCGAGGCGCAGGTCACCTATCCTCTCGCAAGCACGATTCTCTCCGCCCCTCAGGTGGCGGCGGTCCGCGGCGTCTCCTTCTTCGGCGACAGCTTTGTCACCGTGCTCTTCAAGGATGGCACCGACCTCTACTGGGCGCGCTCGCGAACCCTCGAATATCTGAGCCAGGCGCGCGACCGGCTGCCGCCAGGCGTGACGCCGACGCTAGGCCCCGACGCAACTGGGGTGGGCTGGGCCTATGAATATGCCCTGGTCGATCGAACCGGCCGTCACGATCTCGGACAGCTTCGCTCGCTGCAGGACTGGTTCCTGCGCTTCCAACTGAAGGAGATAGACGGTGTGGCCGAGGTCGCGAGCGTCGGCGGCATGGTCCAGTCCTTCCAGGTCCAACTCGATCCCGGCCGGATGCAGCTCTACGGCATCTCCGTCCCCGACGTGATCGACGCGATTAAGAAGGCCAACAACGAGGCGGGTGGCTCGGTGATCGAGAAGGCCGGCGCCGAATATATGGTCCGCGTCGGCGGCTATTTGAAAAGCCTTCAGGATTTCCGCGATATTCCGCTGAGCAGCGCCGCGGGCGGCGTTCCGGTGACGGTCGGCGACGTCGCCCGGGTCCAGCTCGCGCCGGACTTCCGGCGCGGAATCGCCGAATTGAACGGCCAAGGCGAGGTCGCCGGCGGGATCGTCGTCGTCCGCCAGGGCGCGAACACCCAAGAGGTTATCAGGTCGGTCAAGGACAAGCTGGCCGCACTGCAGCGTAGCCTTCCGCCCGGCGTGCAGATCGTCACCGTCTATGACCGCTCCTCGCTGATCCATCGCGCGGTCGCCAACCTGTGGGAGAAGCTCGCCGAGGAGCTGCTGGTCGTCGCCCTCGTCACCGGCCTGTTCCTGCTCCACCTGCGCTCGTCGCTGGTGGCCATCGTGACCCTGCCGCTCGGCATCCTTGCGGCGTTCACGGTGATGGACCTCCAGGGGGTCAACGCGAACATCATGTCCTTAGGCGGCATCGCGATCGCGATCGGGGCGATGGTCGACGCCGCGATCGTCATGATCGAGAACGCGCACAAGAAGCTCGAGCAGGCCCGAGCCAACGAAGGCATTTCGGAGCAGCGCCGGATTCAGATCCTGGTCGACGCCGCTGTCGAGGTCGGACCCGCGCTCTTCTTCTCGCTCCTGATCATCACTCTGTCTTTCCTGCCGGTGTTCACGCTCGAAGCGCAGGAGGGACGGTTGTTCCGGCCGCTGGCGCTGACCAAGACCTACTCGATGGCGGCGGCGGCGGGCCTTTCGGTCACGCTCGTGCCGGTGCTCATCACGATGTTCGTGAAGGGCCGCATCCGCGACGAACGTGACAACCCGATCAACCGCTTCCTGATCCGTATCTACCGTCCGGCCCTCGCCTGGGTGCTTCGGGCGCCGAAGCTGACGCTCGCAATTGCGGGCGTTTTGCTGGCCGTGACCCTGATTCCGATCAGCCTCCTTGGCGCCGAGTTCATGCCACCGATGGAGGAAGGCGACATCCTCTATATGCCGACCGCGCTCCCCGGCTTGTCGGCAGCCGAGGCCAGCCAGCTCCTTCAGGTCACCGACCGGATCATCAAGACCGAACCCGAGGTGAAGACCGTGTTCGGCAAGGCCGGCCGCGCCGAGACGGCAACCGATCCCGCACCGCTGGAGATGTTCGAGACCACCATCCAGCTGAAGCCCAAGAGCGAGTGGCGGCCGGGCATGACCACCGACAAGATCATCGCCGAGCTGGACTCGAAGCTCAAGATTCCCGGCCTCGCGAACGTGTTCGTGCAGCCGATCCGAAACCGCATCGACATGCTCGCGACCGGCATCAAGAGCCCGGTCGGGGTCAAGATCATGGGCCCGGACCTCGACACGCTCCAGCGGCTCGGGGAGCAGGTCGAGCAGGCGCTGAAGCCCATTCCCGGCACGGCCTCCGCCGTGTCCGACCGCATTTCCGGAGGGCGCTACATTGATATCGAGGTGAACCGTCTCGCGGCCGCGCGCTACGGCCTCTCGATCGAGCAGGTCCAGCAGACCGCCGCGACGGCGGTGGGCGGCGAGACCATCGGCGAGAAGATCGATGGGCTGGCGCGCTATCCCATCAACGTCCGCTTCCCCCGCGAGCTGCGCGACAGCGTGACCGCGCTCGGGGAGCTGCCGATCATCGCGCCAGGCGGAGCGGTCGTCTCGCTGTCGCAAGTGGCGAGCATCCGGATCGAACCCGGCCCGACGATGATCAAGAGCGAGAATGCCCAGCCGACGGTCTGGGTCTACGCTGACGTGCGCGGCCGCGACCTGGTCGGTTACGTCCACGAGGCTCAGCAAAAGGTCGCGGCCGCGGTCCACCTGCCGCCGGGTTATTCGCTCACCTGGTCCGGCCAGTTCGAATATGCCGAGCGGGCCGCCAAGCGGCTGGCATGGGTGGTGCCGGCGACCATCGCAATCATCTTCCTGCTGCTCTTCCTTGCCTTCCGGCGCGTGCGGCAGCCGGCGATCATCCTCCTGAGCTTGCCGTTCGCGCTGGTCGGAGGCGTTTGGCTGATCTTCCTCCTCGGCCATGCCGTATCGGTCGCGACCGCGGTCGGCTTCATCGCGCTTGCCGGGCTGGCGGCGGAGTTCGGCGTGGTGATGCTGGTCTACCTCGACCGGGCGATCGACGAGCGGATGAAAGACGGACATTTCGGCACCGCGGACGATTTGGACGAGGCGCTGATCGAAGGCGCGGTGCTGCGCGTCCGCCCCAAGGCGATGACGGTGGCGGTGATCCTCGCGGGTCTGCTCCCGCTGCTTATCGGCGGGGGGGCAGGGCATGAAGTGATGCAGCGCCTTGCGGCGCCGATGATCGGCGGCATGATCACCGCGCCCCTGCTCTCGCTGTTCGTTCTTCCCGCGATCTACAAGCTGCTGGGACCTACTCGGTTGTCGCGTCCGCAGCACGCCGCTTCGCCGCCCGAGCTGAGTGCTTCCTGGACCGGCGGGCAAGCCACATCGCCGTAAGAGCAGAAGACGCAGCAATCGCCCTTGAGCGGGCGCAAGAGCCCGCCGCAGTGCCCGCAGTCGTAGAAAAACTGGCACGCGTTCGTCGGCATCGTTTCCGTGCTCCGGCCCCCGCACAGGGGACAGGTGATCGTGCTTTGCAGCTCAGGCATAGATCTTGGACAAGATCAGGAGGATCGCGCCGATTGTGGCGCCCGCGATGATCGACCAGCGAAACAAAGGCCGCGCGCAAAGATCGACGGGAGCGCATGTCCGTCCAGCGCGCAGGACCAGGGCCACGCTCCCGATTAGGGCGATAAGCGCGACACCGGTCAGAACACCGCTGTGCGGCTCAGCAGCTAGTGCGACGGGTTGGAGCCAATAGGCCGATAGCCCTGCGCCGGCGAGCAGGACTGGGAAGGCGCAGCAGGCGGCAAGCGCCGCCGAGGCGGCGATTCCGCTCGCGACCAACGCAATTGCTCCGCCGGATCTTGCTTGTGGGGTCATCGCTTCCGACTAGTCAGCACGCGAGTCACTGTCGAGAAGGGTGGGGCACTTTGCTGGACGGGGGCATTGGCCCTCACTAGCGCGGGCCGGTGGTTCGCACCTTTTCTCTAGGCGACATCCGGCGGGGCGGGTTGCTCGCGATTGCAGCCGCACTGCTCTTCGGGCTTTCCACTCCTGCTGCCAAGGCCATCGTCGGCAGTCTTGACCCGCTGCTCCTGGCCGGCCTGCTCTATCTCGGGTCCGGACTTGGGCTGGGTGTCTTGAGTCTCCTTGGGCGGCAACATGGGTCGCGGCCAAAACGCGCGGACCTTCCCTGGCTGCTCGCAACGATAGTCTTCGGCGGGGCGGCCGGCCCAGCCTTGCTGATGTGGGGCTTGACCCATACGACGGGCTCCGCGGCTTCGCTCTTGCTGACCCTCGAAGGCGTGTTCACGGCGCTCATCGCCTGGGTGATTTTCCGCGAACCGTTCAATCGCCGCATCGGTCTTGGCATGGCCTCGATTTTCGCGGGCGCGGTTGTGTTGGCATTGCGCAGCCCCTCCGGTCACGCCGGCGCGCTCGGCGCCATCGCGGTTACCGGGGCGTGCCTTTGCTGGGCGATCGACAACAATTGCACCTCGAAGATCGCTGATGTGGATGCCCCGACGCTCGCCGCTATCAAAGGCGTCGTGGCGGGGTTGGCCAATTCCACGCTCGCGCTGGTGGCCGGCGCCCACCTGCCCTCGCCAGGAATTGCCGCGCTGTCGGCCGCCGTCGGCTTCCTGGGCTATGGCCTTAGCCTCGTCCTTTTCGTCTTGGCGTTGCGGGAGATCGGCGCGGCGCGAACCGGCGCTTACTTTTCGACGGCGCCTTTCATCGGAGCCATCGTCGGGCTCTTGGTGCTGAGAGAGCCATTGACCGCTTCCCTCCTGATCGCCGCTTTCTTGATGGGCCTCGGCGTGGTTCTGCATCTCACGGAACAGCGGCCGTCGAGGGATCGCGCGCCAACCGGCGAAAGCCGCAAAGTGCCCTGACGCTCTGGCGTGCGCTCGTCCCTCGGGCATAAGGCGGCGCGTCATGACCGCTTCGCTCTATGAGCCGATCAACGTCTACAAGCCGCTCGCACCGGATATCGGCATCGTCGACGGGCCGTTCGAATATTTCGCCATCGCCGGCATCCGCATGCCGATGCCGTTCACGACGCGAATGACGGTCGTGCGGCTCGCGAATGGAGACCTCTTCCTTCATTCGCCCGTTGCTTACGACGAAGGCCTGGCTGACGGGCTGGAGCGTATGGGCAATGTTCGGCATCTCGTCTCGCCCAACCAATGGCATTACGCCCATGTCGGCGAGTGGCAGCGCGCCTTCCCGGACGCGATCGCGTGGGGTTCAGCCGCTGCCGCACGGCGGGCTCGCGCTCGGCATATCGATGTCCAGTTTGCGCGAATGCTCGACGCAGGCGCTCCTGAAGAATGGCGCGGCGAGATCGACCAGACTTTGATGCCAAGTGGCGTCTTCAAGGAGGTCGTGTTTTTCCATCGCCCCTCAAAAACGCTGATCCTGACGGACACCGTCATGAATCTCGAAAGTACCAAGACGGACCCGCCGTGGAATACCGCTGCCAAGCTGACCGGTATGGCTGCCCCAAAGGGAGGACTTTTTTTCGGCATGCGCGTTCCACTCTTGCTGCAGAGAAGGAAAGCGAAGGCCGCGTTCGAAGCGATTCGCACATGGCAACCGCAGCGGATCGTTCTTGCGCACGGCGCAATCTTTGAACGCGATGCGGACAAAGTCACCCGGCGCATCTTTGGAGAGTGACGAAACGCAATCGCCGTCGCGATAGTCCTGGCAGATTCTTACCCGCCGCACTGGCGCCGGTGCCGATAAACGTGCGTCTAGACGATGCCGGCCGCCTGACAGGTTCAGCGGGCTCGCAGTTCAGCCGTCGCGTTGCCCAATACCCTTATGGCGGATCGCAGCACGACCATCGCAATGGCCAGGCCGATGACGATGTCCGGCCAGGGCGAGTTGAAGAGGGCTACGGCTCCCGCGGCGATCAGCACCCCGACATTGGAAATGAGGTCGTTGCGCGAGCATTCAAACGTGCTCGCCATGTTCACATCGTGGCGGCGGAAGCGCCACAGGAGGCGGAAGCAGAAAAGGTTCGCCACGAGCGCCAGCGAGCCGACGGCGAGCATCAGCATCGAAGATGGCGGCACACCGCTTTGGATCTTGGTCGCTACATTCAGTACGATTCCGGCGCCCAGCAGCAGGATGAACGCGCCCTTGAACATCGCGGCGCCAGCTTTCCATCGGTCGCTCCGCGCGAGCGCGTAGATGCTCACCCCATAAACCAGGGCATCGCCGAGCATGTCGGCGGCATCGGCCATCAAAGCGGTCGATCCGGCGATCGCGCCCGCTCCGAATTCCACGACGAACATTATCGCATTGATCGCGAGCACGGCGACGAGCACGCGGCGTTGATCCGCTTGATCGGCCAGGCGCTCAAGTTCGACTGATTTCTGGGAGCAGCAGGAGTCGGCCATGGGCGGACAGATGCCCTGTGAACGACCGACGAGCAACTTTCATTTCGATAAATCTCGAACAGTTCTTGACTCACCCGACCGACTCTGACATTTCGAAACGTATCGAAATGAAAGGCCCTTGGTGAAAGCAGGATCAGCGATCGAGGCCCTTGGCGCGCTTGCGCAGGAGCATCGTCTCGCCTTGTTCCGTCTACTGGTGCAGGCCGGAGACAAGGGCATGGCGGCGGGCGCGATCGCTGGGGCCCTCGACGTTCCCAACAGTTCGCTGTCATTTCACCTGACGCAGCTCAGGAACGCGGGGCTGATTCTGCAGGAACGTCAGCATCGTTCGCTGATCTACCGCGCGAACTATCCAGCGATGAACGCCCTCGTCGGTTACCTCATGGAAAATTGCTGCGCCGGTGCCGACTGCGGGGCCGCCACAGCCTGCGAAGTCCCGGCCCAAGAGAGGAAATCCGCATGAAGCGCCTGCACGTCCACGTCGGGGTCGACGACCTCGCCACTTCCATCGGGTTCTACTCGACCCTGTTCGGATCCGAGCCGACGGTGGTGAAGGACGATTATGCCAAATGGATGCTCGACGACCCGCGCGTAAACTTCGCGATCTCGGTGGGCAATCACGCGAAGAAGGGCATCGAGCATCTCGGCATCCAGGTCGAAAGCACTGAGGAGCTGTCCGAAGTCTACGGACGTCTCAAATCGGCCGATCGTCCCGTGCTCGAGGAAGGCCAGACCACCTGCTGCTACGCCAAGTCGGAGAAGAGCTGGATTTCCGATCCAGACGGCGTGGTGTGGGAAGCCTTCTACACCAATGGCGAAGCGACGACCTATGGCGACAGCCCGGCGCTCGGGTCGCTGTCCGACAGTCTTGGCAATGAACAATGCTGCCTGCCCAAGGGAGTCAAAGCCGCATGAGCAAAACCTACAACGTCCTGTTCCTGTGCACAGGCAATTCGGCGCGCTCGATCCTTGCCGAGGCGATCCTCAACAAGGAGGGCGCGGGCCGCTTCTGCGCCTTCTCGGCGGGAAGCTTCCCCAAGGGGCAGGTGCATCCGGGCTCGCTGAAACTGCTCGGCGAGCTTGGGCTTCCGACCGAGGGCTATCGCTCGAAGAGCTGGGACGAGTTCGCCACGCCGGGCGCGCCGCCGCTCGATTTCGTCTTCACCGTCTGCGACGACGCGGCGGGCGAGGTCTGCCCGACCTGGCCGGGCCAGCCGATGACCGCCCACTGGGGCATCCCAGATCCGGCGGCCGCGGAGCCCAGCAAACAGGACCGCGCGTTCCGCGATGCCTATTTCGCCCTGCAACGTCGCATCCAGTTGTTCCTGTCGCTCCCGCTCGAAAGCATCGACCAGATGAGTCTCCAGACGAAACTGCGCGAGATTGGCCGTCGCAACGACGAAAATGTCGCCTGAACAACCGCCCCTCGCCCGTCGCCTCGCGGCTGAGGGAATAGGCTCTTTCTTCCTTTTCGCCTGCGTGATCGGCTCGGGGATCATGGCCGCGAATCTGTCGGGCGGGAATGACGCCATCGCGTTGCTCAGCAACACGGTCGCGACCGGCGCGATCTTGTTCGTGCTGATCACCATTCTCGGCCCGATTTCCGGCGCGCACATGAACCCGGCCGTGAGCCTCGTCGCCGCGTCGCGCCACGAGCTGGGCTGGACCGACACCCTCGCCTACATCGCGGCGCAATTCACCTTCGGGATCCTCGGCGCCTGGGCCGCGCACCGGATGTTCGACCTTCCGACGCTGGAGCTGTCGGTGAAGGCGCGCAGCGGGCTTGGGAAAGGCCTCAGCGAGTTCATCGCCACCTTCGGCCTAATTTTCACCATCCTCGGCACCGTCCGCTACCGCGAGCGATGGGTTCCCGCGACGGTCGGCCTCTACATCACCGCCGCTTACTGGTTCACCTCATCGACCAGCTTCGCAAACCCCGCGATCACCGTCGCTCGCAGCCTCACCAACACCTTCGCCGGGATCGCGCCGCGGGACGTGCCTTTGTTCATCGTCGCGCAGCTGCTCGGCGCGGGATGCGCTGCGATGGCGGCAAGGTGGCTATTCGACTCTGCCGAATAAATACTCCCGATCCGTCAGCCCAAACAATAGCGGCCCCAGTCGGACATGAGTTCCCGTCGCTTGGCCAGAAAATCGGTTCGGCGATATGCAGCTTCCACTTTGTTGGGAATCGCGTGCGCTAAAGCAGCCTCAGCGACTTCGCCGGGATAATTTGTCTGGTCGGCAACCCAGTCGCGGAAAGCCGAACGGAAGCCATGGACGGTGACTCCAGCATCCATGTCTCGAAGAATCTTGAGCAGCGTCATGTCAGACATGGGCTTCTTGAGTTTCTGGCCCGGGAAAACGAGGTCCGACCCCGGAGCTCGGAACTTCGCCGCTCGCTGGAACACTTCGATGACCTCCGGCGAAAGCGGCACAATGTGGGGCCGGTTCATCTTCATACGCTCAGCGGGAATCGACCAAAGGGCCGAATTCATGTCCACTTCGGGCCAACGAGCAAACCTAATCTCGCCAGAACGCGCGGCCGTTAGAATGACAGCTTCGAGTGCCACTCGGCCAATGGACTCTCGCTCTCTCAGACGCGCCAGGAATTTCGGCACGTCAGCGTAGCCCATCGCCGCGAAATGTCCGTCCTTCTTCGGCTGACGCGGTAAGCCTTTGGACAGGGAGCGGAGCGGCGCTTCGCTCGCCCGAAAGCCTTTGACGCACGCCCAGTCCAGGACCGTCCCAATCCGTTGACGGACCCGACGAGCCGTTTCTGGTTTGCTGAGCCAGATGGGCGCAAGCACGTCCCGGATTTCCGGCGCGCCAATGTCGCTCACCAACCTGTCGCCGAGCTTGGGGAAGGCATAACTCTCAAGCGTGGAGAGCCATTGATTCTGATGCTTTCCGTTCTTCCAGGCTGCTTTGTGCTCACCGTGAACGATCTTCGCCGCAACGCGAAACGTAGGGATTACCTGCCGTTCGCGTTTACGCTCTGCGATCGGATCGAGACCTCGCGCGATCTGGCGGCGGATTTGGTGCGCCGCCTCGCGTGCGTCTCCAAGATCCACTGATTTGAGCGGGCCGATGCCGATGTCGCGTCGCCTTCCGCCACATAGCGCTCGCAGAACCCAGTTCCGACCGCCCGCCGGCTTCACCACCAAGAACAGACCGTCGCCATCCGAATAACGTCCTGGCTCAGTCAGCCCCTTGAGCCTCGACGCAGTGAGTTTTCCCATGACGTCCCGTCCTCCCAGTCCCACATCTGGTCCCACATTTTGTGTGGGACTGGATGAAACAGCCTGATCCAACATGGGATCAACAGACTGTCTATTTCTGGCCGTTTATAGCCGTTTTTTGGAGGTTTTTCCAGCCGGCTGACGGGGTAAAATGGCGGAGCGGGAGGGATTCGAACCCTCGATACGGTTTTGCCGTATACTCACTTTCCAGGCGAGCGCCTTCGACCACTCGGCCACCGCTCCGCACCCGCAGCCAGAGGCTGCATCA
>Ga0207639_10000266_pt1 | contig 37399 bp, 27 predicted proteins | sample KBSCornC32_FD_184299 | JGI IMG/M metagenome (GOLD analysis project Ga0207639, IMG submission 184299) | Corn rhizosphere microbial communities from Kellogg Biological Station, Michigan, USA - KBS Corn C3-2 (SPAdes) (version 2) | ecosystem: Host-associated > Plants > Roots > Rhizosphere > Soil ... | reverse complement strand
TTTAGAGCAAATTGCGTATCGCTGTGCAGTAGCCTTCCAAGGGCCAAAGGCCCGACAACATACCAGCCTGGGCCGGAGGCCCAGGTTCATGATGGCAGAACATGAAAGGGCTGAAAGCCCGACACATCATTCTCGCTGCATACCATCGAGAAATCTGCTTTAGCCCCGGGCCTTTCTGAAAAGCTGCCAGACGGACTTTTTCCGCAGCCTCTTTAGCCGCGGTAGGAATCTTCGCGGGCTTTCAGAGTTTCCTTACCGAAGGAAGACGCTCAGTTCATTCGCAGCATTCCGCAGGTGCGGCAGGAAGCGCGTCTGCATGTCGAACGCCGTCATGCGTTGCGCGTTGCCGCTCAGGTTGATCGTGGCGACGACGCGCCCCGAAGGCGCGTAGACCGGCACAGCCAGTGAGCGAAGACCGACCTCGTACTCCTGATCGCACAGCGCGTAGCCGTTGCGCCGTATGTTGCGCAGGATCAGCCTCAGCTTGTCGATGGAGTTGATCGTGCGCGTGGTGTAAGGAACCAGGTTGACGCGCGAGAGATACTGCTCAAGCTGCTCGGTCGGCAGCCACGCCAGCAGCACGCGACCCATGCTGGTGCAGTACGCAGGCAGGCGGCTGCCGATGTGCAGATCGACCGCCATGATGCGCGAGACGCTGGTGCGCGCAATGTAGACGATGTCTTCGCCATCGAGCGTGGCGACCGAGAAGGACTCGTGCAGCGCGGCGGACATGCGCTCCAGAATCGGCTGCGCCGCGCCCGAAAGCGTGTTCGATGTGGTGTAGCTGTGCGAGAGCGTCAACATGCGCGGACGCAGCGAGTAGCGCGTGCCGTCCTCCGCTCCCGCGAAGCCGAGCTTGGTCAGCGTGTAGAGACAGCGGCGCACGGCGGCACGCGAAAGGCCGGTCTTGACGCTGAGCTGCGAGATGGTCATCTGGGGCGACTGCTGCGTGAACGCCTGAATGACGACGAGGCCGCGCGCCAGCGAGGTCATAAAGTTGGGGTCGCCGGCGAAGGCGTCGAGCGCCGCCGCGGGCACGGCTTTTGCGGGTGCGGCGGCAGCGGCAACGGGAGAGGGCAGGGCGGTTGGGACTGTGGGGGCAGGGGAGGGAGCGAGACGGCGTGAGGCGATGTTCATGCGTGGCCCTTTCCCGCTATCGGCCGGGAAACGTGCGCGTTCGATAGACGGACTAGTATTACGATAAACGCACACGCCGGACTTTTGCAAACTCGCTCCGGCGTTCGTGTCTTCTTTCGCTGTGAGAAGATACACGTCTGCGCGAATTTTTCTCTGCCCCGGGCCGCGTTTGCATGGCCTCGGCGGGCATCTATAAAAATTGAAGAAGAAAAACCCAAGAGATTCGGGAAGACCAAGGAGAAGAGATGGCAACAGGCACTGCACCGCTCAGCAAACGTCCTGCATGGAAGGCATTGGAGACTCACGCGCAACAGATGCGCGGCAAACATCTGCGCGAGTTGTTCGCCGAGGACGCGGGGCGCGGCGAGCGGATGACGGCGGAAGCAGCGGGGCTGTTTCTCGACTACTCGAAGAACCGCATCACCGACGAGACGCTCAAACTGCTCGTCGCGCTGGCCGAGCAGTCTGGCGTGCGCGCGAAGATCGAGGCGATGTTTCGCGGCGACAAGATCAATATCACCGAGAACCGCGCCGTGCTGCATGTGGCGCTGCGTGCGCCGAAGGACGAAACGATTCTCGTCGATGGCGCGGATGTGGTGCCTGAAGTTCATGCGGTGCTCGACAAGATGGCGGCCTTCTCCGAGCGCGTGCGCAACGGCGAATGGAAGGGCCACACCGGCAGACGCATCCGCAACGTCGTCAACGTGGGCATCGGCGGGTCGGACCTCGGCCCGGTGATGGCCTACGAGGCGCTGAAGCATTACAGCCGCCGCGACATGACGTTCCGCTTCGTCTCGAATGTAGACGGCACGGACTTCGCGGAGGCTGTCGAGGACCTGGACGCGGAAGAGACGCTGTTCCTCATCGCCTCAAAAACGTTCACCACACTGGAGACGATGACCAATGCGCACACCGCGCGCGAGTGGACGCTCAAAAAGCTGGGCGACGAGAAGGCCGTGGCGAAGCACTTCGTGGCCATCTCGACCAACGCGAAGGAAGTGGCGAAGTTCGGCATCGACACGGCGAATATGTTCGGCTTCTGGGACTGGGTCGGCGGACGCTATTCGATGGACTCGGCCATTGGGCTTTCGACGATGCTCGCCATCGGACCGGAGAACTTCCGCGAGATGCTCGCAGGCTTTCACGAGATCGACGTTCACTTTCGCACCACGCCATTTGAGAACAATCTGCCCGCGCTGCTTGGCCTGCTCACCATCTGGTACACAGATTTCTTCGACGCGCAGACGCAGGCGGTGCTGCCGTATGAGCAATATCTGAAGCGTTTCCCGGCGTATCTTCAGCAGTTGACGATGGAGTCGAACGGCAAGCACGTCACGCTCGAAGGCACGACGGTGGATTATGCGACCGGTCCTGTTTATTGGGGCGAGCCGGGGACCAACGGCCAGCACTCTTTCTATCAACTCATTCATCAGGGAACGCGGCTGATCCCGTGCGACTTCATCGGTTTCTACAAGACGCTGAACCCGCTGGGGCGGCATCACGATCTGCTGATGGCCAACGTCTTCGCGCAGGCCGAGGCGCTGGCCTTCGGCAAAACCGCCGAGCAGGTCAAGGCCGAAGGCACGCCCGACTGGCTGGTTCCGCATCGCGTCTTCGAAGGCAATCGCCCGTCGAACACGATCCTGGCCGACACACTGACGCCCGCGATGCTGGGCAAGCTGGTCGCGCTCTACGAGCACTCCGTCTTCACGCAGGGCGGGGTCTGGAACATCGACTCGTTCGACCAGTGGGGCGTGGAACTGGGCAAGGTGCTGGCGCAGAAGATCGTCCCCGAGTTGGAAAGTGTCGATGAACCGAAGCTCGCGCACGACAGCTCGACCACGAACCTGATCCGGAGATACAGAAAAAATAAATAGATTCCGAACGTCAGATACGTTCGATCATCACATCGGTGGACTTGATGAGGGCGGCGGCAGCGTCGCCCTTTTTCAACTGAAGCTCGCGCACGGCGTTGGCCGTGATGATGGACGTGATGTGCGCGTCGCCGATGGCGAGCACGATTTCCGCAAGCAGACCTTCGATGCGGATGCTGACGACTTTGCCCGCAAGCTGATTGCGTCCGCTGACCTGCCGGTAGCGTTCGCGCGACTGGGCGGCGGGCTTGTTTTTGTCATTGGAGAGGAACGGCTTCAGCGCCGCTTCAGCGATGCGGTGATGGCCGCCGGGTGTCTGGACGGTCTTCAGTTTCCCGCTCAGGATCCATTGCTTGATGGTGGGATAGCTGATGCCGAGCAGGCGGGCGGCTTCACGTGGAGTCAGCAGTTGAGCGGCAGTAGGCATGGCGATGTTGTAGCACGTTCGCCGCACATGTGCATCCCGCGACCGTGGCGGATATACTGCGGGCGCGGGAAGAGAGGCGGCGGCATGTTTTCTACGCGATGGAAGCGGTATCGACAGACGTACGTTGTACTCAGCGTTGCGGTTGCAATGAGCGCAGGCGCGGCGGCGCAGATGAACATGAGCGGGCACGACATGGGGCAGATGAAAGAGGTGCCCGCGCCCGACAAGCTGCCCGTTCCGGTGAAGATGACGGGCATCGGCAACAGCTATCTCGCCATCAAAGCGACGCCTGAGGCGCAGGCATGGTTCGAGCAGGGGCTGAATCTGCTGCACGATTTCTGGGACTACGAATCGGCGAAGGCGTTCGAGCAGAGCATTCGCGTGGACCCTAACTGCGCGATGTGCTACTGGGGCCTGTATCAGGCGCTGATGTTCCGGCAGGGAAGGCCGAATGCGTACTCGAACGCGGCACTGGCGGGCGCGGTGCGGTTGAAAGACAAGGCGAGCAAGCAGGACCGGTTCTATATCGATGCAGCGGTTGCGGACGATGGCGTCGAGACGCCTCCGGGGAAGAACGCGAAGGAGATTGCCATCTGGCAGAAGGCGGTGAAGAAGGATCCGAAGGACCTGCAGGCAAAGATCTTTCTGGCCTCGAGCCTGCGCGACGGCTACGACGATGCCGGACTGCCGAAGAGCGGCCAGAAACAGTCAATAGCTGTTCTGGAAGAGGTACTGAAACAAAAACCGGACGACTCCGCCGCGAACCACTACTGGATTCATGCGGTCGAAGCGGGCGCGCATCCGGAGCTGGCGCTGCACAGTGCAACCGTGCTGGCCAAACTCGCTCCGGCGTCGGGACACATGGTGCACATGCCGGGACACATCTTCTTCCGCGTCGGCGATTATGCGCAGGCAGAGCACTGGTTCGCCGAATCCACTGCCGTGGACGAAGCCTACATGCGCACGCAGCACGTCAGTGTGGACGACGATTGGAACTACATTCACAACCTGATGTACGGCGTGGCGAACCTGATGGAAGAGGGCAAGCTGCACGATGCGACGGTGCTTTCGCGCAAGCTCACCGGAGGACGCGGTGAGTTCGCACCGTCGCTCTACATCGGCGTGCCGCGCGACGGCATGGCGCGGCTGGACCCGCAGTTGCCGGTCGCGCTGCGGCTGGGCGACTGGGCCGCCGTGATGAAGATGGCCGAGGAGAGCAAGCCTGACGCGAAGTTTGAGAACCTCAACCTGCTCGCCGGACAGTTGAAGGACTACGCCACTGGCATGTTGGCTGTGGAGAGCGGCGATGTCGCTCGGGCGCAGGCAGCTTCCACGCGGCTGGACGCGGCGCTGTGGCGTATGTGGACGACCTTCAAGGACGCGCCGAAGGCAAAGCCGCAGTCCGCATCTGGTCCGGTCATGGCTGCGGTGATGCCGGATGCGATGCCCGGGCCGCTGCTGAGCAACCTCTCGGTCATGTCGCTGGAACTGCGCGCGTCGATTCTCGCATCGGAGAAAAAACTGCCTGAGGCGAAGGCGATGTTTGCCCAGGCCGCGAAGGAAGAGAAGGATCTCGGCTATCGTGAGCCGCCGATTTTTATTCGGCCCGTCGGCGAGACGGAGGGCGCGGCGCTCATGCGCGCGGGCGACTACGCCGGTGCGCACGAGGCGTATGCCGCCGCTCTGCTGGAGCGGCCGAAGTCCGGCTTCGGCCTGTACGGCATGGCTCAAAGTAGCGAGGCCGCAGGCGACGCCGCGAAGGCGCGCACGGAGTACGCGGAGTTTTTATCTGCGTGGAAGAACGCAGACGCTCCGTTGCCGGAACTCGCCCATGCGCGCGAGTACATCACCGGAGAAAAATCTCTGGCGAGCGTCCGCGCAAAGTAAAGCGTGAGCCGGGCAAGAGCGCCCCTGGCGGCTATAGCTGATTCCACCAAGATGGATCACTCTCAGAGTTGTCATCCTGAGCGCAGGCGGCGTTTTTTGCCGCCGGAGTCGAAGGACCTGCGGTTTTCAGCAGATATACTTTCCGGTAAACAGCTCTACTGCGTCTTGTTCACGATGCGGTAGTCGTCCTGCTCCTCGGGCTGCGGCGTGTCCCATCCGCCTGGAGGAACGACCGTATGCTCGACTTCCTTCGGGCCCCACGTCTGCGGCTCGTACACGTAGACGGGCGTTGGCGTTTTGAGGATGGGATCGACGATGCGCCACGCCTCTTCCACGTAGTCCTGGCGCGCGAAGAGCGTAGCGTCGCCGGCCATCGCGTCGCCCAGCACGCGCTCGTAGGCCTCCATCTCGCCGGGGCGAGCGTGACGGCTGGCCACCAGCTCAACCTCGTCGCGCTTGCCGTCTTCTCTGCTGGCTGCGACCGAGACGGCCATCGCCACGGTGATTTCCGGGCTGATGCGGAAGCGCAGATAGTTCTGCGGTGAGTTGGGATCGGTGATGTTCGTCGCCGGAGGGCGGCGCAATCGGGCCATGATCTCCATGCACGTGATGGGCAGATTTTTCCCCGCGCGAATGTAGAAGGGAACGCCGTCCCATCGCCACGATTTAATTTCGAGACGCAGCGCGGCAAAGGTCTCGACCTGCGAGTTCGGCGCGACGCCCTTCTCGTCGAGATAGCCGCGAAACTGCCCGCGCACCAGGTTCTTCGGATCAATCGGCGGAATGGCCTTGAGCACCTTCACCTTCTCGTCGCGCTGCGATTCGCTGTCTGCGCACGCCGGGGCCTCCATCGCAAGATTGCACATCACCTGAAAGATGTGGTTCTGAATCACGTCGCGGATGGCGCCGGTCTGGTCATAGAAAGCGCCGCGCCCCTGCACGCCGAAGTCTTCGGCCATCGTGATCTGCACGCTCTCGATGTGGTTGCGGTTCCACAGCGGCTCAAGGAACGAGTTCGAGAAGCGGAACGACACCATGTTGTGCACCGGCCCCTTGGCGAGGTAGTGGTCGATGCGGAAGACGGACGACTCGGGAAACGCCGAGAGCAGAATGCGGTCCAGTTCCTGCGCCGAGGCCAGGTCGTGGCCGAAGGGTTTTTCGACAATCATCCGCGCGCCGCGCGAGCAGCCCGACTGCACAAGCTGTTCGACGACCTTCTCAAACAGGAAAGGCGGAATGGCGAGATAGTGTGCCGGACACTTCGCATCGCCCAACTCCCTGCGCACCGCGGCAAAGGTGGCCTGGTCGGCGTAGTCGCCATCGACGTAGCGGAGCAGGGAGCAGAGCTTCTCAAACGCCCCGGCATCGAGCCCGCCATGCTGCTCGATGCTGTCCTTCGCGCGCGCCTTCAGTTGGTCAAGGTTCCATCCGGCCTTGGCAACGCCGATGACCGGCACGTTCAGTGTGCCGGACTTCACCATGGACTGGAGCGCGGGAAAGATTTTTTTGTAGGCAAGATCGCCGGTTGCGCCGAAAAAGACCAGTGCGTCGGAATGCTGATTGCTCACGAAGCGACTCCTTGAAGGTTCATCTCTATCTTCGCCGATGAAGGTTATGAAATCAGTTCATTGATTTGATGCCACACATCGGGATCGACAGGCACGCCGAGCCGAAGATTTTCCTCGCGCAGTCGAATCGTCTGCTCGCCCGGATAACGCAGCGGCTTCGCTGGATCAAGCGGCGCGGTGCCATGCAGATGGTCGATCACGCCGTCCGCGATGCGTGCGAGTTCGCCGGCCTGCGTCACGTTGGCCGGATCGATGGCGAGAAAAATCTGCGACTGTCCTGCCTCGCGCATGGGGTCGAGGCCAAGCTCATGCGTGGCCAGTCCTCCTGCGAGCATCGCCGCCATCATGTCGAGCACCAGCGAGAGCCCCGAGCCTTTCCAGTAGCCGACAGGCAGCGCGCGCTGCGTGGCCTCAATCGCGGCGGCGTCGGTGGTCAGGTTGCCCACGGCGTCAAAGCCTCCGGGCACAGGTAGCGGCCGGTTGCGTTTGCTGTAGGCCGCCAACGTGCCGTAGGAAAACTGCGACATCGCCATATCGAGTACGACGTGTCCCTCGGCTCGCGGAATAGCAATCACCAGCGGATTGTTGCCGACCGTCGGCACGGCCGTGCCCCACGCCGGCAGGTTCGGCAGCGTGTTCGACCAGCACAGCGCAAACATGCCCGCCTCCGCCGCGAGCCAGCCATAGGTCCCGCCGCGCATCCAGTGGTTAGTGTTGGCCAGCGCCACGGCGGCGATGCCGTGCTGCTTTGCCAGCGCGACGGTGTGCTGCATCGCGGCATAAGCGTTCAGGTTCCCGACGCCGCGATGCCCATCCCATCGCTCCATCGCGCCAAAGGCCGCCGTGCGCGTAGCCGTAGCGTTCACGTCGATGCTGCCATTGCGCACCATCGCCGCAAATCTCGGAAAGCGATTCAGACCGTGTGTATACACGCCGTCGCGCGTGGTTTCGGCAAACAGGCGGGCACTCAGAGCGGCGCGATCTTCTGCGTGACCGAGCCGCAGCATGGCCTGTGTCAATGTTTGATATAGCTTGTCGTAAGGAACGCGGAGCATGTGGTCTATGGTAATGCTCAAAGGTGAAGGGCAAAGAATGAGAGAAGCTCTGAATAAGCCCTGGTTTTGAAAAGGTGCTGCTTCACAAACTGCGGCAAAATGTCTGCGTTGCGCCTTTCGGTGGGAGCGCAGGGCTTCAGCCCCGGGCCTTTCACCCCTTGACTCAGGAAAATAGGCGTACATCGCTTTTCGCAAATGAAATGTATTTGTTGGATATAACAAGACTTGATAGGGTGAGGAATGCTGTAAAGTTCGATTGAAGGGAGTGTGGAATGGACCTGGTGAACGCGATGCGTGAGGCGGAGGCTCCGAGGCCCAGAGTGGCGCGGCCGATTGTGCTGATAGGTGCGGGCGGCATCGCGCACGACGCGCACCTCCCCGCATACAAAAAGGCCGGGTTCCCTGTCGTCGCCGTCGTGGACCGCGACCGGCAGAAGGCCGAAGCACTCGCGCGCGAGTTCGCCATCCCATTCGTCGGCGCAACGATTGCCGACGCCATTGCCTACGCGCCGAAGGATGCCGTCTTCGACTGCGCCGTGCCCGCGCCCGCGCAGACCAGTGTGCTGCCCCAGTTGCCCGACGGCGCAGCCGTGCTGCTGCAAAAGCCCATGGGAGAGACGCTGGCCGAGGCGACGGAGATCCTCCACATCTGCCGCAGAAAAAAGCTGATCGCAGCGGTGAACTTTCAACTCCGCTGGGCGCCGAACATGCTGGCGGCGCGCGCTCTTGCCGAAACCGGCGCGCTGGGCGCGCTGCACGACATGGAAGTTTCCGTAAGCTGCCACATGCCGTGGGAGTTGTGGGACTTTCTCAAGACCGCGCCGCGGCTGGAGATTCTCTACCACTCCATCCACTACGTCGATCTCGTCCGCGCATGGTTCGGCAACCCGCGCGGTGTCTATGCGAAGACGGTGAAGAGTCCCCGCACGGCCGATCTGGCCGCGACCAAAAGCGTCCTCACCTTCGACTACGGCGACGACAAGCGCGTCTTCATCGCCTCCAACCACAGCCACGACTTCGACCCGAAGATGCAGCGCAGCTTTGTCCAGTGGGAAGGCATGACCGGCGCCATGCGCGCGCGGATGGGCGTGAACCTGAACTACCCGGTCGGCCTGCCCGACAACCTGGAATACATCGTGCGCGGCGAAGGCGGCTGGAAGGACGCCCCCGTCAACGGCAACTGGTTCCCCGACGCCTTCATGGGATCGATGGGCTCGCTGCAACGCTACGTGCAGGGCGAAACCACCAAGCTGCCGACGAGCGTTGAAGACGCCATCGACACCATGCGCGTCGTCGAGGCCGCGTATCGCTCCAGCGAACAAGGCGGCGTCGAACTGCCCGAGATCGGCTGAACAGGCCAGAGCCGATTTCCGGTTGCTGTGCACTACTCATTTGCGCTCGTTCTCTTTTGGTTGTCATTCCCGCAGGGAATCTGCGTTTTGCTTCGACTGGCACAGATGCGGGTGCCCCATCCTTTGTGCGTCTTTTGCACAAAGGGTGGGAGACCACCACTCTCCGACTCGACCGTCACAACGAGACCGAAACCGCTCTAGCGGCCCATCCAGCCTCCATCGACGGTCATTACAGTGCCCGTCACATAATCGCTGGCGGCGGAGCTGAGAAACAGCGCCGCTCCTGCAAGATCGCGCGGCTGCCCCCAGCGCGCGGCAGGGATGCGCTCGAGAATCTGCCGATTGCGCGTCTCATCTGCCTGAAGCGCCTCGGTGTTGGTCGTGGCGAAGTACCCCGGAGCAATCGCATTGACCTGAATGCCCTTCGCGGCCCACTCGTTGGCGAGCGCCTTGGTCAGTTGCGCCACTCCGCCTTTCGACGCAGCATACGCGGGCACGCGAATGCCGCCCTGAAAGCTCAGCAGCGACGCGATGTTGACGATCTTGCCCGCGCCGCGTGGAATCATATCGCGCGCCGCAAGCTGCGAAAGCTGAAACACGCTGGTCAGGTTCACCTGCAACACCTGCTGCCAGTCGTCCAGCGGAAACTCTTCCGCCGCATGACGGATGATGGTGCCCGCATTGTTCACCAGAATGTCGATGCGTCCGAACCTGGCTTTGACCTGTGCGAAGAGATCTTCAGCCCCGCTGGTCGAGGAGAGGTCCGCGCGAAATGCAGCGGCATTCGCGCCAAGTGCCTCAGCGGTTTCGGTTGCGGGACGCCGGTTGCCGTGGCAGGCAACGCTCGCGCCCGCCTGCGCAAGCGCCGTAGCGATGGCCGCGCCCAGTCCGCTGGCCGAGCCGGTGACGAGAGCTACTTTGTTATCGAGACGGAAGAGATCGAGGATGTTCGATGAATGATTTTGCATGACTGTTGCCACTCTACCCGGAGCGGCTGAACGGGGCAAACACCGCGCGGGATGATGCGTTGCAAGTAGGGTGCGGGGAGACTATGATCTTTGCCCGCAAGACAATTACTTTCGATTAAGGAGACTAAGACAATGGGCTCCACTACTGTTGCTACACCTCAAATCGACGGAACAAAGCTACACGACTTTATGGTCAAGGCCGTGTGCGACATGGGCGCGTCCATGCACGGCGTACTCATCCTGCTGGGCGACAGGCTGGGCCTGTACAAGTCCATGGCCGACAGCAAACCCATCACCTCTACCGAGCTTGCCTCGCGCACCAAAACCAGCGAGCGATATGTCCGCGAGTGGCTGAACGCGAATGCCGCCAGCGGCTACGTCACCTACGATCCCGCAACGAAGACCTACACCTTGCCGCCAGAGCAGGCGATGGTGCTGGCCACGGAGCACGGCCCCGCGTTCCTGCCCGGAGCGTTCGAGATCGTCCTGTCCTGCTTCAACGACGTGGACAAGATTGAAGATGCGTTCCGCACCGGCAAGGGCGTGGGCTGGCACGAGCATCATCACGCGCTCTACCACGGCGTCGAGCGGTTCTTCCGCCCGGGCTACCTGATGAACCTCACCACAAGCTGGATCCCCGCGCTCAGCGGCGTCGAGGCGAAGCTGCGCAGCGGAGCCAAGGTGGCCGACATCGGCTGCGGCCTCGGCGCTTCCACCATCCTGATGGCGAAGGCGTTTCCAAACTCGGAGTTCTACGGCTTCGATTATCACGATGCATCGATTGTCATGGCGCGCGAGGCGGCCAAGCGCGAAGGCATCGGCGACCGCCTGCACTTCGAGGTCGCGTCGGCGAAGAATTATCCCGGCAAGGACTACGACTTCGTCGCCTTCTTCGATTGCCTGCACGACATGGGCGACCCGAAGGGCGCGGCGGCCTACGTCCACTCAACGATGAAGCCCGACGGCACATGGATGATCGTCGAGCCCTATGCGGAAGACGCAATCGAAGGGAACCTCAATCCGGTGGGGCGCGTCTTCTACACGGCCTCGACCATGATCTGCGTACCGGCCTCGCTCTCGCAGGAGGTCGGCGCGGCGCTCGGCGCGCAGGCCGGCGAGAAGCGCATCGGCGAAGTGGTCACGGCGGGAGGCTTCAAAAACTTCCACCGCGCCACGGAGACTCCGTTCAACCTCGTCTACGAAGCGCGAGCTTGATGAGCGCAGGATACGCGGCCGCTGCTCGTCTTCGGAGAGCAGCGGCCTTCACGTTTTGTTTAAGCGCACCTGTTCACCCGTGCTGCAAGTGCTTCATCCGTTGATGGGGCTTTACGGGCTGCGGGAAAAATGTGCTGATTGTGCTTTTCGGTGGGAGCGCAGGCCTTCAGAGGGTGCTGAAAAAGTCTCAGATGTTGTTTTGGATTAGCGTGGGGCTTCAGCCCCACGAAAAAACACAGCAAATACAAGGGGCTTTAGCCCCGGGCCTTTCCGCACAGTCTACCGGACGCACTTTTTCAGCAACCTCTTCAGCCGTGCCGCAATCGCGGCGTGCAAGCGTCAGCAAAATCAAGCCTGCTGGTTGACTGTGTGAGTTTGCGTTTCGTATGGTGGCTACAGCACCTTTTCTATCGCTATCGCGATGACCGCATCCGTCATTTCAGGTAGGCCCTCCGCAATCAGCGCCGAAGGCGCGACACATACCAGCCTGGACCGAAGGCCCAGGTCAACATTGCAAGCAAAATCAAGGGCTGAAAGCCCGACACATCGATACCGGATTAAGTTTGAAGCAAGGAGTTAATCGAATGCGGCTTTATCAAATGGCGGACGCAGTGCGGTATGAACTGATGAACACCGACGACCTGCGCGAGACGTTTCTGCTCGAAGGCATGTTCGAGCCCGGCAAGATCGAGTTTGCCTACGTAGACCTCGACCGCACCGTCATCGGCGCGGCGGTGCCTGTCACGGAGACGCTCTCGCTCGAAACCGAGCCGGAGCTGCGCGCGGAGTATTTTCTGGAGCGCCGCGAGCTTGGCGTGTTGAACGTCGGCGGCGCGGGCTCGGTCGTCGTCGATGGCACGGAGTACGCGCTCGGCAAACTCGACTGCCTGTACGTTGGCCGCGGCAGCCGTTCGGTCACATTTTCGAGCAAAGACAGCAAGAACCCGGCAAACTTTTATCTGCTCAGCTACCCCGCGCACAAAGAATACCCGACCGCGATGGTGAAGTTTGCCGACATGAAGGGACTCGAACTCGGCAGCGTCGAGACCTGCAACAAGCGCACCATCTACAAGGCCATCTACAAGGAAGGCATTCGGAGCTGCCAACTCGTCATGGGGTTCACGCTGCTGGCCAACGGCAGCAATTGGAACACCATGCCCGCGCACACGCACATGCGCCGCAGCGAAGTCTACTTCTACTTCGACGTGGACCCGGCGCACCGCGTCTTTCACCTCATGGGGCCGCCGGATGCGACGAGCCACCTCGTGGTTGCGGACAAGGAAGTCGTCGTCTCGCCCGGCTGGTCGATTCACGCAGGCGTGGGCACGAAGAACTACGGCTTCTGCTGGGGCATGGGCGGAGAGAACCAGGCGTATGACGACATGGATGGCGTGGCCATCGCGGAGCTGCGATAGATGAGCGAGTCAGCAGGTTTGAAGCTGCGAAAAAAAGAAGACTGCACGTGGGACCTGGTCAGTCTGGGCGAAGTCATGCTGCGGCTCGATCCCGGCGACGTGCGCGTCGCCACGGCGCGCCAGTTCACCGCGTGGGAGGGCGGCGGCGAGTACAACGTCGCGCGCGGGTTGCGCCGCTGCTTCGGCATGAAGACGGCCATCGTCACCGCGCTGGCCGACAACCCTGTAGGCCGCCTGCTTGAAGACCTGATGCTGCAAGGCGGCGTCGATCTCTCGCACCTCATCTGGACCAAATACGACGGCGTGGGCCGCACCGTGCGCAACGGACTCAACTTCACCGAGCGCGGCTTCGGCGTGCGCGCGGCGCTGGGCTGCTCCGACCGCGGCCACACCGCAGTCAGCCAGTTGAAGCCCGGCCAGATTAACTGGGACGAGATCTTCGGCAAACAAGGATCGCGCTGGCTGCACACCGGCGGCATCTTCTGCGCGCTCAGCGAGACCACGCCCGAGGTGGCGAAAGAAGCGATGGTCGCCGCGCGCAAACACGGCGTCATCATCAGCTACGACCTCAACTACCGCGACTCGCTGTGGAAGTCCATCGGCGGCAAGGCGCGTGCGACCGAAGTCAACCGCGAGTTGGCCAAGTATGTCGATGTCATGATCGGCAACGAAGAGGACTTCACCGCCGCGCTCGGCTTCGAGATCGAAGGCGTCGGCGACGAACTCGGCGCGCTCGAATCTGCAAACTTCCGCCGCATGATCGAAAAAGCCGTTGCCACGTATCCAAACTTCAAGGCAGTCGCCACCACGCTGCGCCACGCCAGGACGGCCAGCGTCAACGACTGGGGCGCGGTCTGCTACTACGAAGGCAGGTTCCACGAGGCGCGGCCCATGCCCGATCTCGAAATCTTCGACCGCGTCGGCGGCGGCGACTCGTTCGCCTCGGGCCTCATCTACGGCTTCCTCAACGACAAGGGCGCGGACTGGGCCGTCAACTGCGGCTGCGCGCACGGCGCACTCGCCATGACCACTCCCGGCGACACCACCATGGCCACCTTCGACGAAGTGCAGCGCATCATGAAGGGCGGCGGAGCCCGCGTGCAGCGATAGAAAAATAAGCAGAATACAGGAGATTGCGATGCAGAAGATTGCTGTGCTGAAGGCGTTGCGGGAGATTGGTCTGGTGCCGGTGCTTCGCGCCGAATCCGTCGAGAAGGCGCTCGCGCTGGCCGAGGCGATCGCGGCCGGCGGCGTCACCGTGCTCGAAATCACCATGACCGTCCCGGGAGCGATTCAGGTGATGCGCACGCTCGCCGAAAAACGCCCGGACATCCTCATCGGCGCGGGCACCGTGCTCGACGCCGAGACGGCGCGCATGTGCATCCTCGAAGGCGCGCAGTTTGTCGTCAGCCCGGCGCTCAATCTCGGCACCATCGAGATGTGCCATCGCTACTCCATCGCTGTGCTGCCCGGCGCGCTCACGCCCACCGAGATCGTCACCGCGTGGCAGGCGGGCGCGGACGTCGTCAAGGTGTTTCCGGCCAGCGCGATGGGCGGGGCAAAGTATCTCACCGCGCTCAAAGGCCCGCTCCCGCAAGTCGAGATGATCCCTACCGGCGGCGTCTCGCTCGCCACCGCAGCCGAGTTTCTACAGGCAGGAGCCTTCGCGCTCGGCGTCGGGTCTGACCTTGTCAACGCCAAGGCGATGGCCGAGGGCAAGCCCGAGGTCGTCACCGAAAACGCACGCAAATACCTGGCCATTGTGAAAGAGTTCCGCGAAAAGAAGAGTTAGAGCATTTTTAGTTCAAGTGGTTACAAAACTTCGGGTGCCCCACCCTTTGTGCGTCTTTTGCACAAAGGGTGGGAGACCACCACTCTCCGACTCGACTGTCACAACGAGACCGAAACCGCCCTAAGGCCGGGGCCGCGTCACCCACAGCAGCGGCTGCCGAATCGGAAACGTGCGCTGCAACTCCGGAATCGTCGTATCAGCCGGAATCGTCTTCCAGAGGTCCGCATACTCAGGACGGTTGTAAGCCCGCGCGCAGAACAGCAGGCTCGGCTGACGAAGCGGCAGGTCGTTGAAGTGATCGCGGTCCGCCTCATAGGGCCACGTGCCACGGTCCTTGATGTACGGAAAGTGGCGCGCAATGGCGATGCGCATTCCCGGGCCATCCTGCAGCTCGTACTCCCACACGCTCTCGAACTGCGTCGAGAGCAGCAGGCACACCGCGCTGAACATATCCAGGTTGAACAGCGAGTTGCGATACGGATACGGCGTCGCAATCTCGCGCGGAAAAAATCCATCGGCAACCATCTGCGCGCGAATCGTCGTCGATTGGTAGCGATGCCGCAGCGCGGTCAGAGGCGCATCATCGGCGGTATTCAGGCGCGCGCACGCAGCAGCCTGCAACAGCCACGACGTCCCGTTGTGGTCTCTCTGGTCGCGCGCGAGGCCCGCAATCACCGACGTATTCAGCCAGTCCAGATACGCCGCGAACCACTTCCCCAGCACAGCGAAGTCGTCCGCCGCAATCGCACCGGCGAGAAACGGAACCGACTGCGCCACCTCAGCCAGATGCACCGCCTCGACCAGCCCTTCAGGCGCGCCCGACTTCGCACCCGGCGCAGTCTGGGCGTACTGCATGTTCGGAGCCATGCGGGTCGCCGGGTCGATGAACCATCCGCGAAGATGCGCCGCAGCCTGCTTCGCATAGCGAGCATCTTTGGTCACAACGAACGCAGCAGTCAGCGCCGGAACGCGCATCGAGAAATGAAGCAGCGCGTCGCGGTGCGCGGTGAAGGCGGCGCTCGAATAATAATCATGCGGCGAGCCGGGGCTTTCCGTAGCGCGCAGCGTCGTCAGCGGAACAGGCTGGTCCGTCAGGTAAGCGTCGGCAGCCTTGAGGATGCGGTCGTGGTCGATGGCGGCCACGTTCGGGCGCGAAGTGGATTGCGCAAGCAATGCACGCGGAGCAAGCACGCTCGCCGCAGCTTGCAGACAAAAATTTCTGCGATTGATGTGCATCTCGCTCAGCGCCTCGGCCGAAGAGTATCACGCCGCGCGCACGGCCCCGCGCTGGAATCTTCCAGCGCAGGGCCTGCGGTCAAAGGTTAGTGTCCTGAATCTAAAGTTCGCAACACAAATAGCATTGTCATCCTGAGCGAAGTTTGGCGCGTATTTTGCGCCAAACGGAGTCGAAGGACCTGCGGTTAAACTCTTCGATTGATGCAACGAACTTCAGACTCACCATACTAGGAGGTCTGCTCTGCGTAACTTGTCTGCGGAGCAGGGAATCGGCGCGCGGCCAGGCGGCCGAACGTCGCGTCGAGTTGGCGTTTCATCTTTTCCGCCGCGGCGGAGACGGAGTGTTGCGTGCTCGATGCGGTCCCCGTAACCACCAGAGGCGGCAGGCCGCGCGGACGGGCTTCGAGCGTGCAGCGTTTGTCGTTGACACCGGTCTTGGCGCCGTTCTCGTCGTTCAGGTGGACTTCGATGCGGGTGAGTTGACGGTCAAATCGGCGGAGTGTGCGGTTCAGTTCGGTTTCGACAAAGTTGGAAAGTTTGGAGTGGATGGTGACGTTTTTGCCGCTGTTGATCTGAATCTGCATTAACCATTCTCCTGAAACAGGGGGGTGAGTTCCTGCTTGCTTCCGGGTTAGACGACGGCGGCGCGGTAAAGGAAGTCTCCCATTCGTCGCCCTCGCGTGGGTGGCCATAGTAGCACCGGCAAGGGTGGAAATTCCCGCACAAAAGTTGCAGGCCGCCCGGGTGCGCCGTAACGCTTTATGGATAAAGAGTTGCTCGTCCACTGCGCCCGCCCCGGACCTCCGAAACAGACGCACCCTGCAAATATCCAGCAAACGCAAGGCGCTTCACTGTCTGAGGGAAAACGCACGCTTTGTGCCTTTCGGTGGGAGCGCAGGGCTTTAGCCCTGCGAAAATCCCAGCAAAATCAAGGGCTTCAGAGCATTTTTAGTTCAAGTGGTTACAAAACTTCGGGTGCCCCCATCCTTTGTGCGTCTTTTGCACAAAGGGTGGGAGACCACCACTCTCCGACTCGACTGTCACAACGAGACCGAAACCGCTCCAGAGGGTGCTGAGAAGGCATCTGTGGTTGCTTTTGGGATGAGCGTGGGGCTTCAGCCCCACGAAAATCCCGTAAATTCAGGGGGCTTTAGAGGCTGCTGAAAAAGTCTTTGTGTTTGCTTTTGGGGATGAGCGCAGGGCTTCAGCCCCACGAAAGAACCAGCAAATTCAAGGGGCTTTAGGTAGTGTCTGATGAATCGACGAGAATCGTTTTTGCTTCTGGGTAGGCCAAGCCTTTAGGCTTGGCTCTCTTCACGAACCGTGAAAAATGGGGCTTCAGCCCCTGGGGTATGCCTTTTTTTCTCGCCTGCATGATCCCCAAAATCGAAGATTCCGATTCGTCAGACACTACCTGGTCCCGGGCCTTCTCTCCAATCAACGCAGACAGGCTTTTTCAGCACTCTCTTTAGCCCCGGGTTTTTCTCCGTGCGCTGCCGGACGCATTTTCCCGCAGCCTCTTCAGCCCCATGCCGTACCGCACGGACTCCCTACGCAACAACGAAAAAGAATCCATCAATTGCAGCTCAGCGCCGTCCACACGCCCGCCGCCGTGCCATTGGCCCCGGTGATGCTCAGATCGACAAAACTCCCAGCCGCCACGGGAACGCTCCCGGTCGCCGTGCAGCTCCCGCCGCTCGCGGCTGAGCAGGCCAGCGTCGTATTCGCCATCGTTCCCGGCGTCCCCTGCCGCAGCGTCACCGTAATCGTATTGCCCTGTTCGGAAAACACCGTCAGCGAAGTCGCCGTGCAGCCCGCGGGCACCCACGTCAGCACCGACGCACCTTCCAACACACCTGCATTGGGATTATTCACTGAATAAAAGTTCGTCAGGAACGAAACCGCGTGATACATCGACGCATACGGAATCCCGCTCGTCTCCCCGCTGCCTCCGCCCGTGCCGTTTGTGCCGGGAGCGCCCTGCGGAATCGTAAAGTTCAGCACCGCCGCATTCGCCGTGCCGCTGTTCGTCACCGTGGCCTGCGTGCCCGGAGCGCCCGTCGTCACCGTCCCCACGCTTACCGTCGCCGCCGCGCCGGTCGGCCCCGTCGGCCCTGCGGCTCCCTTGGCCGCCAGTACCACCCACTGCGCCGGAGCAGCATCCGGCTCCGAGCCCAAACTGCCCGTCAGCGCCAGATACGTCGAGCCATCGAACGTCACCGCATCATTCGCCTGATAACCCGTCGCCAGGCTCCACGCGCCGCGAAAATTTACGCCCACCGCGCCCGCAGGCCCCTGCGGCCCGGCCGCTCCAGTTGCGCCCGGAGCGCCCGCCGCTCCACCCTGCGCCAGCACCGCCCAGTACGCCGGACTCACATCCGGCTCGCGCCCCACATTCGCCGCCAACGCAATATAGCTCGTGCCGCCATAGCTCACCGCGCTTCCCGCCGCATACGAACTCCCCACCAGCCACCCGCCCAGAAAGCTGACCGGAGGCCCGGCTGGCCCCATCGCCCCTGTCGCGCCCGCCGGTCCCGCAAGCCCCTGAGGCCCAGTTGCGCCCGCAGCGCCCGCAACCCCCGCCGGTCCTTGCGCGGCAAGCACCGCCCAGTTCAAAGGACTCAGCGGCGGCGTGTTCCCCGCATTCCCCGCAACCAGCGAAATATAGGTCGAGCCGCCATAGCTCACCGCGTCATGCAACCCGTAGCTCGTCGTCGCGGAGTAGTTGCCCGTGTAGTTCGCCACCGCTGGCCCTTGCGGCCCGGTCGCTCCGGTGGCTCCGGTTGCGCCCGTCGCTCCCTGCGGCCCAACTGGCCCTTGCAAACCCTGCGGCCCCTGTGGCCCCGTCGGCCCGGCAGGCCCCGCGCCGCCCGAAGCAAACAGCGCCCAGTCCGCCGGACTCTGGTCTGGAGCATTCCCGTGGTTGCCATTCACCAGCGAAACATACCCCGCGCCGCCGTAGATCACCCCATCGGCCACGGCATAGTTCGTGGTCGAAGAGTACGCCCCGCGAAACGTCATCCCCACCGGGCCCGCCGCGCCCACCGGACCCATCGGCCCCTGCAATCCCTGAGCACCGGCAGGCCCGGTCAAACCCTGCGCGCCTGCCTGCCCCGGAATCCCCTGCGGCCCCTGTGGCCCGGTGGCGCCGGCAGGCCCGGTCGCACCCGCTGGCCCCTGCGGCCCCATCGGCCCGCTCACTCCTTGAATGCCCTGAGGCCCCGCAGGCCCCTGAGCCGTCAACACGCCCCACTTCGCCGGACTCGCATCGGGAGTGTTCCCCTGATTGCTCGCCGGCAGCGAAGCCCAGCTCGCGCCCTTCCACAACACCACATCGCCCAGCGCGTAGTTGTTCGCAGAAGAATACGGCCCGCGATACACGAGCCCCGGAGAACCCGGCGCACCGGCAGCGCCAGCGGTTCCAGCAGGCCCCGGCAAACCCTGCGGGCCTTGCGACCCGGTCGGCCCCTGCACTCCCTGTGGCCCCATCGGCCCCGCAGGCCCAACCAGCCCCATGCCGCCCTGCGCCAGCACCGCCCACGCCAGCGGAGTCAGCCCCGGCGTATTCCCCTGATTGCCCGCCGCCAGCGAAAGATAGCTCGACCCCTGATACGTCACCACGTCATCCGCCGCGTAACTGGCCGTCGCGCTCCACGCACCCTGAAAGCTCAGCCCCGCGCCGGTACCCACCCCCGGAGGCCCAGCCGGTCCCATTGGCCCCGCAGGCCCGGTCGCTCCCACAGGCCCCTGAATCCCCTGCGGCCCGGCAGGCCCAGCCACTCCATCTGCGCCCGTGTCTCCCTTCGGCCCTTGAATTCCTTGAACCCCTTGGATTCCTTGGATCCCCTGAACTCCCTGCGGCCCCGCAGGCCCAGCCGTTGCCAGCGTCACCTCCAGCTCCGCCGCATGGCCGGTCAGGTCATTCTCCTTGCTGTCGAACTCGACCGCCGCCGTCGCCGCCGTCAGGGCAACGCCGTTATTCGTCGCCGGAGCAGCAATCCACCCCTGCACCAGCGAGGTCACATCCACCGTGACATACGTCCCCGCCTGCGTCACCTGAGCCGTCGTGAAAGCACTTCCCACGGCAGGGAGCGTCGCAAACGTCACGCCGTACTCGCCCCAGGCAGCATTCACCGGAGCAAAACTCACCGCCCCGGCCGCATCCACGCGATTGCAATAGAGCCGCAGCACCGCCTTCGTAATCTGCCCGGCCGTCGTCCCCGCAGGCAGTGCCGAAAGGTCGAACTGGACCAGCGCCGTGTATCCGCCGCCCACATTCAGGTTCGAGATCGCCCCGCTATTCACGGCAGGCTGCGCGCTGTTCACATGCGCATCGGCAACCAGCGTCGCCTCCACCGCGAACGCAGGCGACACCGCGGCCACCCACACCGCCGCCACCCACACCGCCGCGCAAAACACACCTCTCCGCAGACCCAGGCCCATCCAGACGATCCAATCTCAGCGATGCACGTCAACAGCAGCCACAATCAAATTGGGGAGCACTCCCGTTTTAGGACAACCCCTCAAAAAACACAAGCATCTTTTTCTCCCCAGCCCGCATCCGGCCCGTTTTTTGCAACCCCCCCGTTTACATTTCCATTCCGCTGCTCTGTCTGCATTTCCATTCCGTAGCCCCGTTTGCATCTCCATTCCGCCCCCTTTTGCATTTCCATTCCGTAGCGAAGCGGAGGAATCTGCTTTTTTCCAACCAGCCACCAAACCCCGGGTGCCCTATCCTTCGCAGTTTCATCGCGAAGGGTGGGAAGGAACACACTCCACCGCCCGCGCTCCTTCCATTCCGCATCCCTTATATAGTGCAGAGAGCATTTCTTCATTCAAGGACGCGCGTATGAGCACTCCCAACCAACCCGGCCGGCATCCTCTCGCAGAGAACCTCGTCAACGTCCCTCGCCTCATCACGGCGTACTACTCAGCTCATCCGGACCCGCGCAATCCAGCCCAGCGCGTGGCCTTCGGCACCTCCGGGCATCGCGGCAGCGCCTTCCACGCCTCCTTCAACGACGACCACATCGCCGCCATCACGCAGGCCATCTGCGACCACCGCCGCGCCGCCGGCATCGCCGGCCCGCTCTTCCTCGCGCAGGACACGCACGCGCTCTCCGCACCCGCCTTCGCCACCGCGCTCGAAGTCCTCGCCGCCAACGAAGTCGAGGTCATGATCGACGCCGCGCTCGGCTACACGCCCACCCCGGCGCTCTCGCACGCCATCCTCACCTACAATCGCGCGCACCCGAAGCATCTGGCCGACGGCATCGTCATCACGCCCTCGCACAATCCTCCCGAAGACGGCGGCTTCAAATACAACCCGCCCAACGGCGGCCCGGCCGACACCACCGTCACGCGCTCCATCGAGACCCACGCCAACCACATCCTGCAAAGCCGCCTCGAACAGGTCAAGCGCATCCTCTATGCGCACGCGCTGAGAGCCGAGACCACCCACCGCCACGACTACATCACCGCCTACGTCAACGACCTCTCCAGCGTCATCGACTTCGACCCGCTCACCGGCGCCAAACTCAGTCTCGCCGTCGATCCCCTCGGCGGAGCGGGCGTCCACTACTGGCCGCGCATCGCCGAGCAATATAACATCGCGCTCGAAATTCTCAATCGCAACGTAGACCCGACCTTCCGCTTCATGACCTGCGACTGGGACGGACGCATCCGCATGGACTGCTCCAGCCCTTACGCAATGGCGTCGATGATTGCGAACAAGGACAAGTACGACGTAGCCTTCGCCGCCGACACCGACCACGATCGCCACGGCATCGTCACCCGCACCACCGGCCTGCTCAATCCGAACCACTATCTTGCGGTGTGCATCGACTACCTCTTCAAGAACCGGCCCGGCTGGAGCGCGACGGTCGGCATCGGCAAGACGCTCGTCTCATCGAGCATGATCGACCGCGTCGCTCGCGGCCTCAACCGCCCCATGCTCGAAGTCCCCGTCGGCTTCAAGTGGTTCGTAGACGGCCTCATCAACGGCTCGCTCGGCTTCGTCGGCGAAGAGTCCGCCGGAGCCACCTTCCTGCGCCGCAACGGCCAGGTCTGGACCACCGACAAAGACGGCCTCATCCCCGGCCTGCTCGCAGCCGAGATGACCGCCCGCACCGGCAAGGACCCCGGCGAGCACTACAAGTCGCTCACGGAAAAATACGGCGACCCCGTCTACCAGCGCATCGACGCCGCCGCCACCAAAGAGCAGAAGGCGAAGCTCGGCAAACTCTCTCCGCAACAAGTCACGGCGAAGCAGCTCGCAGGCGACCCCATCACCGCCATCCTCACCGAAGCCCCCGGCAACCACGCTCCCATCGGCGGCCTCAAAGTCACCACCGAAAACGGCTGGTTCGCCGCGCGCCCCTCGGGCACTGAAGACGTCTACAAGATCTACGCCGAGAGCTTCCGCGGCCCCGACCACCTCAAGCAGATCCAGACCGAAGCCCAATCCGTCGTCTCCGCCGCCATCAACAGCTAGTGCCTTGAATCTAAAGTTCGCAACATAAGGATCTTCGCAACATCAAGAGCATTGTCATCCTGAGCGTAGTTTGCCGCGCATTTGCGGCAAACGGAGTCGAAGGACCTGCGGTTCGTTCCTTGCGCCATTATCAAGCCGGGTGCCCCATCCATCGCGCTTCTTGCGATGGGTGGGAACGCACACATCCCCCGCGCTCGCTTTTTGCATTTCCATTCCGCAACCCTTTCGCATTTCCATTCCGTAGCCTTTGCATTTCCATTCCGTAGCGTAGCGGAGGAATCTGCTGTTGCCGTTGCCTTTGCTGTTGCCCTTTGCTTGTCATTCCCGAAGGGAATCCGCGTTTCGTTCCTGCACTGTCAAGCCCCAATCCCTCAAAACCCGCCGGGTGCCCCATCCTTCGCAGCTTCATCGCGAAGGGTGGGAACGATACTCCCCACAGCTTCTTTTTCCTCACCCGCAAGCAACCCACATCAAGCGCCAAAGGCGCGTCCCATACCAGCTATCCGACCACCCAAGACCCAAAGGGCTGAAGCAGGCTGCGGGAAAATGCACGCTTTGCGCTTTTCGGTGGGAGCGCAGGGCTTTAGCCCTGCGAAAATCCCAGCAAATTCAAGGGGCTTTAGCCCCGGGCCTTTTCTCCACCTACCGCCAAACGCACTTTTTCACCAACCCCTGAAAGCTCGACACATCTCGCACCCAAATCGCTGTCAAGCCCCCAAACCCTCAACCCTCAACCCAAAAACCCGCCAACCCAAACCAACCAAACCACTTCGCACACAAAAATATCCCCACCCAACCTGGCGGCCCAGTTTCCTCCCATCCGTTAAAATAAAAGTAGCCCCAAGTACAGGCCCGGCCAAAAAGCCGGGCCTTCCTCTTTAACCCGATCCCTCGCCCCACACGTTTTGTTTGTCATTCCCGAAGCGAATCCGCGTCTCCCTTCGGGGCGCGCCGAACCACCGAGGTCCTAACCTAACTCCTTTGTTCAAAGGATTTTGCCTACTTTCCCCGGGAGGGGGGTACCCATGCTCGACTCCATCACCGACCTCTGCCGCGAGGTCCCCGACCACCTCCGCTGCCGCCACATCTTCGACGACGGACGCCGCTGCGGCAGCTACGCCCTCCGCGCCGAGCACCACTGCTACTTCCACCACGCCGAGCGCAAGCCCGTCCCCGACCCCCAGGCCCGCCACGCCCGCCGCAACCCCGTCACCCTGCCCGCCCCCACCTCCCGCGCCGCCATCCAGCAGGCCATCGGCACCATCATCACCAACCTCGCCTCCAACAACATCGACCGCCGCCGCGCCGGAACCCTCCTCTACGGACTCCAGCTCGCCACCCTCAACATCGCCCGCCACCACGAAGACCACCCCCACACCAACGAGCCCTCCTCTCCCCAGGACAGCACCTCCTCACCCCAGGACAGCACCTCCTCACCACAGGACAGCACCTCCTCACCACAGGACAGCACCTCCTCACCACAAAACAGCACCTCCGCATCACAAAACGAAGCGCCCCCCATTGGTTGTCATCCTTCGCCGCAGGCGGAGGATCTGCGTTTCCCCCAACCAACCGCCAACCCACCCGAACCCGCTCACCAGCAACAACCCGACGCCTTCACCGAAGAAGTCTTCCCGCTCCCCCAACCCAAACTCCACCGCCTCGAACGCCCCTACTTCGCCCTGCTGCTCGGCGCACTCGCCCAGCACCTCCACATCGAACCCTCACCCGGCTCCCCCGAAGACCGCCAACCCGAATCCACCACACTCACCACCGTCCACGCCGTCGCAGAAGCCGAGCCGATGTTGACCCGCACACTGTCCCGGCAGGTATGCTGGTGTGCAGGTTGTGAGTCCGAATTAAAGCGCGAGGTCGAGGATGAAGCTGGTTGTGTCGCTGGTTTTGCTGGGGTGTGTGGCCGTACAGGTGGGCGTGGCAGAGGAGTCGCCTTCGCGGACGATGTCCGAGACGGTCATCAGGCAATGGCCCGACGGAGTGATCTCGACGGTTGGGCATCCTGGTGCGTGGGCCTACGAAGAGGGCGTGCTGCTGGACGGCATGGCAGCCGAGTGGCACACCACAGCCGACGGAGCGGACTTCCACTACATCAAGGCGGCGGTCGATCGGTATGTTACGCCTGAAGGAACCATCACCGGCTACAAAGCCGATGCGCACACGCTCGACGACATCGAGATGGGACGCGCCGTGCTGCTCGTCTACCGCGTCACCCACCAGCCGAAGTACTACAAGGCCGCGAAGTTTCTGCACGACCAGCTCGCCCTGCAGCCGAGGACCGCAAGCGGAGGCTACTGGCACAAGCAGATCTATCCCAACCAGATGTGGCTCGACGGAGCCTACATGGCCGAGCCGTTCCGCGCCGCCTACGCAGCGACGTTTCAGGAGCCGGGCGACTTCGACGACATTGCGAAGCAACTCCTGCTGATGGACCATCACATGCGCGACCCGAAGACCGGGCTGCTGCGCCACGGGTGGGACGAGTCGAAGCAGATGCCGTGGGCCGATAAAAAGACCGGCCTCTCGCCCGAAGCCTGGGGACGCGCGATGGGCTGGTATGCGATGGCGCTGGTGGACACGCTGGACTGGATGCCGAAGGACCATCCCGAGCGCGCGGAGTTGATTGCCGCGCTGAACCGCACGATGGCCGCCGTGGTCCACTATCAGGACCCGAAGAGCGGGCTGTGGTGGCAGGTGATGGACCAGGGCGGGCGTGCGGGGAACTACTTCGAGTCCTCCGCAAGCTGCATGTTCGTCTACGCGCTGGCGAAGGGCGTCCGCATGGGCTACCTGACGCAGAGTGACGAGGCGAGCGCGCGGCGCGGCTGGGAGGGGATTCAGAAACAGTTTGTGACGACCGGCCCCGACGGCCTGATGGTGCTCAATGGAACCGTGTCGGTCGGCGGCCTGGGAGGGAAGCCGTATCGCTCGGGGACGTATGAGTACTACTTGAGCGAGAAGGTGGTCTCGAACGACGCGAAGGGAGTCGGAGCGTTTCTGATGGCGGGCTCGGAGATGGAGCAGGCCGCGACCGAGGCGCTGGGACAAGGCAAGACGGTGCTGGTGGATGGGTGGTTCAACTCGCAGACGAGGAAGAATGCAGCGGGACAGACGGAGCTGTATCACTACAAATGGAACGATGACACGAACGACGGCTATGCGTTTTTCGGACGTGCGTTCCAACGCTACGGCACGCAGCTTGCCACCGAGAAGTCTGCTCCGACGGCGGCGGATTTGAAGCAGGCGCAGATCTATGTGATCGCCTCGCCGGACATTCCTGTCAAGAATCCGGAGCCGCACTATATGGACAAGGCCAGCGCGGAGACGATTGCAGCGTGGGTAAAGGCAGGCGGCGTGCTGCTGCTGTTCGAGAACGATCCTGCGAATGCTGACATCGAGCACCTGAACACGCTGAGTGATCTGTTCGGCATCCACTACAACGCGGTGTTGACCAACCACGTGGTCGGCAACGACTATCCGGCGGGCGCGGTGACGATACCGGCGGGGACGGGAGTGTTTGCACACACGCACCATGCTTATATGAAGGACACCTGCTCGATTACCGTAAAAGGCAACGCGCGCGCCGTGGTGACGAAGGGTTCCGACGTGATGCTCGCGGTCGCGCACTACGGCAAGGGGACGGTGTTCGCGGTGGTCGATCCGTGGGTTTACAACGAATACACCGACCGGAGGAACCATCTTCCTGTCGAGTACGACAACTTCTCCAGCGCGATTGATCTGGCCGGGTGGGCGGTGAGGACGAGCAGGCGAAGGTAGCCGTCTCTAGTTGAGGCGCTGGAGGCGGTCGATGAGCTTCTGGGCGAGGGGCTCGCCGGACTCGGTCCAGAGCAGGCGGCTGGAGATGTTGCAGTGCTTTTCAACCGAGAGCGTAAAGGCCAGGAGCATCTCGACGTTCTGCCGGATGTGTTTCGCGGCGTCCTGGTCGAGGTCGTCGTCTTCGAGACCTTCGGCGACCCAGGGCGTGTCGAGGCCGAAGTCGATGCGGATGTGACCGTTCTGTTCGTAAGTGGCGTCGTCGAAGGAGGGTCCGAAGCCGAGGATGCGGACGGTGCTGGGCCGGGGCTTCCAGAGCGCGTCGAGGCGGCCGAAGGCGCGGGAGGATTCGTCGTCTGGAGCGTCGTCGAGGCGGTTGTGGAAGTCGTCGTCGAGCTGCGGGGCCCAGAGGTTCCAGCGCATCTCGAACTCGTAGGCCAGGTCGTCGTGGAGCTGCTCGGTGGCTTCGGCGACGGCGTTTTCAATGAGGGAGTCTTCGGAGGACTGGGCGCGGTCGTCGTTGACGAAGATGCGCTGGAAGGTGGGGGACTCGTTGAAGCTGATCGGATAGACGGTGGCGGCGGCGACGCGCTTGTCGCCGCTGATGGCCGCGAACTGGCGCATGACGGAGACGAGCGCGCCGGGGAGTGCCTCGAAGCGGAAGTTGGGGAACCAGAGGCTGAGGTAGAGTTGGTCGGCCATGAGGGTAGTTTAGTCTTTCGAGGGCTTAGGGCTTAGGGCTTAGGGCTTAGGGCTTAGGGCTTAGGTATCAGGGATCAGGTGTCAGGGCTGGATTGAAGGTTGTGCTGCTGCGAGCGAAATGCGGGGGTCTTCCCATTCGACTTCGCTCAGGGCAGGCTGCTGCGCTCAGAATGACTTGCTGAGAAGTGCGAATGTTTTCTAAGCCCTAATCCCTAATCCCTAAGCCCTAAGCCCTGCTTCCCGGGTGAGATGATAGGTAAAAGAACGTCTGATGGGTGTCTCGGTTTCAGTGGAGAGGTTGCGGCGGTGGCTGCTGGCGGGCGCGGGTCTGCTGGTTGCGGTGATTGCTGCGTTTCTGGGGGTGGCGCACTATCGGGCGCATCGGTTTCTGACGGCTCTGCCGGCGAAGCTGGGGGCGGACATTCGGCAGGAGACGAACGGGTTCACGTACTCGCAGTCGGATGGGAAGCGGACCATCTATACGATTCATGCGTCGAAGGCGGTCGAGCATAAGGATGGGCGGTACACGCTGCACGATGTGGGGATTGTGCTGTATGGGCGGAAGTCGGACCGGGCGGACAGGATCTACGGCAGCGAGTTCGAGTACGACCAGAAGGAGGGCGTGGTCCGCGCGATGGGCGAGGTGCATCTGGACCTGCAGGCTCCGGAGGCCAAGAGCGCAAACGCGAAGATGGACTATGCGGCGGGGAAGGATTTGAAGAGCGGGCAGCGTGAGGCGGATGCCACCGGGAACGTGATTCATGTGACGACGAGCGGGCTGGTGTATCTGCAGAAGCTGGGCGTGGCGGCGACGGAGCAGCCGATTGAGTTTGAAGCGGGCGGGATGAAGGGCCAGGCGGTGGGCGCGGATTACACGGCGGACACGGGCGTGCTGGTGTTGCACTCGGCTGTGAAGGTGGCGGGCGTGGAGCAGGGGCAGCCGGCGGTGTTGACGGCGACGAGGGCGGAGCTGGACCGCGAGAACAGGAAGGTGACGCTGGCGGATGCGAGGTATGTTGCGACGGGGAAGTCGGGTGAGGAGTCGGCGCAGGCGGCGCGGGCGGTGGTGCTGGTGCGGAATGATGGCACGGTGGAGCGGCTGGATGCCGAGGGCGCGGTGACGTTGAAGAATGCGGACGGCGGGACGGTGCGGGCTCCGCGTGGCGTGGTGGTGATGAATGCGAAGAATGAGCCGCAGTCTGTGCTGTTGACGGGTGGGCTGGTGTATGGCTCGGATGGACCGTTGCGCAAGGCAGAGGGCAGCGCGGCGGAGGGACGGCTGGGGTTTGATCGGGACGGGAAGCTGGAGCAGGCGGTGCTGACTGGAGCGGTGCGTCTGGAGGAGCAGGTGCGCGGGGCTGCTACGGTGGGAACTCCGTGGAATGAGCGGTCGCTGGCGGCGGGGGCGGTGGAGTTGGCGCTCGAGACGGATGCGCGCGGGAAGTCGCGGCTGCGGGATGCGAAGGCGACCGGTGGCGCGGTGCTGGCTTTGGTGGATCGCAGCGCGAAGGGTGCGGCGAAGGGTGCCGCGAAGGGCAAGGCTGCGAAGACGGTTCAAGTGAGTGGCCCGGTGAGCAGTTCGCTGGCGGGCGATGTGTTGACGGCGCATTTTGTGGAGCAGGGCGGGGTGAATCATCTGGCGGAGGTGCATGGGGATGGTCATGCTTCGATGCGGAGGGTGAGTGCGACGGGTGTGGTGGAGACGAGTTCGGCGGACTCGCTGGTGGCTGAGTTTCAGCCGGTACGGGCTAAGGGCAAGAAGGTTGTGAAGCAGGATGGCGTGGGTGGGGACGAGATTGCTTCGGCGATGGAGCAGGGGCATGTGGTGATGATGCGGCAGGGGGTGAAGAAGGCAGGCGAGACGGCGGCTCCTGCGGAAGAGCGGGTGACGGCGGAGCGGGCTTTGTATAACGGTGCTTTGGAGAGCACATTGCTGGTGGGCAATGTGCAGGTGTCGGATGCGGATAGTGTGCTGTGGGCCGATCGCGTGGTGGCGAATCAGAAGACAGGTGATGCGACGGCGGAGGGTGGGGTGAAGGTGAGTTATCTGCAGCCGAAGAGTGCGAAGGGCGCGGCTTCCGGCTCGGGCGCGGAGGAGCCGGTGCATGTGCTGGCTGTGCGCGCGGAGATGAAGCACGCGGCGGAGACGGCCATCTTTTACGGAGCGGCGGGGCAGCGGGCGCGGCTGTGGCAGGGAGCTTCGCAGGTGGAGGCTCCGGTGATTGAGTTGGATAAGAAGCAGAAGAAGCTGGTGGCGCGTGGGGATGGGTCGGGCGATGCGATGGCTGTTCGCGCGGTGCTGACTTCGGCGGTGAGGCCGGAGAAGGCCAAGGCCGGGGCTGCGGCTGCGGCGAAGGCAGCGGCGGCGAAGCAGAGTGTGTTTCAGGTGGTGAGCCGCGAGCTGGTGTATTCGGACCAGAAGCGTGAGGCGGACTTTACCGGAGGCGTGCGGGTGACGAGCGCGGACGGAACGATGCGGGGGCGGCAGGCGGAGGTTTATCTGGCAGCAACCCATGTCCCAGAAGCGGGACATGGGGCACCCACACCCGTGATAGCAGGAACCCATGTCCCAGAAGCGGGACATGGGGCACCCGCACCCGTGATAGCAGGAACCCATGTCCCAAATGCGGGACATGGGGCACCCGATTTGTCGAGTGGGTTTATGGGCGGCAGTGTGGAGCGGATGGTGGCGAGTGGAGGGATTGTGGTGGAGCAGCCGGGGCGGCGGGCTACGGGTGAGCGGGTGGTGTATACGGCCAGCGATGGAACGTTTGCGCTGACCGGAACGCCGGACGCGCCGCCGCGGGTGGTGGACCAGGAGCGCGGAACCGTGACGGGTACGCTGCTTGAATTCCGCGCAGGGGATGAGAGCGTTGTGGTTTCTAATGGAGGGGAGAGCGGTGCGGGACGTGTCCGCACGGAGACGCGGGTGAAGAAGCGGAGATGAAGACGTTATCGACGGAGGAGATTGGGAAGTCGTATGGCGGGCGCGAGGTGGTGCGGGGCGTAAGCCTCCAGATAGAGCAGGGCGAGGTGGTGGGCCTGCTGGGGCCGAATGGCGCGGGGAAGACGACGAGCTTTTACATGATTGTGGGGCTGGTGAGGCCGGACGCCGGACGGGTGCTGGCCGATGGGCATGATATTACGCGGCTGCCGATGTATCTGCGGGCGCGGAACTATGGAGTGAGCTATCTGCCGCAGGAGCCTTCGGTGTTTCGCAAGCTGACGGTGGAGGACAACATCCTGGCGGTGCTGGAGGCGCAGCAGCAGAGTTGGGAGCGCAGGAGGACGCGCACGGAGCGGCTGATTGAGCAGTTGAACCTGGGGCACGTGCGCAAGACGCGCGGCTATGCGCTGAGCGGCGGCGAGCGGCGGCGTGTGGAGATTGCGCGCTGTCTGGCGATTGAGCCGGCGTTTATTCTGCTGGATGAGCCCTTCTCCGGAATTGACCCGATTGCGGTGCTGGATTTGCAGGAGATTATCTTCGGGTTGAAGCGGAGCGGGATTGGGGTGCTGATTACGGACCATAATGTGCGGGAGACGCTCTCGGTGACGGACAGGGCGTATATCATCAATGAAGGCAGGATATTCAGGACGGGGACGCCGGGTGAGTTGGGGCGCGATCCTGAGGTGCGACGGATTTATCTGGGTGAGAATTTTTCGATGGGTTGAGGGTCGGTCTGATTAAGCCTCCAAACGTTCCCTCAGGGGCCAAAGCCGCGTTGAATTCAAATCGTTTATGGCGCGACTGAAGTCGCGCCACTTCAAAACGAAGACTGAATCAGAGGGTACTCAGAGCAGAATTAACCCTGGTGTGCTCAGGCAGGTCCCGAGAAGCAGATTCCTCCGCTACGCTGCGGAATGGAAATGCAAAAATCGCTACGCTGCGGAATGGAAATGCAAAGATCGCCACGATGCGGAATGGAAATGCGAAAGGCGATGAGTGAGCAGGTATGAGGGTGGGGAAGCGCGGCTGAGCGGTAAAAAGCTTCTTTGCAAGATGAAAGCCAAGCGTGTGAACGGTACAACTTCTGTGGTAAGTGAGAGTTGCTATCGGTGGAGTTCACACAGGCATTGGCAGAGTTAGACTTACAGCGAAATGAGTTGAGGGCGTGTAGACTGTGGCGGAGCCGGTACGCAGTCCGCGGATGGCGAGCACGACAAACGCCAAACGTCGCGCCTGACTCAGATATTTTTCAGGAACCAGGCGCAGGAGAGGTCAAGACGTGCTGTTGCAACCCAAGCTGAATGTGAAGGTCTCCCAGAGACAGGTGCTGACACCTGGCTTGGTCCAGATGGTCAGTGTGCTGGCCCTGAATAAGCTTGAGTTGAAGGAGATGATCAACACCGAGATGGTGGAGAACCCGGTGTTGGAGGAGATTGAAGAGACGGCGGTCTCGCTGGAAGAGCGCGCGGGTGAAGAGGGAGATCGGGAGCGTTCGGCCGAAGAGGTGGCGGCGGAGACCGAGAGGGTGGAGAAAGACCCCTTCGATGAGATCGACTTCGGCAGCTACTTTCAGGATTATCTTGACCCGGGGTACAAGACGGGATCGAACTTCGAGGAGTTCGACAAGCCTTCGTTTGAGAACTTTCTTTCGGCGCCGAGTACGTTGAGCGATCATCTGGCGTGGCAACTGGGGTCATTGACACTGACGCCTGTGGTGCGGGCGGCTGCGGACCTGGTGGTGGGCAACCTGAACGAGGATGGGTACCTGACGGCGAGCGACGAGGAGCTGGTGGATGCGCTGCTCGAACTCAGCCGCTCGAACAGGCAGGAGCCGATTCCGTTTGAGCGCGGGATGAAGGGCAAGGCTGCGCTGGTGCCGGCGGAGTCGAAGCCGGGCAATGGAGAGGCGCATGGCGGGCCGCTGGATATGGCGGCTGCGGCGGAAGAGGACCCGGAGCGCAAGGAACTGCTGGCGGCGGTGGTCGAGGCGCGGGCGGTGATTCATTTTCTGGACCCGGTGGGTGTGGGCGCGAGGACGCTGCAGGAGTGTCTGCTGACGCAGATCTGCGCGCAGCGGGGCGAGGCCGCGATTGTGCTGAGGCGCCGGCAGATGCTGGCGGCGACAAACGGCGCGGTGAAGGAGGGCGCTGCCAATCCGAGCGACTGCGGCGATGCGACCGCGGAGAACGGTAAAGGGGACATCTTCCATGTCGCCACGCATATTGTGACGAATTGCCTGCCGCTGCTGCAGAAGAAGGACATGCGCGAGCTGACGAAGAGCTGCGGGCGCTCATCGGATGAGGTCCATGCGGCGGTGGAGTTTATCCGGACGCTGGACCCGAGGCCGGGGCAGCGGTACAACGTGAGCGAGACGCGGCTGATTGAGCCGGATGTTGCGTTTGTGAAGCGCGACGATCAGTACGTTGTGGTGATGAACGAAGAGGACATGCCGGCGCTGCGGCTGAACCAGAGCTACAGGAAGATGCTCCAGCAGAAGCAGACGGAAAAAGAAGTGAAGGAGTATGTGAAGGAGCGGTACAAGTCGGCGATCCAGTTGCTAAGGAACATTGAACAGCGCAAGAACACGATTGTGCGGACGTGCGAGGCGATTGTGCGGCGGCAGCAGGAGTTTCTGGAGCACGGCGTGAACGCGCTGAAGCCGATGATGATTAAGGAAGTGGCCGAAGAGATTGGGGTGCATCCTTCGACGGTGAGCCGCGCGGTGGCGAACAAGTATGTGCATACGTCGCAGGGCGTGTTTGAGCTACGGTTCTTCTTCTCGGAGGCGGTGAACGGGCCCGAGGGCGGCGACCTGCCGCTGGTGCTGCTGAAGCGCAAGGTGAAGAAGCTGATCGAGGAAGAGGACGAGCGCAAGCCGCTGACCGATGACCAGTTGGCCGCGGAGCTGCAACGCCAGGGGATTCAGGTAACGCGGAGAACGGTGGCCAAGTACCGCGAGGACATGCAGATTCCTAGTACGCACCAGCGTCGTGTACGCTGACCTTGCAGGTTCGAGGTGAGCGATGGACGTGGAGTACACCGGCAGGCAGACGACTGTCACCAGAAAGCTCAAACAACAGACGGAAGCAGGGCTGCTGAGGATTGAGAAGATCGTCGGCCACGCGGGCGCGCAGGTGACGCTGACGGCGGACAAGCGGCGGCAGATTGCGGATATTCGGATACAGACGAGAAGCCTGAAGCTGGTGGCGACGTGCGAGGCGGTCAGCCTGGAGGACGCGCTGCGGGATGCGCTGGTGAAGATTGAGCAGCAGGCGATTCGGCATAAGAAGAAGACGGCGTCGATCAAGCGGCATCCGAAGGGCGAGGTGAAGCTGGGGCGCGGCAGGGCGGTTGTTGAAGCGGTTGCGCCGGAGGTGACGAAGCGCGTTGCGAAGAAGGGGAACGCGCAGGACGTCCCGGCGGGTAGGGCTGTGGTGCCGATGGTGGTGCATTCGTTTCCGCCGCGCGCGCCACAGGCGGAGCAGCATATTGCGCGGACGACGGAGGGCGCTGCGCTGCGGCCGATGTCGGTGGAAGAGGCGGTGAAGGAGGCGGCGTTTCAGGACAGGGATGTGTTTGTGTTCAGGGACTATTCGGGGCAGGCGATGGTGCTGTATCGTCGGCGCGATGGGAAGATGGAGCTGATTGAGGTTCCGTAGCCCACATCTCCCCGCAAAAAGCGCGGGTAGATATGGGGCACCCAGTGGTTGGGCCGGATGCGGATGCTAGGATGGCTGACATGCCACGCAAGCAGGCTGGAAAAAAGAGTGTGAAGAAGGCGCGAAGAGCGCCCGGGCGGGCGTCTGGAAAGACGACGAAGCGGATGGACCGGCGCGAGCTGGTGATCGTGACCGGGCTTTCGGGGTCGGGGAAGCTGTCGGCGCTGAAGACGTTTGAGGACCTGGGGTATTACTCGGTGGATAATCTTCCGCTGGAGCTGGTGCCTCGGTTTGCGGACCTGGTGCGGCAGTCGAATGAGATTGAGCGCGCGGCGCTGGTGGTGGATGTGCGCGAGGGCATGAAGCTCGATGAGTTTCCGCATCTGCTGAAGCGCGTCAGGCGCGTGCTGCCGACGCGGGTGGTGTTTCTGGAGGCGAGCGACGAAGCGCTGCTGCGGCGGTTCTCCGAGACGCGGCGGCCGCATCCGCTGGGACGCGGCAATACGGTGGTGAAGTCGATTGAGGCGGAGCGCAAGCGGTTGGACCCGATCCGCAATGTGGCCGACATCGTGCTGGATACGACGAAGTTCAATGTGCATGATCTGCGCGCGCACCTCAATGCGCAGTTTGAGCGCGATGAGAATGAGACGAACCTGACGATCTCGTCGAACAGCTTTGGGTTTAAGAATGGCGTGCCTTCGGAGGCGGACCTCGTGTTCGATGTGCGGTTTCTGCCGAACCCGCATTTTGTGCCGGAGTTTCGCCGGCTGACTGGGCGGCATCCGAGCGTCGCCAAGTACGTGCGCGACTTTCCGCAGACGGCGGAGTTTCTGGACAAGACGACCGACATGCTGAAGTTTCTGCTGCCGCACTACATCAAGGAAGGCAAGAGCTATTTGACGGTGGCGTTTGGATGCACGGGCGGGCAGCACCGGTCGGTGTTTATTGCGGAAGAGATGCGGAAGCGACTGACGGCGGCGGGTTACAGGGTGAAGACTTCGCATCGGGATATGCCCCGGTGAGGCAGGGAATAGGGAATAGGGAATAGGGTGTAGGGTTGTTGGTCTGAAGTTCGACGGCGAACTATAGGACGGGCCTTCAGCCCTTGGCTTGATTCTGGGACGTAACCTGGGGCGTTGCCCCAGGCTGGTATCAGACAGGCCGTTGGCCCTTTGGCGTGTGCGATGGATTGAGAGGATTTTCCATATAGGAGCAGGCCGGCGCAGACTGATGCGAGACGCAGCTTCCCTTCGGGAATGACAAATAAGAGGGGCCGATGCGAAACGCAGATTCCCTTCGGGAATGACAACAAAAAAGTGGGTAGGGGGCGACTGGTCGGGCAGAGTGGATTGTCTCGGTAGAATAAAGGAAATGGCTCATCATCAACAGGGGGGACGGACGGGCGTGAGGCGCATCTGGCGATTGCTGATGTATGTGCGGCCGTATGCGCTGTACTCGCTTGTGTCTGTCGTGTTGATGGCGGTTGTGGGGGCGATGGCGGCGTTTCGGCTGTTGCTGATTAAGCCGATCTTCGACAATGTGCTGAGCCCGCAGGCGTCGTCGAACATCCTCGTCTTTCCTGTTCCGCACCACAACTGGAAGCTGGACCTGAATTTTCTGGTGCCGGGCTTTCTGCACAATGCGTGGAGCGTGGTGGCGTATGCGCTGGTCGGCTCGGCGGTGTTGAAGTCGATCTGCGACTATGCGGGGACGTATCTGGCGAACTATGCGGGGTTCGGCATGATTACGGACCTGCGCAACGATTTGTACGACGCTGTGCTGAGGCGCTCGGTTGCGTTTTTTCAGAAGCACACGACGGGCACGCTGCTTTCGACGCTGATTAATGACATCGAGCGCGTGCAGTTTGCCATGTCGTCGGTGCTGAGCGATTTTCTGCAACAGTTCTTTACGCTGCTGTTCACGATTGGCGTGGTGGTGGTGACGGGCGGGAAGCTTGCGTGGATTCTGCTGCTGTTTGTGCCGGTGATTATCTCGTCGGCACGGCGGATTGGGCGCGGCGTGCGGCGGACGACGCGCACAGGGCAGGACAAGCTGGCCGAGATACAGAACATTCTGCACGAGACGATTACGGGCAACCGGATTGTGAAGGCGTTCGGGATGGAGCTGTGGGAGATGAACCGCTTTCGCAAGGCGGCGAAGCGGTTGTTCCGCGCGAACCTGAAGTCGATCAGCGTGCAGGCGATCAGTTCGCCGCTGATGGATGGGCTGGCCTCGGTTGCGATTGCGCTGCTGTTGCTGCTGGGGCGCGATCAGATTTTGCACCACCAGATGACGGCTGCTTCGTTTATTACATTTCTGGCGGCGGTGTTTACGCTGTACGATCCGGTGCGGAAGTTTGCGCTGTTCTACAACAGCTTTCAGCAGGCGCTGGGCGCGAGCGAGGACATCTTCAAATTCATGGACGCGCAGGACGATGTGCAGGAGAAGCGGCGCGCATTGGTGCTGAAGGGGTTCAGCAAAGGGATTGAGTTTGAGCATGTCGGCTTTGGCTATAAGGGGGAAGGCGGCGAGACGAAGGAAGTGTTGCACGACATCAACCTATCGGTGAAGCCTGGCGAGGTGATTGCGTTGGTGGGGCCGAGCGGGGCGGGGAAGTCTTCACTGGTGAATCTGATTCCGCGTTTTTTTGACGTGAATGCGGGGCGGATTCTGATTGATGGGCACGATGTGCGCGATGTGACGATCGCTTCGCTCAGGCACCAGATTGGCAAGGTGACGCAGGAGATTGTGCTGTTCAACGACACGGTGCGGAACAATATTGCTTACGGGCAGCCGGATGTTCCGCTCGCCAAGGTGGAAGAGGCTGCGAAGATGGCGCTGGCGCACGACTTCATTATGAACATGGCTGAGGGCTATGACACGCGGATCGGCGAGAAGGGGACCAGGCTGAGCGGAGGCGAGCGGCAGCGGCTGGCGATTGCGCGGGCGATTTTGAAGAATGCTCCGATTCTGATTCTGGATGAGGCGACCTCGGCGCTGGATACGGAGAGCGAGCAGTATGTGCAGGCGGCGCTGGCGAACCTGATGCAGGGCAGGACGGTGTTTGTGATTGCGCACAGGCTTTCGACCGTGCGGCGCGCGACGAAGATTGCGGTGATTGAGAGCGGGCGGATTACGGAGATGGGCACGCATGAGGAACTGCTGGCGCAGTCGGGTACGTACCGGCGGCTGTATGACATGCAGTTCAGTGACGATGCCGTGCCTGCGCAGGTGTCGGCGGATTTGGAGGGGATTGCTTGAGCGAACTGTACTCGATGACGGGATTTGCGAGTGTGCGCGGCGCGGTGCGGGAGGACCTGGCGTTTACGCTGACGATGAAGAGCGTGAACCACAGGTTTCTCGACCTGTCTCTGCGGATGCCTTCGTACTGCGATGGGCTGGAGATGCAGATGCGGCGCGTGCTGAAGGAGAAGTTGCGGCGCGGGCATGTGGATGTGACATTGCAGATGGAGCGGCGAACAAATGCCGAGGTGCAGTTGAACGCGGGTTTGCTCGATGCCTATGTGCGGGCGTTCCGAGAAGCTGCCGTGGCGCATGGGTTGGCGAGTGAGCCGGACCTGAACGCGATGCTGCGGATTCCGGGTGTGATGAGTGCGGAGAGCAGCGTGGATGGGGACGACACCGCCGCTTTGGAAGCTGCGGTGCTGGCGCAGGTGGGGCCGGTGGTGGAGAAGCTGAATGAGGCTCGGGCGCACGAGGGCGCGGCGCTGGCGGCGGAGTTGCGCGGCTCGATGCTGCGGCTGCGGGCATTTGCCGAGGAGATGGCCGGGCTGCGCAATGGGGTGCGTGAGGCGCAGTTTGAGCGGCTGAAGGCGAGGCTGACGGAGTTGACGCAGGGTGTTGCGGTCACTGAAGAGATCGG
>Ga0207639_10000263_pt1 | contig 37984 bp, 41 predicted proteins | sample KBSCornC32_FD_184299 | JGI IMG/M metagenome (GOLD analysis project Ga0207639, IMG submission 184299) | Corn rhizosphere microbial communities from Kellogg Biological Station, Michigan, USA - KBS Corn C3-2 (SPAdes) (version 2) | ecosystem: Host-associated > Plants > Roots > Rhizosphere > Soil ... | reverse complement strand
GAGAGACCTCACCAGAAGAAGTCGTGGAGCACGTCGACGACATAGCCGTCGCGAATGTCGACGAGCAGCGCGTCGTCATAATAGCGGATCCAGCGCAACGTGCCGTAGGCCTCCGGCAGCCGGTAGCTGTACGGATCGTCGATCCAGTAGCTGCTGCCGAACAGTGAACTGCCGAGATAGACACCGATCGAGTAGCGGCTGTACCCGCCGCTCCAGCCATAGGGCGCCCGATAGGCGGGCAGATGATAGGCATTGCGATTATATTGGCGATAGCTCGACCAGTCGTAGCGGTTGTCCCGCCGCCAATCGCGATTCCAGCGGTTCTGGTCACGCCAGCGCTCATTGGCACTGAGTCGGCCGTTGCCGTTCTGCCAGCCATTGTTCGGACGGGCATAGGCGCGATCGCCGCCATTCTGCCACCCACCCTGATTGCCATAGGCGCGGTTTATACCACTGCTGGGATAGCCGTTTCTCGCGGCGTCATTGGTCCAGCGGTTGCCGTCATTGCGGCTCCGGTCGCGGTCGCCGTTCCAGCGATTGGCGTCGCCCCGATCTGTAGGGCGGCCCTGCCAGTTGCCTCCACCGGGCGCCTGGCCATAGCGGGCGGGATTGCCGGGGGTCGGATCGGGTCGCACCGCCGGGGTATCGGTGCGGGGCGCGCGATTCTGCCATTGACCATTCGCATCGCCGCGCCAGCCGCGCCTGTCGACTTGTGCGCCGGCCTGTGCGCCGGGTTGCGGAACGGAGGGGGGAGCGGCGCGATTGTCGCGCCAGCCTCGATTCTCGTTGCCGGCGGGCTGCGCGCCACCCATTTGTCCGCCGCCCATGCCGTCCATGCCGCCCATGCCGCCCATGCCGCCCATGCCGCCACGCTGCCAGCCGCCGCCGCGTTCACCACCGCCATTTCCGCCGGTCGCGCGCTCCAGACCGGCGCGACCGCCCCAGTGGCCGCGTTCCTGGGCCCATGCCGGAGCGGACGATGCGAGTGCAGTGAGCGCGAGCAAGCCCGCCCTGACTGCGGTGACCTTGAATCCCTTGACCATCTTGTCTGTCCTCGGTCGGGAGGCTCCATCGGCTTCCCTATGCTGCCCCTTGTACCGGTCGCGCGCTGACCCCTCTCTGAATAGAGGTGAAAGCCTATTGAAAGATTCGCCCGATCGTCAGTCGGCGTCGCGCAGCGCCGGGACGGCACGGGCCGCATCCTCCGGCGTGATGCCCGGCGGCGGAGTAGCGGCGATCCGTTCCTCACCGCGCAGGATGCGTCCCGCCAGCTTGATCGCCTCGCGGATGCGGGGATAGGTGCCGCAGCGGCAGATGTTGGTGATCGCCCGGTCGATGTCGGCGTCGGCGGGGTTGGTGTTTCGCTTCAGCAGGACCGAAGCGGCCATGAGCATCCCCGATTGGCAATAGCCGCATTGCGGCACCGCATGCGAGGCCCAGGCCTGTTGAAGCGGATGGCTGCGGTCCGGCGACAACGCCTCTATGGTGGTGACGAATCGCCCCTCGGTCTGCGCGATGCTGATCTGGCAGGAGCGCACCGCAGCGCCGTCGATGTCCACCGTGCAGGCACCGCAATGGCCGGTGCCGCAGCCATATTTGGTGCCGGTGAGATTCGATCCGTCACGCAATGCCCATAGCAAGGGCGTCTGCGGGTCCATGCGATACTGGACGGGACGGTCGTTGACGGTGAATTTCGTCATGGCGACGACTAGAAGGGCAGCCGGCGACTCCTGTCAATCGGGAAGAGCAGGCCCGAAAATTGCCGGCGGGGACTTGAAACCATGGCGCGCCTCTGTTAGCGGGCCGGGCTGGAACGCCGCGATTTCGTCGCGGCGCAAATTGTTTTGGCGGTTTCGGATTCGCGTGTCCCGTTTGCTGGACCCGACCGGCCCGCCGATCGAACAGAGTGGAGATTGACCGGCTTATGCAAATCATCGTGCGCGATAACAATGTCGACCAGGCACTGCGGGCGCTCAAGAAGAAGTTGCAGCGCGAGGGCGTGTATCGCGAGATGAAGCTTCGCCGTCACTATGAAAAGCCCTCCGAGAAGCGGGCGCGCGAGAAGGCGGCCGCTGTTCGCCGCGCGCGCAAGCTGGAGCGCAAGCGCGCAGAGCGCGACGGCGCGAAGTAGGACGCGGCCGGAGTCGATGCGGGGCGGCAACAAGCCGCTGGCATTGGCCCCGCACGGACGATAAGCAATGCGGCGCGCCCGTGTCCTCGATAGGCACGGCGAAAGCATGAGGCGCGGCGCTCCCAGCGGAGCGCCGAAGCCCGAGGGAAAATCAGGGGATAGCCCGCATGTCGATTACCGCCGTACCGTTGCGTCCGATCACCAAGGGGTCACTCACCAAGCTCTGGCTCGGTGTCGCCCTCGCCGCCGTGGCGGGCATCGGCCTTGCCTTCGCCGGTAGCGCCCAGTTCGGGTCGACCGCTTCGGGCCTGAAATATCAGGTGCTGGACAAGGGCGCCGGTCCTTCGCCCAGCAAGGAAGATTTCGCGCTCGTCGGCTACAAGGGCACGCTGTCGGACGGAACGGTGTTCGATGAGAATGCGCGGGCGCCGATGGAGATCGCCAATGTCGTGCCCGGTTTCGCCGAGGCGCTGACCATGATGCACAAGGGCGGCCACATGCGCGTGTGGATTCCGGCGAAGCTTGCCTATGGCGCGACGCCGCCACAGGGCAGCAACATCCCCGCCAATTCCCCGTTGCAGTTCGATATCCACCTGCTGGAGTTCAAATCGCGCGCCGAGGTCATGCAGCTTCAGCAGCAGATGCAGATGCAGCAGATGATGCAGGGCGGCGCACCGGGCGCTCCGGGCGCCCCTCCCGCCGGGGCAATGCCTCCGCACCCGTGACGGTTTAGGCGGTTGACGTTCGAGACCCCGTTTCCGCTGAGCGCGGAGGCGGGGTTTTCCTTTTGGCGCAAGGCGAATGCGCTTGCGGCGATGTCCGGGCCGGGTCATTTTCCCGGCTCCGTCGATCATCCCGGAGTCGCGTCGCATGACAGCCCATCCCGACTTTCCCGCAAGCAGCGCATTCAGCCGGGACGTGCTCGATATATTCGACGCCTATGTCCATGGCGCGATCGATCGCCGGGGCTTTCTGGGGAAATGCGCGGCGCATGTCGGCAGCCTGGCGGCGGCTTCGGCGGTGCTGGCGGCGCTCAGCCCCGATTTCGCGCGGGGACAGGTCGTCGCTCCGACCGACAGGCGCATCGCCACGACCTGGGTCGATATTCTCTCGCCGCACGGCAATGGCAAGATCCGCGCCTATGTGGTGCGGCCAGCGGCGGCCGGAACAAAGCCCCTCTCCGTGATCCTCGTCGCGCATGAGAATCGGGGCCTCAATCCCCATATCGAGGATATCGCCCGGCGGCTGGCGCTGGACGGCTATATGGCGGTCGCGCCCGACGCGCTGACGACGGTGGGTGGCTATCCGGGCGACGAGGACAAGGCGCGGGAACTGTTCGCCACGCTCGACAAGGCGAAGATCGGCGAGGATTTCGTCGCGGCGGCGCGCTACGCCCTTTCGATGACGGGCAGCAACGGCAAGCTGGGCGCCACCGGCTTCTGTTTTGGCGGCGGCATGGTCAATCTGGTCGCGACGCGCGTACCGGAGTTGCGGGCGGGGGTGCCCTTTTATGGCGCCGCCGCACCGCTGGGCGATGTGCCGCTGATCAAGGCGGAATTGTTGCTGCATTTCGCGGGCAATGACGCCCGCACCAACGCCGGCTGGCCGCCCTATGAGGAAGCGCTCAAAAAGGCCGGCAAGCGCTACGCCGCCTTCATCTACGAAGGCGCGGAGCATGGGTTCAACAACGACACGACCCCCCGGTTCAACAAGGCGGCCGCCGGGCTCGCATGGGGGCGGACGATCGCCCTGTTCCGGCGGACGTTGGCGTGATGGGCGTAGGGAGCCGGTAAACGCCTCGCTCCCCTAATGGCCTGTCTTCACCTCTTCCCGTGCCGGATGCAGGCTGCTCAGCGTTCGACCGCTGCGGAAGGAACTGAACCAGGTCGCCGGGTTCAGGGTGGTCGAGCCGTTGAGCGAGAAGGTGATGAGTTCCGCCCGGCCGCCGATGCTCTCGAAGGGCACCGGGCCACCGAGGCCCATTTCGTCGAGCGGAACGCGGCTGTCGGCGCTGTTGTCGCGATTGTCGCCCATCAGGAAGACATGATCGGCCGTGACCTTGACCGGCCCGTACCAGTCGGTCGGCCGCATGCCGACGTCGATGATGGTGTAGGTGCGGCCGTTGGGCAGGACTTCCTTCTTGACCGGCAGGAGGCAGACACGACTGCCGTCCTTGGCAAAGCCGAGCGCGTCGGGGAATTGCATCGGGTCACAGGGCGTGTTCGCGTCGACCGGGATGGCGAGGGGCGGCAGTTGCGTCTGCGGCACCGGCTTGCCGTTCAGGATGACCTGTCCGGCGCGGACCTCGATCGTATCGCCGGGCAGGCCGATGACCCGCTTGATATAATCCTCGCTGCGCCCCTGCGGCTGCGCGATCACGATGTCGCCGCGCTCCGGCAGCTTGCCGAACAGGCGGCCCGGCATGGCCGGCAGGATGTGGAAGCTGGGCGAGACGTAGGACCAGCCATAGGCATATTTGCTGACGACCAGCCGATCGCCCTTGAGCAGGACCGGCATCATCGACTCGGACGGAATGTAGAAGGGCTTGGCGATGAAGCTGTGGAAGGCGAGCACCGCCAGAATCAGCAGCGCGATGCTCTTGATCTCGCCGAGCCAGTCCGTCCCCTGGCCCTTCGCCTTGGTGTCGTGTCCCGACCCGACCGGGTCGATCACCGCCAGCGGCTCCTTCACGGGTGGCAGGGCACCCCTTTCCTCACTCATGGGAATCGTGCCTCCAGCACCACGAAGGCCTGCGCCCAGGGGTGATCGTCTGTCAGGGTGAGATGGACATGTATGGTCGCGCCCGCCGGGGTCAAGGCGTCGAGCTTGTCCTTCGCGCCGCCGGTCAGTGCCAAAGTGGGAGCGCCGCTGGGGAGATTGACGACGCCGATGTCTTTCATGAACACGCCATGCCGGAAGCCCGTTCCCACCGCCTTGGAAAAGGCCTCCTTGGCGGCGAAGCGTTTGGCCAGCGTCGCGGCCTTGGTGAAGGGGCGCCGCGCGGCCTTGGCGCGCTCATGCGGGGTGAAGACGCGCTGTTCGAAGCGTTCGCCGAAGCGGTCGAGCGAGGACTGGATGCGCTCGATGTTGCACAGGTCGGAGCCGAGGCCGATGATCATGGCCGGGCGCCGTTCATCGGGCCGCATCCATCAGCGCGCGCATCCGGCGAACGACGGGGTCCAGTCCTTCGAAAATCGCCTCCGCGATGAGGAAATGGCCGATGTTCAGTTCGCGAATCTGCGGAATGGCGGCGATGGGGGCGACATTCTCGAAGGTCAGGCCGTGGCCGGCGTGCGCTTCCAACCCGTTTTTCGCGGCGAGCGCGGCGGCGTCGGCGATGCGGCGCAATTCCTGGGCGCGCTCCTCCCCGTCGGTATGGGCATATTTGCCGGTGTGCAGTTCGACCACCGGCGCGCCCAGCGAGATGGCCGCGTCGATCTGTGCCGGGTCCGGCTCGATGAACAGGCTGACGCGGATGCCGGCGGCGGTGAGGCGGGCGATCAGCGGCTTGAGGTGATTATGCTGGCCGGCCGCGTTCAGTCCGCCCTCGGTGGTCACTTCCTCGCGCCGTTCCGGCACGATGCACGCGGCATGGGGGCGATGGCGCAGCGCGATCTGGACCATTTCCTCGGTCGCGGCCATCTCCATGTTGAGCGGCAACGAGATGGCGCCGATCAGATGGCCGATATCCTCGTCGATGATGTGCCGCCGGTCCTCGCGCAGATGCGCGGTGATGCCGTCGGCGCCCGCCGCCTGGGCCATGAGCGCGGCCCGGATGGGATCGGGATAGCGGCCGCCGCGCGCGTTGCGGATGGTTGCGACATGATCGATATTGACGCCCAGCCTGAGATGATCGGGCTGCAGAAGTGCCGGTCCGCTCACGTCCGCGTCAGTTCTTGCGGCTGCCCGGCTTGACCGCCGGGATCGCTGCCAGGTCCGGCGGGAGATCGTCGGCGTCATAGACGGGGAAGTTGAGGCGGACGAGCGGATAGAAGGGAACGCCCAGGTCGGCGTCGCCTGCCGAGCGGTCGACCAGCGCCACTTCCGCCACCACGATACCGCCCGCCGCACGCACCGAATCCATCGCCTGACGCGAGGAGAGGCCGGTGGTCACGACATCCTCGACCATCACCACCTTCTGCCCCGGCTGAATGTCGAAACCCCGGCGAAGCTCGAAGGTGCCGTGCGGTCGTTCGAGGAACACCGCATCCACATTGAGCGCGCGGCCCATCTCATGCCCTATTATGATGCCGCCCATCGCGGGCGAGACGACGATGTCCATGCCGCCGCGCACATCGCGGGGCAGCTTCTGCGCAAGTGCAACAGCGAGGCGCCCCGCGCGGTCCGCGTTCATCAGGACGCGGGCGCACTGCAGATAGTTTGCGCTATGCTTGCCGGAGGAGAGGATGAAATGCCCTTGCAGAAGGGCTTCCGCCGCGCGGAACTCCGCCAGAACCTCTTCTTCCGTCATCAGCTGCAACCTTAATTGACCCTGGCGCGGAGATAGTCGGGCGAGGGGCCGCAATCAACAGAAAGAAAAAGGCGATTTCCCGGCTTGAGGCCGGGAACAAGCGTCCCTATAAGCCGCGCGTGAATAGGAATAAACGGCCCGGCGGCGCCCGAACCCGCCGGCTCGGCAGCGGGGTAGGTCGAGCGGATATGAATATAGCCAAATCTGTTGTTTTTGCAGGATTGCTTGCGATCGGTGCCACAGGCGCGATCGCGCAAGCGCCGGCCGCCGGGGAGGCTCCGGCTGCTGCTGCACCTGCGAACGAAGCGGCGCCTGCTGCCGCATCCCCGGCCGCAGCGTCCAATGCGGCCACGCCGGCTGCCGCCGCCGCCGCGCCCGCCGAATCGCCCAAGGTGGCGGCTCCGGCGCAGCTCAAGCCGATCGCGACGATCGGTCAGCCGCAGGCGAAGGAAATGGGCTTTCAGGAGCAGGTGACCGCCAATGGCCGCTATGCCCTCTGGTTCCACAACAGCATCCTGTTGCCGCTGTGCATCATCATGTCGCTCTTCGTGCTGGGCCTGCTGCTCTATGTGATCGTGCGCTTCCGTCGCTCGGCCAACCCGGTGCCGTCGAAGGTGTCGCACAACACGCTGATCGAGGTGATCTGGACGCTGGGTCCGGTCCTCATCCTCGTCGGCATCGCGATCCCGTCGATCGACCTGCTCGCCAAGCAGTTCAAGCCCGCGCCCAAGGATGCGCTGACCGTCAAGGTCACCGGCTATCAATGGTATTGGGGCTATGAATATCCCGACAACGGCATCGCGGAATATGTCTCCAACATCCTCCCTCCCGAAAAGGCGATCGCGAACGGGGAGCCGGGCCTGCTCGGCGTGGACCATCGTCTGGTCCTGCCTGTCGGGCGCCCGATCAAGCTGATCGCCACCGGCTCCGACGTGATCCACAGTTTCTCGGTTCCCGCCCTCTGGGTGAAGATCGACGCCGTGCCCGGTCGCCTGAACGAGCGTAACTTCACGATCGAAAAGCCAGGCGTCTATTATGGCCAATGTTCCGAGCTGTGCGGTGCGCGTCACGGCTTCATGCCGATCTCCATCGAGGCGCTGCCGCCGGCCCAGTTCGCGCAGTGGGTTGCCTCGCAGGGCGGTTCGATGACCAAGCCGGCCGCCGAAGCGGCCCCCGCAACCGCCGCGGCAAATTGAGCGTGATAGATATTTTAGGGGTTACGCCATGAGCACAACAATCACAGGCGATGATTTCCATGGCGGCCACGCCCATGATCATCATGATGCCGATCACAAGCCGGGCTTTTTCGCACGCTGGTTCCTGTCGACGAACCATAAGGACATCGGCACGCTCTACCTGATCTTCGCGATCACGGCAGGCGTCATCGGGGGCGCGATTTCGGGCCTGATGCGTATGGAATTGCGCGAGCCGGGCATCCAGTTCCTCCAGACCTGGGCGATGTGGTCGGACGGTCCCGATGCCACGCTCGACCAGGCGTATCATTTGTGGAACGTGCTGATCACCGCGCATGGCCTCATCATGGTCTTCTTCATGGTGATGCCGGCGATCATCGGCGGTTTCGGCAACTGGTTCGTGCCGATCATGATCGGTGCGCCGGACATGGCCTTCCCGCGCATGAACAATATCAGCTTCTGGCTGCTTATCCCCGCCTTCCTGCTGCTTCTCGGCTCGACGTTCGTGCCGGGCGGCACGGGCAATGGCGCGGGCACCGGCTGGACGGTCTATGCGCCTCTCTCGACGAGTGGCAGCCAGGGGCCGGCGGTCGATCTCGCCATCCTGTCGCTCCATATCGCGGGCGCCAGTTCGATCCTGGGCGCGGTCAACTTCATCACCACCATCTTCAACATGCGCGCGCCGGGCATGACCCTGCACAAGATGCCGCTGTTCGTATGGTCGGTTCTCGTGACCGCCTTCCTCCTGCTGCTCGCGCTGCCGGTTCTGGCCGCCGCGATCACGATGCTGCTGACCGATCGCAACTTCGGCACCGTCTTCTATGACGCGGCCGGTGGCGGCGACCCCGAGCTGTACCAGCATCTCTTCTGGTTCTTCGGCCACCCCGAAGTGTACATCATGATCCTGCCCGGCTTCGGTATCGTCAGCCAGATCATCTCCACCTTCAGCCGCAAGCCGGTGTTTGGCTATCTCGGCATGGCCTATGCCATGGTCGCGATCGGCGTGGTGGGCTTCGTCGTGTGGGCGCACCACATGTTCACCACGGGCATGACCGTGAACGTGAAGATGTACTTCACCGCGGCGACGATGGTGATCGCGGTGCCGACCGGCGTGAAGATCTTCTCCTGGATTGCGACGATGTGGGGCGGTTCGCTCAGCTTCAAGACCCCGATGGTCTGGTCGATGGGCTTCATCTTCATGTTCACCGTGGGCGGCGTGACCGGCGTCGTGCTGGCCAACGGCGGTGTGGACGACAATATGCACGACACCTATTATGTGGTCGCGCACTTCCATTATGTGCTGTCGCTGGGTGCGGTCTTCTCGCTCTTCGCGGGCTTCTACTACTGGTTCCCGAAGATGTTCGGGAAGATGTACAATGAGTTCCTGGGCCAGCTCCACTTCTGGATCTTCTTCATCGGCGTGAACATGCTGTTCTTCCCGATGCACTTCCTCGGCCTCTCGGGCATGCCGCGCCGTATCCCGGATTATCCGCAGGCCTATGCCTACTGGAACGGCATCGCCACCCATGGCTATGAGATCATGGCGGTCGGTGTGCTGGTCTTCTTCGTCAACATCATCTACTCGCTGGCGTTCGGCAAGAAGGCCGAAGGCAATCCCTGGGGCGAGGGTGCGACGACGCTGGAGTGGACGCTGTCCAGCCCACCGCCGTACCACCAGTTCGAAACGCTTCCCGTCATCGATTGAGGACGGGGGTGGCGCCCGATCGCGGGCGCTGCCTGACGAGACGATGGGGCAGGGGGATCGGCTTTGCGCTGCTCTCCCTGTCCCCGCATTAGACCAAGGCCATTCTGGCCGGCTGCGTAACCAATTGAGGATAGTGGAGTGACGGTTTCGGTTTCTGCTGCGGTTTCTGGGCGCGACCTCTCCCCCGTCGACCCAGCGCTGATGCCCGCCGACTGGCGCGACCTGCTCGCGCTGACCAAGCCGCGCGTGCTGACCCTGGTGGTGTTCACGGGGCTGTGCGGATTGCTCGCCGCGCCGGGGCACATCCACCCGATGCTCGCCTTCGCCACGATCCTCGGCATCACGCTCGGCGCCGGCGGCGCGGGTGCGCTCAACCAATGGTATGAGGCCGACCGCGACCTTCTGATGAAGCGCACCGCGAATCGGCCCGTGCCGGCCGGGCGCATGCGCCGCGATACCGCGCTGCATTTCGGCGTCGCGCTTTGCGTCTTCTCGGTGCTGCTGACCTATCTCGCCGCCAACGCGCTGGCCGCCGCGATCCTGACCGTGTCGATCGGCTATTACGTTTTCATCTATACCATGTGGCTCAAACCGCGGACGCCGCAGAACATCGTCATCGGCGGCGCGGCGGGAGCATTTCCGCCGCTTATCGGCTGGGCGGCGGTGACGGGCGATGTCAGCGCCCTGCCGATCGCGCTGTTCCTGCTGACCTTCTTCTGGACGCCGCCCCATTTCTGGTCGCTGTCGCTGTTCGTGCGCATGGACTATGCAAATGCTGGCATCCCGATGCTGCCGGTGGTCGCCGGTGAGGTGGTCACGCGGCGGCATATTCTTTTCTACACCGCCATCATGGGCGTGGCGGCGATGGCCCCGGTGCTGATGGGTCTGACCGGCCTGACCTATGGCATCACCGCGCTGATCGGCACGGCGATCTTCGCGGGCCTTTCGTTCCAGGTCGCGCTGCGGCGGGAAAGCGATCCGGCGAACATGCAGCCGGAGCGGCGGTTGTTCAAATATTCGATGCTCTATCTGTTCATACTCTACGGCGCGGTCGTGGCCGACCGCTGGATGGCGGCGGCATGACGCCCGACGAACAAGCCGCGATTCGCGCGCGCCAGCGATCACGCTCCATCGCGACGGCGGTGGTATTGCTGGCGATGGTTGTGCTGTTTTTCGGTATCACTCTCGCGAAGCTGAGCAACTGAGCCATGGCGACGCAGATGGCCCCCGCCAGCCAGCAGGTCCGTACCGCGATGATCGCGCTGGGCGTCGCCTTCGCGATGCTCTGCCTCGGTTTCGGCTCCGTGCCCCTCTACCGGATGTTCTGCCAGGCGACCGGCTTCGGCGGCACGCCCCAGCGCGGGACGGAAGCGGATCTGCGCGCCATCGCGGCGCAGAGCCAGCCGGGTGTTGGCCGCCAGCTCTCCATCCGCTTCGATTCGAACGTCGCGCAGGGGATGCCGTGGGAGTTTCGTCCCGAGCAGCGAATCGAAACGGTGCGCGTTGGCCAGCGCGAGATGGCGATCTTCATCGCGCGCAATATGTCGGACAAGCCGGTCACGGGGCGCGCCAGCTTCAACGTGACGCCCGACCAGTCCGGCGCCTATTTCACGAAAATCCAGTGTTTCTGCTTCACCGAGCAGACGTTGCAGCCGGGCCAGACGGTTCGGATGCCGGTGCTCTATTATATCGACCCGAAAATTCTCAATGATTCGGATAACAAGGATGTTCAGGAAATAACGCTGAGCTATACCTTCTACCCGGTTGAGAAGGATGGAAACCAAGGTTAAGGACCGAACATCGCGTATCAGGGAATGGGCGTGATGCAGCAAATGGGGAATACACGCATGGCCGGCGCCAAGAACCACGACTATCATATACTGCCGCCCAGCCCGTGGCCGCTGATGGGCGCCGCTTCGGCCTTCATCATGGCGATCGGCGCTGTCATGTGGATGCATGAATATGCGGGCGGCGGCACGGCCTTTTTCGTGGGTGTCATCGGCGTGCTGGCAACCGCCTTCTTCTGGTGGTCCGACGTCATCAAGGAAGCCCATTCGGGCGACCATACCCCGGTCGTCCAGTTGCACCTGCGCTACGGCATGATCCTGTTCATCGCCTCCGAGGTGATGTTCTTCGTCGGCTGGTTCTGGGCGTTCTTCGACTTCGCGCTCTTCCCGAGCGCGCTGCCGCCGATCGAGGGCCTCTACCCGTCCAAGGGCATTGAGGTGATGAATGCGTTCGAACTGCCGCTCCTGAACACGCTGATCCTGCTCTGCTCGGGCACCACGGTGACCTGGGCGCATCACGCGCTGATCCATGGCGATCGCGACGGCCTGAAGAAAGGCCTCTGGTGCACGATCCTGCTCGGCCTTCTGTTCAGTTCGATCCAGGCCTATGAATATATTCATGCGCCGTTCCCGTTCGGCAAAACGCCCTACAGCTCCGGCTTTTACATGGCGACCGGCTTCCATGGTTTCCACGTCATCATCGGCACCATCTTCCTGATCGTGAACCTGGTCCGCGCGTACAAGGGCGATTTCACGCCGCGCCAGCATTTCGGCTTCGAGGCTGCCGCCTGGTACTGGCATTTCGTCGATGTGGTGTGGCTGTTCCTGTTCATGGCCATCTACGTCTGGGGCGGCTGGGGCGCGCCGGTACACGGCGGCTGATCGAGCGCGACATTCGAGAAAAACGCGAACGCATCCGGGGATATCCTCGGATGCGTTTTGCATTGCGGCCTGCGGACGGTCATAAGGCGGGATCATGAGCCAGAATGAAAAACCGCTCGCCGGTGCTGTCCTCGCCTCCTGCTGTCCCCGTTGCGGAAATGCGCCGCTGTTCGCGGGCTGGGTGAATTTCGCGGAACGATGCCGCGCCTGCGGGCTGGACTATCGGCAGTTCAATGTCGGCGACGGTCCGGCCGCATTCCTGATCCTGATCGTCGGCGGGCTGGTGGTCGCTCTGGCGCTGACCCTGCAACTGAGCGTCCGTCCGCCGTTCTGGGTCCATGTGCTGCTGTGGGTGCCGCTGTCGACCGTGGCGGTGGTTTATTGCCTGCGCCTGTCCAAGGCGGCGCTGCTGATCCTCGAATATCGCAACCAGGCCCGCGAGGGACGGATCGCGGACAGCGGGACGCCGGACGCATGAGGACAGGGAAAATTCCGGTCGTGGCGACGATCGTCGTGGCGCTGGCTGTCGCGGCCATGGTGGGGCTGGGTGTGTGGCAGCTGGAGCGGCGTCACGAAAAGGAAGCCGTGCTGGGCCAGTACCGCGCGAACCTCTCGCTGCCGGAAACCGCCTATCCCGCCAATGCCGCCGACCAAAGCTATTTGTTCCGCACCGTGAGCGCGCACTGCCTGCGCGTGATCGGCTGGCAGGTGAAGGGCGGCCAGCGGCACGGTGGCGGGCCGGGCTGGCGTCATATCGCGACCTGCTCGACCGGAGCGGAGGGGCCGGGCGTGATCGTCGACATCGGCATGTCGGCGGACCCCACGGCCTTGCCAGCATGGACCGGGGGCCAGGTTACGGGAACCGCGACGACCGAACCGGACAGCAGCAGCGCGCTTCGCCGTTGGCTGGGGCACCGATCCCCACCCCGCCTGATGATCGTGTCGAACGATGGTCTGGCCGGGCTGGAGCGCTCGCCGCGCCCCGATCCGGCGGAAGTGCCCAACAACCACCTTGCCTATGCCGTGCAATGGTTCCTGTTCGCGGGCGTCGCGGTTGTGATCTACATTCTGGCACTCCGCCGCCGTGGGGCGAAGCCTGTCGCCTAGCCGCTATCGGACGGCGCGATCTGCTTCGAAAGTCCTCTAACTCATCGCGAGTACGAGGTTCCTGACCTGCGGGTAGACCTGCCGTTCCCATTTGGAGCCGGAAAAAACGCCGTAATGGCCGACGCCGGGCTGAAGATGGTGGCGTTTGAGATGGGGCCGCAGGCTTGAGCAGAGCGTATGGGCGGCCGCGGTCTGGCCGACCCCGCAAATATCGTCCCGCTCGCCCTCGACGGTGAGGAGCGCGGTGCGCTGGATCGCGGCGGGGTTCACGGGTCGACCCCGATGCGTCATCTCCCCCTTGGCAAGCAGGGTACGCTGAAACACCCAGTCGACAGTCTCCAGGTAAAATTCCGCCGTCAGATCCAGCACCGCGAAATATTCCTCGTAGAAATCCTGGATCTTTGCCACCTCGGCCGCCGCGCCCTCGACGATATGCGCGTACAGCTTGCGGTGTTGCTCCGTATGCCGGGAGGGGTTCATCGCCACGAAGGCGCTGAGCTGGAGGAAGCCCGGATAGACCGCGCGTCCCATCCCCTTGTGGGGAAAGGGAACATGCGAAATCAGATTGTCCGCGAACCAGGACAAGGGCTTGGTGTTCGCCAGCTTGTTCACGGCCGTGGGGGCGGCCCGCGTGTCGATGGGGCCGCCCATCAACGTCATCGTGCGCGGTTCGCTGGGGTCCTTGTCCTCGGCCATCAGCGCAACCGCCGCGAGCGCGGGCACGCAGGGCTGGCACACCGCCAGCAGATGGGAGCGTGGCCCCAGTTCCTGCATGAAGGAAATCACATAATCGACATAGTCCTCGAACCCCCAGCGGCCCGCGCTGACGGGGACGTCGCGGGCATTTTTCCAGTCGGTGATATAGACGTCATGATCACGCAGCAGCGTTTGCACGGTATTGCGCAACAATGTGGCGAAATGGCCCGAAAGCGGGGCGACCACCAGCATCTTTGGCTGCGGTGTCGCCACATCGTCCTTGGCGAAGTGAAGGAGGCTGCCGAAGGGGAGGTCGAGGACGATCTCCTCCCGCACGCTGACCATCTGGTTGCCGCTCATCACCTCGGTAATCGCATAGGGTGGCCGGCCATGCGTCGGCTTCGCACCTTCGAACACTTCGCACGCTGCGAAAAAGCGCTTCGCCATCGGCAGGTCAGTCAAATCGCCGCCATGTTCGTCCCGCCACGTCACCGCGGCGCGGGCCGCGAAACGGGCGGGCTCCATAAAGTCCGACAGCAGTTGATAGCCTTGGTAGAGCATTGCCTGTTTCCCCGCGCGCCCGCCGCAACTGATTCGGCTTCCAATGCAAAATTTTTTGTGCATTCATGCTGCACCGCATCATTTCTTGATGCAAGTATGTTGGCGCATGATGGGGATGTGATTATGGCACAGGCTCAACTTACGATCTCCAGCAAGACCTACTCGGCCTGGTCTCTGCGCGGCTGGCTGCTGTGCAAGCTGGCGGGGCTGAACGTGGAGGAGCTGCCCGCGCCGATGGACGCGAGCACCCGTGCGGAACTGCTGTTGCTCTCCCCGTCGGTGCTGGTGCCACGCCTGACGCATGAGGGCGCGAGCGTGTGGGACACGCTGTCCATCGCGGAATATCTCAACGAACTCTATCCGGAGGCCGGCATGTATCCGGCGGATCGGATCGCTCGGGCGCATTGCCGGTCGATTTCCGGCGAAATCCACTCGGGCTTTACCAACCTGCGTTCCGCACTGCCGATGAATTTGAAGGTGAAGCATGACAGCTTCCCGGTCTTCTCGGGCGCGAAACCGGACATCGAGCGTATCGAGGCCATCTGGCAGGAGTGCACCGCCCGCTATGGCGGTCCGTTCCTGTTTGGCGATGCGCCGACGGTCGCGGACGCGATGTACGCACCGGTGACGCGACGGTTCCTGACCTATGCGGTCGCGCTGTCGCCGGAAAGCACGCGCTATTGCGGGGCGATCGATGGCTGGGCGCCGATGCGTGAATGGCTCGACGCGGCGATGGCGGAGCCGGAGGAGATGGAGGAACTGGAGGTCGAATTCTGAATGTCCGATCGAGGCGGCATCCGCCGGCGCGCGCGCTCTGCCGGAAAAGATTCTAGGCTCCGCGTTCCGGGTTCGAAACTGTTTGATCCCGGCATTTGATGGTTCGATCCATTCCGTTGGAATGGAAGGAAGCCATATGGGACAGGTTCGTCACGGGAGCGCCACGACGACGCACGCCGTCCGAGCGGCAATGCTGCACGCAAGCTTCGCTCACGGCTAAGCCGCGCGTTGGGGATCCACCCGAAGACGGTCGCGAAGTGGCGTAAGCGCGCGACGGTCATCCCGTTAGCCGACCAGCCGCCCATCGGTATCGGCGAGCGCCATGATGTTCGAAATTGACGGAGGCGACGCCTTTCGCCGCGTCATCAATGCTTGCGAACGAACTCGGCGCGCAGGACGAGGCCCTTGATCCCTTCATAGCGGCAATCGATTTCCTGGGGATCGCCGGTCAGGCGGATCGACTTAATTACGGTGCCCTTACGCAGCGTCTGCCCAGCGCCCTTCACTTTCAAATCCTTGATCGTGACGACACTATCGCCACTTGCAAGCAGGGTTCCTGCGGAATCGCGGACCTCGATCGTGTCGGCGGTGTTCTCGCGTTCCGCCGCTTCGGCAGCGGATAGCCACTCCCCGCTAGCCTCGTCATAGATATAGTCTTCGTCGTTCCGGCTCATTGGTTTGTCCTTGATTATCAGTACCGCGCCATCGGCGCATCGCGCAGGCGCACTCCGCGCCCGGTGCCTTGGCTCGGTGCATTCTCACCGATCAATTCGATGCCTGCTCGTTCCAGAGCGGAAATCACCTTCACGAGCGTCTCTACGACGCCGCGCACCTGGCCGCCCGATGCCTCCATCCGCTGGATCGTCGGCAGGGAGACGCCCGCCAATTGGGCAAGCTCTTTCTGGTCGATGCCGAGCAAGGCGCGCGCGGCACGTAGCTGCTGTGACGTGATCATTGTCACCTTATGATGCTCCATACATCATAATTCAACCTTACAATTTCATTTTAGATGTGTTAAAAGACGGTATCGTTCAGAATGGCGATGTTTCTGACATCGTGGCCATAGCCTGCCGTGCGCTCTTACTCATGTCGTGGAAGCGGTATCATGCACGGAGAAATGATGAGACCTGGGACGCGGTTGAACGGATTCCTGCTTCTCCAGAATATGCGACTTCAGGCGTTTGTGAGCGAGGGCGTGGTCAATCGATCCCTTCGCGCCGAGGATGCCGCGCTTCTCACGAGGGTCGAGGCGATGAACCTGCGGGAAATCGCGCGCTGGAATCTTGATTTATCTTGCCTTCGAAATGGCTTGGGTTGCCGGTAAGCGACTGACGGATGAACCGGTATGACCGCAAAGTCTGGACTCTGGCGGCCTGCTTCTCTGCGCTCGCCGGATATGTCGATGCTGTAGGCTTCCTTTATCTCGACGGCTTCTTCGTATCGTTTATGAGCGGCAACTCTACCCGATTGGCGGTCGGGCTCAGCGAACATCTGCCTGATGCCGCTATTGCGGGCGGGTTGATCCTATCCTTCGTAATCGGTGTCATCTTGGGTTCGCTGTGCCGCCGGCTTGTTGGAGGCGCGTGGCAAGGCGCCGTGATGTACCTCGTCGCCGCCATATTGACGCTAGCGGCGCTATTCGCTCAAGCGAACGCAAACTTGTTCAGCGCTGTCCTGCTCGCGATGGCCATGGGCGCCGAGAATGCCATTTTCGAGCACGACGGCGAGGTGCAGATCGGCCTCACCTATATGACCGGCACGCTGGTCAAGTTCGGTCAGCGCCTGCTGTCCGCGCTCATGGGCGATGATCGATGCGGATGGCTGCCCTACGGCTTACTCTGGCTGGGGCTGATGGTCGGCGCGATCCTCGGTGCGATCAGCTTCCGCCTGATCGGGCATCAAGCGATATGGGGTGCAGTAGCGACGGCGTTGCTACTTGCATTCTGGCTTCAGCATGTCCGCATCGCCCTGACGCCCAAAGGCCGTGAGTTTCCTCGGTAAAAGTCTAGCCCCATAGCGAGGATTATCGAAAAAAGGGGCTGGAAACGGCCCCTTTTTCTATGGGAGGCGGGCTTGGTCGGAACCCTGCGTCACAGTCCGCTGCCCGTGCGCCGCTCTATTTCTTCCAGTCGACGGTCGCGCTCGCGGTCCCGCGCATCCTCGATGATGTTGAGGATCGGATCCTGGTTGGAGGCGGCAGGGATCATCGTGACGAGGAGCTTGTCCTTCTCGACCAGATCGGCGACCTGCTTCTGGAGGTCGGCGACCTTGCCCTGCAACGCCTCGATCTCCTGCTGCTGATCGGGCGGACCGATCACGACCTCGGAACTGCCGCCCTTGTTGCAGGCGGCAAGCGGCAGCAGCAGCATGACAATCAGGCGCTTCGCGCTCGTCTCCATTTTCCCCTCTTTCAGCGCCATGTGATGATTTCGGCGATTATGATCCACAATCGCCAATTTTTGCATAACGCCATGCCGGGGAACGACATGCACCTCGCCCCGTTTGATCGGCATCGGCTGACGGGATCGGAGAAGCGCAATGGCGGACAAGCTCAAAATGGGCGACGCGGTATCATGGCAGAGCCATGGCGGAACCGCGCATGGCAAGGTCGTGCGCAAGCAGACGAACGCGACGGCGATCAAGGGGCACAAGGTGGCGGCAAGCCGGGACGATCCCCAGTTCATCGTCGAGACCGACGAGGGCAAACGCGCCGCGCATAAGCCCGGCGCGCTCCGCAAGGAATAGGCTTCCCGCTTTTCCGCACAGGGGAACGCGCTGGATATGCCGCCCGTGAAATGCGGTCGCGCCACTATCCCGGTTAACGCAGTTTATAGTGCGCCGGTTTCCGCTGCCCTATGCTGGCTCCCGCAGGAGACAGCCCATGGCCGAGGACGCGGAATTTTATCGTAAGCGTGAGGTGCAGGAGATGGCCGCGTCGGAGAGGGCGTCCGACCCCATGATCCGTCGCCTCCATTGGGAAATGGCGCAGCGTTACGCCTATCTCGCGCAGGAGGCCGAGGGGATGGTGCGGTACGCCGACCGCGTCTGACCGCCGCCAAGGAACCTCTGGACGCCCGGCGGCTTTAGACCGTGGAGGAGCCGTCCATGGCCATAAGCGCAGATTGGCAGGGACAGATCGGGCCGGGCCGCACGTCGCTGTCCCTTGAACGCATGGGCGCGTGAAGCGCGATGGATCTCAACACTGAAACGCCGCTGCATCTGATCGACGGGCCGATCCTGACGCGGCTGGGCGCGGCGGCGGTGCTGGGGCTCCTGCTGGGGCTGGACCGCGAACTGCGGGGCCATGCGGCGGGCCTGCGCACCCATGGGCTGATCTGTTTCACCTCGGCGGTCATGACGGTCTGCGCCATCGCGCTGCACAAGCAGATGGGCGGTATCGAAGGCAATATCGACCCGCTGCGCGTGCTGGAGGCTTCGGCCGCCTTCACCGGCATTATCGCCGCCGGGCTGATCGTGTTCAGCAAGGGTGAGGTGCGCAACCTGACCACCGCCGCGCATGTGTGGCTGGCCAGCATGATCGGTATCGCCTGCGGCGCGGCGCTGTGGCCGCTGGTCGTGAGCGCGACGATCGTCGCGGTGGTGATGCTGACGCTGTTGCGGCTGGTCGAGGACCGCATCATCGATCCGCATATGGCCGGTGCGTCGAGGCAGCGCGACTGATGGCCACCAAAGACGCTCTCGCCCCCTATAACGCCAAGCGCGACTTCGCGCGGACGAAGGAGCCGAAGGGCGTCGTCGCGCGCCGGGGTGCGAAGGGTTCCGGGAACAGCTTCGTCGTGCAGAAGCATGAGGCGACGCGGCTCCATTGGGATTTTCGGCTGGAAATCGACGGCGTGCTGAAAAGCTGGGCGGTGACCAAAGGCCCCAGCTTCGACCCCGCCGACCGCCGCCTCGCCGTGCGGACGGAGGATCACCCGCTCAGCTATGGCGATTTCGAGGGCACCATCCCCAAGGGCGAATATGGCGGCGGCACGGTGCAACTGTGGGACCGGGGCACATGGGAGCCGATCCCCGGCAAGAGCGCCGACGATCTGGACGACGGCCATCTCCACTTCATCCTGCACGGCGAGCGGATGAAGGGCGAGTGGCTGCTCGTGCGGATGAAAGGTCGCCCCGGTGAAAAGCGCGAGAACTGGCTGCTGCGCAAGGTCGCCGATAAGGAGGCGGGCGAGGGCGACCTGCTCGTCGAACGGGAACTGACGAGCGTCCTCACCGGCCGGTCGATGGCGGAGATCGCGGCGGACAAAGCCGGCGCGCAGTCGCTTGCCGGGACCAAGGGCAAGGTCTTCGCGGAGAAGATGCAGGCGGCGCGGGAGCATAATGCCGCGCTGAAGCCGCGCCGCCGCAAGGGAGGCTCCACCCCGCCGTCCTTCGTCGCGCCCCAGCTCGCCACGCTGGTGGACGCCGTGCCGACCGGGAATGGCTGGCTGCACGAGATCAAGTTCGACGGCTATCGCGCGATGATGGCGGTGGCGGGGGAGAAGGTCACCGTCTTCACCCGCAACGGCCTCGACTGGACGGAGAAATTCGCGCCGCTGGTCCGGGCCATCGCCGCGCTCGACCTGCCGCCCGCGCTGATCGACGGCGAGATCGTCGCGTTCGGGCCGGACGGCAACCCCAGTTTCTCCGCGCTCCAGAATGTCCTCAAGCGCGGCCATGGCGCGCAGCGGGAGGATACGCCCTTCGCCTATTTCGCCTTCGACCTGCTGACGCTCGACGGCATGGACTGCAAGCCGCTCACCAATATCGAGCGCAAGGAACGGCTGGAGGCGCTGCTGCGCGATGCCGCACCGCCGATCCATGTCGCCGACCATGTCATCGGCGCGGGCGAGAAGCTCCTTTCCAGCCTGTGCGCCGCCGGGCAGGAGGGCATCATCTCCAAGCGAGCCGATGCGCCCTATCGCTCCGCCCGCACCAAAAGCTGGGTGAAGGTCAAATGCACGCGGCGGCAGGAATTCGTCATCATCGGCTGGAACAAGAGCCGCGCGAAGGGCCGCGCCTTCTCGTCCCTGCTGCTGGCCCAGCATGAAGGGAAAGCCCTCGTCTACAAGGGCAAGGTGGGGACGGGGTTCGATGCGGACGCGATGGAGCAGCTCGCGCAGGCGATGACGCCCCTGAAAAGGGACGACGCGCCCGCCGAGGTGCCGCGCGAGGAAGCGCGCGGCGCGCAGTGGATCGAGCCGAAGCTGGTCGCCGAGGTCGCCTTCGCCGAATTCACCGGCGAGGGCCGGGTTCGCCACGGCAGTTTCCTGGGCCTGCGCGGCGACAAGAAGGCGAAGGACGTCGAACCCGAAAAGGCCGCCCCGGCGCCCGCCCCCGCCAGCACGATCAGGATCAGCAACCGCGAGCGGGTCATCTTCCCCGAAAGTGGCCAGACCAAGGGCGATCTGGCGGACTATTATGCGCGGGTCGCGCCGCTCATGCTGCCCTTTGCGGCGGGCCGGCCGATCAGCCTCGTGCGCTGTCCGCAGGGCCGCGCCAAGAAATGCTTCTTCCAGAAACATGACAGCGGATCGTTCGGCGACACCGTTCACCACATCGCGATCCGCGAGAAAGACGGCGGGTCGGAAGATTATCTCTACCTCGACGAGAGCGACGGCCTGCTCGCCTGCGTGCAGATGGGGACGATCGAGTTTCATGGCTGGGCATCGCGCGCGGACGCGGTGGAGAAGCCGGACCGGATGATCTTCGACCTCGACCCGGACGAGGGGCTGGACTTCGGCCATGTCAAAAGCGCCGCGCGGGATATTCGCGATCATCTGTCGGACATTGGCCTCGTCTCCTTCGCGATGCTGTCGGGGGGCAAGGGCGTCCATGTCGTCGTGCCGCTGACGCCGGGCCATAGCTGGGACGCGCACAAGGATTTTGCGGCGCGATTTTCCAAGGCGCTCGCCATGGCGGAGCCGGATCGTTTCACGGCGACGATGAGCAAGGCGGTGCGCAAGGGCCGCATCTTCATCGACTGGCTGCGCAACCAGCGCGGCAGCACCGCCGTCCTGCCTTATTCGGCGAGGGCGCGCGCGGGCGCGCCCGTCGCTGTGCCGATCGCCTGGGACGAACTGGACGCCATGGCCGACGCCCATCCTTTCTCGATCGGCGACGCGGACGCACTGATCGCGCGGGCGGCCCGGCTCAAGGGCTGGGGCTTCGTCGCTCAGGCCCTGCCCGACCTTTGAACAGAGGTGTCGAGTCTGGAAGGCTCCGCGATCGGAAGCCTCTGCATGATGCCGCTATCGTAACAGACGGTGTGCAAGGAGCATCAACGCATAATCGAATGCGCTGGAACGCATCCGCCGTACAGAATTACGCATGTCTACCGTGCAAAAACCGCAATGACCTTATCCTAAATTAACTATGATGCGGGATCGGGTGATTATCGCGCCCACGCGGGGCACCCTCTGAAACTTTATGTCTTGCGAGGGGTTGGGGGACAAATTGTCGCTTTTTTCGGGATCGCCGCGCATGCGCAAAATGTTCTTGGATCATGAGTCCGCCGACCTGCAGCATATTGCCCTGATCGGAAACAGCATGCCTCGTCGTTGCGGGCTGGCCACCTTCACCACCCATTGTCGCGAGGCATTTGCCGAGGCCTATCCTGACCTGCGGATGGACCATTATGCCATGGACGACGGCGCACCGGGCATCGCCTATCCGGAGGACGTCCACCTCATCCCGCAACGTGATCCCGCCGCCTATTCGGAGGCAGCGCGCCAGATCGAGGAAAGCGGCGCGCAAGCGATCTGGTTGCAGCATGAATATGGCATTTTCGGCGGTTCCGCCGGCGATATGATCCTGGGCCTGCTGGCGCGCACCCGCCTGCCCGTCGTCACGACCCTCCACACCATTTTGGAAAAGCCGTCAGCAGAGGAAAGGCGCGTCCTCGACGCCGTGATCGCGCGGTCCAGCCGGGTGATGGTCATGGCCGAACTCGGCCGCCAAATCCTGATGCGCACCTATGGCGTGCCCGCCGAGAAAATCGCGCTCATCCATCATGGCGTGCCCAACCGCGCCCTTGTCGATCCTGAAAGCATGAAGGGCCTTTTCGGATGGGACGGACGCCCGGTCATCCTGACCTTCGGCCTTCTCGCTCCCGGCAAGGGCATCGACACCGTGATTCGCGCGATGCCCACCGTGATCCGCCAGCACCCGGACGCGCTCTATGTGGTGGTGGGCGCGACCCATCCCAATCTGGTGCGCGAACAGGGTGAGAGCCTGCGCGAGGAACTGGCCGAACTGGCGCGATCGCTGGGCGTCGCCGACAATGTTCTGTTCCTCAACCGGTTCGTGGAGCAGGAGGAACTGCTCGACTATCTGCAGGCGACCGACATTTATGTGACGCCCTACCTCAACCCCGCGCAGATCACGTCGGGTACGCTCAGCTATGCGGTGGGGATGGGCAAGGCGGTCATATCCACGCCCTATGTCCAGGCCGAGGAAATTCTCGGGAATGATGTCGGTACGCTGGTGCCGTTCGGCGATGCCGATGCGATGGGCGCCGCGATCGCCACCTTGCTCGCCGACCAGACGGCCCTCGACGCCTTTTCGGCGCGCGCCTATGCGCTGGGCCGCCAGATGATCTGGAGCGAACTGGCCCGCAACGTCAGGAATCTGGTCATGGAGGCCCGCGCCGCCGAACCGGCCCGGCTCGTGCCCCGCCGCAGCTATGTGGCGCTGTCCCCGGATGCCTCCGCCGTGGTGCGGATGAGCGATTCCACCGGCATGCTCCAGCACAGCATCCTGTCGATTCCCGACCGCGCCCATGGCTACTGCATCGACGACAATGTCCGCGCGCTGATGCTGATGAGCCAGTTGCCCGATTGCGACGCCGACACGCGCGATCGGTGGATGGCGATCTATGCCTCCTTCATCCAGCATGCCTGGAATGAGGAGCGGGGCCGCTTTCGCAACTTCATGGCCTTCGACCGCCGCTGGTGCGAGGAGGAGGGGTCCGAGGACAGCAATGGGCGGACCATCTGGGCGCTCGGCGTCACCGCGCGGGACGCGCCGCAGGAGCGCTATCGTGAATGGGCTGTCCATATGTTCAATCGCGCCGCGTCCCGCCTGTCCGGGCTGGACTCGCCCCGGACGCAGGCCTTCCTGATTCTGGGTGCGTCCGCGATGCTCGCGGCGCAGCCCGGCAACCGGAGCGCCGCCGCGATCCTGTCAAAATGCGGTCCCGCCCTGCTGGCCTGCCATGAGCGGTCGCGCAGCGCGCCGTGGGAATGGTTCGAATCCGTGCTGGCCTATGACAACGCCCGCATGCCGCAGGCGCTGCTGCTGGCTGGCCGGCATTTCGGAGCCACCGCGCTTGGCCGGCGCATGACCGAGGCAGGCTTGCGGACCCTCTCATGGATCGTCAGCGTCCAGCAGGCGCCCGAAGGGCATTTCCGCGCGGTGGGCACGGAAAGTTTCGGCCGGCGCTACAGCCATCCGCTGCCCTTCGACCAGCAGCCGCTGGAGGCGCAGGCGACGGTCGATGCCGCGGAGACCGCGTGGGAGATCAGCCGGGACAAGCGGTGGATCGACGTGGCGGACAATGCCTATCGCTGGTTCCTGGGCCAGAACGACCTGTCGCTGCCCCTCGCCACGCCGGCGGATGGCGGTTGCTATGACGGTCTGACCCCCACGGCGGTCAATCGCAATCAGGGCGCGGAATCCATTCTTGCCCTCCAACTCGCCTCTTGCACCATGAAGAGGCTTTCCGAGGGGCGCTCCGGCGTGCCAAAGGGAACACCGGCGGGAATCGAGCAGGTTTCGGCCTGATCGCGAGGACTCGACCGCTTGCATAAACTTGACGCTCTGCCGCTCACGCTGTCAGCAGATCCCGCGCGCGTCGTCGTGCGCCCGTTCCATCTGGGTTGGCAGGCCAATGGCGCGACGCCCAGCCGCACGCACCGGATCACCAACGCGGTGCTCATGCTCGATGAAAGCGAGGTCGCGCAGCAACTCGATCATGTCCTGCATGATTTCGAGAATCGCCATTGGCAGACGCGTCGCGTTTTCATGAAGCGGTTCAGGGAAGTCGCCAACCATTTGAAACTCGACCCCTCGGCGCTGAGCGAGGAACGGCAGCAACTCATCGGCGCCTATTTCTGCCATGAATATAGCTATGCCGCCGCCGCCCTGATGAACCCCAGCGTCGTGCCCCATCCCGACCAGAGCGGGATCGACAAGGGGAGCCGGCGGATCGTCCTGTCGCTGCGCGCCGTGGGCGAAGGGCACATCAGTTCCATCGCGTTTCGCGAGGGGATCATCACCAGCGCAGGCGATCTCTTTCTCGCCCCCGAACCGCCCTTCGCCACCGCCGCCGATGCGAAAGGCGAGGAGGATGTGAAGAAGGACGGACCGGTCAGCGTTTATCGCCACGAGGACAGCACCCTGTCGGGCACGGTGATCTTTCCGATCACCGCCGCGCAGGCGAATGGGCTGGAGGATCTGCGCCTCGTCCATTTCACCCATGACGATGGCCGCAAGGAATGGCTGGGCACCTACACCGCCTATAACGGCCAGCAGATCCAGTCCGAGATGATGCGGACGGACGACTTCCGCCGCTTCGATCTCGTGCCGATGACCGGCAGCGCCGCGCGAAACAAGGGCATGGCGCTGTTCCCGCGCAAGGTGAACGGTCGCTACATGATGATCGGGCGGCAGGACGGCGAGAATCTCTATCTCATCGCATCCGACACGCTGACCCACTGGGACGAGGGCCAGTTGTTTCTCAAGCCGCACTACCCCTGGGAACTGGTGCAGATCGGCAATTGCGGCGCGCCCATCGAGATCGAGGAAGGCTGGCTGCTGCTGACCCATGGCGTGGGCGCGATGCGCGAATATTCGATCGGCGCGGTGCTGCTGGACAAGGACGATCCGTCGAAGGTGATCGCCCGCTGCCGCGAACCGGTGCTCAATGCCTCGCAGGACAACCGCGAGGGCTATGTGCCGAACGTCGTCTATACCTGCGGCGCGATGCGCGTCGGCGACACCATCTTCATGCCCTATGGCGTGGCGGACAGTTCGGTGAGTTTCGCCTTTGTCGGTATCCGCGACCTGCTGGCGATGATGGACTGAACGGCGTGGCGGCGGTGGCGGGCGTTACCGCGCCGCCTTGGCGTCCGCCGCCGTCACCGCATCCTTATATCGGTTGCCGAAATGGGTGCGCACATAGTTGACGACGTCGGCCACCTGCTGGTCGGTCATCATCCTGCCCACCGCAGGCATGCCGTTGAGCCCATGCAGGACGATATAGGTCGGATAGCCGCCTGCCGTGAGTTTCGGATTGCCCGCCAGCGCCGGATAGAAGCCCGCGCCCTTCGCGCCTTTCGCGTCGGGCATGTGGCATCCCGCACAGACGCGCGCATAGAGTTTCGCCCCGTCCGGCTCGCTGAACTTGAAGAGCGCGACGAACGCACCGTCGGCATCGCCGGGGCGGGGGGCCGGGGCGGCTTGGCCGGCCATCGCCCGCGATTCCTGGGAGGGTTGCGCGATCGCGGCGGTCATGGCCGCCACCGTCGTGACGGCGGCGGTGAAGGCGAGCGTGAGGGGTGCAATCTTCATCGGTTCAGCTCGCCATGACACGTTGGTGGAGACGCGAGATCGCGTCGAGCGAGGAGGTAATCCCGCCCTCCTGCCAGGCGGGGATGTAGGAGGCATGCTCGCCCGCCAGCAGGATGCGGCCGTCGATGGCGCAGAGATTCCTGTAATGCTCCGCCCGCGCCTCTTCGCTCCAGTTGCCGAAGCAGCCCTGCACCCAGGGCGCGCGGTGCCAGCCCACGCCGACGCCGTTCAGGAATTCGGTCTTATATTGCGGATGGATCTGCGACCCCCATTCGACCGCTCGTTTGACCCGTTCAGCCGGCGGCAATGAGGTGAATTCATAGGCATAGGCACCGAAAGTATAGCCACCCAGCAAGGTCGCCGGTCCCTTGGAGCCGAAGCGCGTCGAGGGATAGCTGATCTGCAATATCGGCAGGTCGGTGGTGGAGATGCCGCCGTAGATCTGGTCGTCCTGCTCCCAGAAGCGCCGCTTGAACTCCAAACCGATCTTGAGCGCCGCCTCATAGGGCACCGCGCGGATCGCGGCGGCCATGGGCGCGTCGACATTCATCTCGATCTGGCTGAGGATCGACAGCGGGATGGTGCACAGGCACCAGTCGGCCTTGGCGGTGGCCTTCGCGCCGGTTTTCGTGTCCTCATAGGCGACGGTCACGCCGCTCGCGTCCTGCTGGATCGACGTGACCTTGCTGTTCTTGCGGACGAGTTGGCCGACCTCTTTCTCGAAACCCTTGGCGACCATGTCCATGCCGCTTACGGGCTGGAAAATCGCCGTCTGGAATTCGGTGGTGTAGCTGTTGCCGATGGAACGCCACAGGCCGGACTTCAGCACGGCGTCGAGGCCCAGCGGTTCGGACGGGACGGGTTCGGCGCTGAGACCGCCACCCGGCCATTTTTCCCAGCCGCGCCGTTCGCTTGATTCCTTGCCCTTCTCGTAGCGATAGTCCTTGTCGAGCGCGCCCCAGCTTTTCATCGCCGACAGGAGGATTTCCTTGGATTCCTTGTCCACCACGTCATCGAGCGCGTTCTTGTTCGCGGCCTTGGCCATCAGTTCGGCGACATGGCCGTAGAAATCGGCCTGGATCGTGCGATAGCGCTGTGGCTTGCCCCCGAACGCTTTCGTCGAATGGGCATAGGCATTGTAGTTGAGCTGCATGAACGGTTCGAGCTGGACGCCCAGTTCCTGGCAATAATGCATGATCGCATGATGATTATAGGGAATGCGCCAGGGGCCGGGGTTGATATAGTTGCCCGGCGCGAACTCGCATTTCTGGGTAAGGCCGCCCAGTTCGGTGAAGCTGTCGCCACCCCGCAAGGTCCAGCTGCGTCCACCGACCCGGTCGTTATACTCCAGCACCTGCACCTTGTAGCCCGCGCGGCTCAGTTCCAGCGCGGCCACCAGCCCGGCGACACCCGCGCCCAGGATCAGGACCGACGCGCCCTTCGCATCCCCGTCCAGCTTCACCGGACCCTTGAACGGCGACTCCTGCGCCTGTCCCAGGCTGGACATCGCCATATACATGGCCGACGCGCCGGCGGTGCGACCGATCAGGGTCAGCAGGTCGCGCTTGCTCATCGGGAGGCCGGCGGTATCCGTCATCAACTCATCCTCATGTGCAGCGCCCCCGCGCGCCTTGGCAAAGGACGCGGACTATCTGGATACTGCCATGTCGGCTGGTTGAAGCAATGTGTTGATACGCTGTTTGGCGTATTCCCGTAACGATTATGGGCCGGGAAGCCTGCGGGCGGAGCCATGAAAAAAGCTCCCCAGGGTCAGCCGGGGAGCTTTCGCGGATTATTCGCTGACCCTGTGGGTCGTCATTCGCTGACCGTCGCGGTCACGATCTTGCCCGGCGTGCGCGGCGGCTCGCCCTTGGGCAGGGCGTCGACATGCTCCATGCCCGACGTCACCTGACCCCAGACGGTATATTGCCGGTCGAGGAACTTCGCGTCGTCGAACACGATGAAGAACTGGCTGTTCGCGCTGTTGGGATTGCTGGCGCGCGCCATCGAGCAGACACCGCGCACATGCGGCTCCGCGCTGAACTCCGCCTTGATGTCGGGCAGCTGCGAACCACCCATGCCGGTGCCCGTGGGGTCGCCGCCCTGGGCCATGAAGCCGTCGATCACCCGGTGGAATACCACGCCGTCGTAAAAGCCGTCCTTGGCGAGGCTGGTGATACGCTCGACATGGCCCGGCGCCAGGTCGGGCCGCAGCTTGATCACGACGTCACCGGTGCCATTGCCGGTGTCGAGGGTAAGAGTAAGGGTCTGGTCGGCCATGGGACATCCTTTCTTATGGGAAGCGCCGTCCTATACGACCAACCGACAAGGATGAAACCCCGCAAGATTGCATTTGGCGGGATAGTGGTCAAAAGCAGGGCCGGAGCACCGTTGTGCGGTGCGCCATAGTCGTTTCGGAGTGATGGGCGATGAGCGAAGACAGGACCGCGATCGCCGACGCCGAGGAACTGCGCGCCGCCGAGGCCGCGCGGGATCAGGGCATGCTGGACGAGGACGACCGGCTGAAGCCGGATTTCGTCTCGGCGGTCATCGACTCGGTCGAGGCGGGCAATGCCGAACAGGCGCGTGAGCTCGTCGCGCCGCTGCACCCGGCCGACATCGCCGACCTTCTCGAACTCGTCCCCTATGAGCAGCGCGCCGAGGTGGCGACCGCGCTGGGCGACCTGATCGGCGCGGAAGTTCTCTCCGAACTCAACGACTATGTCCGCGAGCCTATCCTGGAGGCGTTGCACCCCGCGCAGCTGGCCGAATTCGCCGCCGAACTCGATACCGACGATGCCGTCGCCATCCTGGAGGACATGGAGGAAGCGGACCAGCAGGCGGTGCTGGACGCGATGGAGCCGGAAGACCGGGCCGCGATCGAGAGCGCGCTGGCCTATCCGGAGGAGTCTGCCGGCCGCCTGATGCAGCGCGACCTGATCGCGGTGCCGGAACATTGGACGGTGGGCCAGGCCATCGACTTTCTGGCAAGCGGGAGCGACCTGACCACCGATTTCTGGGAAATGTTCGTCGTAGACGCCACCCACCGGCCCGTCGGCACCTGCCAGCTCAGCTGGGTGCTGACCTGCCCGCGCGCGATCGGCATTTCGGACCTGATGAAGCGCGAGCAGACGTTGATTCCGGTCGACATGGATCAGGAGGAAGTGGCGCTGCGCTTCCAGAAATATGCGCTCATCTCCGCCGCCGTGGTCGATCCGGGCGGGCGGCTGGTCGGCATGATCACCGTCGATGACGTCGTCCATGTCATCCAGCAGGAAGCGGGCGAGGACGTGCTGCGCCTGTCGGGCGCGGGCGACGGCGACATCAACGAGCCGGTGCTCCTCACCATCCGTACGCGCCTGACATGGCTGGTCGTTAACCTCGGCACCGCGATGCTCGCGGCGTCGGTCGTCGGCCTGTTTCAGGGGGAAATCGGACGGTTCGCACTGCTCGCGGTGCTGATGCCGATCGTGTCCGGCATGGGTGGCAACGCGGGTACGCAGACGCTGGCCGTCGTGGTGCGCGCGCTTGCCACCAATCAACTTACCAGTTCCAACACCGCGCGCATGATCTTGCGCGAATTCCGTATCGCACTGGCCAATGGTTCCGCGCTCGGCCTGTTGATAGGGCTGGGCGTCTGGATGGTCTATGGGAACGGGACGCTGGGGCTGGTCATTGGAAGCGCGATGGTCATCAACAATCTCGTCGCTGGTCTGGCGGGCATATTGACCCCGGTCATTCTCGATCGGTTTGACGTCGATCCGGCCGTTTCGTCCGCCGTGTTCGTGACGATGATGACGGATGTCATGGGATTTTTCAGCTTTCTGGGCCTTGCCTCCCTGGCCGGCCTCGGGAGTTAGGTCTGCCCCTCCACATGACCAAGATCGCCTTCGGGGCGGACAGCACGCAAGGGCTGCGCGCGTGGCTGGAAGGCCATGGCGATCAGGGCGAGGCGCTGTTGACGACGCGCTACCTGCCCAAGCGGGTCGCGGAGATGGGAGGCGGATCGCTCTACTGGATTTTTCAGGGCGTGCTGGTCGGACGCAGTCCGCTGAGGGGCTTCGCGGAGAAGCCCGACGGCAAGCACTGGATCAGGCTGGAGCCGCGCCTGATCCCTGTGGAGGCGCGGCCACGCCGGGCGCATCAGGGCTGGCGCTACCTGGAAGAAGCGGACGCGCCGGCGGATGCGACCGGAGACAGCGGCGATATATTGCCGCCGGCCTTGGCAAAGGAGCTGTCGAAGCTGGGGCTGCTTTAGCGTGAGATGATATCAGACCAAACCACTAGCTCAACCGTTCGGTCGACACGAACGGGTCTGTCTAGCAAGCTGCGTTAAATCGGGATCGCCTCTACTTCCGTTCGCCCTGAGCTTGTCGAAGGGCTGTTCTTCTTGAAGAAAAGGACAAGGCTTCGACAAGCTCAGGCCGAACGGTTCCTATTTAAGGCTCGATGCTCTAAATTCATCAAAGCCTAATCATTCCTCTCCCTTTGGGAGGGAAGATCGCCCTACGCCTTCACCTCTTCCTCGGCCCGCTTCAATTCCTCGGGCTTGCGCGTCTCGAACACCCTGGCCAGGCGCGCTTCCTCTTCGCTGCTCAATCCATCGGAAGCGGCGGGGAACATCTCTTCCTCCTCTTCCTCGATATGGTGGAGATAGCGCTTCTTCAGCTGCGCATAGGTCTCTTCCCATTCGTCGGACCCGACCTCCTGCTCGGCCATTTCCTCCATATAATCCTCCAGTTCCTTATGCTCGGAGACGCTGTGCTGCGCCTCCTCGCGCAGGCCCGGCTTCGCGAGCATGGTGGCGTAGAGGCTTTCCTCCTCGGCGGCGGCATGGGCCATCACCTCGGTACGAAATTCGTCGAACAGTTCGGCCAGAGTCTCCGTATCCTCGCTCTTGCGCACGCTGTCGATGCGCTTCAGGAGCGCGCGGTGCGTGTCATGATCCTTCTTCAGGTCAGCGAAGATACGGGCATCGGCCATGGGTACATCCTCCAGGGAAAACTACTGGAGACGCAAACGCGCAGGCAGGCGGAAGGCTCCGGCGCCTAGAGCAGATGCCGATCCGATTGCATCGGACCCGCCTGGAAAACGCTCTATTTCGCGGGCGGCGCGCGGCCTTCCAACTGGCGTTCCGCATACCATTGGCGCAGCATCGTCAGCGAACAGCCGGTGAACCCGTTGGAACCGATGGTCGAGCAGCTATTGGGCAGCAGCACCTGTCCCGCCACCTCCAGCGATTGGACATTATTCGCCCAGCCCTGACCGCCGACGGTCAGCAGCTTGTCCTCCTTGGCCTTCTCGCGCAATTCCCTGGGGATGCGATAGCGTTCGCTTTCGGGCTTGCGCGCGCACACGATGATGCTGCCGTCGTCCGAAGTCGGACAGGCGTCGCTGCCATAGACCACCAGCGCCTGAATGCGCTCATCGGGTTCGGAAGCGGAGGCAGGCGGACCGGAAGACAGGGCGAAGGTCAGGGTGCAAGCAAGGGCGAGCGCGGCGAAGGGCAGGGTTTTCATGTGCTGAGCGGGTGCGCCCAGTCGGCTGAACGCTGCCTGTATAAAGCGCGCGATCAGTTCGCGGGCGTCGTGGCCGGCGTGGCAGCCTTGGCCTTGGCTGCGGCAGCCGCTTCCTCGGCCTTCACGCGCGCCTCGACCTGCTCCGACTCGGCGTCGAGGCCGGCCATGCGCTTTTCGCGCTCGGCCGCGACGAGACTGGACCAGCTGACATCGCCCATCATAGCGTTGCGTTCCGCCCTGGCCGCGCGGGCCATCTTCTGGAAACAGCCGGTGAAGCCACCGCCGCCCACCGGCGAGCAACTGTCGGTGCCCTCCCGGCCCACATATTCGATGGCTTCCGCGCGGTTCATCCAGCTCTGGACCTTGGGGTCGTTGGGATCGGTGCGCAGTCCCTCCGGAATACGGTAGCGCTCCTTCTCCGCCATGCGCGCACATACCGTTATCTCGTCGCCCGCGCTGTTGGGGCAGGGATCCTCGCCATAGACGATGACCTGTTTCACCTTTTCCGGCCCGGCGTCGGCCACCGGGGCCTGCGCATGGGCGACGGGGGTCAGCAGGGCCACGGACAGAAGGGCGATCAGGGTCTTGGGGGCTGGCATCTTCTCTCTCTTCGGATCGTGATGGCCCTAAATGCGGGCGGAACTAAATGCGGGCGGACAGGGCAATGGCGGCGCGGCAACCGGCGCGGATCAACCCGCTGAGCAAAGGATAGCCGGGCGCGCGCTCGGCTCCCTGTGCGAGGGCGGTGTCGCGATGCTCGACCTCCTCCGCACGAAAATCCGTGATGGCTTCGGAAAGTTCCGGGTCGCTCTCGCCCAGTTGCTGCAATTGCTTGCCATAATGGCGGTCGATCTCGGTCTCGACGGCGCTGGTGCAGGCCATCGCCGCCTCCGGTCCCAGCAGCGCGGTCGCCGCGCCCAGTGCATAGCCCGCGACGTGCCAGATCGGCGACAGCAGGGTCGGGCGAACGCCGCGCCGCACCAGCATCGCGTCGAACGCCTTGCGGTGGCGCTCCTCCTGCGCGGCCATGCCGGCGATCAGGCGGCTGGCGGGGTGGCGGTCGCCCAGCACCGCCAGTTGCCCCGCATAAATACGCGTGGCGCCAAATTCGCCTGCCTGATCGACGCGCAGCATGGCGGCGCGATCCACCAGCTTCTCGCCCGGCCGCGTCGTCATGCGCCGCCCTTCCAGCGGCTCACCAACCCGAGCACGGCGAGTCCCGCGAGGCCGGAGAGCAGGAAATTATAGCCCGCCATCGAGATGCCGAAGAGCGACCAGGCGGCCACGTCGCAACGCACCAGCGGCGCATTCATGATCGCGTCCAGCCCGCCGCCGACGCCAAGACCGGTGGCGCAGCGCGTCAGCCCTTCCCACCAGCCATATTCGACGCCCGCATGGAAGCCGCCGATCGCCCCGCTCGTCAGGATCGCGAAGGCCGCCAGCGCGGTCAACGTCGCGGACAGTTCCGACCGGCCCCGCAGGGCAATCGCGCCCAGCGCGAGAAAGATCGCGAGCAGATGTGGCCAGCGTTGCCAATAGCACATCTCGCACGGGGCCAGCCCGCCGAGATACTGGAACGCGATCGCCCCGCCCAGCAGCGCGGTCGGGGTCAGGATCGCGATCAGGCGCGCCGCCGACAGGCTGCGGTCGTTGCGCGCGGTGACCGGCGCGCGCATCAGTTGCTCTTGGCGCGAGTCGCGGGCGCGGCGGCGGCGACCGGGCGACTGGCGAGCAGCGGCATCGACCCGGCGCGCTGGATCGTCTCCAGCGCATAATGCAGCTGGAAGTCGTCGATCCCGGCCTTCTTGAGCTGTTCCGGCGTCATCGCGAAGCGGGGGTCGGGCTTGGTATCCTTCTCCAGATCGCGGTTGGTGACCTTGGCCTCCGCGATCAGATGCTTGCGCAGGTCGCTCTCCCGATATTTCGGCCGCTTGGCGTAATCGGAGTCGGTGATCTGGGGCACGAGGATGTCAGGCTCGATCCCGCCCTCCTGCACCGACCGGCCGGACGGCGTGTAATAGCGCGCCGTGGTCAGCCGCAGCGCGGTGTTGGCGGACATGGGCAGCAACGTCTGCACGCTCCCCTTGCCGAAGCTGCGCTCACCCATCACCAGCGCGCGATGCTGGTCCTGCAACGCACCCGCCACGATCTCCGACGCGGACGCGGACCCGGCATCGACCAGCACGATCACCGGCAGCGCCATCGCATCGTCGCCCGGCCGCGCGAAATAGGTCTGCGTATCCTCCCGCGCGCGGCCGCGCTGGGACACGATGATGCCCTTGTCGAGGAAGCTGTCGGACACCGCCACCGCCTCGTCCAGCAAACCGCCGGGGTTGGAGCGCAGATCGAGGATATAGCCGGTCGGCTTGTGTCCCAGCGCCTTGTCGATGCCGCGGAAGGCCGCGCGCACGTCATTGCCGGTATGCGCGGAGAAGCTGATGATGTTGATGATGCCGACATTGTCCTTCACCTTCCACTTCACCGGCTTGATCTCGATGACCGCGCGGGTGATGGTGACGTCGAAGGGTTCGTCGCGCCCCTCTCGCGCCACCGTCAGTTTGACCGTGGTGCCGGGCGCGCCGCGCATCTTGTCCACAGCCTCGTCCAGCGTGCCGCCGTAGACGAGCGCGCCGTTGATGTGGGTGATATAGTCGCCGGCCTTGATCCCGGCGGTCCAGGCGGGCGTATCCTGCGTCGGCGCGATAACCTTGACCGCGCCCTCCTCCATCGTCACCGACAAGCCGATGCCGCCGTAATTGCCGTCGGTCTGGGTGCGAAGCTGCGTGAAGTCGCGCGCGTCGAGATAGCTGCTGTGCGGATCGAGCGACGACAACATGCCCTCGATCGCGCCCTTGATGAGCTTTTCGTCATCGACCTTGTCGACATAGCTGCCGCGCACCCGCTGGAACACGTCCATGAACAGGTCGAGCTGCTTGAAGGTCGCGCTTTCCCCTTCGGCAATGGCGGCGGTGGTCGCGGGCACGAGCGCGATGGCGCCGGCGACGGCAAGCGAGCGAAGGAACAGCGGGTTGCGCAAGGTGGACAGGCGGGACATGGCGGGCGACGGAGCCTTCACGGCAAGAGAGACGGTTGGCGCGCAATATAGGACCAGATGACGCCCGTGCATAGGCGCGGTGGGGCCTATGCTGCGGCAGCGCGGCTTGCGGGAGGATGAACGGCGCCCGCCCAGTCCCGCGATCAGGAAATTGACCTCGCCCGCCCGATCCGCCATGGCCTCCTGCCATGACCGACCTGCCCAAAACCTTCGATCCCGCCGCCATCGAGGCGAAATGGTATGCCCATTGGGAGGACAATGGCCTGTTCCGCCCGGAACGGCCCGATGCGCAGCCCTTCACCATCGTGAATCCGCCGCCGAACGTCACGGGATCGCTGCATATCGGCCATGCGCTCGACAATACGTTGCAGGACATCGTGATCCGCTACGAGCGGCTGCGCGGCAAGGATGCGCTGTGGGTGGTCGGCACCGACCATGCCGGCATCGCGACGCAGATGGTGGTCGAGCGGCAGATGGCGGAGCGGCAGGACAAGCGCACCTACTATACGCGCGACGGCTTCATCGAAAAAGTGTGGGAATGGAAGGCGGAAAGCGGCGGCACGATCACCGGCCAGCTGCGCCGGCTCGGCTGTTCGATGGACTGGTCGCGCGAGCAGTTCACCATGGACCCGCATTTCACCCGCGCGGTGGTGAAGGTGTTCGTGGACCTCTACAATGAGGGGCTGATCTATCGCGACAAGCGGCTGGTCAACTGGGACCCCGGCCTCAAGACCGCCATATCCGACCTGGAGGTCGAGACGCGCGAGATCAGCGGCAAATTCTGGCACTTCCGCTATCCGCTGGCGGATGGCGTGACGCTCCCTGATGGGCGCGACTATATCGTGGTCGCGACGACGCGGCCCGAGACGATGCTGGCCGACATGGCGGTGGCGGTCAACGCGGCCGATCCGCGCTACGCCGCCGTCATCGGCAAGCATGTGAAACTGCCGATCACCGGCCGCCTCATACCCATCGTCGCGGACGATCATGCCGACCCGGAGCTTGGCTCGGGCGCGGTTAAGATCACGCCGGGGCATGACTTCAACGACTTCGAGGTCGGCAAGCGCGCCGGCATCGCGGCGGGGGACATGCTCAACATGCTGGATGCGGATGCGAAGGTCGTGCAGGTCGCGGACGGGCTGATCCCGGACGCGTATCTCGGCCTCGACCGTTTCGATGCGCGCAAGGCGGTGGTGGAGGTGCTGCGCGCGCTCGACCTGCTCGATTATGCGATGGTCGAGGTCGAAACCGAGGATGGGACCGTTGCCGAAAAGCGCGAGAAGATCGAGGATCGCGTGATCCAGACGCCCTATGGCGACCGCTCCGGCGTGGTGATCGAGCCATGGCTCACCGATCAATGGTATGTGGATGCGGCGACGCTGGCGAAACCCGCGATCGAGGCGGTGAAGTCCGGCGCGATCGAGATCGTGCCCAGGACGTGGGAGAAGACCTACTTCAACTGGATGGAGAATATCCAGCCGTGGTGCGTGTCACGACAGTTGTGGTGGGGGCATCGGATTCCGGCTTGGTTCGATGAAGACGGGAATATCTTCGTCGCGCAAAGCGAGGAGGAGGCAAAGGCTCAGGCTGGCAACCGCAAGCTGACGCGTGACGAGGATGTCCTCGACACCTGGTTCTCCTCCGCTCTCTGGCCCTTCGCGACGCTGGGGTGGCCGGACAACGCTAACCCCGTTCGGGCTGAGCTTGTCGAAGCCCCGTCCTCGCCCTCCGAAGGAAAGAACAGCCCTTCGACAAGCGCAGGGCGAACGGATTTAGGTCTGTTGGCCCGCCACTACCCCAATGACCTGCTCATCTCCGGCTTCGACATCCTGTTCTTCTGGAATGCGCGCATGGCGATGCAGGGCATCCACTTTATGGGCGATGTGCCCTGGAAGCGGCTCTACCTCCATGGCCTCGTCCGGGCGGCGGACGGGCAGAAGATGTCCAAGTCCAAGGGCAATGTCGTCGATCCATTGGGCCTCATCGACCGCTATGGCGCTGATGCACTGCGCTTTTTCATGGCCGCCATGGAGAGCCAGGGCCGCGACGTGAAGATGGATGAGAAGCGCGTCGAGGGCTATCGCAACTTCGCGACGAAGCTGTGGAACGCGACCCGCTTCGCCATGTCGAACGGCATCGGCGCGAGCGCATCGGTGGAAGCGCCGCCGGCCACTCTGGCGGTCAACAAATGGATCATCGGCGAAGTGGTGGAAACCGTCGCCGCGCTCGACCGCGCGATGGCGGAACTACGCTTCGACGCGGCGGCGAACGCCATCTATCATTTCGTGTGGGATCAGTTCTGCGACTGGTATCTGGAGATCATCAAGCCGGTCCTCTCACCCACCGTTCAGGCTGAGCTTGTCGAAGCCTCGTCCTTGCTGTCCGAAGACCAGAACGGTCCTTCGACAAGCTCAGGACGAACGGAAGCGGAAGAGACGCGCGCGGTCGCGGGCTGGGTGCTGGACCAGATTCTCGTCATGCTCCACCCGTTCATGCCCTTCGTCACGGAGGAAGTCTGGAACGGGCTGGGCGAGAGAAAGACAGATCTCATCGTCGCAAAGTGGCCGGAACCCAAGGCCGCCGTCGATCCCGATGCCAAGGCTTCGACCGAATGGCTCATCGAACTGGTGGGGAAGGTGCGCGCCGCAAAGAATGAACTGGGCATTTCGCCGGGTACGTCCCTGACGGCAATCGTGAAGGATGCGAGCGCGGAAACGAGCGCGCGGATCAGCTTCCACGCATCGGCACTTCGCAAACTGGCCCGCCTTGAAGTCGAAACGAACGGGCTGCCGCCGCAGGTCGCATCCATGCAGATCGTCGTGGACGAGGCGACCTTTGTCATCCCCCTCGAAGGCATCATCGACATCGCCGCCGAAAAGGCGCGCCTGACCAAAGCGATGGACGCCGCCGCCAAGGAAGCGAAATCGCTCGCCGGTCGCCTGTCCAACCCCGCCTTCGTGGAGAAGGCGAAGCCCGAGGCGGTGGAGAAGGCCCGCGCCGATCATGCCGAGAAATCGGCGGAGGCGGAGCGGCTGGGGGCGGCGCTGGCGCGGTTGGGGTAACTCACCCCGTTTGGGCTGAGCGAAGTCGAAGCCATATGCTGAGCAGAGCCGAAGCTGGCTTCGACTTCGCTCAGTCAAACCCTTCGACAGGCTCAGGGCGAACGGAAGGGGTGTTGGGATAGCAAGAGCTTCAGCCTCTACCGCCCGCCGGTCCTCCAGCGGTTGATCGTGCGTTCGAGGATTTCTTCCTCGCCGCCTGAGTCCCGCCACTGGCTGGTGAACAGCGGGTCCGCCGACGCGGGGCGGCGTTGTTCTTCGAGGGTGTCGAGGTTGACGCGCATCGGGATGGCCACGCCCTCGCCGCAGATGATCGCCTCGCGGTTGCGCAGCGCCGGGATGGAGTCGAGGAAGCCGCGCGACCCCTCCGGCATGGCCGCCTTCACGAACGCCTGGTCGCGGTCGTTGTTGAGGCGCATCGATACGATCGTGCCGCACTGGGATAGTACGCCCTCGGCAAGGTCCGACG
>Ga0207639_10000262_pt1 | contig 38036 bp, 33 predicted proteins | sample KBSCornC32_FD_184299 | JGI IMG/M metagenome (GOLD analysis project Ga0207639, IMG submission 184299) | Corn rhizosphere microbial communities from Kellogg Biological Station, Michigan, USA - KBS Corn C3-2 (SPAdes) (version 2) | ecosystem: Host-associated > Plants > Roots > Rhizosphere > Soil ... | reverse complement strand
GAGCGGCCGTGGAAAGCGCCTTTATTGGCTGCCTCCATGAGTCCAGGTCCGCCGCCCGAGATGACCGCGAAGCCGGCATCCGAGAGCTGGCGCGCAATCTCCTCGGTCAACACGTAGTAGCGATGGCTGGCGGCGACGCGCGCGCTGCCGAAGATGCTCACCGCAGGGCGAATGCCGATCAGTCGCTCAGTCGACTCGGCGAATTCTGCGATAATCTCGAAGACGCGCCACGCCTCTCTGCCCGACCAGGCCTTCTCGATCAGCTCGGGCGCCAGGGGTCTCGGAATCTTGTCTGCACTGTTCATCGTCGTCGGCTGTCTGGGGCGGCACGCTCGGCCAGCGGGCTGCGGGCGGTGGAAGCGGAGAATCCCTTGCGGGGCTGGGTCTCGCGTCCGCGTTCAGCGGATGCTGCGGAGAACTTCGCTCAAATGAAAACGCTTCTGCTGGTTGACGCTTCGTCCTATCTCTATCGGGCCTTTCACGCGCTGCCCGACTTGCGGACCAAGGCGGGAGAGCCGACCGGCGCGATCTACGGTGTGCTCAACATGCTCCGTCGCCTGCACAAGGACGTGCCGGCGGATTATAGCGCCTGCGTATTCGACGCAAAAGGCAAGACGTTTCGCGACGACTGGTATCCCGAATACAAAGCGACCCGCACACCGATGCCCGACGACCTGGGTGTCCAGGCGGCGCCCCTCTACGAATGCATTCGGGCGCTCGGCTGGCCGCTGCTCGAAGTGCCCGGCGTCGAAGCCGACGACGTGATCGGCACACTCGCTTGCGAGGCTACGAGACTGGGTATTCGCACCGTCATTTCTTCCGGCGACAAAGATCTGACGCAGCTAGTGGATCCACACGTGACGATGGTAAACACGATGTCGAACGAGACGTTCGACGAAGAGCGCGTGCTGGCCAAATTCGGCGTCAAACCGGCGCAGATCGCGGACTATCTCTCGTTGATCGGCGACAGCATCGACAACATTCCGGGCGTCGAAAAGGTCGGCCCGAAGACGGCCGTCAAGTGGCTCGCACAATACGGCTCGCTCGAGAACTTGCTCGCCCATGCGGACGAAGTCACTGGAACGGTCGGGGAGAATTTGCGCAAAGCGCGCGATTGGTTGCCGCAGGCAAGACGTCTGGTCACCGTGAAGCGCGACCTCGAGCTGCCATCGAAGGTCGAAGAGCTCACGCACCGGCCAAGTGATAAAGCCAGGCTGGCCGAGCTGTTCGATCGCTTCGAGTTCCGCGCATGGCGACGCGAGTTAGGCGAGACTCCCCCGCCAGAGGGTGCACGGTCGGCCCCGATCGCCCAGACAGGCGAATACACGGCAATCCTGAGGGCAGACGAACTCACCGCCTGGCTCGGAAAGATCGATAGCGTTGCACTGACCGCCGTCAACGCCGAGACGACCGGCTGCGATCCGATGACCGCTGCATTAGTTGGCATCGCCCTATCGGTCGAGCCTGGCAAAGGTGCATATCTGCCCTTGGCGCATTGTTACACAGGCGCGCCGGAGCAGCTTCCATTCGATACGACTCTAGCTCGCGTGAAACAGTGGCTCGAGGATCCAACCAAGGCCAAGGTTACGCACGACGCGAAGTATCTCCTGCACGTGCTGGCGAACTGCGGGATCCAAGTCAAGGGGCTGGCCGACGACACCTTGTTGGAGTCGTATGTAGTCGAAAGCCACAGGTCTCACGAGCTGGCCAGCCTGGCCGAGCGGCATCTGGGCATGAAGCCCGCGAGCTACGAGGAGATCGCCGGTAAAGGCTCGTCCCGGATCGGATTCGATCAAGTCTCGCTCGAAGCGGCGACGCAATACGCGGCCGAGTATGCGGATGTCACTCTGCAGCTGCACCATGCGCTGCTCGCCGAAATTGATAAGGACCAACGGCTTCCGTTCATCTACCGTCAGATCGAGATACCGGTTACCCAGGTGCTGTTCGATATGGAGCGGCACGGCGTCCTGATCGACGCGGCCCTGCTCGAAGCCCAAAGCCATGAGCTCGGCACGCGCATGATCGAGCTCGAGAAGCAGGCGCACGAGCAGGCCGGACAACCGTTCAATCTCGGCTCCCCAAAGCAGATCCAGGAGCTCCTGTTCGAGAAGCAGAAGCTTCCGGTGATCAAGAAGACACCGAGCGGGCAACCTTCGACCGACGAAGATGTTCTGCAGGAGCTGGCGCTCGACTATCCGCTGCCGAAGCTCATTCTCGAATACCGCGGCGTGTCGAAGCTCAAGAGCACGTATACGGACAAGCTGCCGCGCATGGTCAACCCGCATACCGGACGCGTGCATACGAACTACGCTCAAGCGGTCGCAATCACAGGCCGTCTATCCAGCAACGAACCCAACCTGCAGAACATTCCTATTCGCACTGCAGAAGGCCGCCGCATCCGTGAGGCGTTCATCGCGCCGCCGGGATACCGCGTAGTCTCCGCCGACTACTCGCAGATCGAGCTGCGTATCATGGCTCACCTGTCCCGCGACGCGACTTTGGTTGCGGCCTTTGCTTCGGGCGAGGACATACATCGCCGGACCGCATCGGAGGTATTTGCGATACCACCTGAGCAGCTCACCAGCGAACAGCGCCGCTACGCGAAGGTCATCAATTTCGGGCTGATCTACGGCATGTCCGCGTTCGGTCTGGCAGCTGCGCTCGGCGTCGAACGCAGCGCGGCTCAACAATATATGGATCGGTACTTTGCGCGCTATCCCGGCGTGGCCGAGTATATGCGGCGCACACGCGAAACCGCGCGACAGCAGGGTTACGTAGAGACGGTGTTCGGCCGGCGGCTGTTCACGGTGGACATCAATGCGTCGAACGGCCAGCGTCGGCAAGGTGCCGAGCGCGCGGCGATCAATGCACCGATGCAAGGAACGGCAGCGGATCTCATCAAGCTGGCGATGATCAGCGTGCGTCGGTGGCTCGCGGAGCAGAAGCTCGGTACGGCGCTGGTCATGCAAGTGCACGACGAGCTCGTGCTGGAAGTGCCCGAGGCCGAAGTCGAGGTAATCCAGCATGAATTGCCGTTGCTCATGACCGGCGTCGCCAAGCTGGACGTTCCGCTCGCGGTGGACGTGGGAGTGGGCGCCAACTGGGACGAGGCGCACTGAGCGAGTAAATCCGCGCAGCGACTAAAGCAAGGGGCTCCTCTCGGCTGGAGCGCTGCCAAATTGAATCCGGTGCAGGCGCGCGTATACGCCATCACGAGCGAGGAGTTCCTGATGGGTTCCGAGCTCCACGATCTTGCCCTGCTCGAGCACGACGATACGATCGGCACTCTCGATCGTCGACAACCGATGGGCGATGACGAGAGCGGTGCGTCCCCGCATCAGCGTTTCAAGCCCAGCCTGGACGTAGCGTTCCGATTCGGAATCCAGCGCGGAAGTCGCTTCGTCGAGAATCAGGATTGGCGCGTTCTTGAGCAGCGTGCGCGCAATGGCGAGACGCTGCCGCTGACCGCCCGAGAGCTTTACGCCGTTCTCCCCCACGAGCGTGTCCAGGCCTTGCGGCATGGCTTGAATGAAGTCCCATGCATGGGCAGCCTGCGCGGCCTCGATGATCTCCTGCTTGCTCGCGCCGGCCTTGCCGCCGTACGCAATGTTCGCGGCGATGGTGTCGTTGAATAAGGTCACGTCCTGGCTCACGAGACCAACGTTGGCACGCAGACTCGCGAGCCGGATGTTCTCGATGTCATGACCGTCGACGACGATGCGGCCTGCGCCGGCATGAAAGAATCGAGGCACGAGATTCGCGAGCGTCGTTTTGCCGCTGCCCGATTGACCGACCAGCGCGACGGTCTCGCCGGCGCGAATCTCCAGGTTGAGATTCTGTAGCGCCGGTCTTTCGGCACCTGGATACGCGAAGGTCAGGTGCTGGAAGCGGATGTCGCCACGCGCGCGGCCCAGATCCTCAGTGCCTGAGTCGTCTTCCGGCTTCTCGTCGACCAACGCGAACACGCTCTCGGCGGCGGACAAGCCTCTTTGCAGGTGCTCCGTGATCCCAGTCAGCCGCTTCAAGGGTGCGGTCACCAGCAACATCGCTGCGATAAACGACACGAAGCTTCCCACGGTTGTCCGATCGGCCTGGACTTCGAGCATGACCCGGTAGATGACCACACCAACGGCAATAGCCGCAAGGAATTGCACGACGGGCACATTCGCCGCCGCCGCAGCCTGCTCCTTCATGAGCAGATGGCGGACTCGATTGGCCGCCTCCCCGAAGCGAGTCTCCTCGTAGCCCTGGCCGCCGAAGATCTTCACGACTTTCTGGTTCTCGATGCTCTCCTGCAGCACATGGTTCAGATCGCCCATCGCCTGCTGCGTCTGGCGGGTAAGCCCGCGCAGGCGGCGGTTGAATGAGCGCACCACCAGAGCGATCGGCGGAATCATGACGAAAGTGATCAACGTCAGCTGCCAGTTGAGCCAAAGCAGATAGGCGAGCAGGGCGACAATCGTGACCGAATCGCGCACCACCACAGTGACCACGTAAGTCACCGCAATGGAGATCTGTATCACGTCGAAGGTGAACTTCGAGATCAGCTTGCCGCTCACGTTATCGGCGAAATAGCCGAGCGGCAACACCAGCAGCCGGTCGAACATCTGCTGCCGCAGGTCCATGATTACGCGCAGCGCCACCCAGCTGCTAGCGTACTGACCGAGAAACGAGCCGACACCGCGCACCGCGAACAACACGACGATGAGCCATGGGATCCATTGCATCAGGACCGGATCCTTGCGTACGAACGTACCGTCCAGAAATGGTTTGGCCGCGGCCGGCAGCGCCACTTCGGTCGCTGCGGTGATAAGCATCCCCAGAATCGAGAGCGCGAAAATGCGCGCATAGGGACGGACGTACCCCATGAGCCGCATATAGAGTTGAGCGCCGGTCATGCCCGCACCTTAGCACCCATCACGGGAAATACAAGCATCCTCAAGTCGATCGTCGAGGGGTGCTGAACTGCTGGAACTCAACGGAAAGCGATCACGACGCCACGCCATCTACTGTGCGCAGCGCGTGTCTCATCGCCCGCCGAGAATTGCGATGTAGTCGGTGACCCAGCGATAGTAGGGCACGCACACGTTCCCGCCACAGCTGACCGACGGCGTGCGCCAGAACCAGATCTTGTCGAACTCGTTCATGCCGTTGGTCTCGCAACCCTTCTCACCCAGCAGTTTGTTACCCTTGCATGCTGCCGGCACCACTGGCACCGAGCCGAACCACGACGCCAGATCTCCTTGCAGCTTGGGATTGAGGGAATGCTCCAACCATAGATAGGCACAGGTGGGATGGCGCGCTGTCACGTGCATCATTGTGGTATCGGCCCAGCCCGTGACACCTTCTTGCGGCACCACGCTCGCGATCGGCTTGCCTTGCCCCTGCAGAGTATTGACCTGGAAGCCCCACGAGGAAGAAGCCACTACCGTCTCGTTTTTGAAGTCTTCGATCTGCGCCGTCGCGTCATGCCAGTAGCGGCCCACGAGCTTGCGCTGCTCGCGCAACAGTTGCAGCGCTTCCTTGTATTGCTCTTCGTTGAGCTCGTACGGGTTCTTGATACCCAGATCGGGCTTGTTGTACATCAGATGCAGCGCTGCGTCGGCGATGTAAATCGGGCTATTGAACGCCTGCACGCGCCCCTTGTTGGACTTGCCGTCGGGTAGCTGCATCTCCTTGAACACGACGTCCCAGCTCCGTGGCGGACTCTTGAACACGTTCGTATTGTAAGCAAGGACGTTGTAGCCCCACTGGTAGGGAACGCCGAAGTGTTTGCCATTGACGAAATGCCATGGCGCCTTCTGCAAGCGCGGATCGATATTCTTGTAGCTCGGGATCAGCCTGGTATTGAGCTCCTGCACGCGTCCACCCGCTATGAGGCGCAGGCTCGCATCACCCGATGCCGTGACGAGATCGAAGCCGCCCTCGTTCATCAAGGCGACCATTTCGTCGGATGTATTCGCAGTCTTTACATTGACCTTGCAACCGGTTCTCTTCTCGAAGTCGGTGACCCAGTCGTAGTTCTTGTCCGTGCCGCCTCGCTCGATATAGCCAGGCCAGGCGACGATGTCGACTGCGCGCTCGCCCTTGGTCTGAGCAGTCCTCTCCAGCCGCCCCAGTGCGAGTGACGGCACGATCATGGCGGCAACAATGGCCACACCAAGACCTCCGACGACCGGGCGCCACCCTTCGTGTGCCATTGCTGGCCTCTGTGATTGTTGTGTCGTGAGAGCCCGCGTCAAGCTATCAGTCGCTTGCTCGACTACAACACTCTAGCTACTTCGTACAGGATTCGCAGCGATCGATTTTATCATTGCACCGAACCGCCAAAAGGCCTGCTGTACGTACCATCGCACGGCCGCGGCGTCATGCCATGCAGCTGGAGCGCCGCGACGGTCGAAGGAGCGTTGATTCGAGAACGAGACCGCCGCATCTGCTGCGCCGGCGTGCAGGGCGAGGCTGTCGAGTCGATGCCGTCCGATTTGGTGCAGTTGCACACCCGTTCGTCTGGCCGTCGACACGAGAACGGCCAGCTAAAGATCTGCTCCCGGCTGACCGATGATAGCTGTTTGGGGCAAACCTTCACGACGATACGCGATCTGGCGCGTTGAGAGGCGCTGGCCAATTTGTGGAGGAGGCCTAGGATCGCGGCAACGTGCGGAAGCGATTGCCAACTCGTCGGGCACTCGAAACAGACAGGCATCGGCGCCCAAAACTGGGGCCTCGGGCGCCAGCAAGCGATATGCCAAAGAACATTACAAAAAAACTGTTAACAGTTGACTAATCAAGATTTTTGTCACTATAGTGTGCCGATGGAAGCGGAGCTTGATACTCTCGACGAAAAAATCACCCAGCTCGTACAGCTATGCCATCGTCTTCGCAAAGACAACCACGAGTTACGCCAGCAGCTGGTCGCGGCACAGAACGAAAGCAAACAGTTGACGGACAAGATCGAGAGCGCGAGAGCGCGTCTGGAGAGTCTGTTGATAAGGTTGCCAGAGGACGGGTGAAGGCGGATGGCCGCGCCATCGAAGTAACCATTCTCGATCGAAAGCTCCGCATCGCGTGCAAGGATGAGGAGAAGGACGACCTGCTGAAGGCCGTTCAATATCTCGACGCCAAAATGCGCGAGATCCGTGACGGAGGAAAGGTCGTCGGTGGCGAGCGCATCGCGATTCTGGCCGCTCTCAACATCGCGCATGAGTTGCTGTCGATGCGCGTGGGCGACGGGTTTGACATCGGGGAGTTCAAGGGTAGAATGCAAAGCATGGCGGCAGCGATCGACGAGGCCATGGCTGCGCAGGAAGATCTTTTCTAGGTCCCGTCTGCCCGGCGGCTCGCTCCAGCTGAGGTGCAGGTCTCGTAGCCACACAGATCAAGTTCCCCCTGCGGTGTTTGTCCAGGCTGTAAATTCTTTGAACCAATGTCGTAAGCCTGGTTGCGGCCTCAAGTAGCGCTGTTGTGCGCGTCCGATTCGGAAGTGCCTGATGCGCTCGGAAAGCGACCGTCTTGAACCCTAGGTTCAAGAAAACGGCCTGACGGCATTTGCGGGGGGCCCTTATTCTCGAAGAGCGGCGCTGCCGCTCTTCCCGTTTTTAGGCGGCTCTGCCGCTTCGCTTGAGAGCACGAGTTCCGCTGTCGAGGGCTCGGTTTTTTATGCGCTACTGGCTGATGAAGTCCGAGCCCGACGTGTTCGGCATCGACGATCTTGCCCGGTCGAAAGGCAAAGCGGCGGCATGGTGGGGCGTTCGCAACTATCAGGCGCGCAACTTCATGCGCGATCAGATGCGGCTCGGCGATCAAGTCTTCTTCTACCATTCGAGCTGCCCTGAACCCGGTATCGCAGGCATTGCCGAGGTCTCGAAGCTCGCATATCCGGACGAGACACAGTTCGACCCCAAGAGCGAGTATTACGATCCCAAAGCTACGCGCAAGGAGCCGCGCTGGTTCAATGTGGACGTGCGTCTGGTGCGCAAGACGCGACTGCTCGGCATCCAGGAGATGCGCACCTACGCCGAGCTTGCTCAAATGCGCGTCCTGCAGAAGGGCAATCGGCTTTCGATAACGCCCGTAGACCCCGGTGAGTGGAAGTTCATCCTGAAGCTGCTCGAGCAGCCCCTTCAGGACTGAGTTTTTTGTGGAAGCCTTCTCGCCGGAGTGGTGGTGGCTGGCGTATTTGGTGCTCGGGCTGGTGGTCGGTTTCCTCGCCGGCTTGCTGGGTATTGGTGGTGGTGTCGTGATCGTTCCGTTGCTGGTGTTCCTGTTCACTGCTCAACGCTTCCCCGAAGACCGCATCGTGCATCTTGCGCTGGGGACTTCTCTTACGAGCATCGTCTTCACCAATCTGTCGAGTCTCCACGCACATCACTTACGCAATGTTGTTCGGTGGGACATCGTACGCGCGATCGCTCCTGGAATCATCCTTGGCACTTTGCTCGGGACCGTCTTCGCTGATCGGCTCTCATCGCGTTACCTCGCCGTCATCTTCACCATCTTTGTATTGTTTGCGTCCGTGCAACTCTTGCTCGACTGGAAACTCAAGCCAAGCCGTCAGCTGCCAGGCAAGGCCACACTATCCGCTGTAGGGCTGGGGATAGGCGGTGTCTCGAGCCTGGTCGGCGTAGGTGGCGGGATCGTTACGATACCGTTGCTGACCATGTGGAACGTTCCGCTGATCAACTGCATCGGCACGTCGGCTGCGATCGGCCTGCCGATTTCTTTCGCAGGGGCCGCCGGCTATGTCGTGACCGGCTTGGACAAGACTCACTTGCCGCCGCTCAGCCTCGGGTATGTCTACCTCCCCGCGCTCGTCGGACTCGTAGTCGGCAGTTTCGTCACTGTGCCGTTTGGCGCACGCGTGGCCCACGGCATGCCCGCACCCATTCTCAAACGCATCTTCGTGATCATCCTGTTGATTCTCGCTTCGAGGATGCTGTACTCGCTGCTCTGAGCGGTCACACCGGAGTCAGTGGCAGCGTCACGCCGAAGACAACGCCGCGTCTGTCAGCGCGGTTGGCCGCGTCGACTGCCCCGTCGTGGAATTCGACGATTAACCTCACGATGTAGAGCCCGATGCCTAGATGAGGCTCGCGCCCCTGCTGGTGCGGTCGGATCGATACCATGGACTCGAACAGACGACCTTGCATCGCATCGGGCAGCAGCGGCCCGTCGTTGATCACATATAAGCGGGCTATGCTCTGCTCCACCTCGAGCTCGAGGCGAACCGCGGTGTCGGGCAGCGCGAAGTCGACTGCGTTGGCAACCAGCTTGTCGAGCATCTGGGCGATCAAATCGGGTGCGCCGCGAGCCATCAAGGGTCCGGAGGGCGCCTGCGCCTCGAATTGTGTGCTTGGATAGGCGAGGCGATACCCGTTGATGCAGCCAGCGACCACCGCCGCCAGATCGAAGAGCTCTCGTTCGGAATGCTGCAGCAGTTGCTCGAGGCGAGTCGCTTCCGTCATGCTGGTCAGAATTCGACCGAGGCGCACGAGTCCCTCCTGTGCGCGCTCCATGTACACCTTGGCCTCGTCGGGCAACTGCTGCAGACGCAAGTTGTCGAGTGAAGAGCGCACTACTGCGATCGGCGTTCGGAGCTCGTGTGCAAGCCGGCCGCCGAGATGCTCCAGATACGCGTTGTACTCACCCAGCCTGCGCAGAATCGTGGAGACGCTACGCGACACGTCACCGATTTCGTCGCCCGCAGTAGAGCTTGCGATGATGCCCCGCACACGTCCTTGCTGATCGACCGCCCTCTCCGCCTCGTCCCGCAGCCGGCGGATACGGGTGGACAGTCGAGTTGCGAAGATGAACAAGGCAATGGTGCCCAGCAGCAGTACTACGAGTGCCGTAGTGAACAACGTTTCGAGGGCCCGAGTGCGCACCGAGAGAATTGCGTTCGTCGTCTCCTCTACCACTACGGCCCCCGCGGGCCGATCGGCGACGAAAATCGGGTGTGCTGCAGACAACACCACTGCGCGCTGGTCCGGTGTCGTACGCCAGCGTGTTACCGTACTCCCCTTCAGTGCATCATCTATTTCTGCACCGAGCGAACCCGAAGCGTCGGACGGGCCTTCGTCGAAGTCTTCGCTCGGGTGCCCAAGAACCTGCGCATAGATCCGCCGCAAGGTTGCCTGCTCGATCTTGGCCCACAGGGATGCGGCGAGGGACGAATCCGTTGCAGGTGTCGGCTCGGGTTGAGGTTTGAGTGTTCCGCTCTGGGCCAGCACTCGATGATCGCTGTCGACTACCCAGATCCGCGAGGTGGTGCGCCCGAGTCCCTGCAGAATCAGATCGATTTCCGATTCCGGGATCAGGACCTGGGCCAGCATTTCGGGTTTGTCGACGCCCGTGGGGCCCGCCATCGAGGTCGTCTCGCGCGTCGTCGGATCGTCCGCGCTCGCGACCAGCAACCCCAGCCGCGGTCCAACCATTGTGAGTGGCATACGCAGTTCGACCACGTAACCGTTCGGCGTCTCACGCCAGAAGCCCTCGACGCGCGACTCCGGTAGTGGGGCGTCGATCGACGCACCGTCGCCGGCAATTCTCCAGGCCTGGATCGGGCCAGGGCCGTTCGCAGCAACAACCATCCGTTGAAACGTGCCGCGCGGGTTCACCAAGCCGAGCTCGACGCGATCGGCACGATCCGCGCGCGTCTCGTTGGCGGTGCGGTAGACCAGATGCTCGTCGGTCACCTTCACGAGCAGGTACAGGTACCGGTCGCGCTTTCCAAGGCGCGGCGTCATTGAGACCGTAGCGCCCGAATAGGAAAGCGGCACATCGGACGACGTGGCCGACAGCGGCGGCCAGTCGGAGTCATCGCCATCGAGGTGAATCTGCCCCGGCAACGCGCGGACGTACAAGCCGGCATCGGTTGCTCCGAAGGGCGCAGCGCCGCCGGTTTCGAACAATGCAGCCCGTTCGTGCAAAGCCGTCGCAACCGCTCGCGCGGTCGCGATCAGCGCTCGCTCCTGCCCTTCGCGAAGAAAGCGCTCCATCTCCAGGACATAGCGATAGCCGACCCAGGGGATCACCAGCAGGATCAGCGCGAGCAGCAGGACCTGGGTGCGCAGACCCGGGACCGGCAGCTTACCTCTCAAGCGTTGGCACTCCAGCGGTAGCCCATGCCATACACCGTATCGATGGCATCAAAGTTGGCGTCGACTGCGAGAAACTTCTTCCGGATGCGCTTCATGTGCGAGGTGATCGTGCTGTCGTCGACCACGACCTTTGCGTCTCGCATGAGCTGATCGCGGTCCTTTACGTGACCTGGAAACTTCGCGAGGCTGTGCACCATCCAGAACTCTGTCAGCGTCAGATCGACCGGACTGCCGCGCCAACTCACCGTGAACCGCCGAAGATCCAGAGTCAGTGCCCCGCGTTCCAACACTTCTTCCTGCGCGACCGGCGAGCTGGCAAGATCGCTACGCCGGAACAGCGCCGCAATCCGGGCGAGGAGATGCGGCAGACTCACGTCCTTGGTCAGATAATCGTCAGCGCCGAGACGCAAACCCGACACGATGTCGAAATCGCTGTCGCGCGCGCTGAGAAAGATGATCGGCAGCATCGGAGACAGCGACCGCAGCTCCCGGCAGAGAGTAAACCCGCCGTCCATTTCGTCGGCCAACCCGACGTCTATCAGCGCCAGGCTCGGAAGCTGCGTCCGGAACGCCTGTAAGGCTTCGGGGCGAGTGCCGTAAGCAGCCACTTCATAGCCGTGTTTGCGCAAGACATCGGCGTAGTTCTGCCGGATGAACGGTTCGTCTTCCACGATGGCGATGCGGCGGGCCATAGGCTATTCCCGAGATCCATTTGGGCAAAACTATAGTGCACCGGCACGCCAGCAAGCACCGTACCGGGCGCCTTGCCATCTTTCTGCCAGAATTGCTCGGCGCTTTTCCCGAATCCTCCCCCTCGAAGCCCGTGCAGACGGATTAAATGATTCCCTGAACGAACCGATATCCGGTTCTGAATCTGCGGACTCACTGTCGAAGGGAGCAATCAAAATGAATCGCGTACATTACAAGGTCCTCCAGGATTTCCTGAACGTGGCTCTGATGGGCCTGGTGGTCGGCGTTATTTTCAGCATGGCGGTGACCGGCGTGGTCTTTCTCCTGTCCGGCAAGAGCCAGCCTAGCGACGAGCAGCCGATCCTCGGCAAGCCGGCCGAGCCCAAGCAGGTCTCGCAGATTTCCGACACGGACCGCCGCTACCGTGCGATAAGCACGATCAGCGGGTTGCGGACGCTGGAGCCTGCCGGCGGAGCGCTCTAGGCCCTTAAGACAATCGCTGCCTCAGCAGATTCTTCTGCACCTTGCCCATGGCATTGCGCGGAAGCTCCGGCAGGAAGTGCACGCGCTTGGGGACTTTGTAATTCGCCAGCAGGTTCTTCAGTTCCGCGATCACCGCGGCCTCATTGAGCGGGGCCGCCTTCGGATCCAACACGACCACGGCCGTCACAGCCTCGCCGAAGTCGGGGTGCGATACCCCGACCACCGCAGATTCCATCACACCCGGCATCGCGTCGATTACCAGTTCGATTTCCTTCGGATAGACATTGTAGCCGCCCGTGATGATCAGGTCTTTGGCGCGGCCTACGATCGATAGATAGCCGTCACTATCGAACACACCCACGTCGCCCGTGCGGAACCAGCCGTCTGCTGTGAATTCCTCACGCGTTTTTTCCGGGTTGCGCCAATAACCGGCGAAAACGTTATCGCCCTTGATCTGGATCGCCCCGGTCGTTCCTGCCGGCAATGCCTGATCTTGCGCGTCCGCGATGCGCACGCCGACTCCTGGCAGCGGAAAACCCACGGTTCCACCGCGACGCTCGCCATGCAGTGGATTGGAAGCAATCATGCCGGCTTCCGACATGCCATAGCGCTCGAGGATCGTGTGTTCGGTGCGCGACTGAAACTCACGAAATGTATCCAGCAGGAGCGGCGCGGAGCCCGAGATGAACAGCCGGACGTTGGTACAGGTGCGCCGCCCAAAGGCCGGGTCTGCCAGTAGTCGGGTGTAGTAGGTCGGCACACCCATCATGACGGTCGCACGCGGCAAGTCCTGCAGGGCCGCCTTTACGTCGAACCGCGCTCTCCAAAGCACTTGGGCGCCGGACAACAGCGCACAGTGATTGGCTACGAACAAACCGTGCACGTGAAAAATCGGAAGCGTGTGCAGCAGAACCTCATCGTGCGTGAAGCGCCAGTAGTCGACAAGCACGCTTGCGTTCGAGGAAAGGTTCCGATGGCTCAGCATGGCGCCCTTGGACCGACCCGTCGTGCCCGAGGTGTAGACGATGACCGCCAACGCGTCGGGCTCGACGGCCGCGGTTGAGTGTTCCGACCTTGCGCTTGCAACGGCCTCGGCGAGTGAACCTCTGCCGGCGTCGTCCAGCGTGAGGACGAGCGCGCGCAGGCCGATGTCCTTTACCAATTTCTGCATACCCGCTTCATTCGAAGGACAGCACACGATGAGCGCGGGCTCGGCGTCCGACAGGAAATAGCTGACTTCCGCGAGGCGATAAGCAGTGTTGAGCGGCAGATAGACGAGACCTGCTCGCAAGCATGCGAGATAAAGAAATAAGCATTGAGGCGACTTCTCTATCTGCACCGCAACGCGGTCGCCTCGTTTGAGGGCCAGATTGGCTAGAGCTGCTGCGCAGCGAGCAACTTCTCGATCGAGGTCGGCGTAGGTGCAGGTCACGCCGGTCGCAAGCTCCAGCGCCGGTCGCGACGCGTTGGCGGCGAAGGCTTGCTCCAGCACCGCGTAGAAGTTGCTGTTTGTCATCGCTTCTCCAAATTCGCGAGCCGAACGTCGCTCCGAAGCGAGTCGTCGATCACAGCATCGATTACCCCTGCCGCAATCAACGCATCAATAGTGCTCTCCTCGTCCTGCTGCATGCCGACTATCCTGCGAACGGCCGCCTCCGGAAGGATGCGAACACGGACCTTCGGGTATGCCGCTACGCGCGTTACAGCCGCGGCAAACGCAACATACACCGCGCCGGCGGCTGCGCCCGAGATTCGAAGCTCAATGCGTTGGCCGCTGGCAGTCGCCTCTGCAATGACGACACTGAGGTGCACCAAATACGCAGACAGCATCAGCGCTTCATCCCGATAGGTGGCGGCGTGTCCTGAAGCATCCAAAAGCAGAATGATCGGACTGTCCGGTCGTGCTCGGCGCACGCGCAATAACTCATCCGCAAGGATCCAGCATGCGTCAGCACCAACTGTTGCACCGGTTAACACGCCGAGTAATACGGGGCCGCGCAAGGCCAGGATCGGCTCGGCGACGGCAACGCATCCGCGCAAGCTGTAGTCGTAGCCGATTGGAGCGATGGACTGGAGTTCCTTGCGCGCTCGATCAGCCAGCGCTTGGTCGCACGGCCGGTCGCTCGCGTCGATTCTCTGGCTCAGCCGGTTGTGCTCTGCTGTCGTATCTCGCTCGGGCACTCCCGCACGTATCCACTCCACGGTAGCAGTACGGAATGCGTCGAGGCTATTGGCAAGCAATAACTCGGTTGAACCCATCTGACTGCGCGCCTCACCACCCATCAACCTGCGGACCTGTTCTCGATCGGCTGCCCTCAACTCCGACTCTCCGCTCAGCGCCTCGATCACAGCCGGCCCTGAGACGGCCAGCGATGTCTCGCTGGAATACAGGCGTGTATCGCACAAGCATGCGAGCAAGCTCGCGCCACCGAAACAGGACCGGCCGAGCAACGCCAGCATCGGGACACGCGTAGCCCGTGCCATTAGCGCTTCGCGAAACAGGCGACGAAAGGCACCGAGGCCGGCGATACCTTCATCGACCTTTGCGCCGGAAGAATCGAGCAGCAACAAGAAAGGCCGCGGCAAGCGCTGCGCCGCCTGAAAAAGCGCGCAGAGCGCGTCCACCTCGAGGCTCCCGATCGCCCCTCGAGCCCCCGCCGGGTCGCTGGCGGCAATCCATACCGGCACCCTGTCGACGCACGCCGAGCCGGCAATGATCGCGGCGCTGGTCTCTAGTTGTGATTCGAACGTGCCAGCGTCGACGATCGCGTCGATTCTCGCCGTCCAACTCGCACTGCTGAATTCCTGCATCTGCTCAGGCCGGTGAAGTCAAAGGCACCAGCGGCGAATGATCTCTTCGTACGCTGCAACGGCGCTTCGCACACGTTCGACGACGCAGTACTCGTCGGTCTGATGCGCCATCTGCGGCTCGCCAGGGCCGAGTATCACGGTGGGTGGGTTGCTGTATGCCTGGTTTAGCGCCGCGGCATCGGTAAAGTATGTAGCGACGCGGGGCGCGGGCTTCTCGCCGATGATCGGCTCCATCACGTCGAATACGCTTTGCATCCAGGGATCTTGCGGCTCGGTGTAGACCGCTTCCAGGTCCATGAGGGGTTCGAGCTCGACTTCGGGTCCGAGTTGCAGGGCGAGAAGACGAATGAGCTCTTTGTGATTGACGGTGGGAACTGTACGAATGTCGATACCGATCTCGGCTCGATCGGGCACCGAGTTGATATTGAGACCTCCGTGGAACGTCCCGACGTTGAGCGTCGCTTGCCCCATGAGGCCGTGCGGAGGATTGGGGAAACGAAACGCCTCGAGTTTGGTCAGTGCCCGCGCTGCCTTGTAAACCGCATTGATTCCCTTCTCAGGCATCGAACCATGCGCCGTCACGCCGTTGGTTCTGGCCTTGAGCCATAGCGCGCCCTTGTGACCTACGAAGGGGTAGTTCGACGTCGGTTCGGCAACTACGACCGCGCCGGCGTTGCCGAGGACTCCATCTCGGTAAAGGTGGAACGCACCCTCGCATCCGGTCTCCTCACCCGCAGTGATGACCAGCGTCAGTCCGGCTGTCCCTGACAGGCGCTTCGCCATGCCGAGCGCCGCTATGGTGAAGGCCGCGACCCCGCATTTCATATCGCTGGTGCCACGACCGTAGAGATTGCCTGCGTCTGTATCCCCCGCAAAGGGGTCCATGCGCCAAGGCGCCGCGCCGAGAGGCACCGTATCGATGTGTCCTGTGAGGCAGAGTGGCGGCTTCGACGTATTACCACCGATAGTGGCGATCACGCTGACGCGCCCTTCGCCATAACCGTGATATCTCGCTGCAAATCCGGCCGACTCAAGCAACGCACCGAGGTAACGGGCGCATGGCTCTTCGCGCCCCGGCGGGTTGATGGTATTCATGCGCACCAACGCTTGCGTGAGACTCACGGCATCTTGTGTGTTTGCCAACATTTCAGCTCCTCTCTCCGGCTACCGCGCAGGACCGACACAGAACGGTTCCCATATGCGCATTCTGCCCCACCAAGACGAGTCTGGCATTCGTACGGGAGCCGCGAAAAATAAAAAAGCAGCCGAAGCTGCTTTTTGAGATTCCAGCGGACGCTGGAATGAACTCTAGTTTTTGCTTGTTGCTCTTCTTGTGTTGTTATTTCCTGCGCAACCGGCGAATGGCGGCAAGCTGCGCAGCCAGCATCGCCAGCTCGCCCTCGACCGTTGCAATCTCTTCCTTTCCCTGTGCGCTCGCACGGGCTTCCTCTGCGCGCTTCAGCGCTTCCGTGGCTTTCGCCTCGTCCAGGTCCTGCCCGCGCACCGCAGTATCCGCTAGTACGGTGATCAGACTTGGCTGAACCTCCAGGATGCCTCCGGCAACGAAAATAAGTTGCTCGTCCGATTCGCCCGGCATTTTGATACGGACCGACCCCGGTTTTATGCGTGTGATGAGCGGAGTGTGGCGGGGATAGATTCCCAGCTCGCCAGCTTCGCCAGGCAACACGACAAACTCGGCGTCGCCGGAGAAAATCTGCTCCTCGGCGCTGACCACATCGACGTGAATCGTATTTGCCATCCTTGTCCTTGAATAATGCTCGGCGCGCGTGCTACTGCAGCTGCTTCGCTTTCTCCAATGCTTCCTCGATTCCACCCACCATGTAGAAGGCCTGTTCGGGCAGTGCGTCGCACTCTCCGTTGAGGATCATCTTGAACCCTTTGATGGTGTCCTTGAGCGAAACGAATTTGCCCGGGCTCCCGGTGAAGACCTCGGCCACATGGAACGGCTGTGACAAGAAGCGCTGAATCTTCCGCGCACGGGAAACGCTGAGTTTGTCTTCAGGCGCAAGCTCGTCCATCCCGAGAATAGCGATGATATCGCGCAGTTCCTTGTACCGTTGCAGCGTCGCTTGCACCTGGCGCGTGGTGTTGTAGTGCTCCTCGCCGATGACGTTCGGATCCACCTGACGCGATGTCGAGTCGAGTGGATCGACCGCGGGATAGATACCGAGCGACGCGATATCGCGCGACAGCACGAGGGTCGCGTCCAAGTGGCCAAATGTGGTTGCGGGAGAAGGGTCGGTCAAGTCGTCAGCCGGAACGTACACGGCTTGGATCGACGTGATCGAACCCACCTTGGTCGACGTAATGCGCTCTTGCAAGCGTCCCATCTCTTCCGCCAGCGTAGGCTGATAGCCCACCGCCGAAGGCATGCGACCCAGCAATGCCGAGACCTCGGTACCCGCTAGAGTGAAGCGGTAGATGTTGTCCACGAAGAACAGAATGTCGCGGCCTTCGTCGCGGAATTTTTCCGCCATCGTGAGTCCGGACAGTGCGACGCGCAGGCGGTTGCCGGGCGGCTCGTTCATCTGTCCGAACACCATTGCCACCTTGGAGTCCTGCAGATTGTCGAGCTTGATGACGCCCGCTTCGGACATTTCGTGGTAGAAGTCGTTACCCTCGCGAGTACGCTCACCCACCCCGGCAAAAACCGATAGACCCGAATGTTGCTTCGCGATGTTGTTGATCAACTCCAGCATGTTCACGGTCTTGCCGACGCCAGCGCCACCGAACAAGCCGATCTTGCCACCCTTGGCAAATGGGCAGATCAAGTCGATAACCTTGATGCCGGTCTCGAGCAGCTCTGTTGATGGGCTCAGCTCATCGAACTTAGGCGCGGCCTGATGGATGCTGCGCCGCTCGTCTGACTTGATCGGACCCGCCTCATCGATCGGGCGTCCCAATACGTCCATGATGCGTCCCAGGGTTCCCTGACCCACCGGCACGGAGATCGGGGCGCCCGTGTTCTTGACCTTCATGCCACGGCGCAAGCCGTCTGACGAGCCGAGCGCGATGCAACGCACGATGCCGTCCCCGAGCTGCTGCTCAACCTCGAAGGTGAGACCCTTCTCGGCAAAGCTCGCAGTGCCGGATTCCTCGAGGATGAGGGCGTCATAGACCTTTGGCATGCTCTCGCGCGGAAACTCGATGTCGGTCACCGCGCCGATGCACTGAACGATTGTTCCTTGAGCCATGATTCTTCCTAATTGAACTCGAAAATTCGTTGGCCGTTAGACCTGTGGGCGAGAGAGCGCCTAAACCGCCGCCGCGCCGCCCACTATCTCGGAAATTTCCTTGGTAATGGCCGCTTGCCGGTTCTTGTTGTAAATCAAGGTCAGCTCGTCGATCAGCGTCGCGGCGTTGTCCGAGGCGGATTTCATAGCGACCATGCGCGCGGATTGCTCCGACGCCATGTTCTCGGCGACCGCCTGGTAGATCAGCGACTCGATGTAACGCGTGAGCACCTGCTCCAGGACCAGCTTGGCATCTGGCTCGTAGATATAATCCCAAGTGCCCTGCGGGACGCCCAGCCGCTCGCCGGTGAGTGGCAGCAACTGGAATAACGTCGGCTCCTGCTTCATGGTGTTGATGAAGCGCGTGGAGAATAGGATCAATCGATCGAAACGGTCCACCGCATAGCTGTCCAGCATAACCTTCACGGCACCGATCAGTCGCTCGAGGTGCGGCCGGTCACCCAGATTGGTGACCTGCGAAACAATGTTCGCGCCCAGGCGCTGCATGAAGCCCAGCCCCTTGTTGCCAATGCAGCAGACGTCGATTTCCTCGCCTTCGCTTTGCCACTGCTTGTAGTGACTCAAGACCAGACGCAGGACGTTGGTGTTTAGCGCGCCGCAGAGCCCTTTGTCGGTCGTGATCACGATTACGCCAACGCGCTTGACCGTATCGCGCTCGATCAGGAACGGATGACGATACTCTGGGTTGGCATGGCTTATGTGTGCAGCGACGTTGCGGATCTTCTCGGCGTAAGGCCGCGTCGTGCGCATCCGATCCTGCGCCTTGCGCATTTTGGACGCCGCGACCATCTCCATCGCCTTGGTGATCTTCCGGGTGTTCTGCACACTCCGGATCTTCGTCCTTATTTCTTTTGTGCCTGGCATGTCTGCGCTCGATCAGTAGCTGCCGTTCTTCTTCCAGTCTTTGATCGCTTCATGCAGCAGCGCTTCGTCCTCTTTGGAAAGATCCTTCTTATCCTCGAGGCGACTCACAAGCTCCGCGTACTTACCTTTAATGTAGTCGCGCATCGAACGCTCCGCGGCGAGGACCTTTTTCACATCGACGTCGTCGAAGTAACCGTTGTTCACGGCGAACAGCGTCAGCGCCATCTCCCAAACCTGCAATGGGGCATATTGCGGCTGCTTCATGATCTCCGTAACCAGACGCCCGCGCTCGAGCTGTTTGCGAGTGGCCTCATCCAGATCCGACGCGAATTGCGCGAAAGCTGCGAGCTCGCGGAACTGCGCCAATGCCAGCCGCACACCACCTCCGGTGTCGCGGCGCTTCATGATCTTCGTCTGGGCTGAGCCACCTACACGCGAGACAGAGATGCCCGCGTTGATCGCCGGCCTGATACCGGCGTTAAACAGGTCGGTTTCCAGAAAGATCTGACCGTCGGTAATCGAGATCACGTTGGTCGGCACGAACGCGGTCACATCGCCGGCCTGCGTCTCGATCACTGGCAATGCGGTCAGCGAGCCGGTCTTACCCTTGACCTGTCCCTTGGTGAAGCGGTCAACCCAGTCTTCATTGACACGAGCGGCACGTTCGAGCAGGCGCGAATGCAAATAGAACACGTCGCCGGGATAGGCTTCGCGCCCCGGCGGACGGCGCAGCAAGAGAGAAATCTGACGGTAGGCCCACGCCTGCTTGGTCAGATCATCGTAAATGATGAGCGCATCCTGCCCGCGATCGCGGAAATACTCGCCCATCGTGCAGCCGGAGTATGGAGCGATATATTGCATGGCGGCCGATTCGGACGCGGTCGCGGCAACGACAACCGTGTACTCCATGGCCCCATGCTCTTCGAGCCTGCGGACCACGTTGGCAACTGTGGAAGCTTTCTGACCTATAGCAACGTAAACGCAGAACAGGTCTTTGCCTTTTTGGTTAATGATCGTGTCGACCGCAACCGCTGTCTTGCCGGTCTGGCGATCGCCGATGATCAGTTCGCGCTGGCCCCGGCCAATCGGCACCATCGAATCGATAGCCTTCAGGCCTGTCTGAACCGGCTGCGAAACGGATTTGCGCCAGATCACGCCGGGCGCGACTTTTTCGATCACGTCGGTAAGCTTGGCGTTGATCGGACCCTTGCCGTCGATGGGCTGACCGAGCGAGTTGACCACGCGACCGAGCAGCTCGGGGCCAATCGGTACTTCCAGAATGCGGCCCGTGCTCTTGACCGTATCTCCCTCGGTAATGTGCTCGTACTCGCCGAGTACCACCGCGCCTACCGAGTCGCGCTCCAGATTGAGAGCGAGGCCGTAAGTATTTTTGGGGAATTCCAGCATTTCCCCTTGCATGACATCGGACAAGCCATGAATACGCACGATACCGTCGGTCACCGAGACGACCGTGCCCTGGTTGCGCATCTCGGCGCTCACGGCCAGGTTCTGGATCTTGCTCTTGATCAGTTCACTGATCTCAGAAGCATTGAGCTGCATGGTTCGAAACTCCTATCTTGCCTATCCTGTGTATCCGGTCAGCCATATTGCCAACCGGGTAGTGGCGAAGGGTAGCTAGCTGATGAGCGCCCCGGCCATGCCATCGATCTGTCCGCGCACGGAGGCGTCCCATACCTCGTCGCCGATCTGGACTTTCACGCCGCCGATCAACTCGGGGGCGATGCGCACATTGGCTTTAACTTTATGGTTGGTCCGCTGCTCCAGCCTCTGCATCAGGATCTTGAGCTGCTCGTCGTTCAGCGGGAAAGCCGACTCGACACTGGCTTCGAGAGTGTTCTCCTGCTCTTCCCGCATTTGCTCGTAGCGTTCGACGATGTACGGCAATACCGTTAGCCGATCATTGCGCACCAGCAGAATCAGAAGATTTCGTGCAGCAGGATCCAGGCGCTCTCCGCACACGCCGACCAATAGTCGTTCGACATCATCTTTCGTGAGCTTTGGATTGGCCAATGCCTGCTGAACTTGCGGGTCGGAATAGACGCTAGCGATGAACGCCAGCATGTCGGACCACTCGGTAAACCGCTTCGTGTCGCGCGCCAGACCGAATACCGCCTGGGCATACGGACGCGCGATGGTAGTAAGTTCGGCCATGATAAGCGGCGTTACAGTTCAGCGGTAACTGCGTTGAGGAGGTCGGCGTGCGCTTTCGCATCCACCTCTCGGCGCAGGATCTTCTCGGCGCCCTGTACTGCGAGCACGGCCACCTGGGAGCGCAGACTTTCTTTGGCGCGAAAGACTTCCTGGTCGATTTCGGCCTTGGCGCCGGCGATGATGCGGTCGCCCTCGGCTTTCGCCTGGTTCTTCGCTTCCTCGACCAACTCTGCAGCGCGCTTGTCCGCCTGACTCAGGATGTCCTGAGCACGCTGGCGCGCTTCACGCACGACGTCTTCGGCACGCTTGGATGCCAGCTCAAGATCCTGCTTGCCCCGCTCGGCCGCGGCGAGTCCGTCTGCGATCTGCTTCTGGCGCGCCTCGATCGCGCGCAACAACGGCGGCCAGACGAATCTCGCGCAAAACCAGATGAAGATGCCGAACGCGACGGCCTGCGCGATCAACGTGAGATTGATGTTCATAGCTGCTCCCTAGCTCGCGGAGTAGCGGCGCCCGATCGCCGTCACTGAGAAATGACCGCCAGCAGCGGATTGCCGAAAGCAAACAGCATGGCGAGGCCGACGCCGATGATGAACGACGCGTCGATCAGACCGAGCAACAGAAAGACCTTCGCCTGCAGCTGTGGCATGAGCTCGGGCTGACGCGCAGCACCTTCCAGGAATCGGCTGCACATGATGCCCACGCCGATACACGCGCCGGCCGCACCCAAACCGATCATGAGTCCGATGCCGATCCCGGTGTAAGCCTGGATCATCGCCAACATTTGCATTTTGTCCACGTTTGCTTCCTTTCTTAGGTCGTAGGGTTAGTAGTTGATCGAAACCGCTCTAGTGGCTCTCGTAGGCCATCGCTACGTAGACGACGGTCAGCATCATGAAGATGTAGGCCTGCAGAACGACAATGAGGATATGAAAGATCGCCCAGAACACGCTGAAGACCGAGCCGAAGAAGGCACCCACAATTCCGGTGGCGGCCCAGAGACCCAGCAGCAGAAAGATGATCTCGCCCGCGTACATGTTCCCGTATAAGCGCAACGAGAGCGAAAGTGGCTTGGATAAGTACTCGACGAGGTTGAACAGCAGGTTGAACAACCAGAGCAGAGGATTCGAACCGAATGGCGCGCAAAACAGCTCGTGGATCCAGCCGCCGAGCCCTTTGACCTTTATGCTGAAAAAGATCATCAGCAGGAGGACAGAAAGTGACAGTGCGAATGTCGTGTTCACGTCTGCGGTCGGGACTTGGCGCCATGCATGCGCATGTACTACGTGCTCATAGAACAGCGCGGAGATGTCGATCGGCAGAAAATCCATGGCGTTCATCAGCAGGACCCACACGAACACCGTAAGGGCTAGCGGGGCGATGAAGATGTGGCGATTGCCATGAAAGATTCCTTTGACCTGATCGTCGACAAAGGTGAACGCCAGTTCCATAAATGCCTGGCGCTTGCCGGGCACGCCGGACGTTGCCCCGCGGACGACCCACCATAGAAAGCCGAATCCGAGGATTCCCAGCACGGCCGCCGTGACGACGGTGTCGACATTCAAGGTCCAGAAGGAGCCGTGGCCGACGGGATGAGTGAGGTTCGTCAGGTGATGCTGGATGTACCCTGTGGGTGTCAGCTGCTCTTCGGCGGCCATCGTCTTTACGCTATCTCAGTCTGAACCAGATTATTGTGCGAGCTTGACATCACTCTTCGCGTACAAAAAACGCCATCCCGAAGAGCAGGATCGAAACGGCGAACGATCCGATGAAGCCGACTGCAACAACTTGCTTGTAAGTCGCGAATACCAGCCACAACAGTAGCACTGCGACCATGATCTTTGCGGCCTCCGCACGCAACGCCGTCGCGAGCGTTCCCGCCAAGGAATCCGATTTGCTCAGGGATACGACAACCGAGAACGCCAGCCCCGCACAGATGCTGACCAAACCCCCAAAAAGCGCTGAGACAGCGCCGTGAGTTCCCGCCAGCAGACCCAAGACCATTGTCATCACGCCAGTTGCGATCACCTGCCAACGTAAGACGGTTCGGATCGCTTTGCTCCGCGCGAGGATCATCGCCCGCTCTGCCCCGTACAGAGCAAATTTCTCGATTTTAATAAATTAGCAGCGCGCACGTCAACGCAATCTCGCGCCGCAGCACGCGTGGCTACTCAATATGGCGTTCATTTGCGTAGACCTGCTAATAGCCCGTCCAGTTGGTCGAGGCTCGAATAGTCGATCACAACGCGACCTGAGCCGTTCTTGCGCGCGGCGATCAAAACGCGTGTTCCGAGACGGTCAGACAGCTCTTCTTCCAGCGCAACCAGATCTCGATCTCGAGCAACGCTCTTCGGCCTGGCCGAGGTCGGTGCGGATTGCGCTCGACTGACCAGATGCTCGGCCTGGCGCACCGACAATTCTTTTTCTGCGATGAGCTTGCCTAGCTCGATTTGCTTCGCGCCAGAAAGTGACAACAGTGCGCGCCCATGGCCCATATCCAATTTGCCCTGCAGCACCATATCCTGGACCGGTTTGGCGAGCGATAACAGTCGGAGCAAGTTGGTCACACCGCTGCGCGAGCGGCCCACGGCAGCGGCTGCCGCCTCGTGTGTCATTCCGAACTCGTCGATCAGCCGCTGAACGCCGACAGCCTCTTCGATCGGATTGAGATCCTCTCGCTGAATATTCTCGATGAGAGCCATAGCCAGCGCGAGCTCGTCGCGCACCTCTCGTACCAGCACCGGTACCGTCTCGAGTCCTGCAAGCTTTGCCGCCCGCCAGCGCCGCTCGCCCGCAATGATCTCGAAGTGTCCATCGCCGAGAGGGCGCGCCAGAATCGGCTGAATCACGCCTTGTGCCTTGATCGACTCGGCCAGCTCTGCGATGGCGTCGGGATCCATCTGTGTTCGTGGCTGGTATTTTCCGGGCCGCAGCTGAATCAGCGCCACATTCATCAGATGCTCCTGCGACTGCGGCTCATCGCCGCCGAGGAGAGCGTCCAGCCCGCGCCCGAGGCCTTTGACCTTAACCATGAGCGGCCAGCGCCGGTTTCGACAACACCTCACCGGCCAGCGCAAGGTACGCGAGCGCGCCCTTTGACTGGCGGTCGAGCGTGATAACAGGTACCCCGTGGCTCGGAGCTTCGGCTAGACGGATGTTGCGAGGAATTACCGTTCGATACACCTTGTCTCCAAAATGCTGCTGCAACTGGTCCGATACCTGTTGTGCGAGCGTGTTGCGCGGGTCATACATTGTGCGCAGCAAGCCCTCGATCTCTAGCGTGGGATTGAGGTTCACCCTAACCTTCTTGATTGTCTGAACAAGGTCGGACAGCCCTTCCAGTGCGTAATACTCGCATTGCATCGGAATCATGACGGCTTGGGCTGCGCACAGGCCATTCACGGTCAGCAGATTGAGCGCAGGCGGGCAATCGATCAGGATGAAATCGTAATGACCCTCGATCTCTTTGATGGCCTCCTTGAGTCGGGTTTCGCGTTCCGGCATGTTGACGAGCTCGACTTCGGCGCCTGCCAGTTCCCGATTGGCCGGGACCAGATCGAAGTTAGCGCTGGCTCTTAGTCTCGCGCCAGATAGTGGCTGAGCACCAAGGAGGACATCATAGACGGAAGCCTTGACTCCACGCTTCTCCACCCCGCTGCCCATGGTGGCGTTGCCTTGGGGGTCGAGGTCGATCAGCAGCACGCGACGACCCGCAAGGCTCAAACTCGCAGCTAGGTTGATGCTCGTCGTAGTCTTGCCGACCCCGCCCTTCTGATTCGCGATCGCAAGAATTCGTGTCATTGAACGCTCCCGACCGCAGCCGGCCGAAGCAGGACGAGGTGCCGCGCCGCCTTCAATCCGGGAACATTCAACGGGACGACGCGCTCGAGGGTCGCGTCGGCGTTAACCTGAGCCAACTCCTCGTCCGGATAGACACCTTTCATCGCCGCCAGAAAGCCCGCTGGGTGGCACAAGTGCTTTCCGGCCTCTATGAATCCCGGAAGATCAGAAAAAGCGCGCGAAACAACGATGTCGAAAAGTTCTGCGGGCAGCCACGCTTCCGCCCTATCCGTAATCACCTGCACATTGTCGAGCTTGAGTTCGAGGGCAGCCTGGCGAAGAAACGCGCCCTTCTTGTGATTGCTGTCAAGCAAAGCCACACGCCAATCGGGCCTCGCCAGGGCGATCGGAATCCCGGGCAAACCCGCCCCAGTTCCCACGTCGGCCACCGAACTGCCACCAAGATGCGGCAACACAGCGAGACTGTCCAGCAAGTGATGACTCACAAGCCGAGACGACTCGCGAATCGCGGTGAGGTTATACGTGCGGTTCCATTTGGTCAGAAGCCCCAGGTAACGCAGAAGACGGCCCTGCACCTCTGGGCTCAGATCCAGCTCCAGAGCATCCAGGCCCTGGCGCAACTGCTGCTCGGGATTCATCTTCCGGCCGCGCCATGTCTTGGCGCAGGTACAGTCGCCGCTTCCGCCTGCCTGCTGCGTTCAGCCCTCTTGAGATGCACCGTCAGTAAAGAAATAGCGGCAGGGGTGATCCCAGAAAGCCGCGCCGCCTGTCCGAGAGTCTCGGGGCGGTGCTGATTCAGCTTCTGCCATACCTCGGTCGACAGCCCTCGGACGTCGCGGTAGTCGAGATCAGCTGGGAGCCGCGTCTTCTCATTGCTTTCCAGACGGCCAATCTCCTCTTGCTGCCGGTCGATATAGCCTTGATACTTCGTCTGAATCTCCACTTGCTCGGCGGCCTGGCCATCATCAAGCCCCGGGCCCATGCCTGGCAGACTCACCAGGGCGCGATAAGTAACTTCCGGTCGCCGAAGCAATTCTTCCAGGCTGTAGTCCCGATCCAGCGGCTGTTGTGGCGACACCACGTGCATTTGCTCTTCTGTGAACAACCGCGGATTGAGCCGGGTATCCCGGAGTCGAAGGCGCTCCGATTCGATCTGATCACGCTTGCGCTGGAACGCCTCCCAACGCCGGTTATCGACGACTCCAAGCGCATGACCGATTCCGGTCAGGCGTAGATCCGCATTGTCCTCGCGGAGGCTCAAACGATATTCTGCGCGGCTCGTGAACATGCGGTATGGCTCACTCACCCCGCGAGTGGTCAGATCGTCTACCAGCACGCCAAGATAGGCCTCGTGGCGCAGGGGACACCACGCGTCGCGCCCTTGTACTTTCAGAGCGGCGTTTATTCCCGCCAGCAACCCTTGCGCCGCCGCTTCTTCATAGCCTGTAGTTCCATTGATTTGACCCGCAAAGAACAGCCCGCTGATCGCCTTCGTTTCCAACGACAGCTTCAGAGCACGTGGATCGAAGTAATCGTACTCGATGGCATAGCCGGGCCGGCACACGTGTGCTTGCTCCAGCCCCTTGATCGACCTCACCAAATCGATTTGGACATCAAAAGGAAGACTGGTCGAGATACCGTTCGGATAGATTTCGTTGGTCGTAAGCCCCTCAGGCTCAAGAAATATCTGATGCCCGTCCTTTCCGGCGAAACGAGTAACCTTATCTTCGATGGACGGACAATAACGCGGACCGACGCCCTCGATGACGCCTGTGTACATCGGCGACCGATCCAGACCGCCACGGATGATCTCGTGGGTGCGGTTATTCGTATGGGTTATCCAGCAGCAGACCTGTTGAGGATGCTGCCGTGCCGTCCCGAGAAAAGAAAAGACCGGCACGGGTTCGTCTCCAGGCTGCTGGACCATAACGGAATAGTCGATAGTGCGACCATCGATACGTGGAGGTGTTCCGGTTTTGAGGCGCCCGACTGGTAAGTTAAGCTCGCGTAACCGCTGTGAAAGTCCCATAGAGGCGGGATCACCTGCCCGTCCGCCTTCGTGATGTCTGAGGCCAACGTGTATCACACCGGACAGGAAAGTCCCGGTCGTGAGCACGACTGCACGAGCCCTGAATTGCAATCCGAGCTGTGTAACAACACCAATGACTGCGTCACCCTCCAGCAGAAGGTCATCTACTGCTTGCTGGAACAACCAGAGGTTCGGCTGGTTCTCGAGGAGACGCCGTATCGCATTCCGATAGAGCACGCGATCTGCTTGTGCGCGGGTTGCGCGAACCGCCGGGCCTTTACTCGCGTTAAGAATGCGAAACTGAATGCCGGCCTCATCCGCAGCCGCGGCCATCACGCCGCTCAGCGCGTCTATCTCTTTGACAAGATGCCCTTTTCCGATGCCGCCAATAGATGGATTGCAGGACATCTGGCCCAAAGTCTCGATGCTGTGGGTCAGCAGCAAGGTTCGGCGGCCCATCCGAGCGGCAGCAAGGGCCGCTTCGGTACCGGCATGTCCGCCGCCGACCACAATGACGTCGATTTCCTTCGGAAAATGCATAGCAGGAGGTACCGAAAGGGCGCAAATCATACCGTAACCGGTATGGTCTGACTAACCGGATTGATGTTTCACGTGGAACCAAGATCTTATGTTCCACGTGAAACAATTTTGGTCACTTTCCGATGCAGAAGCGCGAAAAGATCGCCCCCAGTAGAGCCTCAGTCGTGAACTCACCAGTAAGCTCACTTAGCGCTAGCTGAGCCAGCTTCAACTCCTCGGCCATTAGCTCCAGCTGTGCGAGCCGCCCCTCGGCGAATACTACGTGGGATTGCGCCTTGGCAAGCCCCTCTAGGTGCCGCGTTCGCGCGAGAAATACCGGTTCAGCTTGCGGAACCCAGCCCGCGGCGTTCAGAAGGGCTATCCGCAATAGGTCGATTCCCTCCCCGGTCTTTGCGGATACCCATAGTTGGCCATCGAAGGTCGCTTCAACCGAAGCCGGTACCAAATCCATGAGGTCGATCTTATTAGCAACCACGATTCGCGGAATCGCGGGAGGAAGCCGCCCGACAATGTCGTTATCCTCATCCGTCATTCCCTGCCGCACATCCACGATCACAATTAGAACATCGGCGTCGCGTGCAGCATTCCATGTACGCTCGATGCCCAGTTGCTCCACCAGATCCTGTGCCTCCCTCAGCCCTGCGGTGTCGACAACATGGATTGGGACACCGCTCAATACAAGCTCGGTACGCAACGTATCTCTGGTGGTTCCCGGCACGTCCGTGACAATGGCCAGTTCCTCGCCGGCCAATCGGTTCAGTAGACTCGACTTTCCAACATTGGGTCGGCCCACGAGCACAACCTTGATTCCATCGCGTAATAACTTGCCCGAGGTTCCAATGTTGACAATCTCCCCGATACGCTCCCGCAGGCTACGCAATCTCTGCTGAACGCCGTGCGCTTCGAGGAATTCCAGGTCCTCCTCCGGAAAATCGATGCACGCCTCAACTAATACGCGCAAGTCGATCAGTTCCGCTACGAGCGCATCGATTTGTCTCGAAAATTCCCCTTTAAGCGAACGTGTAGCTGCACGCGCCGCAGCCTCTGAGCTGGCATCTATGAGGTCAGCGACGCTTTCTGCCTGCGCCAGGTCCAGCTTGTCGTTAAGAAATGCGCGCCGACTGAACTCCCCCGGCTCCGCCAGCCGCGCACCAAGCTCGAGACACCGTTTCAACACGAGCTGCAGGACTGCGGGGCCGCCATGTCCCTGCAGCTCCAATACGTCCTCACCGGTATAGGAATGCGGCGCGGGAAAGAAGATAGCTATCCCGGTATCGAGTACGGTCCCGTCGTGGTCCAGGAAATCACTCAAGACGGCCCGTCGAGGCGGCAACTCCCGGGCCAATAGAGCGTGCATGAAACTGTTCAGCAGGGGTCCTGACAGCCGCACGATGCCGATTGCCGCCCGACCTGGAGCACTCGCGACAGCCGCTACGACATCAGGTTTCGCCATGAGCGGTCTTAGCCCGCTCGAGCACATGCGTTATCCGCCACTGTTGGGCAATGGACAGAACGTTGTTCACAACCCAATACAGCACGAGCCCGGAAGGAAAGAAGAAGAAAAACACACTGAACGCCACCGGCATGATCTTCATGAGCTTAGCCTGCATCGGGTCAGGCGGCGTGGGGTTGAGCCAAGTCTGAATGAACATGGTCGCGCCCATCACTATCGGGAGTATGTAGTAGGGGTCCGGTCGCGAAAGGTCATGAACCCACAGCGCGAAGGGCGCCTGCCGCATCTCAACGCTCAGCAGAAGAACCCAGTAAAGTGCAATGAATACCGGGATTTGCACGACGATAGGCAGACAACCGCCGAGCGGATTGATCTTCTCGGTCTTATACAACTCCACCATCGCCTGGTGCATACGCTGGCGGTCATCGCCGTAGCGTTCCTTCAACCGCTGCAGCTTCGGGGCCAGTACCTTCATCTTTGCCATCGACTTGTAGCTGGCTGCAGAGAGCGGATAGAACAGCAGCTTGATGATGACGGTGAGAATGATGATCGACACGCCCCAGTTCTTGACCAGGTTGTGGATCTCATTCAATACCCAAAACAGAGGCACCGCGAGAGTACGGAGATAGCCGTAGTCGACTGTGTATTCCAAGCCGGGCGCCAGCGTCTTCAACAGATCCTGCTCTTGAGGCCCAGCGAAGAGCTGGGTCGCGACCGTGGCTGCTTTTCCAGGTTCAATACGCCCCAGTGGCAGGATTACCCCTGCCGCAAATAGCCCCCCATCTAACGGCCTGATGAAATATTCGCGCTGCTCTCCAGTTTTCGGAAGCCAGGCACCAAGGAAGTAGTGCTGCACGATGGCGATCCAGCCATCGGTCGCGTTCTTTGGATAGCTGGCCTTGTTCTTTTCGATATCCCCGAAAGACGCCTTGTTCAGCTTGTCCTTGTCCGTGTACACCTCAGCGCCGTTGAACGTCGGCACCATTTTCGAATCGCCCGGCGGCGCCTTCGTATCGCGCACTAGCTGGAAATACGAGAACGGCTCCAGCGCACCGTTACCGCCATTATTTGTTTCCAGCTCCAAATCAATGACATAGCTTCCGCGGTGGAAGACATATCTCTTGCTGACTTTGACACCGCTTGTGCCGACACCATCGAGTTGAACGATGATCTTATCGCTACCGCCAGCCAACTCGTATGCGGACTGGGACGACTTGAAGAGCGTGGTGTGATTGGGAAGTCCGTCGCCGATGAGACCACTCTGCGCGACGTACATTCGATCCGGCGTCTCCTCGAGTAGCACGAAGTTCTTCTGCTGGTCGAATGTGTCCCGATACCTCGTTAGCTCAATGCGCCGCAGATCGCCGCCGTTCGTGTCGATTTCGGCGACGAACAGATCAGTCACGACGCGAATACGCTCGCCGCGCACCACGCTCGCCTCCGTGCTCTTGGAGGCTGGAGCGGGAGTCCCCGCCTTGCCAAGCGAATTGGGTATGGGGGGCGCCGTGTCGGGTCGAGTAGCGGAAGGGGGAGCAGGTACTGCGGGGAGTTTCTGGTGCTCCTTGACCCACGCGTCCACGAGCAGAAAAACGGCGATGGCAAAAACCATCCCCGCGAATATCCGAAAGCTATCCATCTCGTTTCTTTACCGCTTTTTCCGGAACAGGGTCAAAGCCCCCTGGGTGCCAAGGATGACAGCGCGCCAAGCGCCGAACAGAGAGCCACCCGCCAACGAGAATGCCGTGGCAAAGGACGGCTTCACGAGCATATTCTGAGCAACTTGGATAAAACCGGCAGTTCGCACCCAAGATCGGGCTCAACGCCAGTTGGTAAGTTCGAATCAATCCGCCCGCGATTCGCCTCATCGCGACACTGCCGCCAGCAGCGAACTCAGCTCCGAAATCGCCGCTTGAGCATCAGCGCGCGAAAAGAGACGCCGCGGCCGCACCAGAATGTCGAACCCGATCAGCTTCTGCTGCTCGCGGCGAAACGTTTCCCGGATGAGGCGCCTCACGTAGCTTCGATCCACGGCGCGACGAGCGACTCGCTTGCTGACCACGATGCCGAGGCGCGCGAACGCACTGCCATTAGCCATGGCATGGACCACAAACCGCTCACCACGTACATTGCGCGAGCGCAGAAGCGAATCGAATAAACCCCGCCCGGAGAGACGTGCACGTCGGCTGAGCGCTTCGGTTGCCAACGAGCCTATACAGCGAGTCGCTTGCGACCCTTCGCTCGACGGCTGTTGATGACTTTCCGGCCACCCAGGGTCTTCATGCGGGCGCGAAATCCATGTGTCCGCGCACGGCGGATTTTCGAGGGCTGATAGGTACGTTTCATGGCACGCTCAAATTGGTCCAGTGAAAAACCCGCTATTACACGGCGCGCGCACAGTCGTTGTCAATAATTCCGAGAATGTGCTGCATCGCCGGCCGTAACGATATTTGCGGCGGTTCAGGTCGCTGCTCGAAATATATACCCCTCTAGCCTGTGGATAACTCAGTCCGTGGTTGGTAGAATCACACCTTTCCTCCCCCGTTTCCCAGCCTGCGTGACCAACCAGTCCTCATGGACGGCCTCTGGAATCATTGTCTCAGGCACTTCGAGAAAGAGCTGCCGCCTCAGCAGTTCCGCACCTGGATCCAGCCTCTCCGGGCGTCTTCGCACGGCCGCGTGCTGACGATCACAGCGCCCAACCGGTTCGTCATGCAATGGGTGAAGGATCGATTTCTCCCCGTCATCGAGCAACTGGCGAGAGAGGCCGCGCCGGACCGCGTCGACGTAGTCTTGCAACTGGCCGATCAGCTGCAATCGACTCCGATCATCGCGCCCCCCGTGGCGACAGTGGATACTGCCAAACCGAAGGTCCGCGAGCAAAGCCGCCTGAACCCTTCGTTCAACTTCGATGCGTTCGTAACCGGAAAGGCCAACCAGCTCGCCCGCGCCGCCGCCATTCAAGTTGCCGAACATCCAGGCACCGCATACAACCCGCTATTCATCTATGGCGGAGTCGGCCTCGGCAAAACCCACCTGATCCAGGCAATCGGCAATCTGGCGCAAGAGCACAATCCGCACGCCAAGGTCCGCTATATTCACGCCGAGCAGTATGTATCGGATGTCGTGCGTGCATATCAACATAAGGCCTTCGACGGATTCAAGAAGTACTATCACTCATTGGATTTGCTGTTGATCGACGATATCCAGTTCTTCAACGGAAAGAACCGCACCCAGGAAGAGTTCTTCTACGCCTTCAACGCACTGATCGAGGCCCACAAGCAGGTCATCATCACCTGCGACACCTATCCCAAGGAGATCGCCGGTATGGAAGACCGGCTGATCTCGCGTTTCGGTTGGGGCCTCACGGTTGCGATCGAGCCACCGGAGCTCGAGATGCGCGTCGCCATCCTAATCAAGAAAGCCGAGGCCGAGGGCGTCCGGCTACCGGAAGATCTGGCGTTTTTTATCGCGAAGCACATCCAGTCCAACGTGCGTGAGCTCGAAGGCGCCCTGAAGCGCGTCCTTGCGTACTCGAACTTCGCCGGCCAGCAACTGACCCTTGAGGTCGCCCGCGAAGCCCTGAAAGACGTGCTCGCGATCCAGTTTCGCCAGGTTTCGATCGAGAACATACAAAAGACCGTCGCCGACTACTACAAGCTCAAAGTTTCCGAGATGTACTCGAAGAAACGGTCCCGCAACGTCGCCCGGCCCCGCCAGATAGCCATGGCTCTCGCCAAAGAGCTCACTCAGCTGAGTCTGCCCGATATCGGCGATGCATTCGGCGGGCGTGACCATACGACAGTCCTGCACGCGTGTCGCAAGGTCGCAGCGCTGAAGACAGAGAGCCCGGAAATCAATCGAGACTTTGAAGCGTTGCTGCAGGTATTGCGGAGTTGATGGGAGGACAATAACTTGTGGATGAATCCTGATTGCAAGTGGTCGCCGTAAACTATCCACAATCCATTCACGTGTTCTGCCGGAGTTTTCCCACCCTTTAGAAAGTTGCGGTGGGGGCCTGCTGTGGGCCCAAGGCGGATCATCCACAGTTTCGAGGCATTCTTATTAGTTCTTATCAGGAACAATAAACAATGAATTTAATGCAAGTAGACCGCAACCTTCTGCTTACCCCTCTGCAGGCGGTGAGCGGCGTGGTCGAACGGCGCCATACACTTCCAATACTGTCCAACGTTTTGCTGGAGGTCGGCAATGGCAAGCTTTCCCTGACGGCTACTGACCTCGAGATTCAAGTCGCTTCCGAGGCTGAATCAAACGAAACGGCCGATGTACAGGCGACGACAGTGTCGGCGCGCAAGCTCCAGGACATTCTGCGCTCCTTGCCCGAAGATGCGCGCGTGGCTCTCGAGCTGCAAGACAAGCGCCTTCAAGTCAAGGCTGGAAGAAGCAAGTTCAGCCTGCAAACACTGCCGGCGCAGGACTTTCCGAAGATTGCTTCAGCTGGCGGAAATGCGGCCGAGGCGCAACTACCGCAGCGTGAGCTCAAGCGCTTGCTCGCACTGGTGCAATACGCCATGGCGCAGCAGGATATACGTTACTATCTGAATGGCCTGCTGCTGTCTTTGCGCGAAGATGGCCTGACCGTAGTAGCGACCGACGGTCATCGGCTGGCTCTAGCGACGCTCGCACTGAAGCTGGATACGCCCAAGACCGAGGTCATCCTGCCGCGCAAGGCAACCCTGGAGCTCGCTAAGCTGCTCGCAGATACAGACGATCCAGTCAGTTTGCGTGTGCTCGACAACCAGGTCGCGTTCCGCTTCGGACGGATCAATTTCGTGACCAAGGTCGTCGATGGCAAGTTCCCGGATTACCAGAAGGTGGTTCCGGTCGGCTACAAGAAGCGTTTCTCGGTCGACCGTCTAGTATTGCAGCAGGCGTTGCAGCGAGCCGCGATTCTCTCCAATGAAAAATTTCGCGGCGTCCGTTGGGTGATCACAGGCGATCGACTGCGCATCATCTGCACCAATAGCGATCAGGAAGAAGCAGAAGAAGAGCTCGAGATCAACTATGGCGGCGAAGCTCTGGACGTTGGCTTTAACGTAAGTTACCTGCTCGACGTACTGGCGAACGTGCAGTCGTCGGAGATGGAATGTGCGCTCGGCGATTCGAACAGCAGCATGCTCATGACCATTCCCGGCAACGCGGATTTCAAGTACGTCATCATGCCGATGCGCATCTAGGAAAACCTGACGACAACTGATGGAACCACTCGGCAACAACGAAATGCCCGAATATGGGGCAGGCAGCATCAAGGTCCTCAAAGGCCTGGAAGCGGTGCGCAAGCGCCCGGGCATGTACATCGGCGATACCAGCGATGGTACCGGCTTGCACCACATGGTGTTCGAAGTCGTCGACAACGCGATCGACGAAGCTCTGGCCGGGTGGTGCGATGACATCAAAGTCACGATCCACTCCGACAACTCGATCACCGTAGTGGACAATGGGCGCGGCATCCCGACCGATATACATCCGGATGACGAACTGGGCCGTTCGACGGCCGAGATCGTGATGACAGTCCTCCATGCTGGTGGCAAGTTCGACTCTAACTCGTACAAGATCTCGGGTGGCCTGCACGGGGTTGGCGTATCCGTTGTCAACGCCTTGTCGGAGTGGTTGCGCCTGACGATTCGACGTGGCGGCCACGCGTACCAGATGGAGTTTCGCGATGGCGACCCGGTAGCGCCGCTCAAAGAGACTGGCACGACGGAGCGGCGCGGTACCGAGGTGCACTTCATGCCGAGCGCCGAAGTCTTCGGCAACATCGAGTATCACTACGATATTCTAGCCAAGCGCCTGCGTGAGCTTTCGTTCCTCAATAATGGCGTGCGCATCGAGCTGGTGGATCAACGCAACAACAAGGAAGAAGTGTTCCAGTTCGCGGGCGGGATTCGCGCGTTCGTGGAATTCATAAACCGCACGAAGAACGTCCTGCATCCGCACATCTTTCATGCCGTACGGGAACGCGATGGCATCGGCGTCGAAGTCGCGATGCAATGGAACGATTCTTACCAGGAGTCGGTGCTGTGCTTCACGAACAATATTCCGCAGCGCGACGGCGGAACGCATTTGACGGCGTTGCGCGGCGCCATGACGCGGACGTTGAACCAGTATATCGAGCAGAACGAATTCGCTAAACGTGCCAAGATCGAAACCACCGGCGATGACATGCGCGAGGGCTTGACCTGCATTCTCTCCATCAAGCTACCGGATCCGAAGTTCTCGTCGCAGACCAAAGACAAGCTGGTCTCCTCCGAGGTGCGGCCGGTAGTCGAGGAGTTCGTCTCCGAAGCATTGATGAACTTTCTGCTGGAGAAGCCAAGCGACGCCAAGATCATCGTCGGCAAGATCATCGAGGCAGCCCGCGCCCGCGAAGCGGCCCGCAAAGCGCGCGAGATGACTCGACGCAAAGGCGTTCTGGACGGCTTCGGTCTGCCCGGGAAGTTGGCAGACTGTCAGGAGAAGGATCCTGCGTTGTCGGAGCTGTATCTGGTCGAGGGTGATTCGGCTGGCGGCTCTGCGAAGCAGGGTCGCGACCGCAAATTCCAGGCGATCCTGCCGCTGAAGGGAAAGATCCTGAATGTAGAGAAGGCACGCTTCGACAAGCTGCTGTCCTCGCAGGAGATCGCCACACTGATCATCGCGCTCGGTACCGGTATCGGCAAGGAAGAATATCGGCCCGAAAAGCTGCGCTACCACCGCATCATCATCATGACCGACGCGGACGTGGACGGATCCCACATCCGCACGCTGCTGCTGACGTTCTTCTATCGCCAGATGCCCGAGCTGGTAGAGCGAGGCCATATCTACATTGCTCAACCGCCGCTCTACAAGGTCAAGCACGGCCGCGATGAGCGTTACCTGAAGGACGACCACGAGCTCAAGGATTATCTGTTGCGTCTCGCCCTCAAGGATGCGGAGCTATACCGCGGTGATAACCTGCCGCCCTTGACCAAAGAGGCGCTCGCCGAAGTAGCACGTGAGTACATTCTCGCCGAAGCGGTCATCGAACGCCTGTCGCGACGGATCGACGAAGAGGTGTTGCATGCGCTGCTGCGCGGGCCCGAGCTGGATCTTGCGACTAAAGACGGCGCGGCCCGATCAGCGGTGGCTCTGATGGAAGATTTGAAGGGTGCGAATGTGACGATCGTTCCGCGCTTTGACGAGAAGACGGAAGCGCACGTGCTGGTCATCGAGAAGATTCAGCACGGCAACCTGCGGCTCACGACCGTGGATCGCGACTTTGTCGAAAGCGGCGACTACGCGCAGATTCGCAAGACCGCCAAAGTTCTGGAGGGATTGCTTGCGGCTGACGCGTTTGTCCAGCGCGGCGAGCAAAAGCAACCGGTGACCGAGTTTCGTCAAGCCGTAGAATGGCTGCTCGACCAGGCTCGCAGCGGACTCACGATTCAGCGCTACAAAGGGCTGGGCGAGATGAATCCGACCCAGCTCTGGGAGACGACGATGGATCCTAAGTCGCGCCGCCTGTTACGGGTGCAGATCGAAGACGCCATCGCCGCCGACGAGATCTTCACGACCTTGATGGGAGATGTGGTAGAACCGCGCCGCGCGTTCATTGAGACCAACGCTCTGGGTGTGCGCAACCTGGACGTCTGAGCGGGGTAGCGCCGGAAATTCAGGCGCTCTTGCGGCGAGCACCAGGGGGTGTCGCGGCGGATGTTGAGTGACTGGAGGGCTTGACCTTCTTGATCGCTGGCGCCGCGGCCGCCGGTTTCCGCCCAGCAGCACGCGCCTTCGACGCCGGCGCGGCCACTTCTGGCTTGGTCTTCTTGGGCTTGTCCGCCGGTTTGGTCGGGCGACCTTTGGGCTTGGTGCCCTTGCCATTCTTCGCCTGCCGAGCCGCGAGAATGTCGACCGCTTGCTGCAAAGTCAACGTGGCAGGATCGTAATCCTGCGAGACGGTGGCATTCACTTTCCCGTGCTTGACGTACGGACCGTAGCGACCGCTCAGCAACGTAACTGGTTGCTGGTCGTCTGGATGCGCGCCGAGTTGTTTGCCGCCCGCGCCGCGAGCGGACTTCGGTGCCGCCAGCAGTTCCACGGCGCGTTGCAGTCCGATGTCGTAGACGCTGTCGCTCTTGGGGATGGATTTGTAGGCGCCGTCGTGCTTCACATACGGACCGAACGGCCCGATGCTCGCTTCCACCATTTTGCCGGTCTGGGGATGATGACCGAGCTGGCGCGGCAAAGCCAGTAGCTTCAGCGCTGTCTCCAGCTCAGCGGTCGCGATCGGCGTGTTCTTGGGCCATGCCGCGCGCTTGGGTTTGGTCTCTGCCTTCGGATCGGTCGGTCCGAGCTGGACATAGAAACCGTACGGGCCGCGCATCAAGAGCACGTCGAGCCCGGTATTGGGATCCTTGCCCAGATTCATCGGCCCATCGGCCAGCCCACCCCAGGGCCGCGTGTAATCGCAGTCCGGATAGCGACTGCAACCGACAAACAAGCCGCGCTTGCTGTTCTGCAGATAGAGCTCGCCCTTCTTGCATTTCGGGCACTTTTCCCCGAGCGGAGCACCGCGCGCGACGTCCTGTTTTTCCGCCAGCGTCCCCGAGAACGCATCCCAGAAATCCTTCAGAACCGGCACCCACTCGCGCTCGCCGTTGGAGATGAAGTCGAGCTGGTCCTCCATGCGTGCGGTGAAGTCGTAGTCGATATACGGATTGAAGTGCGCGGTGAGGAATCCGCTCACGAGCCGGCCGAGGTCGGTCGGGACGAAGCGCTTCTTGTCCAGGTATGCGTAATTTCGATCCTGCAGCGTGGATATGATGCTGGCGTACGTGGACGGGCGG
>Ga0207639_10000260_pt1 | contig 38302 bp, 35 predicted proteins | sample KBSCornC32_FD_184299 | JGI IMG/M metagenome (GOLD analysis project Ga0207639, IMG submission 184299) | Corn rhizosphere microbial communities from Kellogg Biological Station, Michigan, USA - KBS Corn C3-2 (SPAdes) (version 2) | ecosystem: Host-associated > Plants > Roots > Rhizosphere > Soil ... | reverse complement strand
GTTCCAGCGCATGAGATCATGGACGCGCCGATGGACTTCGACGGGCTGAAAGCGCTCGGCTCGGGCCTCGGTACCGCAGCGGTCATCGTCATGGACAAGTCGACCGACATCGTCCGCGCGATCAGCCGCATCAGCTACTTCTACAAACACGAGAGCTGCGGCCAGTGCACGCCCTGCCGCGAGGGCACCGGATGGATGTGGCGTGTGATGGAGAAACTGCGCGTCGGCGACGCCGAGGTCTCGGACATCGACAAGCTGATCGACGTCACCAAGCAGGTCGAAGGTCACACCATTTGCGCCCTTGGCGATGCCGCCGCCTGGCCGATCCAGGGCCTCGTCCGCCACTTCCGCCCCGAGCTCGAGCGCCGCATCGCCGAGCGCGCTGGCCGGCGAATGCTGGAGGCGGCGGAATGAGGGGGCCGCGACCAACCTATAGCCCCTCTCCCGTCATGGGAGAGGGTGGCGCGAAGCGCCGGGTGAGGGGTGTGCCTCCCGAGATCCGCACACCCCTCACCCTCCCACGCGCTGACGCGCGCGGGCCCCTCCCTCTCCCGCGAACGGGAGAGGGGCTGGAGTACCGTCATGCCTAAAGTCACCGTTGACGGCATCGAGCTGGAGGTCCCGCAGGGCGCGACCGTGCTCCAGGCTTGCGAGCTTGCGGGGAAGGAGATCCCGCGCTTCTGCTATCACGAGCGGCTGTCGATCGCCGGCAACTGCCGCATGTGCCTGGTCGAAGTCGCGCCGGGGCCACCCAAGCCGCAGGCGAGCTGCGCTTTGCCCGCCGCCGATGGCCAGACCATCCGCACCGACACGCCGATGGTCAAGAAGGCGCGCGAGGGGGTGATGGAGTTCCTGCTCATCAACCATCCTCTGGATTGCCCGATTTGCGATCAGGGCGGCGAATGCGACCTCCAGGACCAAGCGATGGCCTACGGCCGCGGCTTCTCCCGTTTCGAGGAGAACAAGCGGGCGATCGACGACAAATATATGGGCCCGGTCATCAAGACCTCGATGACCCGCTGCATCCAGTGCACGCGCTGCATCCGCTTTTCCGCGGAAGTGGCCGGCGTGCCCGAGATTGGCATGCTCTATCGGGGCGAGGACAGCCAGATCACCTCCTACCTCGAACGGACCGTGACGAGCGAGCTGGCCGGCAACCTGGCCGACGTCTGCCCGGTCGGCGCGCTCCTCCAGAAGCCGCAGCTGTTCGAGCAGCGGCCGTGGGAGCTTCGCCGGGTTCCGGGGATCGACGTCATGGACGCGGTCGGCTCGAACATCCGCCTTGACGTCCGGCAACGGCAGGTGATGCGCATCTTGCCCCGCATCAACGAGGACGTGAACGAGGAGTGGATCAGCGACAAGACGCGGCATCATGTCGATGCGCTCGTCCGCAATCGCCTCGACCGGCCGTGGGTGCGCGAGAAGGGCAAGCTCCGCGAGGCGAGCTGGAAGGAAGCGCTCGATATCTTCGCCAAGCGACTGAAGAAGGCTGGCAACAAGGTCGCGGCGATCGCGGGTGACCTGCTCGACGCCGAGACGATGTACGCGGCGAAGAAGCTGCTCGAAGGGCAGGGATCGAAGCTGCTCGAGGGCCGGCAGACCGGCTTGGCCTATGACTGCACGAGTCTGAGCGCGGTCGCGTTCAATTCCACCATCGCCGGCATCGAAAGCGCGGACGTGGTTCTTCTCGTCGGCTCCAACATTCGCTGGGAAGCGCCGCTGATCGCGACCCGCGTGCGCAAGGTCGCGCGCAAGGGCGGCAAGATTTTCGCGATCGGGCCGAAGCTCGATCTCGGAATGAAGGTCGAATGGCTGGGCGATGACCTGAAGCTGCTCGGCAAGCTGCCAAAGGCAGTGACGGACGCGTTCGCCAAGGCTGAGAGGCCGGCTGTGATTGTGGGCCCCGGCGCGCTTGCCGCCGGTGGTCTGGGTGCCGCGCTTGCGATCGCGGGCCCGCTCAAGCTGATCAAGGACGCCGCTTCGACAAGCTCAGGACAGGGTTGGAACGGCTTCAACGTTCTCCACACTTCGGCCTCGCGGATGGCGTCTTTGGTTCTCGGCTACGCTCAGAAGGCCGGCCTTGCCGACATCGAGAAAGCGAAGCCTGAGCTGGTCTTGCTCCTGGGCGCCGACGAAATGCCCGCAGACAGGCTCGAGGGTGCCTACAAAATCTATATCGGCCACCACGGCGACAATGGCGCGAGGCAGGCGGACCTGGTGCTTCCGGGCGCGGCATACGCCGAGAAGCACGGCACCTATGTCAATACCGAAGGCCGCGTGCAGCGGGGCGAGAAAGCGGCGTTCCCGCCGGGCGATGCGCGTGAGGACTGGTCGATCCTTCGCGCCGTGTCGGAGCTTGCCGGCAAGACACTGCCGTTCGACAGCTTTGCCCAGCTTCGCCAGCAGATGGTCGCCGAATATCCTGAGCTCGGCCGCGATGGCCTGATCGACCTCCCATGGGCGCCGCCGAAGCTCGATTCCAAGGCGGAAGGCCCGATCCGCTACCCGATCGCGGACTTCTTCCTGACCAACGCGATCTGCCGCAACAGCCCGACCATGCGCACCTGCTCGGACGAGCTGGTGAAGGGCCTCCATTATGAGGAGGCGGCGGAATGACCGCGCTCTTCCAGCATTGGGGCATGGCCTACGACTGGGCGTGGTTCCTCGCCACGGTCATCGGCATCCTCGTCATCGCGCTTCCGCTAATGCTGGCGGTGGCGATGATCATCTATGCCGACCGCAAGATCTGGGCGGCGATGGCGCTCCGCCGCGGTCCGAACGTGGTCGGGCCGTGGGGCCTGTTGCAGAGCTTTGCCGACGGGCTGAAGGTGTTCCTGAAAGAGACCATCGTCCCCACCAGCGCGAACAAAGGCCTGTTCCTCATCGCGCCGATCGTCACCTTCACCGTCGCTTTGATCGTGTGGGCGGTGGTGCCGTTCGCGCCGGGCGTGGTGCTCGCCGATGTCAATGTCGGCCTGCTCTACGTCCTCGCGGCGAGCTCGCTCGGCGTTTACGGAGTGATCGTCGCCGGCTGGTCGTCCAACTCCAAATATCCGTTCTTCTCGGCGCTCCGGGCGGCCGCGCAGATGGTCAGCTACGAAGTCTCGATCGGCTTCGTCCTCATCTGCGTGGTGCTCTACGCGGGGACGTTCGATCTCAGCGGCATCGTGATCCAGCAGACCGGCTTCGGCCTCGGCATCGTCAACGCGTTCGGATTCAACCTGCTTCTGTTCCCCATGTCGATCGTGTTCCTCATCAGCTCGATGGCCGAGACGTTCCGAACCCCGTTCGACCTGGTCGAGGCGGAGAGCGAGCTCGTCGCCGGCCACCAGACCGAATATTCGTCGATGAGCTTCGCGCTCTTCTGGCTCGGCGAATATGCCAACGTCATCCTGATGTGCGCGCTCAACGCCATCCTGTTCTGGGGCGGCTGGCTGCCGCCAATCGACTGGACGCCGTTGTATGTGATCCCCGGCATCATCTGGCTGTTCGCCAAGATGAGCTTCTTCTTCTTCGTGTTCAGCTGGGTGAAGGCGACGGTGCCGCGTTACCGCTATGACCAGCTGATGCGGCTCGGCTGGAAGATTTTCCTGCCGCTGTCCCTCGTTTTCGTCGTGCTCGTCTCGGGGTGGCTGATGCTCACGAGGTACGCATGAAGCACTGGGTCAAATCCTTCGCCCTTTGGGACTTCGTCCAGGCCCACTGGCTGACGCTGAAATATTTCTTCAAGCCCAAGGCGACGATCAACTATCCCTACGAGAAGGCGCCAACCTCACCGCGCTTCCGTGGTGAGCATGCGCTTCGCCGTTATCCGAACGGCGAAGAGCGGTGCATCGCCTGCAAGCTGTGCGAGGCGATCTGCCCGGCGCTCGCGATCACCATCGAGGCCGAGCCGCGCGAGGACGGCAGCCGCCGCACCACGCGCTACGACATCGACATGGTCAAATGCATCTATTGCGGGCTGTGCCAGGAGGCATGCCCGGTCGATGCGATTGTCGAGGGGCCGAACCTCGAATTCGCGACCGAAACGCGCGAAGAATTACTGTACGACAAGGCGAAATTGCTCGCGAACGGCGACAAGTGGGAGCAGGCGATTGCCGCCAACCTTGCCGCCGATGCCCCGTATCGCTAGGCGGCGCGGCATGCGGAAGCAGGGGATTGACCAAATCCTCCCCGGAACGGGGAGGGGGACCACGCAGCGTAGCGGAGTGGTGGAGGGGTCGGCCCCTCCGTCAGCCTTCGGCTGCCACCTCCCCGTTCCGGGGAGGAATTATTGATCGCTCTCCTCGCCTTTTACCTGTTCGCGACGCTCACGATCGCATCCGCGATCGCGGTCATTTTCGCGCGCAACCCGGTTCACAGCGTGTTGTGGCTGATCCTCGCTTTCTTCAACGCGGCGGGGCTGATGCTGCTGGTCGGAGCGGAATTCATCGCGATGCTCCTCGTGATCGTCTACGTCGGCGCGGTCGCGGTGCTGTTCCTGTTCGTAGTGATGATGCTCGACATCGACTTCGCGCAGCTACGGAGCGGGTTCAGCAGGAACCTGCCGTTCGGCCTCATCATCGCGCTGGTGTTGCTGGGTGAAATCGTCGTCGCCGTGTTCGCGCACAAGGCCGGGCCGATGATGGCGGGGCATGCGATCCCCGACGCGCAGGTACCCAATATCGTCGCGCTCGGGACGCTACTCTACAGCCGCTATCTATTCGCGTTCGAGCTCGCGGGCCTGATCCTGCTGGTGGCCATGATCGGCGCAATCGTCCTGACCCATCGCAGGCGGGGCGATACGCGCACGCCGAGAGCGTCGAGGCAGCTGCGGCGCCGACCCGACGATGCGCTCAAGCTGACCGATCCGGGCGTGGGCGAGGGGATGAAGCTGTGATCGGCCTCGGGGCATATCTTACGGTGGCAGCGATCGTGTTCACGATCGGCGTGCTCGGAATCTTCCTTAACCGCCGCAACGTCATCCTCATGCTCATGGCGATCGAGCTGATCCTGCTCGCGGTGAACATCAACCTGGTCGCCTTCTCGGCCTATCTCGGCGACCTTACCGGCCAGGTTCTGGCGATGTTCGTTCTTACGGTCGCGGCCGCGGAGGCCGCGATTGGCCTCGCCATCCTCGTCATCTTCTTCCGCCGCCGCGGAACCATCGCGGTCGATGCCGCCGACCGGATGAGGGGCTGATGCATCCGCTGATCTTCATCGTCTTCCTTCCGCTCCTCGCCGCGATCATCGCCGGCCTCGGCGGCCGCTGGATCGGCAAGGCCGCATCCAAGGTCGTGACTACCGGCGCGCTGTTCATCGGCGCTTTCCTCAGCTGGCCCATTTTCTTCGAATATATCGGCGGTAGCGCTCAGCCCGCGGTCGTCCCGGTCATGACCTGGATCCATTCAGGGACGCTCAGCGTCGACTGGGCGCTTCGGCTCGACGCGCTGACCGCAGTCATGCTGGTGGTCGTGACGACCGTCTCGAGCCTGGTCCACCTCTATAGCTGGGGGTATATGGAGGAGGACCCGAGCCAGCCGCGCTTCTTCGCCTATCTGTCGCTGTTCAGCTTCGCGATGCTGATGCTGGTAACGGCGGACAGCCTGATCCAGATGTTCTTTGGCTGGGAAGGCGTCGGACTCGCCTCCTACCTCCTCATCGGCTTCTGGTATTACAAGCCTTCAGCCAACGCGGCGGCGCTGAAGGCGTTTGTGGTCAACCGGATCGGCGACTTCGGTTTTTCGCTCGGCATATTCGGTACGTTCCTCGTGTTCGGCACGGTTTCGATCCCGTCGATCCTCCACGCCGCGCCGGGAATGGCTGGGTCGACCATCGGTTTTGCCGGGATGCGCGTCGACACGATGACCGTGCTGTGCCTGCTGCTGTTCGTCGGCGCGATGGGCAAGTCCGCGCAGCTGCCGCTCCACACCTGGCTGCCCGATGCGATGGAGGGTCCGACCCCGGTCAGCGCCCTGATCCACGCCGCGACGATGGTGACCGCGGGCGTGTTCATGGTCTGCCGGCTGTCGCCGATGTTCCAGGTGTCGCCGACCGCGATGCACGTCGTTACCTGGGTCGGCGCGATCACTTGCTTCTTCGCGGCGACGGTCGGCTGCGCTCAGAACGACATCAAGCGCGTGATCGCTTATTCGACCTGCTCGCAGCTCGGCTACATGTTCTTCGCCGCCGGCGTCGGTGCCTATGGCGCGGCCATGTTTCATTTGTTCACTCACGCTTTCTTCAAGGCACTGCTGTTCCTTGGCGCGGGCAGCGTGATCCACGCCATGCACCACGAACAGGACATGCGTTACTACGGCGATCTGAGGAAACAGATCCCGATCACCTTCTGGGTGATGGTGATCGGGACGCTGGCGATTACCGGCGTTGGTCTCGATGTCGCTGGCGGGATCGGGTTCGCGGGCTTCTGGTCGAAGGATTCGATTATCGAATCCGCATGGGCGGGCGGATCGGTCGCGGGCACCGTGGCCTTCTGGCTCGGCGTCCTCGTTGCGGGCATGACAAGCTTTTACAGCTGGCGCCTGGTCTTCCTGACCTTCTTCGGCGCTCCGCGCTGGGCCGCTTCCGAGCACATTCAGCACGCGCTCCACGGCGAGCATGAAGAGCCGTCGGAAGAGCATGGCGACAGCTCTCATGACCCGCATCATGTGAAGCACGGCAGCGGCGGTTATCATCCGCATGAAAGCCCGCTGACGATGCTCGTGCCGATCTGCTTGCTGGCTATCGGAGCTATCTTCGCCGGCCAGTTCTTCCACGGCATCTTCGTCGGGCCCGAGCGCGCTCCGGAATATTGGAGCGGCAGCATCGCCTTTGTGAAGGAATTGGCGGAGGCGGCGGAGAATTCCACGTTGTGGGTCAAGCTGTCGCCGACGATCGCGATGCTGATCGGCCTGTGGATCGCATGGAACAATTACATCCGCAATCCAGGCGCAGCCGCGGCGCTCGTCGAGAAATTCCCGGGCGTCTACAAGTTCGTGTCGAACAAATGGTATTTCGACGAGCTCTACGACGTCATCTTCGTCCGGCCCGCATTGTGGCTCGGCCGCCTGTTCTGGAAGGGCGGTGACGAGGGGACGATCGACCGCTTCGGACCGCACGGCGCGGCATACGCGGTCAGTGTGGGCAACCGCATCGCCTACCGGTTCCAGTCCGGCTATCTCTATTCCTATGCGCTGGTGATGCTTCTCGGTCTCATCGGAGCGGCGACCTGGGCGATCTGGTGGGCCCAGTGACTACGCTCCCGTTGCTCACAATCCTGATTGCAATCCCGCTGCTCGCGGGCGCGATCGTGCTGTTCCTGAAGCCCGAGGGCGCGCGCTGGGTGGCGCTCGTCGCGACTTTGCTCGACCTCGCCCTCAGCATCTACCTTTGGGTCGCCTTCGATCCCAACGGGCCGCAATGGCAGTTCGTCGAGAAGGTCCCGATCGGCGGACCGATCAACTGGGCGCTGGGCATCGACGGAATCGCGCTCGTCCTATTGAACCTCACAACCTTCCTCATGCCGATCTGCATCGCCGCAAGCTGGCGTTCGATCGAGAAGCGCGTGCCCGAATATATGGCCGTGTTCATGCTGATGGAGGCGCTGATGCTCGGCGTCTTCGTCGCGCAGGACCTGTTCCTCTTCTACGTCTTCTTCGAAGGCGGTCTCATCCCGATGTACCTCATCATCGGCATCTGGGGCGGCGTCGAGCGCATCAAGGCGAGCTACAAGTTCTTCCTCTATACCTTCTTCGGTTCGGTGCTGATGCTGATCGCCATGATTTACATGGTGGCGACGGCGCACACGACCTCGATCCCCGCGCTGATGGCCTATGATTTCCCGGTCGATGTGCAAAAGTGGCTGTGGATCGCCTTCTTCGCGAGTTTTGCGGTCAAGCTTCCGATGTGGCCGGTCCACACCTGGTTGCCCGACGCTCACGTCCAGGCGCCGACAGCCGGCTCCGTGATTCTGGCGGGCGTGCTCCTGAAGCTCGGCGGGTACGGCTTCATCCGCTTCTCGCTGCCGATGTTCCCCGATGGATCGCTCTACTTCATCCCGTTCATGTTCGTGCTGTCCGGGGTCGCGGTCGTCTACACCAGCCTGGTCGCGCTGGTGCAGAAAGACATGAAAAAGCTGATCGCTTACTCGTCTGTCGCGCACATGGCGTATGTCACCTTCGGACTTTTTTCGATGAACCGGCAGGGCATCGAAGGCGCGATGATCGTCATGCTCAGCCACGGGCTCGTGTCCGGCGCATTGTTCCTTGTCGTCGGCGTGATCTACGACCGGCTGCACACTCGCGAGATCGCGGTTTATGGCGGCCTTTCGAATAACATGCCCGGCTATGCGCTGCTGTTCATGCTTTTCACGATGGCCAGCGTCGGTCTGCCCGGCACGAGCGGGTTCGTCGGTGAATTCGTGAGCCTCCTTGGAACCTATCAGGCATCGAGCTGGGCGGCGATCGCCGGCACGACCGGAATCATTCTTGGCGCCTGCTACATGCTATGGCTCTACTGGCGGATTTGCTTCGGGGAAGCGCGTACCCCCGAAGCGGCGGCGATGCCGGACCTCAACATCCGCGAATGGTGGTGCCTGGCGCCGATCGCGCTCGCAGTCCTGTGGATGGGTGTCTATCCGGAGAGCTTCATCCGGCCCATGCGCAATGATGTCGGCCGCTTGCTGGTTCGGCTCGAGCATGTCGCGCCCGCCGGCGATTCCCACCTGATCCTCGGCAAAGGGGCACAGCATTCCCCCGGGCATATGGACCATGGAGCGATGCACTAATGGGTCGGTTTGCGCCGCTTCTTCCCGAGCTCATCCTGAGCGTCGGCGCGATCGTGCTGATGATCGCCGCAGCATTCGCGGGGCGTGGCGCCGCCCGGCTGATCGGCTGGCTGGCGGTTGCTGTACTGATCGGCGCCACTGTCGCTCTGATCGGCGCGCCGTCGCACGCCGGGCCGATCTTCGACGGAATGGTCGCGGCCGATTTGTTCGCAAGCTTCGGCAAGGCGGTGATCTTCCCCTCCGCGGCAGTCGCGATCATCGCGGCGAGCGGCTGGTTCGAAGGCGGCAGCGAACATGCGTCGGAATATTCGGTACTGATCCTGTTCGCGGCGGTCGGCATGAGCGTGATGGTCTCCGCGACCAGCCTCGTCTCGCTCTACGTCGGGCTCGAGCTCAACAGCCTCGCCAGTTATGTCCTCGCCTCCTATCGACGGCATGACGAACGCTCGGCCGAGGCGGGCCTCAAATATTTCGTCCTCGGAGCGCTCGCGAGCGGAATCCTGCTCTACGGCATCTCGTTGCTGTACGGATTCACCGGAACGACGACATTCGCCGGTGTCGCCGCGGCGTTCGGTCGCGGCGCTCCATCGCTCGGTCTGTTGTTCGGGCTCGTATTTCTGCTTGCCGGGCTCGCCTTCAAGATCAGCGCGGTTCCGTTCCACATGTGGACTCCGGACGTTTACGAAGGCGCTCCGACGCCAGTCACGACCTTCTTCGCATCGGCGCCCAAGGTCGCTGGCGTGCTGCTGTCCGTGCGAGTCTGCATCGAAGCGCTCGGCCCCGCGACCGACGCGTGGCGTCAAATCGTCATCGTTGCCGCGCTTCTCTCGATCTTCCTCGGAGCGATCGCCGCGTACGGACAGACCAACATCAAGCGGCTGCTTGCCTATTCATCGATCAACAACGTCGGATTCGCGCTCATCGGCCTCGCCGCGGGCGACGCCGCCGGAGCATCGTCGGTCCTCTTCTACATGACGGTTTACGTCGTCATGACCGTGGGCGCGTTCCTTTGCGTGTTGTGGATGCGCGATGCCGACGGGGAGCCGATCGAGACAATCGCCAGCCTCTCCGGGCTATCCCAGTCACGGCCCGCCTTTGCAGCGGCGTTCGCTATCTTCATGTTCAGCCTGGCGGGTGTGCCGCCGCTGTTTGGCTTCTGGCCCAAGCTGCTGGTCTTCAACGCGGCCGTGTCCGCCGGCTACGTCACACTTGCCGTGGCGGGCATCGTCGGCGCGGTGATCGGGGCCTATTATTATCTCAAGATCGTCAAGGTGATGTACATGGATGCGCCGGCCGAGCCTTATTCGCCGGTGCGAGAACCGGTGCAGGGCGCGCTGGTGTTCGCCGCCGCCATCGCCGTTTCACCGGTCGGCTATCTTCTGATCGGCCCGCTCGGCTCCCTCGCCGACCGCGCGGCGGGAAGCCTCTTCTGAGCCGTATCCGAATCGTCGACCGGACCGGATCGACCAACGCCGATTTGATTGCCGATCTGCAAGCGGTCGAGGGCGAGTGGCTGGTGGCGCTTGATCAGCATGCCGGGAAGGGACGTCAGGGCCGGACGTGGGTTTCCGCTTCCGGCAATTTCCATGGAAGCACGCTCGTCCGGCTTCGGCCCACCGATCCGCCAGCCCAAAGCCTGTCGCTCGCAGCCGGGTTGGCGTTGGCCGAGGCGATTGATCTTGCGGTGCCCTCGCAGGCGGTGATGCTCAAGTGGCCTAACGACCTTCTCCTGCTCGGGGAAAAAGTCGCAGGTATCCTGCTGGAGCGAAATGGCGATCGTGTCGTCGTTGGGTTCGGGCTCAACCTTGCGGCAGCTCCCGAGCTCGCCGACCGTCATGGCGCTTCGTTGGCAAGCGAACTGACGCCACAAGCCTTCGCGCCACTGCTCGCGGGCAGCTTCGAACGATTGCTGAAACTGTGGCGGGAGATTGAACCGCAAATGCTGGCCCGGGCATGGTTGGCGCGCGCGCATCCCGTCGGCACTCGGCTCACCGTCCATGCTAGCATCGATGACACGGTGACCGGCCTGTTCGACGGTCTCGAACCCGACGGAGCGCTCCGGCTTCGCCTCGACAGCGGGGCGGTCGAGATTGTTCGCGCCGGCGACGTCGAGTTGTGAACAACAAGCGGGAAAGCTAGGGCGCGGCCATGCTGCTTGCGGTCGATGCCGGAAATACAAACATTGTCTTCGCCCTGGTCGACGGCGGTGAGATAAAGGCGCGCTGGCGGATCGCGACCGATCCGCGGCGAACCGCGGATCAATATGCTGTGTGGCTTCACCAGTTGCTGGAGCTCGAAGGCTTCCCGAAGGATGCGGTCGAGGCCGTGATCATCGGAACCGTGGTCCCGCGCGCGCTTCACAATCTTGAGGTGCTCGCGACGAAATATTTCCATGCCGAGCCGCTGATCGCCGGCAAAGGTAAGGCCGAGTGGCCGATCGCGCTGGACGTGGACGAGCCGGAGAATGTCGGCGCCGATCGCGCGCTGAACGTGATCGCCGCCCATTCGAAATATCCGGGCGACCTCATCATTATCGACTTTGGTACCGCGACCACATTCGACGTCGTGGACGAGAGCGGCGACTACAAAGGCGGGATCATCGCCCCCGGCATCAACCTTTCCCTCGATGCGCTCGTGAGCGCGGCCGCCAAGCTGCCAAGAATCGCGATCGAAGCGCCGAAGGACAATTTGTCCGTGGTCGGCCGAACCACGCAGAGCCAGATGCTGGTCGGCATCTATTGGGGCTATGTCGCAATGCTCGAAGGATTGACCGAGCGGATGAAGCGAGAGCTTGGCAAACCCGCCACGGTGATCGCCACCGGCGGCCTCGCCAGCCTGTTCGACAAGCATACGGACGTGTTCGACGCGATTGAGCCCGACCTCACCATTCAGGGGTTGAGCTTGCTGTACGACATGGCGGTGCACGGCCAGAAATGATCCCCGGGGAAGAATTGTTGTTCGTCGCGCTTGGCGGCTCGGGCGAGATCGGCATGAACGTCAATCTCTACGGCTGCCGCGGCCAATGGATCATGGTCGACCTCGGCCTCAATTTCGCGGGGCCGGATTATCCGGGAATCGAGCTGATCCTTCCCGACCTCGAATTCATCGAGGAGCAGCAGGAACGGCTCGCCGGGATCATCCTGACCCACGGCCACGAGGACCATATTGGCGCGCTTCCCTATCTGGCGGATGAGCTGAAGGCGCCCCTGTTCGCCACTCCCTTCACCGCCGGTCTCATTGCCGGAAAGCTTGAGGAAGAGGGCCTCACCGGTCAGGTGCAGCTCAACGTGGTCGAGCGAGGAGGAACGGTCGAGCTGGGTCCGTTCCGCGTAAGCTTCGTTGCGCTGTCGCATTCCATTCCCGAGGGCAACGGCCTGCTTATCGAGACCCCATTCGGAAACATCTTCCACACCGGCGACTGGAAGATCGACGAGACGCCGGTCATCGCCGCCGCGCCTGATACGGATATCCTGACCGAGATCGGCGATCGGGGTGTGCTCGCCCTTGTGTGCGACTCGACCAATGTGTTCCAGGAGCAGCCGTCAGGCTCCGAAGAGAGTGTCCACGAAGGGCTCCTCGCGCAGGTAATGAAGGCCGGCGGACGCGTTCTCGTCACGACCTTCGCCTCGAACGCAGCCCGGCTGCAGACGATCGGCCGCGTCGCGCGCGAGGCCGGACGGCAGGTGTGCATCGCGGGACGTTCCCTCGAACGAATCCTCCGCGTCGCGCAGGCCACTGGCTACCTTCAGGATTTCCCACCGCCGATTAGCTTCGACGAAGCAATGCGGCTGCCCAAGAAGGATGTGCTGATCATCGCTACGGGAGGGCAGGGCGAACCCCGAGCCGCGCTCGGCAGGATTGCGAGCGGAACGCATGATCTGAAGCTCGGTGAGAATGACACGGTGATCTTCTCGTCGCGCATCATTCCCGGGAACGAGATCGCGATCGGCAGGATCATGAACCAGCTGTCGGACCTCGGTGTAAAAATCGTCACCGAGCGCCAGGCGCACGTCCACGTCTCCGGCCATCCGGGGCGGCCCGAGCTTATCCAGATGTACAAATGGGTTCGACCCGAAATTGTCGTGCCGGTGCATGGCGAGGCCCGGCATCTCGCCGAGCATGCCCGCGTCGCGCTGCACCACGGAGTCGCGCATGCAGTCGTCCAGAAGAACGGCGATGTGATCCGTCTGGCGCCCGGCGAGCCCAAGAAGATCGACGAGGTTCGCGTTGGCAGGCTGGTGCTTGACGGTGATGTGATCCTGCCCGCCGACGGACTGACGGTGAACGAGCGCCGGCGGATCGGTTATGGCGGCCTGATCACCGTCGCGGTTCCCGTCGGCGAAGATGGTGAGCTGGCAGGGACTCCGATGATTCGCCCGTTCGGCGTGCCGGTCGAGGAAGACCGCGAGGATTTCATTGCCGACGCCACCGACGCCGCGAAGCGCGCTTACAGCGCGGGAGGCGATGAAGAGCAGGTGAGGGAGGCTGTCCGACTAGCGGTAAGACGCTGTGCGACATTGTGGACCGGCAAGAAGCCGCTGGTGGAGGTCATGCTTCTCCAAGTCGCCGCATGAAGCTCACCTCTATCATCGCCATCTATTTCCTGTTCTTTGCGGGAAGCGCGTTCATCCTGCTTCCGTTCGGCGTCAGGACGACCGAGGAGGCAGGCGGGGACTATGTTCCAGGGCAGGCCCAAAGCGCTCCGCATCGCTTTGACGTAAAGCGTCATTTCAAAAGGGCGGCGGTTCTCGCCGCGGTCCTGTTCGCGATATATTATGCGAACTGGAGCTTCGGCTGGATCACGCCGGACGATTTGGACTTATACAATCCGCCGCAGAGTGCGCAGGCGAACAGCTAGCGGCGCTTTTCGATCGCCTGCGACAGGGCGGCGTAGAGCTTGCCCATGTCCGACGACATCAAGGTGACGCCGATCATCCCGCCGTCGCGCTCCGCAAGCACCCGCCGAAGCATCGCCTCGAAGTCGTGGACGTAGCGGTTCACCGATCGCTGGAATTCGAGATCGCTCTCGTAGTGGATTCGAAGGGCGCGGGTTTCGCTTCCACCGATCAGGCGAACCGCGCGGCTGGTGAAGACTCCTCGATTGCCTTTGAGGTAGGCGCCCCAAGCCTTGTCGTCGATCTCGTCGGACAGGATCTTGCCGACGTCGATCGCGGCCGAGTGCATCGAATCGATGAGCAGCGAGACACGGCGCGCGAAGGCTTCGCTGTCTTTCTCGCGCTGGGCCTCGTTGGTCTTCTCGATATGCTGTTCGAGCGCGCTCGCGCTCTGGCCGAGCGTCAACATCTGCTGGGTCAGACGGTCTGAAGCGGCGCGGGCAGACTCCACGGCTCGCGCGGCAACGGTCTCGACCTCGCGTAAGCGGTCTTCGATACCTTCGCGGATCGCGCGCTCGAGCGCATCGCGGGTTTCCTCGGACAACTTGCCCGCGCTCCCGGGGATGACCGCTTCGATGGTCTCGCGGGCGCGCTCGGCGGCATGTGCAGCAGCTTCCTTCACCTGGACCAGCGAAGCGACGAGCGCTGGGGCGGTCGAGGCGCTCAGGTCCGCAGCCTCGCGCTCGACCTTCGCCAGGATCGAGGCCAGCTCGGAAAGTTTGGACTGCGCATCGCCTACGCCGTCATCGACGGTCGCGAGCAGGGTGGTGAACCGGTCCTGCTGCTCGGCGATGGTGGCGCCCGTCGCGGACAGCCGCTCCCCGGCCTCGACCGCTGCGTCGCGGATCCAGTTCATCTCCGGCTTGGCGGCAGCCGCGGCCTCCATGAGCCTGTCCGTCCCGCCCTGGGCCTCGCCAATCGCGGCGCCGAGGCTTTCGCGAATTTCGCCAGTCAGGCGTTCGATGCTTTCATGAAGCGACGCGGTCCGTTCCGCTAGCGAGCCGATGGCGACATCCTGCGTGCTCGCATGTGCCGCCAGCGTGTCCAGGTCGGTCCGCGCGCGAGTCAGCGATTCGAGGAAGCGGTTGGCTCGCTCGTCACCGTGCGCCGCGAGTTCGGTGAATCGCTCGTCGATCAAAGCGAGGCCGCGGTCAATCTCGGCGATCATGCGCTGCGAGGCGCGATCCTGCTCGGCGACCCGGCCCGAAAGCGATTCGAGCGAAGTGCTGGCGCGGTCGACATTGGCTGCGAGCGATTCCGCCGCGTCCGCGCCTGCCTTGCCGATGCCTGCCGAAGCTTGCTCGACAAGCGCCGCGACCGCCGACGACTGAACGTTGATGCCCGACCTGATTTCGTCGAGCGTTGTCGATGTCCGCTCAAGCAGCGCTTCGAGGACTCCGCCGAAACTCGATTCCGCCGCACCGACCTTTTCCGCCGCGCTCGTGCCGGCGACGTCGATTTCGGCCAGGCGGGCGGCAAGCCGGTCCGTGGCCTCCGCGATCAGTTGATCGGCATCGCGGGTGCGGTCGGCCAATTCGGATACGCGCTGTCCGAACGCGGCGGCTTTCTCCGCTGATTGGCTTCCAATCGAGCGGAGTTGTTCGGAAAGCGAGCGCGTCGATTCTTCCGCCCGTGGAAGGTCGTCGAGCAGGACCGCGATGTCATTGCGTGCCGATTCAGCCGCGCGATCCAAGGCTTCGCCGTGGCGCTTCAATTTGTCGCTGCTGCTGTCGAATTGCTGGGTGATTCCGCCGAGCTTGCCCGTCGTCTCATCGCCGAGCTGCATCAAATGCTGCGCCATCATCGCCAGCTCGGACCGGCTGTCGCTGATTCGCTGCGAAAGCACTTCGAGTAGCGCTTCGAGCGACTGCGCCTCGCCGCGCATGGCAATGACCGAGCGGGTGAAGCGCTCGGCTTCCTTGCGCCGGGTGCGGCCGAAGATGAGCCACAGGAGCCCGAGAAGTGCGAGCGGCCCGGCCGCAATGGCCAGCCACTGCGCCACAAGCGGCGATGACAAGGACTGTCCCGAGAGGGTCCGCCCTGCCGACCAGGCGGAATAGGCGACCCACAAGATCGCGAGGACGCCGAGCGTAATCCCAAGAACCTGGCGTCCCCCGGCGCCGCGATCGGCCACGGCGGCTTCACTCTCCTCGGTCGGCTGAAGCCACGGCTCGTGTTCCTCGTCCGCACCGGGCGCCAGTTCCGCGCTCGTCAATTCGAGGGGCTCTACCGCATCGATGGCCGGTGGCAGAGGTTCGGCGCGCTGGGGGATGGGTGTCATTGCCATGGCAGTTTACCATCTTTGAAGAGTCGCGAAAGCGGTTAGAGAGAGGTTCGGCACGACGGGGAGGGAAGTCCGGAAAATGGCGCTCGGCGCGCTCATCGGCGCCTATCAGGAGGACGATCAGGGCGGCCTTCGAGCGCTGCTTCCGCTCGCCGGGCGAACGCTCATCGAATATCAGGTGCGCTGTGCCTCCGCCGCTGGCGCTGCCCCCATCGTTGTCGTCGTAGAGCGAGTGCCTCAGGCGCTTCAGGATGCGTTCGAACGCCTTCGGCTCGATGGAGTCGGAATGTTCGCGGTCAGCGACGTCGGCGAAGCCGTGAGCCGATTCGAGGCGGGCTCGATGATCCTCCTCATCGGTGACGGGGTCGCGCCGCCCGCCGAATTGGTGGCCGCGATCGCCGACGAGCCCGAGCCCGCGGTGGCAACCGTTGCGGATGACGAGGTCCACGCAATGTTCGAGCGGATCGACGCCGAATCGCGCTGGGCCGGAGTGGCGCTGGTCGATGCGCATATGCTGGGATCGACCGCGGCAATGCTCGGCGACTGGGACCTGCAGTCGACTCTCCTTCGCCGGACGATTCAGGAGGGCGCCCTGCGAATGTCGGCGAGTTCCGGGGGCGGAGACCCGCTCCTGGCGGAAAGCGCGGAGGATCTTCAGAATTTCCAGCGAAAACTTCTGGTCGGCTCTCGCGGCTCTCGCCCCGATTGGGTGAGCCGCTATCTGCTTCCGCCGATCGAGGAATTCGCGACCGAGCACCTCATGGAGACCGGGATCCGGCCGATCTGGCTGATGTGGTCCGCGGTGGCCCTGACGATCGGCGGAGCGGCATGCTTCACTCGGGGCTGGCTGGGCGCCGGACTGGTGCTCCTTTTGGCATCCATGCCACTCGACCTGATCGCCAGCCGCCTCGCCAGTCTGCGCCTCAGACCACTGCCGGTGCGATTGATTAGCCGCCTCGCGCTGTGGCCGCTTGCCGGGGCCGCGCTTCTCACCCTCGGATGGTGGGAAATGCGCCACAATAGCGGCTGGGGCTCTCTCGTTTCAGCCCTCGCGGCTGGAGCGTTCGCGGAAGCGGCGCGGCTCGAACGGCCCGCATCCGACGACTCCGACCTCTGGCTGATCTCCCGCCGAAGCGCGATCGTCCTCGCGATCCCCTTCGCGATTGGCGGCGCGTGGACCAGCTATTTGATTGCACTGCTGGTCTACGCGGCCCTTTCCTTCTTCATCGTCCAGCATGTACGGCACCAGCCGTCCAGTTGACGCGAAGTTAACCGAAAACGGATAAGCCGCGACGGGTAATGATGCCTGAAGAATGGCCGATCGCAGCCCCCGCGGCTGAACGGAACGCGCCCGCGCGCGCGGCGGGCCGCGGACGGCTGCCCACGGTTCGCGTCGATTTCTTCCTCAATCCGGCGGAGCGCCTGACCGAGCAGGAGCGGGCGCTCATGACCGCCATGCTCCACTGCCTGGTGGGGGATATTGCCGGCGAAATCCGCGCTGCACTCCCTGTTGGGTGGGTTGGAGCCAATGACGATGAGGCCGTCATCGTCGATGCAATGACCCGCGCCGGTTTGCTCGACGACCCGGAGCTGCTGGCATTGCTCCTTCGCCGCGCTGACGAAGAACGGATCGCGACAGCGGCGCGTGCGCGGAGCGGTAAGCGGGAAGCCCGGGTAATCCAGGGTCTGGTCAGTCACCACGACGGCACTGCGTCTGCGGCGGCCATGGCGCTGATCCTCGCTCGAGGCCGCCGCCGCGATCGCTTTGGCCAGTGCCTTCTCGGCTTCGATGATCTCTCCGCAGAGCTTGCGGAGCAGCTGGTCCATGCAATCGCCGCCGCCCTGAGGCGGGACATCGCCTCGACGCAGGGCAGCGCGGCGGCTGACACTGAACTCTCCATCGCCGCTTCTCTCCTTCTCGCTCGGCATGACCCGACGCGGGGCATCGAGGCGCTTACGGGCTCGCTCGTCGCGCAGCTCGACGACGCGGAAGGCCTAACCGACGAGCTGTTGCTCGCAGCGGCGCAGGAAGGCGAAGTCGGGTTTTTGAGCGAGGCGCTGGGCCGCCGCGCCGGAATTCCGGGTACGCTCGCGCTTGACGAGCTTCTCTCCGGCAATCCGCCGCACGTGATGGCGTTGCTATTGCTCGCCAGCTTCTCACGCGAACTCAGCGCGGGACTGCTCGCCAGCGTCGGTGATCTGATCGGGATCGCCGATCCGGGTGAAGCGATCTGCGTTTATGATCGCCTAAGCGCTGATGAAATGAGTGCGGCTTCGAGCTGGCTGGCCACCACGCCGGCATATCGAGCGGCGTTGCACGCCCTGGATCGAAGCAATGGCTAGCGCGCCCTCCGAACCTCGCGCGGTTCTTGGTCGCCTCGACAAGGCCGGGCGGCTCATCGCGGCCGACCCCGAGCTCGAGACCTTGCAGCGCGAGGCCGGGTCGACGCTCGGCCAGACGCTTGCCCTTCCGCAGGTCGCCGCGGTCGCGATGCTTGCCCGCAAACTCGGAACGCCCGTCGGCCGTCCCGCGGTCGCGGCCTCTCCGGAGAACGACATCGAGCTGTGGGTCAACGCGAAGCCCGAAGGCGACGAGATCGCGCTTTCGCTGGAGGGGTGGACAATTCGCCCACCAGTCGGTCCCCGACTGGCTTCAATCCTTGGTGGGGGTAGCGAGGCGGGTGCGGCGACCAGCCAGAATGAATGGTCGACGGACGAGGAGCTGAGGATCATTTCTCTCTCCGCCGATTTTGCGAAGCTCCTCGACGTCGATGTCGCCGACGCAGCCGGCGCTCCGCTGACGCGAATCCTTCGGCTGGAGGAAAATGATAACGGCGAGATGCCGCTGATCAGCGCGCTTGCCGGGCGCCGGAATTTCTCCGGTCAGCGCGGCCGCAGCCGCTCCGACGATAGTTGCCTGTTTGTCCTCAACGGCGAAGTCGTGACGGCCGCCGATGGGGCATTTGCGGGCTTTCGCGGTACCGCCGAGAACGAGAAGGGTGGCGATGCCGCAAGCGGTCGCGCGGCGGCTATCGATCACGCCCTCGATGAGTTGCTTCGTTCGCCTGTCGATCGAATCATCGAGAGTGCAGAGCGCATCGTCGAGCGTGCGGACGGTCCCATCAACAGCGACTATGCCAGCTACGGCAACGATATCGCATCCGCCGCCCGGCACCTCCTGTCCGTGCTTCGAGCAATGCGCGAAGACCCCGCGCAGGGGGAGGGTACGGTCGACCTCGCCGGCCTGAGCGCAGAAGCCGTGATCATGCTCGAATCGTCGGCGGAGGAGCGGGGAGTTTCGATCGAGCTTGGCGCTTCCGAGCCTCTGAACGCGCACGGAGAGGAACGGGCGGTCCGTCAGATCCTCGTGAACCTCATCGTCAATGCGATCCGCTATTCACCCGAGAATGGTACGATCCACCTCGATTTTGTCCGCACGGCGGGAACGACGTCTGTCACCGTCGCCGATCAGGGGCCGGGCATTGCAGCGGGCGACGAACAACGGATTTTCGAGCGCTTCGAACAGGCTCAGCCGAAAGAAGGGAGCACTGGTCTCGGCCTCGCTATCTCGCGCAGGCTCGCTCGCTCGATGGGCGGGGATGTGAGCCTCGACAGCGGGCCCGGCGAAGGAGCGCGCTTCACGCTGACGCTTCCTGCCGCTTAGCGCGTCCGCCAGCGAACGCGGATGGTGCCGCTGACGAAATGTTCCTTTGTGCGTTCGCCTGCGGTTTTGCAATCGACGCACTCGATCGACACGCGCCACGGATAACCGCGAACGGCCAGCTCGTTCGAGGCCGGGAAATAATGATCGCTGATGATCCAGGCGTCGATCATCGTCGGATAAGGACCATGCCATTCGCTGCTGTGATAGAGCAGGTTCTCGCCTGCCTTGCTGCCGTCGCGGACCGCGACTTCCCATGACCAAATACCGTCCGCGTCCGCACGGCCCTCGACAGTCAGCGTGAGTTTCTTCGAGATGCTCTGTGTCACCCCGCTAGGCGCGGTAACCGGGACCTCAATTGTGCCGCGCGTCGGAAAGGGGCGAGCCGCCTCGCCGGATGCAGCGAGCAACAAAGCCAAAGTCAGTCGAACGCCCATTTTCATCCCCCGCGCGGAGGAAGCCTAGCTTATCGCTTGTCGATGGGAATATAGTCGCGCTGGGTCTTTCCGACATAGAGCTGGCGCGGCCGGCCGATCTTCTGCTCGGGATCGGCGATCATCTCGTTCCATTGAGCGACCCAGCCGACGGTGCGGGCAACCGCGAACAGCGCGGTGAACATGTCGGTCGGGAAGCCGATCGAGTTGAGGATCACGCCCGAATAGAAATCGACGTTCGGATAGAGCTTCTTCTCGATGAAATAATCGTCGTTGAGCGCGATGTGCTCGAGCTCCTTGGCGACATCGAGCACCGGGTCCTTGATATTCAGCTCGGCCAGGACCTCGTCGGCCGTCGCCTTCATCACCTTCGCCCGAGGATCGAAATTCTTGTAGACGCGGTGGCCGAATCCCATCAGCCGGAAGGGATCGTTCTTGTCCTTGGCGCGGGCAATATATTCCGGGATGCGCTTCACGTCGCCGATCTCGCGAAGCATGTTCAGAGCCGCCTCGTTCGCACCGCCGTGAGCCGGTCCCCACAGACAGGCGATGCCCGCCGCGATGCATGCGAAGGGGTTCGCTCCCGACGATCCGGCGAGGCGCACGGTCGAGGTAGACGCGTTTTGCTCATGATCGGCATGGAGAATGAAAATCCGGCGCATCGCATTTTCGATGATCGGGTTCACCTTGTACGGTTCCGCCGGGACGCCGAAGGTCATCCTCAAGAAGTTGCCGGTGTAGCTGAGATCGTTCTGCGGATAGAGGAACGGCTGACCGATCGAATATTTGTACGCCATCGCGGCGATTGTCGGCATCTTCGCGATCAGGCGATGCGAAGCAATCATCCGCTGCTCGGGGTCGGTGATGTCGGTGCTGTCGTGGTAGAATGAGGAGAGAGCGCCGACGACGCCGCACATGACCGCCATCGGGTGCGCGTCCCGCCGAAAGCCGCGGTAGAAGGTCGCCAGCTGCTCATGCACCATCGTGTGGCGGCTGATCGTGTAGACCCACTCCTCAAGCTCCTTGCCGCTCGGAAGCTCGCCGTGGACCAGGAGGTAGGCGACCTCCATGAAGGTCGAATGCTCGGCCAGCTGGTCGATCGGATAACCGCGGTGGAGCAGGATGCCCTTTTCGCCGTCGATGTAGGTGATCGCACTCTCGCAGCTCGCCGTGGAGGTGAAGCCCGGGTCGTAGGTGAACATGCCCGTCTGGGCGTAGAGCTTGCGGATATCGACCACCTCGGGACCGACGGAGCCGTCGAGGACCTGATATTCGAAGCTCCCACCCGGCGTGGACAACGCGGCGGTCTTGTCGGTCATTCGTTCGACTCCATCTGGTCGGCGATGCGGGCGAGGCTTTCCTCCCGCCCAAGCAACGCGAGAACATCAAAAATCCCCGGAGACGTCGTTCGCCCGGTGAGGGCGGCGCGGAGGGGCTGCGCAAGTTTGCCCAGCTTGGCGCCGCTCGCCTCGGCGACTTCGCGGATTGCCGCCTCTAACGACGCAGCATCCCAGTTCGCAAGGGCAGCAAGCTTTTGGTGCGCCGCAGCGAGGATCGTCCGGCCATCCCCGGTGATTAGAGCGGCGGCGGCCGCATCTGGTTCAAGAGGACGTTCCGCAAAGAGAAAGCCGGCGCTCTCGGCGAGCTGGTGAAGCGTGTTCGCGCGGGTCTTGAGCTCGGGCATCGCCTTGACCAGCAAGGCTTTCTGCTCGTCCGAGACTCCGACCTTCGGTCCAACCAGGTCGGCGAGACGCGTGTCGTCTGCCTCGCGGATGTAATGGCCGTTGAGATTCTCGAGCTTCTTGAAATCGAAGCGAGAGGGCGACTTCCCAACATGATCGAGGTCGAACCATTCGATGGCCTGCTTCCGGCTGATGATCTCGTCGTCGCCATGACCCCAGCCGAGCCTAAGCAGGTAATTGTCCACCGCTTCCGGAAGCATTCCGAGCTCGTCACGATAGGCGTCGACGCCTAGCGCCCCGTGACGCTTCGACAGCTTCGCGCCGTCCGGGCCGTGGATCAGCGGGACGTGGGCGTAGGTCGGCTCCGGCCAGCCCATCGCACGGATGATCGCCAGCTGGCGAAACGCGTTGTTGAGATGGTCGTCGCCGCGGATCACGTGAGTGACCCCCATGTCGTGATCGTCGACCACGACCGCAAGCATGTAAGTTGGTGTCCCGTCCGACCTCAGCAGGACGAAATCGTCGATCTCGGCATTCTGGACGGTCACTCGACCCTGGACGCGGTCGTCGATGACGGTTTCCCCGTCGCGCGGAGCCTTGAGGCGGATGACGAACGGTTTCTCGTCCTGACTCTCGGTAACGTCACGCCAAGGGCTGACGATACGGAAGGGCTTGCGCTCGCGTTGCGCTTCCTCGCGCTGCGCCGCCAGCTCCTCCTGCGTCATGTAACAGCGATAGGCCTGCCCGCGATCGAGCATTCGATAAGCGATCTCGGCGTGGCGCGCCCAGAATTGCGATTGATAATATTCGTGCCCGTCCCAATCGAGCCCGAGCCAGCGCATCCCGTCGAGAATCGCGTCGATCGCTTCCTTGGTCGAGCGGACCTTGTCCGTGTCTTCGATCCTCAAGAGGAACTTGCCGCCGTGGTGACGCGCGAACAGCCAGTTGAAAAGGGCGGTGCGGGCTCCCCCGATATGCAGGAAGCCCGTGGGGGAGGGCGCAAAGCGGGTGACTACGGGGCTTGAACTCATGCTTGCGCTAAGGCGCGCTTTCCTCTCTTGTTCATGCTGCAATGCAATGGACGAGCGCCCCTAACATAGGGGAAGCGCCTCTTCCACAGCGTGCTCGGGGCTATTGGAAGGAGCGGTTTTCCGCCGCGGCCGAGGGGCTGGAGAAGCTCCTCGAAGCCGAGCGCGCGCAGCTTCCGCCGTGGCTGGTCGTCGGTTTCGGCGCAGGCATCGCCGCCTGGTTCGCGCTCGACGATCCACGCCAATGGCAAGCGTTCCTTTGTGTGGCTGCGGCATTGGCGCTCATCGGCTTTGCGATGGGGAAGGGCCGGGCCGGGCAAGCGCTCGGCGTTTTTGCGTTCGCGGCGATACTCGGCTGCGCTCTGATCTGGAGCCGTTCGACGCTGGTCGCGGAGCCACGTTTGACCCATCCCGTGGTCGCGCAGTTGCAAGGCAAGGTCGAGTCAGTCGATCATCTCGCGAGCAGGCAGACCACCCGAGTGCTGTTGCATTCGACGAGCGCCGACCTGCCGCCGAAACTGCGCCTGTCGATCGACGACGACAAGCTGCCGTCGGGGATTGCGCCCGGCGCCGAGATCGCCACGCGCGCGAGGCTGGTTCCTCCGCCACCGATGGCATTGCCCGGCACGTACGACTTCGCGAGGGACGCCTGGTTTCAGGGGCTCGGCGGGGTCGGCAAGCCGCTCGGGCCTGTGACTGTCGTCAGGACAGCGGAGCCGCACGGCCTCGATCGCGTCCGTGACGGCCTCCGGACACACATCGAAAAGCGGCTTCAACCCGGCCCGGCAGGAATTGCGGTCGCGCTCGCCACCGGGGACCAGAACGCCGTCGACCAGGATGATGCCGACGCCATGCGGCGCGCGGGCTTGACTCACCTCTTGTCGGTCAGCGGCCTTCACATCGCCGCGGTCGTCGCGTTTGCAATGTTCCTCAGCTTGCGCCTTCTGGCCCTCAGCGAAACGCTCGCCCTGCGGCTCAACCTCGTCCTCGTTTCCGCCGGTGTCGCCGCGGTTGCCGGCATCGGCTACACCTTGCTCACCGGCGCGCAGGTGCCGACCGTCCGAAGCTGCGTGGCGGCGCTGTTGATCCTCGGCGGGATTGCTCTCGGGCGCGATGCCTTGAGCATGCGCCTGATCGCAACCGGAGCATTGGTCGTTCTGTTGTGGCGGCCCGAAGCACTCGCCGGCGCAAGCTTCCAGATGAGCTTTGCCGCCGTGACTTCCATTGTCGCCTTGCATTCCACCCGCTGGGCAAGGCATCTCCTCCAGCGACGCGACGAAGGGCTGATCGCCCGGACCGCGCGATCGCTGCTCGGGATAGTCGCGACCGGTCTCGTCGTGGAGATCGCGCTTGCGCCGCTTGCGTTATTCCACTTCCACCGCGCCGGACTCTACGGCGTGTTCGCCAACATCGTCGCAATCCCGCTGACGACGTTCGTAATCATGCCGAGCGAGGCCGCCGCGCTGGCCTTCGATGCGCTCGGATGGGGTACGCCCTTCTGGTGGATCTGCGGGCTGTCGATCAACGGATTGCTTGGCCTCGCGCATGCGGTTGCCTCGACGAGCGGAGCAGTCGCGCTGCTGCCCTCGATGCCAGGCTGGGCGTTCGCCCTGATGGTGATCGGGGGGATCTGGCTGTGCCTGTGGAACACGCGTCTCCGGTTATTGGGATTATTTCCAGTCGCCGCCGGGGCGCTCGCCGCGTCGATCGCGCCAAGTCCCGACCTCCTTGTCACCGGGGATGGGATGCACCTCGCGGTAGTCGATCATGGAAGGCCGCTGATTCTCCGCGACCGCACAGGGGATTATGTTCGGAGCCTCCTCGCCGAGGCGTCGGGCTACGACGGCGATCCCGGCAATCTCGGTTCGCAGCCCTACAGCGACTGTTCGAGGGACGCGTGCGTCGCCTTGCTTCGCGCCCCTTCGGATGAGTGGCGCTTGCTCGCGACGAGATCGAAGACACTGATCGACTGGGACAGCTTCACGCGCGCCTGCTCGGAAGCGGACATTATCGTCTCCGATCGGCGCATGCCTCGCGGGTGCGAGCCGCGGTGGCTCAAGCTCGACGCGCCTGCGCTTCGCCAAACCGGGGGAGTGGCGATCTACCTGGGCGCCAGGTCGCGGATAGACACCGTGGCCGAGCGTGTCGGCGCACACCCCTGGTCGGAGATCGAGCAGCCGATCAGTAACGGCGGATCAGGCCGGCGAGCCGCCCCTGGATCTGCACCCGCCGCGGATCGTAGCGCTGTGCCTCATACTGCCGGTTAGCCGGGTCGAGGCGGATCATGCTGCCTTCGCGGCGGAAGGTCTTGAGGGTCGCTTCCTCATTGTCGATCAGCGCCACCACGATCTCGCCGTCATGCGCCGTGTCGACCTTTCTGATCAGCGCGAAATCGCCGTCGAGAATCCCCTCCTCGACCATCGAATCGCCTGAAACTTCGAGCGCATAATGTTCGCCCGGACCGAGCAACGCCGATGGCACGGCAAAACTTTCGGTGCCCTGCAGCGCCTCGATCGGCGTGCCGGCCGCAATTCGGCCGTGAAGCGGAATCTCCATCGTGTCGTTCGCCGGGGCAACGGCTACGGGTCGGATCGGAGTGACCGTCGCCGAAGAACGGACCTCGGGAAGCTTCAGGATTTCGAGCGCCCGGGCCCGATTGGGCAGGCGGCGAATGAAGCCCCGTTCCTCGAGCGCCGAGATGAGACGATGCACGCCAGACTTCGATTTCAGATCCAGCGCCTCGCGCATTTCGTCGAAGCTCGGACTGACTCCGTCCTCCTTCAAACGATCATCGATGAAAATGAGAAGTTCGCGCTGCTTGGCGGTGAGCATAAGCCGGTTCCCGTCATCCCTAAAGAACGAACAGGGAACGTGTAGGCAACAAAGCGGCGCGGGTCAAGCTCCTCAACCGCCGCCGCTGAGCATCCGCGTCTTCAAGGCCTGGATCGCACTTTCGTTGCGCTTGGTCCCGAGCTCCTTCCGAAGCGCCGCCAGGAACTCCTCGGAATAGTCTTCCGAAGCGGCCTGCTGCAGCTCGTTCTGCATCTGGCCGATAAGCGTCGGTTCAAGCGAAGGATTACCCGGCACGATCTTGTTCACCTTGACGATGAAAAAGCCGCGGCCCTGCTCCTCGGGCACCATCCGGCTCTTTCCTTCGCCGAGTGTGAACAGCAGCTTCAACGGTTGAGGAACCGGGCCCTGAGCCATTGCGATCTGGATTCGGCGCGTCTTGAGCGTCTTCGGAGGCGGCAGCGTCGCTCCGCTCTCCTTCATCGCCTGGGCGAGCGGAGTCCCGCGGGCAACCTTCGATTCGATCTGGGCTGCCGCGGCGCGGGCCCGATCCAGCGCCTTTGCGGCGATCCAGTCGTTCGCCACCTGGTCGCGAACGGTCGCGAGTGGCGCAGGTGCCGCCGGGACCACCTCTCCGGGCGAAACCATCGCATAGCCGAGCTTGTTTGGAAGCGTGACGATTTCGGGCGGGTCGTTCGGCGCGATATCAAAACCGGTTTTGAGGGCAGGCGCGAGTTCCGCTGGCAACTTGAATGATGCATCGGCGCGGGATGAGCCATTCGCAGTGAGCAGTGGCGTCGTCGTCACGGTGAGCTTCGCCTGGGCCGCCGCCTCGCTGAAATTGCTGCCGTTGTCGACCACGTCCTGAACCTTGTCGACCAGGTCCTCGACGGCGCCTTTGCGCTTGTCGTCCGTGAGCTTCGCAGCGATTTCGGCGCGGGCTTGGTCGAGTGACTTGCCGCCGCTCGTCTTGACCGAATCGACCTTGGCGACCGCCCAACCGAAGTCGGTCTGAATTGGGCCGACGACGGCTCCGACAGGCGCCGCGAACACTGCCGCTGCCGCCTTGTCGCCCGCCACCGAAGAATAAGCCTCGCGAGTTTGATCCTTGAGCGTTGTTACGGCGGCATTGGCGCCAGCTGGCGCCGCTGCCGCAGCGAAGGTAGCCCCGCCCTTGGCCCGGGCCGCGATCGCATTTGCCGCGGCCTGGTTCGGGACAACGGCCTGGCTGATGCTCCGCGTTTCCTTGGCCGCGTAATCCGCCTTATGCGAATTATAATAGGAAGCGACCTCCTGATCTGACGCGGAAACATTCGCGACCTGCTCGGGTCCGATCCGCGCGATTCGAAGCACGCGCTGCTCCGGCACCATGTAGCGGTTCCGGTTGGCGGAATAATATTGCTGGAGGTCAGCGTCGGTCGGCGTGAGGCCGGCGCGGAAGCTGTCGAGCGGAATGGCTGCGGCTTCACCTTCGCGCTCTTCGAGCATCATGGCCGCGTACGGCCGCGCCATGCCGACGGAAAATCGCGCATTGGCGGCAACCGGGGTCAGCATGAATTGCTCCAGTAGATTGCTCGAGAGCACTTCACGGACCTGGGCGTCGGTGATCCGCTGCTGCGCAAGAAATGCCTGGTATGCCTGCTCGCTGAACTGCCCGTTGAGACCCTTGGTCAGGGGAATCTGGGCGATCGCTGCGTCGACAAGGCGTTTGGAGAGTGGGAAGTGGTACTTTTCCGCAAAGGCGAGCAGGGTCTTCTGGTTTAGAAGTTCCTCGAGCGCGGCATCGAAATCGCCGATGATCGTCGCATAATCGGCATCGGGCTTCTGCTGACGAACCTGCTGCAACCGCCGCTGCATCGCCTGGCTCATTTCCTGTTCGGTGACCTGCTCACCGCCGACCTCCGCGAGCGTCGCGCTTCCCATTCCGAATCCGACATTCCCGGAGCCGAAGTTGGAGATATCGCCATAGGCGAAGCCGGCGAGGATGCCGATACCAATGGCGGCCATGACCCAGGTGCCGACTTTGGACTTGGAAGCGCGTCTGAAGAAGGAGAGCATCGGGTTCCCGGTGCGGTTGGAAGGTGAGCGCCGCTTTAGGGTCGGGACTGGCATGCATCAAGCCGCACGGCTAGGGCGCAACGAGAAGGGGATCCACGAATAATGGCGCTGAAAAAGCTGGTTGCCGGCAATTGGAAGATGCACGGACTCTCCTCGGACATTGCCGAGATCGAGAGGATCGCCGCCCAATCGCGGTCTTTCCCGCTGGTCGACGTTGCACTCTGCGTTCCTTCCATCCTGATCGAGCGTGCCGCTCGCGCCGTCCCGGGATTCGCGATCGGGGCGCAGGACGTTCACTACGCGGAGAAGGGAGCCCATACCGGCTGCGTTTCGGTCCAGATGCTGCTCGATGCGGGCGCGGCGCTAACCATCGTCGGGCACTCCGAGCGCCGCGAGGCGCAGCGTGAGAGCGATGCCGAGGTCAAGGCCAAGGCGGAGGCGGCGCTTGCAAGCGGGCTTCGCGTCATCCTTTGCGTTGGAGAAATGCTCGAGGTTCGGGAGCGGGGTTCAGCCGTCGCCACCGTTCTATCGCAGCTGGGCGGTTCGCTTCCCGAACATTTCAAAGGCGAATCAGACCTGGCGATCGCCTACGAACCTGTTTGGGCGATCGGCACCGGCAAGATCCCGACGCTTGCCGAAATTGCCGAAATGCACGCCGCAATCCGAGGCAGGTTGTCCGAACATTTGGGCGAGCGGGGCGAGGCCGTCCGGATACTCTACGGTGGGTCGGTCAAACCGGCGAACGCCAGGGAAATCTTCCAGGTCGAGGACGTCGACGGAGCTCTGGTAGGCGGCGCGAGCCTGAAAGCCGCCGATTTCATGCCCATCGTCGAAGCTGCCGAATCCGCCAGCTGAGCCGCCATTCAGTTCACAATCAGGCGGGAATCGCTATTCACTGGTTCAATATTGGAAATGGAAGAGGGATAGAATGCGACTGATTGTTGGAACTCTTGCAGCCGTTGGATTGATGATTGCAGCGCCGGCGGTAGCGCAGACGCAGGCGGCGATTGGCGTTGGAATGCAGATCACTGATGCGAGCGGCGGCGCCGTCGGAACGGTTACCGCCGTCAAGGGCGACAATTTGCTGGTCAAGACCGACAAACATGAAGTGCTGCTCCCGAAGACCAGCTTCTCGGTTTCTGAAGGCAAGCTCCTGTTCGGCATGACCCAGGCGCAGCTGGATGCAGAAATCGAAAAGAACCTCGCTGCCTCGAGCGCCGCGATCGTCGCCGGCGCTACCGTCAAGGGCAGTGCCGGGACTCAGGTCGGAACGATCGAATCGGTTGCTGACGGCAAAGCCACGATCGCCCTTCAGAACGGCAAGAAGATCGCGGTTCCGCAGGAGGGCCTTCGCGGCAATTCCGACGGCAGCGTCACCATCGGCTATTCCTCCGAGCAGCTCGAAGCGCTGGTCGGCGGCAATTCCTCGCCGGCCGAGAGCAGCGCTGCCGCTGCCACGAGCAACACCTCGGGCAAGTAAGCCCAAGTTGAAAGCGGACGCTGCGCCGACTAAGTGACGCGGCGCCCGCCTTTTTCCTGAAGAAAGTCCGACATGTTTGCATTCCTTCTGATCGTCCAGACGCTGATCGCGGTGGCGCTGATCGCCGTCATCCTGATGCAACGGTCGGAGGGAGGCGGCCTTGGCGTCGGCGGAAGCTCTTCGGGCTTCATGACTGCGCGGGGTGCGGCGGATTTCCTGACGCGTGCGACCTCGGTCCTTGGCGGCCTGTTTATCGTGCTTTCAATCGTCATGGCCGCCATCGCCGGAGCGACCCGTCAGCCGGTGAAGATTGATACGTCGCTCGCGAACACGACCGCGCCGCTTCAGCAACCCCAGTCCGCGCCGCCCGCGCAGCAGCAGCAGCCCGTCACTCCGCAGCAAAACCAGCCTGCGCCCGCGGTTCCGCTCGCCCAATAGGCTCTAATTCACAATTTTTTCGCCGCGCGACTTGCGTCACCGGCGTTTGTCCCCCTAAGCCTCGAATCCCATGGCGCGGTTTATATTTGTCACCGGCGGCGTGGTCTCATCGCTTGGAAAAGGTCTCCTCTCCGCTTCCTTGGGGGCGCTCCTTCAGGCGCGCGGCTACAAGGTCCGGATCCGAAAATTCGATCCTTATCTGAACGTCGATCCGGGGACGATGTCGCCGTATCAGCATGGCGAAGTCTATGTGACCGATGACGGGGCCGAGACGGACCTCGACCTTGGCCATTACGAGCGGTTCACGGGTGTTTCCGCTCGCCAGAGCGACAACGTGACCACCGGGCGCATCTATCGCGACATCATCGCGAAGGAGCGGCGGGGCGATTATCTCGGCGCGACCGTCCAGGTGATCCCCCACGTCACCAATGCGATCAAGGAATTCGCGCTCGCGGGCACCGACGGCTGCGATTTTGTAATTTGCGAGATCGGCGGGACCGTCGGCGACATCGAAAGCCTGCCCTTCATCGAATCGATTCGCCAGTTGAGGAACGACCTCGGCCGCGATCAGACGGTCAGCGTCCACACCACGCTCGTTCCATGGATCAAGGCCGCGGGTGAGTTGAAGACCAAGCCGACGCAACACAGCGTCCGCGAGCTATCGAGCCTCGGAGTCCAGCCTGAGGTTCTCCTCTGCCGCACCGAGAAAGAGATTCCGCAAGGCGAGCGGGAGAAAATCGCCTTGTTCTGCAACGTGCCCGCCTCGGCCGTGATTCAGGCCCTCGACGCCCGCAACATCTACGACGTGCCGCTTCAGTATCATCAGGCGGGACTTGACGACGAAGTCCTGCGCGCTTTCCGGATCGACGATGCGCCGAAGCCTGACCTCTCGCGCTGGCTCGAGATCATGGACCGCATCGATCATTATGAGAGCGAGGTCACGATCGGGGTCGTCGGCAAATATGTCGGCCTTCCCGATGCCTATAAGAGTCTTCGCGAGGCGCTGGTCCACGGCGGAATCGCCAACCGCGCCAAGGTCAACATACAGTGGATCGACGCCGAGCTGTTCGAGCACCCGGAGGCAGAGATCGCAGCCGAGCTCGAGCCGCTGCATGGTATCCTTGTGCCCGGCGGCTTCGGCGAGCGCGGAAGCGAAGGCAAGATCGCATCCGTGAAATTCGCCCGGGAGCGCGAAATTCCCTTCTTCGGAATCTGTCTCGGAATGCAGATGGCGTGCATCGAGGCGGCGCGGAACCTCGCGGGTATCGCGGGAGCCTCGACGACGGAGTTCGGCGAAACATCCGAGCCTGTCGTCGGAATGATCACCGAATGGATGAGCGAGGAAGGCCTTCAGAAGCGCGCCGCCGGCGGAGACCTTGGGGGCACGATGAGGCTAGGCGCTTATCCTGCCAAGCTCGACGGCAACAGCGTCGTCCGGTCGATCTACGGCGCGGACGAAATCAGTGAGCGCCATCGTCACCGCTACGAGGTCAACGTCCATTACCGCGACGCGCTTGAAGGTGCGGGTCTGATTTTCTCGGGGATGTCACCTGATGACCAGCTTCCCGAAATCGTCGAGCGGCCCGAGCATCCGTGGTTCATCGGAGTCCAGTTCCATCCCGAGCTCAAGAGCCGGCCGTTCGATCCGCATCCCCTTTTCGCCGGGTTCATCGACGCCGCGGTCAAGCAGTCGCGGCTGGTCTAACCCGCATCAGCCGAGGGAACAGCGTTGCGGTTAAGCCGTTACGCGCCCGTTCCGTGAAAAAAGAGGAAAGCGGCTCATGCTTCTGACCATCGCCATCATCCTTCTGATCCTGTGGGCGCTCGGCTTCTTTGCGCTTCACGTCACCAGCGCCCTGATCCACCTTCTTCTGGTGGTCGGCATCATTGTGCTGATCTGGAATTTCGTCGCCGGCCGTCGGCGGGTCTAGCGCGAAGTTTTCGCCGTTGCCGGGCGGGTGAGGGCACCCTAAATCCCGGCCATGACAAACAGCATTTCGACGCGCCTGGCGGTGCTTGGCTCCGGACCCGCGGGCTGGACCGCCGCGATCTACGCGGCGCGCGCCGGCCTTTCGCCGCTCGTGATCCAGGGCATTCAGCCCGGCGGTCAGCTCACCACCACGACCGACGTCGAAAATTATCCCGGCTTCCGCGACGTCATCCAGGGCCCCTGGCTGATGGAGGAGATGCAGGCCCAGGCCGAGCATGTCGGGACCAAGGTCGTGTGGGACCATATTGCCAGCGTCGATCTCTCGCGGCGACCGTTCCGCCTCACCGGCGACAGCGGCGCTCAATATTTCGCCGATGCCCTCGTGATCGCGACCGGGGCGCAGGCCAAGTGGCTCGGCCTCCCGTCGGAAGAACATATGAAGGGCAGGGGAGCCTCGGCCTGCGCGACCTGCGACGGCTTCTTCTACCGCGGCAAGAAGGTCGCGGTGATCGGTGGCGGCAACACGGCGGTCGAGGAGGCGCTCTACCTCACCAATCACAGCCATGACGTCACCCTCATCCATCGTCGCGATACGCTCCGCGCCGAAAAGATCCTTCAGGACCGCCTCTTCGCCAATGAGAAGATCGAGGTGATCTGGGACAGCGAGGTCGTCGAATTCGTCGGCGGCGGCGATCCGGAAGCGCTGGTCGGCCTCGACCTTCGCAACAGGCGCACCGGCGAGGTCAGCCGGCTCGACGTCGAAGGCGCCTTCGTCGCCATCGGCCACGAGCCCGCGACCGGGCTGTTCAAGGGCCAGATCAAGCTCGACGACGACGGCTACATCCTGGTCGAGACCGGCACGACCAGGACGAACATTCCCGGCGTGTTCGCCTGCGGCGACGTCATGGACAAAATCTATCGCCAGGCGGTGACTGCGGCGGGGACCGGCTGCATGGCCGCGCTCGACGCGGAGAAATTCCTTGCCGCGCAGGAATTCGAGGCGCTCGCCGCCGAATAACTAGGGGTAGATCGCCTCGACGAAATAAAGCCCGTGCGGCGGTGCGTTGAAGCCCAGAGCCGACCGATCCCGCGCCTCGAGCGCCCGCCTCATGTCGTCCGGTTTCCATTTCCCGCGACCAACCATTGCCAGGCATCCGACCATCGAGCGTACCTGGTGATGAAGGAAGCTGCGCGCGGCGGCGGTTACGTGGATCTCTTCGCCGACGCGACTGACGTCCAGTGCGTCGAGCGTCTTCACCGGGCTGTCGGACTGGCACTGGGCTGACCGGAAGGTCGTGAAATCGTGCCGGCCCACCAGGTGCGCGGCGCCTTCTCTCATCGGTTCCACATCGAGCGGAACGGCGATGTGCCAGACCCGGCCCGCGTCCAGCGCCGGGGGCGCCCGGCGGTTGAGGATCCGATAAAGATAGCGCCTGCCGATGCACGAGAAGCGCGCGTGCCAGTCGTCGGCGACCTGCTCGACCTCCAGCACCGAGATCGGGTGCGGCCGGACCAGGGCATTCAATCCCTCGCGCAAGCGGTGGGGCGTGAGTGACTTCATGACGTCAACATGCGCCGACATCGCCAGCGCGTGAACGCCGGCGTCGGTACGCCCCGCCGCGAAGAACGCCGCCTCCTCACCACTCATTCGCAGAAGCGCTTCCTCGAGCGTCTGCTGGACCGATGGCCCATGCTCCTGCCGCTGCCACCCCATGAACGGCCCGCCGTCATATTCGATCGTCAGTTTCCAGCGAGTCATTGGCGCCACCGGGTCACTTAAGGATCGTGCCCCTTGGAATCGGGAAGCCACGCAGCAGCTCACCCGTCGTCATTGCGCCGCGGCCGCCGCGCTGAACCCGAAGAGGCCGGATGTACCCCGAGGCACAGGCGATGTTCAGGCAATCGTCGAGGACTTCGCCCGGTCGTCCCGATGCGTCATCGCCGACGACCGCTTCGAGAAGCTTCACGCGCTCGTCATTCACTTCGAACCAGGCCCCTGGCACGGGATTGAACGCTCGAACCTGCCGCTCGACTTCCCTCGCGGAACGGGCCCATTCGATCCGCGCCTCGGCCTTGTCGATCTTGGACGCGTAGGTTGCCCCCTCGTCGGGTTGCGCCGCCGCCGTCGTCGGATGATCAAGCCATTCCACAAGCGCACCTGCGCCCAGTTTGGCCAGTTCATCAGTAACTTGGCCGGCATTCTTGCCGCGAATATCGAGTTCGCGCTTTAGCAGCATCGGTCCCGTGTCCAGCCCTTCGTCCATCTTCATGATGGTGACGCCGCTGGTCTCGTCGCCCGCGAGGATCGCACGCTGGATCGGGGCAGCGCCACGCCAGCGGGGGAGGAGCGAGGCATGGACGTTGATGCAGCCGCCCTTGGGCGCTTCGAGAATGGGTTTGGGCAGGATCAGGCCATAAGCCGCGACCACTCCGAAATCGGCATCCAGGGCGCGAAATCGCGCCTGCTCGTCGGGGTCGCGCAAGGTTCGCGGCGTCCGCACCTCGATTCCGAGTTGCTCGGCTCGCTCATGCACCGCGGTCTTGCGCTCGGCCTTCCCTCGGCCCGCCGGGCGCGGCGGCTGCGCATAGACCGCCACGACCTCATGGTCCGCCTCGACCAGCGCGTTGAGGCTCGGCACCGCGAAGTCCGGCGATCCCATGAAGACGATCCGCATCCGACGCGTATGGCGAAAGGCGGCGGAATTGCCTACCTCGGCTCTTGGAATGGCAAGTCAGGAGATAGAAACGCTGTCGCAAGCGCTAGCGCGGCTGCCGGGGCTCGGCCCCCGGTCGGCGCGGCGGGCGGTGCTTCACCTGATGAAGAAGCGCGAGACGGCGCTCCAGCCGCTCCTTGCTGCTCTTCAGAACGTGTCGGAGAAGCTGTCGACCTGCTCGGTCTGCGGGAATGTGGATACGTCCGACCCCTGCACGATTTGCCGCGATGCCCGCCGCGACGAGAAGATGCTGTGCGTCGTCGAAGAAGTCGCGGACCTGTGGGCGCTCGATCGCTCGCGGCTCTTTCCCGGGCGCTATCACGTTCTCGGAGGGCGTCTGTCCGCACTCGAAGGCGTCGGGCCGGAGGATTTGACCGTCGATCGCCTTGTTCGCAGGGTCTCGGAAGGCGGCATCGACGAGGTCGTGCTCGCCATGAACGCGACCCTGGAAGGGCAGACCACGGCTCACTATCTTGCCGAGCGCCTGGAAGGATTTCCAATTCGTCTCAGCCAGTTGGCGCATGGTCTTCCCGTCGGCGGTGAACTCGACTATCTCGACGAGGGGACCCTCGCCCAGGCTTTGCGGGCGCGGCGCCCGATTTCTTGAACCCCTTCAGCTGAAAGACTAAATCGAGTTCATGGCCATTCGCCGCATCTATGAGACGCCCGACGCAGTCCTCCGGCAGATTTCCAAACCGGTCGAGACGTTCGACGACGCGTTGAAGACGCTCGTCGCCGACATGTTCGAGACGATGTACGACGCGCCCGGCATCGGCCTGGCGGCGGTGCAAGTCGGCGAGCCGATTCGCCTCCTGGTCATCGATCTCCAGGAACCCAAGGACCCCGAAGATCCGGAGAGCCCGGTCGTCCGTGACCCGAAGGTCTTCATCAACCCGGAGATCCTCTGGCACTCGGACAATGAGGTGCCCTACACCGAGGGCTGCCTGTCAGTGCCTGAGCAATATGCCGAGGTCATGCGGCCGGACCGAATCCGCGCGAAGTGGCAGGATGCGGAGGGCAAGACCTACGAGGAAGAGATCGAGGGGCTTCTCGCGGTCTGCCTCCAGCACGAGATGGACCATCTGAACGGCGTTCTGTTCATCGACCATCTCTCGCGCCTGAAGCGCGACATGGTGCTCAAGAAGCTCGCCAAGTGGCGGAAAGAGCAGCAAAAGAAGGCCGCCTGAACCATTAAGGGCGATCATTTCCCGCAATAAATCAGGCCGATCGGCTTGATCGCATTTGATTCCACCAGCATCGCACGAGCGGATTCCGCGAAGCGCAAATTGAGGAGGTCCGTGTGCACCGGCTCCTTGGCCGGACATTGTGCAGCGATGTCGTAGCCGGCGGGCGCCTTCGTGACCTTGTAGAATGTGCAGTGCGGACCGTCTGTCGCGGTCAGCCCGTCCGCGGTGAATCGCCACGGCCTGGTCGTGCATTCAGACCTGCTGGCCGCCCATGTTCCAACGAACCTCAGCGCTGCATCGGCCGGCGGCAGCGTGCCGAGGCGGTCAACGGCGTCTGCTTCGTTCGCGGCAGCCCGTCCCGCCTCTTGCCTCGTCGCGGCGGCGGCAGGCCCAGACTTGTTGGCTGCACCCGAAACCGCAAGCTCATTGCCGGCGACAGTCGCTTCGTTGGACGCTGTCTTTGCCCCGCATGCGGCAAGAAAGATGACTGCAACCGGCAACTTTCGCCGCATTCAGGCCGGCTCCATCACCGTCGCGGCCGCGTTCCTGCAGTCTTCCGCACATTCGCGGCACATCTGCGCACAGAGGCGGCAGTGCTCATGGTCGTGCTTCTCACACTCGACAGCGCAGGCATCGCAAACGCGGGCGCACAGCTCGAGCGTCTCGCGAAGCACCTGCTCGTTGGAGCCGGTGCGCCTGAGGCCGACATTGCACGCGGCGTCGCATACATCGGCGCAATCGAGACACGCACGGATGCACTGCCGCATGTCCATATGTTCGGCAGCGCAGGCGTCGGCGCAGCTCCGGCACATCTTCGCGCAATACATCATGTGATGGACCGCATCCCCGAGCGGCTGGTTGACGTGACCGTGCACGTCGGGGTGCAGGCTGATCATCTTGCGGATGGACATGGATTTTCTCCTCCCTCGCTTCATAGGGCGAGCGAAGAAGGTTTCCAAAGGTTCCATCCAGGGATGCGGTCCGATGGCCAGGCGTGGGTTCATTCGCCGCCGGTCGCCCGGCTCCGGGTAGCGAACCAGATATCCGGCGCTGGCGAGGGATTGCCGGCCCTTGCCGACGAGAAGGTCAGCATCGTCCCGTCCCAGCTGATGAAGGGCCGCGCATCGAACCCCGGCGAGCTCAGGCTCTCGAGGTGGATCGCATCCCCGAACGGCTCCGACGTGTTTGACCGGGTCGCATAGAACAGGTCCTGATCCCCAAGCGTCCCCCAGCGGTTCGAGTCGAAGAAAATGGTGAGCCCGTCATGGGTGATGCTTGGCCGGTTGTCGGAAGCGGAACTGTGGGGTCCACCGGCAACGAGGGTCGCGGGGCCTCCATCGATGCTCTGGTAGATCTTGCCCTCGTCTCCATCGGGCGACCTTCTCGAAAACAGCATGACTTCGTGATCGCCGTCCTCGAAGATGGCGGCGCTCTCCTCCAGCCAGCCTGGCTGATTGATGTTCGGTCCAAGGCGGGTGACGGACCAGCTCCCGGCGACCTTGCGCGCGACGTAGAGGTCATAGGCGGGGTCGTCCCGATCGCTCGAAAAGAAAAGGCGATTTCCCTGGACGAGCGTCGGGCACGCCTCGTTCGCGCTCGTGCTGATCGGCGCCGGGAGCCGCGACGGGCTGCCGAAGGCCGCGGACTTGCTCGGCCGCGTAGCCACATAGATGTCGAAGTTGCCCGTGCGGTTCGAGGTAAAGGCAATGCTGAGCCCGTCGGGCGACAGGCTTGCGCAGCCATCGACCGCCGGCGTGCTGATCCCGCTTCCAGTGCCGGGAATGCTGGCGAGGTTCGCGGGATCGGACCAGTCGCCGAACGGCGGCATGGCCGCTGCGGCTCCCGCCAGCATCACGGTCGTCAGCAAAGCGCCTCCGAGGCGCATACTCATATTCATCATCAGTCCCTCCTGTGCGTCAGATCACCGTCAGTTGCGGAAGCCCAGGAGGCTGCGTCGATCGAAGCTGTGGATGAATGATGGAGTGCCGATGATTTGCCGATGATTTCATGCATGTTGCGCTTGAGCCGGCGCGCGCGAGGGCATACAGTTCTCATTCTGTTCCGGGGGAGTCATGGTGGACGCGGCCGTTTTTGGGTTTGTGCTTGTCGCTCTGATCGTCGGCGCGGCGCTTGGCTGGCTATGGGCCAGCCGCGAGAGCGCTGGCGCGAAGCAAACCGTCGAGAATCTTCGGCTCCAGCTGGACGAAGTCGTGAAGGAACGGGACTCCAATCGTGCTGCGGTCAGCGAGCTTGCGGGGCTCAAGGCCGCTCAGGAGGAGCGCGAGAAGGCCTTCCAGCAGCAGATCGAAGCGCTAAAGGACGCGAAAGAAAGCCTCTCGGCACAATTTCACGAGATTGCCAACAAGCTGCTCGGCGACGCCCGGAAGTCGTTTCTCGACCAGGCCGGGGAGAAGTTCACCCAGGCTGTTTCTCCAGTCGAAACCCTGCTCAAAGCCTACCAGGACAAGCTCCAGTCAATCGAAAAGGAGCGCGTGGACCATTACGCCGGTTTGCGTGAGGCCGTGGAACTGGTGCGAACAGGGCAGGGACAGGTCCGCGATGAGACTAGGCATCTGGTCAATGCCCTTCGCGCTTCGCCAAAGGCGAGAGGTCGCTGGGGAGAGCAAAGCCTTAAAAATGTGCTCGAACAGGCGGGCCTCAGCGAGCATGCGGATTTCGAGACTGAGGTGTCGGTGCAGACGGACGACGGCCGGCTGAGGCCTGACGTCATCGTTCGCCTTCCGGGCGGTCGAAAGTTGGTCATTGACGCAAAATGCTCACTCAATGCCTATCTCGATGCTTGCGACGAGGTCGATGACGCGAAGCGCGAGGCCTGCTTTCGCGCTCACGTGACCTCGATGCGCAATCATGCGCAGCAGCTCGGTTCGAAGGCTTATTGGGCGCAGTTCGGCGACGCCGCCGATTATGTGATCATGTACATTCCGGGCGAGCACTTC
>Ga0207639_10000254_pt1 | contig 38965 bp, 36 predicted proteins | sample KBSCornC32_FD_184299 | JGI IMG/M metagenome (GOLD analysis project Ga0207639, IMG submission 184299) | Corn rhizosphere microbial communities from Kellogg Biological Station, Michigan, USA - KBS Corn C3-2 (SPAdes) (version 2) | ecosystem: Host-associated > Plants > Roots > Rhizosphere > Soil ... | reverse complement strand
ATAATCTGGCGATCCGATCATCCAACATACGCCTCCCGAGAACCTCAATCATTAACCATGTCTGTGGCGGAAATTTCCTAGGCTGTGTAGAGATAATTCACGGAAAAAAATGAGAGCCGGTCGTTGTCCGGGGAGGGCAGGAAAGTTTGCGGCCTGCACGATGATGGGCTGCCTTACTTTGCTGCAGGGCTCAGGATCGGCATTCCTCACAAGCGGCGTTCGAGGGAGATGCCCAATATGCGCGGTTCGTTGAGAGTGCCACGCTTGCGGCCATCGATATCGACGAAGAACTGGTTGGTCTTCTGCACGTTGACAATATTTGTCGCAGTGAGGAAGGCGCCTGTATGCCTGCCTTGCCAGCCGAGTTTCGCATTGACGATGGTCCGAGCCGCTATGTCGCGCTCGCTCTCGTCCAGGACGTTCTGGTAATAGGCACTGCGATGATTGGCGTTGACGTTTGCGAACCAGCCTTCAGGATGGGAGAAGGTCGCACCGGCCGAAAGCGTCCAACGCGGCGCATGCGGGAACGCTTTGCCATCCAGGCTCTCGGAAGGACTGCCTTGGGCGAGGGCGGAGCTGCGGAACCGGGCACTGCCAAAGCCAAGCCCGGCGTACAGCGCGAGCGTTCGATTGACCCTGGCATGGGATTCGATCTCGAAACCCTGGAGTCTGGATCTGCCTGCGTTCACCACCCGAGTGTCGTAAAGCGCTCCAGGGGTCAGTTGGATCAGGACCTGCTGGTCGTTCCAGTCTGTCCTGTAAACATTGGCGTTGAGCGCAAGCCGGTTTCCCCACCACAATGACCGGAGGGCCCATTCATAGGTCATGCTGTGCTCTGGCGCGAATTCATAACTCTCCGCGCGCTGCTCGTTGAAGCTCGAGCCGCCGGCCCGGTAACCACGCTGCGCTGTCAGGCTTAATGTCACGTTCGGAGCCAGATCATAGCTGATGCCCAGCTTGGGAAGCCAGGCTCGATAGCGTGCGTGCTGTGCCGGTTCGGCGTTGTTGGCGCCTTCGACGAGATGGACGAGAAGGCCGTTCAACTGGCGTACGATGGGACGAAGGGCGGACTCTGGCAGCGTTTCAGGATCCGGCAGCGATTGATCGATTGCCACGCCCTGGACCGCGCTCTGCTGTCGTGTCTCGAGATCATAGCGCAGGCCAAAGCGCAGATGCAGCTTGCAGCCGAAGGGGAATGACAGATCAGCGAAGCCTGCATAATTGTGGGTCCGCCTTGGCTGAAAGAGCGCATTGCGTATGGGTAGGGCGCCACCATATAAATTGAGGACAGCCGCTGCTGTCGCTGGCGCCAGGCCAGCTGCCTGCAACTGGCGAGCGATCCCAAGGCTGACGAGACTGAGGCTCTGGCTGGCACTATAGGCATAGGAGCGGTGTTCCCCAAGATAATATGCGCCCAAGAGCCCTTCGATCCAGCTTTTGCGAAAGGTGAAGCGGACCTCTTCCTGAAAGGAGCGGGTGAGATCGTCGATTTGACTGAGCTGTCCCGGAATGCTCGTCCGATCGGCGTCCGAAAGTGAACGGAAGCGGATGCGACTGTAACTGGTTATGAATTTGAGAGCGGTCTCGGCACCGGTCTCCTGTTCTACCAGGAGCGTCGCGATGTTACTGGTGACACCCTTTCGGTCCTCGATATCCGAGGTCGTGGTCCGTGCCCGCGGATCATAGGGTGGATCGAGTTCGGTATAGAAGGTACCCCGCTGATGCCGGTCATACAGGATTGCGCCCAGGAGACGCAGGCCCGATATAGCCCGCGGTTCGAGCAGCAGTTTTCCCCGGAATGTGCGCGAGCGCTGTGGATCTCCATCGCTGCCGGATGTTGAGTTCCGAATCAGACCAGACGTCCTTGAGGCTTCGCCCGCGAGCCGGAATGCAAGCTGGTCCTGCGCAACAGGTCCGCCAAATGCGATTCCGAACCTTCGTTGACCGTCCCTGTCCGTAAGCCGCAGGCGGGCTGTGCCAGTCCAGTCAAAGGTCGGATCCGCGGTGTTGATGATGATCGCGCCGGCGAGCGCATTGCGTCCCTGGAGAGTCGATTGCGGGCCCCGGAGTATCTCGATCTGCGCCACATCGAACAGGTCGAGAGGGCCTGACGCAAGGGCGAGGCGGGGAATGGCCGTTCCATCCAGATATAGGCTCGCCAGTGCACCCTCACCGGCACCAGACACATTGAATGCGTCGACGCCGCGGATCGAAAAGGTTGTCCGGCTTCCGTCCGTTACGACATTGGGCGTACGGTCCATGACGTCATAGGCCGAGACCATGGCTTGCTGTTCAATGGATTGCGCCGTCGTGACGGCGACGCTGGCGGGTGTATTCTGCAGGGATCGGCCAAGCTTCTCCCCTGTGACAAGCAATTCTGTATATGCTGCTTCTGCCTTTGAGGATGCAGCAACTGTGCTGCCATGCAGCTCATGGGCAGAGGCGACAGACACGACGCCGAAACCAATGGCGGCCGCAACAAGATTGATTTTCATGATTCCCCTGGCCCATGTAGGCCTTTTTTGTGGCTGGGCCGGGCCGGGAAGAAAAGAACATATGACAAAGGTAATAAGAATTTTCCGGCTTCCGCCTCGATGATCGCTGCCGAAGCTCGCGCTCGAAACTGCACAGGACAGGGATGGGGTTTACCGCTGGCAGGTTGGCTTGTCAGTTGCAGTCGGCGTTGAGGATGCCTAGGCAGACCTGGAAAGGAGCATTGATGCGGACAGGTTCAGCACTTGGTCGGCTTTCCTGGGTGGCCATTACCATCGTCGCAGCAGTCGTCGCAGTGGCGGGAGGGGACGAAGGCCATGGCTGGCCGTTCGTTCTGGGCCACTTCGCTGTTGCCTGGATTTTAACGGCTGCTTTTGCGCAGTTCGGCAAGTTCATATTCCGTCGGCCTTGATGACGAGGTCGCGTCCGGCATTCGGGCGTGTGCAGATGGGCGCCATATGGCGGGGCGGGCCGTCATCGCCTGACGAGATGAGCCCGGCTTCTGTTGTCATCCGCTCACATTTCGCGAGGCGCGCATCCTGCATCTCCGGCGCTTCTCCGAAAACTACTATCAGCTTCACCCCGATCCATCATCCTGCCGGGGGGACAAGCTGGATCGCGCTACGCTGCAATCGTGGAGAGAGGGCCGCCGCACGCCCCAAAGCGCCGCCAGCTTTGAAATGCTCACACGGATCGAGCAGCGCTACGGTTTGCCTCCGGGCTATTTCAAGGCGAAGCTGACCTTGGCGAGATTGGTGTGTCTGCTGTGTCCTTCTGTCGTCTTTTAGGATCTTACCGGTAAGCGGCCGGTCCGCAACTGGAACGTTAGTTTGGCCGCTGAGCGACCGTGAAGGGTCGCGGTATTATTCGCAGCCGATCCCGTCGCCATCTCGATCCAGGTGACGCCCATATCCCGGATCGCCGGCACGAACCGGCGCGGCTCCAGCCGCCCGGGCAGCGGCGCAGTTGCGGAATGCGCCGCTGCCCGCGCCCGATAAGGTTTGGAGCGGTGGTTGTGATGGGACGTGCCGATGGCAATGATAGCTGCCCGTACGCCTATCGTTGTGGCAACCCTCAGTGTTCAGTCCGCCTGGATGGCCGTGAACTAAAAATGAGGCTGCCATCACCAAGGCGACGCCTGAGGCGATCAACCTTCGCACCATTTTGCTCACCTCGATCCGATTAAGCATGTCGTTTCAAAGGATTCAGAGCTTCAGTGTCGCGGCTAGCTTTCGGAATTTCTCGACATCCTTATCGAAGAAATAAAGGGCAGGCGCTTCGTAGATGACTAGGAAAAGTTGGCCGTTGACCATCGCGCCTATGCCTTCGCCCTTGCGCTGAACCTCGTCATCGGCGCGTGAAAAGGCATAAGTGAAGCGAATACCCTTATTTCCGTCAAGGAGTGCCGGTTCTTGTGAATCGATCTGCATCTGATTGACGGAAAACTGGCTGCGGTAGGTTGATTCCAGCAACGCGGGAATGTCGGTGATCAGCATATTGCCCATAACCTTGGGCAACGGATGGTTCTTGCGATCAATCTCGCGCAACAATGGCTCGCCCACTGGGATGCCGCCGAAAAATGAGACTTTGTTCAGAGAATCGCCGTCGAGCGTCCACAATTCGACGTTCTTGCCGTCCTTGCGGCTCAGTCGATTCCATTCACCATCCGGGGTCGCCGACAATCGGGATTTAGCGATGCCTGCCTTTGGGCCTGGAGCAATCAGGGAGTTGGCGATCGCCGGCGACGCGATGAGGCTGAAAATGGCTGTGATGATTACAGTGCGCATGATCGAAATTCCTTAGTTCGCCATGAGGGCTTGGATCGCCTTGGCATCCGATGCCTCTGGACGGGCGGTAAGATAGGCAGAGAGCGCTGCGCGTGCCTCGTCAGTCTGGCCGTTTCGCATCAGTGAAAGGCCGAGATTGCGGTCGAGTTCGGGTTCGGCATAACCGGCCTCCTTGGCTTGGCGATAAAATTGGCTCGCCAGTTGCAGGTCTCGCGGATTTGCGCGCGCCCGATATAGTTCTGCTCGCGCAAATAAGAGATCACCGGTCCAGCCAGTTCGTTGAGCAAGATTGTCGAGGATATACTGGCTACCGCCGAAATCATTGAGTTTGGTTTGAGCGGCTAGGAAGCGCGGAAGATAGGGCTTTACCGCCTCGTTGAATTCCTTCGCCCTTGCGTCGCCGCCGGGAGGTAGCTTTGCGGCTTCAGCGGCAAGATAGGTGGCACGTTGGAGCGATGCGGGATGTGTGTCGAAGAATCCCGCGGAATATTTCACCTTCGCCTTTTGATTGCGTCCGGCTGACGTTGCATCCGCTTCGGCCATTAGCGATCTCCACACTTCTGCTGCGGCCGCCGGAGGATAGCCAGACTGCCCGAGATATTTCAGTCCGAGCAGATCGGCTTCTGTTTCTTGCGCGCGGTTGAACTGATATATCGACCCAAGCAGCGTCAGATTTGTGTCGCCGACCGGCGTATTACTGATGCCGCCCAATACAGTGATCCACGCCATTGCATCACCGGTGCCTCGCCGGTTCTTGAATCCGTTAAGGCCGTGACGAAGTTCGAAATGCGCAAATTCATGACCCAGAATGGCGGCCAGCTCTGCTTCGCTCCGTGATCTTAGCAGTAGGCCGGATTGCACCTGCATGGCGCCGTTAGCCATCATCGAAGCGTTGAAATCAGGAACTTCCATCGCATATATGCGAATGCCCTTGCATCGATCCGAGCCGACTTCACGGCAGAGGACATCCAGCAGATAAGCCTCCAGCTTGCCTTCTCGAATCCGAAGCGGACTGTCCCGCAGCTGCCTTTCAATTTCATCTGCCTGCATCCACTGTCCGCGCTCGTCGACGGTGGTCGGTTCATAAGCCGGTGTATAAGGCGGAAGTGCAAACTTTTCTGCCGCTTGAGCTGGCTGGACCGTGCAAAGACTGGCCAACAATACGACCGCTGACAAGGTTCGCTTCATGTCACTGTCCCGCAAGGGTAACTTCGGCCGGTTTGCCTGGAAACCCTTCGAGCAGCTGCTTCACCCGCTTTTGCGCGCCTTCGGCTGTTCGAACATCGCCGCCCATCTGACGGTCCGCATTAAGCCATACAAGTTGACCTGTCTTGAGGTCCACAAGACCAGCGTGTCCCACATGGACACCAGACGTTACCCCCACGCCCCCGAGCATTCCGACGATCTGCAGCACTTTTCGGCCTGTAGAACCATATTCATCATGGGTGGAGATGAAGAGCGCATAATCTGCGCCCTCAAGCGATTTCAATGACGCTATCCCCGGACCGATTGCCCATTCAAAGCCTTTATCGCGCTTCTTGGTGGGAAGCCGGTTTCCCGGAAAGAACTGATATTCGATCACAGAATCAGCGACAGCGCTGAACAGGTGCGAATATTGAGTGACGATTGGCCCTTCGCCGCTGGCGGCTTCGGAATAGGCCACCACCTGATTACCGAGCTGAGATTGAGCCTGAGCTAGCGCAGCGGCGATATTCTCGCGAGCCTGGTTCGTCCAGTCGGCGTTGGGTTCGTACATGCCGCCTGTCGACTGCTCGCCCGCACCAATAACGGGGCGCATGAGGACGATCCTCGCAGTGCCGGGCTTCAACGAGAAGCCTTCCTTGTTGCCGGTTTTCTCTTGTCCGAACGCCGCCGATGAAGCGCAAAGCGCAAGCGCGAGCAAAGTTGCCCGCGCGCAATGATTGAATCGCACTAACACCCCCTGTAATACCCCAGCCTTTCCTAACTAACTGATGTACGCAGGTAAATACGCTGAATCCTAAACATGCAAAATGCGCCCATGATCACGCCAGAAATCGAGATAATAAGCCAAAGCTTGGGTTTTTACCCACGATTTCATAGCTTTCTCCCGTCGATAGGTTGCAATGCGCTCATCCTTGGTGAATTTGTTGAAGCTGCCGAATTTGAGGGGGAATATATGGGCGCGCCGATTGGAAGCACGAGTGACGCGGCCTCAAATGAGACCAGACCGAGCGGCCGCAATATCGTCATCTTCTCCGATGGCACCGGCCAGGATGGCAGCGTCCGCGCTGACCAACGGCTTAGCAACATTTACAAGATGTATCGCGCCGCGCGCGTGGGGTCGGATAACAGCATTAACCCAACCGAGCAGGTAGTTTTTTACGACCCGGGTCTGGGAACGGAGACCAGCGCCGTTGGGGTGACCGGCATGCGAAGGACGATCACGAAGCTCATTTCGTCGGTCACGGGGCGTGGCATCACCACCAACATTGCCGACTGTTATGAATTCATCATCAATCATTATCGGCCCGGGGATCGCATCTGGCTGTTTGGTTTCAGCCGGGGTGCGTACACCGTTCGCTGCATCGCCAATGTGCTGATGCTCTGCGGCGTGCCGACACGAACACCCACTGGTTCGCTTCCGCGATTCCGAAAACAAATCCGGGAAATTGCCGACAAAGCAGTTTTGCGGGTTTATGAGCATGGTGCCGGCCATCCGCGTGCGAAATATGAGGAGGAACGACTGGAACTGGCGCGCCGCTTCCGCCGGGATTTCGGGGCAGGTAGTGAAGATGAAGCAAACGCCGCACCCTATTTCATTGGCGCCTTTGACACGGTCGCTTCGCTCGGAGCGAAGGGGCCGCTTCGGATTTTCCTGGCTATGCTAATGGTATCGCTGATTGCGATATTGGCCGGTGCTGCTGCCGGTGCGATTCACTGGCTGTTCGACGCAAACTGGGTTACCTCATTCGCTGCGAGCGCACTGTTGATCGGAACCTATTCGCTAGTGTCCCATCTTCGTACTGCACTCAAGTTCGTGTGGCCGCTAATGCCTGGAATGCGGTGGCCGCGCTTTCATATTGCGCAATGGAGCGGAAAGAATTTCGACAGATTGTTGAGCAAGTCGGTCATCTTTGCGCGCCATGCTATTTCTATTGACGAGAACCGGGCTGATTTTCCGAGGCTGAAATGGGGGTGGGGCACTTCGGTGGCGGCACCTGAGGAAATCGATGGTGAGGCCAAGCCATTCGTTCAACTCTGGTTTGCAGGCAACCACTCCGATATTGGGGGCAGCTATCCCGAAGTCGAGTCACGGCTTTCCGATATCGCCCTGCAGTGGATGATCGAAGAGGCTAGGTCGGTGCCTTATCCGCTTCTTCTCAACGATCGGCGGCTCCAGCTATACCCGTCACCTGCTGGCGTGCAGCATGATGAGATCGCAGGCATGGCGGATACGATAAGCGGCAGGACGCCAGCCTTTTTGCGATGGCTGACCAAGGGCTGGACTTGGCCGGTCAGGCAACGAGATCCAGTGGATAACGCGACCCTCCACCCTTCCGTTGCTCAGCGCTTCGCTATGGAAACTGTGCCGAGCCAAGGCGCGGATGGACCCTATCGCCCCGAAGCGCTGCGAAATCACGAGCTTTTCAAGCACCTATACTCCTAAGGCCAGTAAGCGTGTGGACGTTGACGCGGAGGATCACCATGAAGCTCAACCGAGTGATTGTTCCGTTCTTAATGGTGCTGATGGGCGCCACCTCCGCATTTGCCGAGCCGGAAGTAAGCCCTAGCGAGCGGGTCCGACGTAATGTCGTCGTGCGGGTCGAGCCCAATGCCGCTTCGCAGCCGATCGGCGCGCTGTCTCCAGGCGACAGCGCTTCCGTGGTCGGTGACGCCTCCGGCTGGCATCAAGTCCGGCTTAGCGATGGCCGGATCGGCTTCGTGAGTAAGGCCTGGACCATTATCAGAAGTGGGCCGGAGCCACTGATCGACACCGGCGCGCTTAAACTGCATGTCATCGATGTAGGCACCGGTCTAGCAGTGTTTGTGGAGGGGCCATCATTCACGATGCTTTATGACGGTGGGAGCCAGGATGATCTGGCGGACGGTCCTGACAATCGCATTCTGAATTATATCCAAGCGGTCCGTCCGGGCCTCCAGACCATCGATCATCTGATCCTTAGTCATCCGCATAAGGATCATCTGGAACTGCTGCCCGACATATTCGACCGCTTTATGATACGCAATGTTTGGGATTCAGGAGCCGTCAACAGGACGCGTGGCTATTGCCGATTCCTGAAGAAAGTCGCAGCCGAGCCGGGCGTTCAATATCATAATGCGATTGCCACTGGCGGGATGCATCGCGTGGTGTTCACTGGGAGAACCTGTTCGGGTGAAGTTGTCCTGCCGCAGGCGGCAATGATGACTGCATCACCCGTTGCGCTTGGTCCGGGTGGGACCATGTCGATCCTATACCGCGATGCCACGAAGCATCATGATCCCAACGAGAATAGCGTCGTTATTCGCCTGGATTATGCGGGGCGACGGATTCTCATAGCGGGCGATGCCGAAGGCGGGGCACGAAAGACACCTTCGCAGCCGGCTGAAGCCAACAGTGTCGAAGGAAAGTTGATCGCCTGCTGTGCAGGTGATTTGCGGTCAGACGTGCTCGTCGTTGGGCATCACGGCAGTATGACCTCGTCACGCCAGGAATTCCTCGACAAGGTCCAGGCATCGACTTTCATCATATCTTCTGGACCACACCCATACAGCAAGGTTGTCCTTCCCGATGCGGCAATTGAGGATGAGCTTCGGGCACGGGGCGGGCTCTTTCAAACAGACCTTGCTGATGAAGATTGCGCAGCCAGCGAAGCCAAGATCGGACCCGATAATGATGAGAGTCCGGGTGGTTGCGACAACGTCATCGTGACTGTCAGCTCAACTGGTCAGATTGCAACCGGTTATTTCAGGGGAGCAGACTAAGAAACGCAAACATGCGCTGATCGTCGCTTGTCACTTCAAATGGAGGGTTATTTCCTACTCCGCTCGTAGCGCGAGGCATCCCCCAGAGCCGCATGTCTCATGGTAATAGTCTGATTGCGGACCGTCCGGACCTGAGAATTGGAATCTGACGGCTGAACGGCAAAGAAGGGTCCGCCTGCTGCCGGTTACGACAGCAGGATTTGCGCCCGCCTTGATGCCTCTATGGCTTTGCAGCGACGGGCAGGCGGAATGGCGTCCCAAGACGATTGAACGCATTCATTGCCGCGATGACGAGCGTGAGATCAACCAGATCCTTTCCAGCAAAAGCAACGGCAGCGGCCGCATAGGCATCGTCCGAGGCATGGGTCGTGCTGACGTTGGTGACTTCCTCTGCCCAGGCCAATGCAGCGCGATATTGATCGGAGAAAAGATACGGCACCTCGGCCCAGACAGGCACCAGCGCGACCCTGTCGATCGACATGGTCTTGAGCAGGTCGCGCGTGTGCATGTCTATACAATGCGCGCAGCCGTTGATTTGCGACACACGCAGGAAGACAAGATGGATCAGCTCTTCGGGAAGATCCGTTTTCTTCGTCACATAGTGGTGGACCCCGAACAGAGCCCTGGCGCCTTCAGGTGCGACTTCCGACCAATTCAAACGCTTTATCTCCGTCATGATGCTTTCCTCGTCACTGGCGTCGACCATCGACGCTCACTGGCTTGACGAGGCAGGCCAGTGAGCTGTGACATCATGCCGCATATTTTTTCGATCCTGCCGTCGTCCCATGTCACACTGGCCGCAGCTATCTCGTCATGTGGGCAGGCACCTGCATAGGAGACATGGACATGAAGATCGTTATCATCGGCGGCACGGGATTGATCGGCCGGCCCCTCGTTGGGCTTCTGCGAGCCAAAGGCCATGATGTCGTCGCCGCCTCACCGAGCATGGGTATTGATGCGCTGACCGGCGCAGGTCTGGCCCAGGCGCTGGAAGGGGCCGCGGTCGTAGTCGATGTCAGCAATGCCCCTTCGTTCGAGGATGCGGCCGCGTTCACCTTCTTTCGCGGCACCACCGCCAATCTGCTGGAAACCGCGCGCGACGCGGGGGTGCGCCATCTCATCGCGCTCTCGGTCGTGGGCACCGATCGCCTTCAGGCGTCGGGCTATTTCCGCGCCAAGCTGGCGCAGGAGCAACTGATCGCTGCCGGCGGCGTACCCTACACTATCGTGCGCGCCACCCAATTCTTCGAATTCCTCTCTACCATTGCGGACGGCTACACGCAGGGCGGCGCCGTGCGCCTGCCGGGCATCGCGCTTCAGCCGGTCGCCGCCGCCGATGTCTCGGCGCTGCTCGCCGAGATAGCCACGGCGACCCCCGTTGATGGTATCATCGAAGTGGCTGGACCCGAGCGAGCGCCGCTTGCCCAATTCACCGCCAGTTGGCTAGGCGCGCGTGATGATACACGCCGGATCATCGTTACCGACGCACGCGACTATTTTGGCGCGCCCGCCGACGATCGCACGCTGATCCCGGACGAAGGCGCGCGCATCGCGCCCACGCGGTTCGATGCGTGGCTGACGGCGCAGTCGCAGGAGCAGGGGGCATGAGGCGCGCTTGCCCGCTTGCGCTGGCCGCAGTGCTCGGTATCGGAGCCGCCGCCAACGGCCTCTTCATGCTGATCTCACCCGTCGAATGGTACTTCGCGGTGCCCGGCGTCACCACGACCGGCTCATTCAACCAGCATTTCCTACGCGACATCGGGCTAATTTTCCTGCTGGTTGCAGGCGCGATGCTCGCAGGTGTCGCACAGCCGGCTACGCGTGTGCCATTGTGGTCCGCCGCCGCGCTCTGGCTTGCGGGCCATGCGCTGTTCCATTTCTGGGAAGTGGCGGTCGGCATCTGCGGGACAGATGCGCTGGCCCAGGATTTTCCTGTGGTAACGCTGCCAGCTATACTGACGACCGCTCTTGCCTTCTGGGCATGGCGCGATGCGGCGCGCGGCGGGCGATAACGGCATTCGGTGGAAGCTATCCATAGAAGACGGTCTGCATCTGGGAGAGGAAATCAAAGGCTAAGTGGCAAGAAAGGGTCGACAGCCGTCGGAATAGCTCACCGTCCGAACCTGGAGATTGAAAATTGGCTCCTGAGCGGCAACAAAGGGTCGCCATCAGCCTGACATGGCGAGACTTTTGGTAGCCGCTGGGTATACGAAACGTCTTTTCAGCTACGATGAGCATAGAGCAGATTGTCGTGGACATAGCAAAACTTGCATGACTGAATTCTGTCTATGAAATAGGTAGAGATTGCTTGAAAGGGTTGCGGTTGGTCGCTGTGCCCGATGACAACATCAGCACCAGACTCGCGGCTTTTGATGGGATGCAGCTTGCTCCGCGATACCAACGGCTAAAGCGCACGGTGCCAGGGCGTCCACGCCAGGGATCGTGTTCCCCCCTTCCGATATGGGGTTGAAACGATGCGCTCTTACCAACTTTCCACCTGATCTGTAGCGCGGCGATCTGTCGCTCCTTCGGGCCATTCGCCAACGTCTTCCACAATGCGCACTGGTGTCGTTCAACGGGCGCCGGTCGCGATCGGCCGCCTGTATCGTTCAGGCACCGGGTGCGCAGGCGCATGCCTCAAAGGCCGCCAGCTTCGGCAGCATGATCATCAACAACGACGGCCACATCCGCGTCCCGCCACATCCGGCGAGCGGATTGTAATAAGAAAAATCAGGGACGAGACATGACATTCATTTGCACTAGCTCGCGGCATTTCGGGCTGCATCACGCCATGCTGGCGAGCGCTGCTTTGATTACGATATCGCCGTATGGCGCGTCGGCTCAATCTGTGTTGCCGGTCGAGACCGCCGCCGCAGAGGAAGATGCAGGGGCAATCACGGTCACAGCCCGCCGCCGCGACGAAAGCGCGCAAGACGTGCCGATCGCGCTCAGCGTGGTCGGCGCGGAGCAACTCGCCGCAACCGGCAATTTCTCGCTCGGTCAGACCCAGCAACTCGTGCCCAGCCTCCAGATTTTCAGCTATAATCCCCGCAACACCAACATCAATATCCGCGGCCTGGGCAGCAACGTAGCGCTGACCAATGACGGGCTGGAAAACGGCGTCGGCGTCTATGTCGACAATGTCTATTATGGCCGCGTCGGCCAGTCGCAATTCGATCTGGTTGACTTGCAGCAGATCGAAATCCTGCGCGGTCCGCAAGGGACATTGTTCGGCAAGAATACCACGGCGGGCGCGATCAACATCTCGACCCGCGCGCCCAGTTTCGAGACGGAATTTTCCGGCGAGGCGACGCTCGGCGATTATGGTTATCATCAACTTCGCGGGTCACTGTCGGGTCCATTGATCGCGGACAAGCTCGCCGCGCGGATCAGCATCGCCGACACACATCGCGACGGCTTCATCGACAACGTCCGCACAGGTAGAAAGGCCTCCGACTACGATAATTTCAGCGTGCGCGGCCAGTTGCTGGCTATGGCTACCGATACGCTATCGATCAAGCTGATCGGCGATTTTTCCAAACAGACGCTCAATTGCTGCGTCAACCTGCTAGTCGGCAGTTACAGCCAATATGACAATGGCGCGCCGTTGCCGAACAATTTTGAGCAGCGCGTGGCCCGTGCCGGATATACCCCGCTGCCCTTCGATCCCTTCGCGCGCAAAACCGATGCCAATTCCCATTATCAGGCGAATATGCGCGGCTATGGCGCATCAGGCCAGGTCGATTGGGATCTGGGCAGCGTCGCGCTGACATCCGTTACCGCCTATCGCTGGTGGGACTGGGACCCGGCGAACGACAGCGATGCCATCGGCCTGTCGGTGCTGACCAAGGCGCAGCAGGCCAATCGCCAGCGCCAGTTCAGCCAGGAATTGCGGCTTGCCTCCACCGGCGAACGCACGATCGATTATGTCGCGGGTCTCTATTATTTCTGGCAGACCGTGCGCGGATATGGGGCGACCAGCTTCGGGGTCGATGCGCCGCTCTACAATCTGCCTGGCATCGCCGCCAATGTCCGGGATGCCGCCATCGCCAATTATGGCGTCGAAAGCTATTCCGAACCGATCACGAAAAGCTATGCTGCGTTCGGCCAGCTCACCTGGAACGCCAGCGACGCCTTCAAAGTGACGGCGGGGCTGCGCTACACCTATGAAAAAAAGGCGGGCGTCTTTGAGCAGCATGTCGTGTCAGGCGCCGACCTGTCCACATTGTCCGCCAGCGAACGCGCGACAGCACAGGCGTTGCGTAACCAGTTCGGCCCGGTCGCATCCTTCACCACGTTTTTCGATGACGCCAACGTGTCTGGCTTGCTCAACCTGTCCTACAAGGTCGCGGCGGACGCCCTGCTCTACGCCACCTATTCGCGCGGCGGCAAATCGGGTGGCCTGAACCTTTCGGTGATCCCGGCCGGCGTCAATCCCAATGTGAAGCCCGAAACGGTGAACCATTTCGAACTGGGTGCCAAGACGCAGTTTCTGGACCGCAAGGCAACACTCAATCTGGCTGGCTACTGGACCGAAATCACCGATTATCAGACTGCGATCACCGAGCAGGTCGCCAACACCGTATCCTACCGCCAATATATCGCCAATGCCGGCAAGGTGCGATCGCGCGGATTTGAGGCGGACCTGGCCTATGCGCCAACCCGCCTGATAAGCCTGTCGGCCTCCGCTGCTTATGTCGATGCCACCTATCTGGATTACCGGAACGCGCAGCAGGCGGTCGAAAATCTGAACCTGGGATCGTTGCAGGATCTGTCCGGTGCGCGGCTGGCGGGCGTGCCGAAATTCACCTGGACGCTGGGCGGGGACGTTGCGCAACCGATCGGCAACTGGGGCAGCCGGGCAATCGAACTTTATGCCCATGGCGATTTTTCGCACCGTTCTTCGATCTACACCGCCGTCAGCAACAGCCGCTACTCGTTGGCGCCGGGCTACGGCCTGCTCAACGCGCGCGTCGGACTGCGATCCGATGACGGGATCTGGGACTTGTCCGTCTGGGCACGCAACCTGACCGACAAAAATTACTTCGTCACGCTCAGCCCGGCCAACACAGGCCTGATCACCGGCCAGGTGGGCGATCCCCGCACGATCGGCATCACCCTTCGCACGAAAATATGAGGTCTAGTCATGGCCACGCTTTTTTCCCGCCCCATCCTGCAATCGATCCATACCGACAGCGCCTCGGATCAGGGCAAGCCGTGCGAACTCAATGGCGTGCGCCTGGCCGGTTTCGCATCGCTAGCGGTGCCGATCTACGCCGCGCAAATGCCGCTGACGGTCTATCTGCCCGCCATCTATGCGCAGCAATTCGGCCTATCGCTGGCGATGATCGGGACGATCTTCCTGGCCGAACGCTTGTGGGGGGCGCTGGCCGATCCGCTGATCGGCAGTTTGAGCGATCGCACTCGCAGTCGCTTTGGTCGTCGCCGTCCCTGGATCGCGACTGGCGGGCTGGTGTTCGGGATCGCCGCGATTGCCCTGTTCTTCCCGTTCGTTGCCGTGACGCCACTCTATCTCGCCGCTGCGCTATTCATCCTGTATCTGGGCTGGTCGATGATCCAGATCCCCTATCTTGCCTGGTCCGGCGAGATTTCGGGGCACTATCATGAGCGGACCCGCATCGTGACCTATCAGACGGTCGCGGGATCGGCGGCGTTGCTGCTGGTGCTGGTACTGCCTACGATCATCGACCAGTGGCAGCCGCATAATGGCACGCTGAAACTGGCCGCCATGGGGATGGTAGTGCTGACCAGCCTCCTCATCGCCCTGCCGCTCGTGCTGCGTGCCTTCCCCGAAGCCCCGGCACCGCTCCAGTCCCCCGTGCGCCTGTCCTTCGCCCGAGCCGCTGCGGTGGTGTTCAGTGACAAGCTGCTGCTGCGCGTCCTTGCGTCCGACCTGGCGGTGACGACGGGACAGGGCATTCGCAGCGTACTCATCGTTTTCTTCGTCACTTTCTACATGGGGTTACCGCAATGGGCGAGCGGGCTGTTCCTGCTGCAATTCATCTTCGGCATCGCCGCCGGCCCGATCTGGGCGCAGATCGGCTACCGCATCGGCAAGCATCGCGCAGCGGTGTCGGGCGAGATCGTGCAGGTTGCGATCAACCTGGGGCTGCTGCTGGTCACGCCCGATGCCCTTGCGCTCCTGCTGGGCCTGGCCATTGCCCAAGGGTTTGCCCAAGGGTCGGGCAATCTCATGCTCCGTTCGATGGTCGCCGACGTCGCCGACCGGCACAGGCTGGAAACCGGGCATGATCGCACTGCCCTGTTCTTTTCCGCCTTCAGCCTGTCGGTAAAGGCGGGGACCGCAATCGCCGTCGGCATTGCCCTGCCGCTGGTTGCCTGGTTCGGCTTCGATCCCAAGGGTGCCAACAGCCCGGAGGCGCTGCGCGGCCTGTTGCTGGTATTCGCGCTCGGCCCGGCAATCGCCCACGCTTTGTCCGCTGCGCTGATCCATGGTTTCCCGCTGGATGAAGCCACCCATGCGCAAGTCCGCGAAACACTGGCCCGGCGCGACGCCGCGCTGGTCCCGGCGGAATAGGGTGAACCATCATGGCGCACCAGACCGATCCACCACGCCTCCCCAACCAGGCTCACCCCCCAAATTATCAGGAGATTTGACATGACCAATATTCTTGCCAGCTTCGTCAATGCCGCAGACCCCACCAGTCCGCTGGACATCGTGCCCGTCGCCGGCCGCATCGGCGCGGAAGTGCGCGGCATCGCCTTGTCCGGCGATCTGGATGGCGACACGATCGCCGCGATCCGCACCGCACTCGCCCGGCACAAGGTGTTGTTCTTCCGCGACCAGGCGGAACTGGATGATGCCCGCCACGAAGCCTTTGCCGGGCTGCTGGGCGATCCGGTCGCGCATCCCACCGTGCCAGTGGCTGACGGATCGCGCTACCTGCTCGAACTGGATTCGAAGGAAGGCTATGCCGCGTCGAGTTGGCACACCGATGTCACCTTTGTCGACGCCTATCCGGCCGCATCGATCCTGCGCGCCATTACCATTCCGGCGGCAGGCGGGGATACGCTCTGGGCCAACGGGGCCAGCGCCTATGAAGGCTTGCCCGAAGCGCTCAAGACACTGGTTGACGGTCTGTGGGCCGTCCACAGCAACAAATATGATTATGCCGCTGCGCTGAGCATCAAGGACGCAAAGCGGGCGGAGGAATATAGCCGCATCTTCGCCTCGACCGTTTATGAAACCGAGCATCCGGTGGTCCGCGTCCATCCGGAAACCGGCGAACGGTCCCTGCTTCTGGGTCACTTCGTCAAGAATTTCGTGGGGTTGAACTCCGCTGATTCGCAGCGGTTGTTCGGCATTCTTCAGGACCATATCACCCTGCCTGAAAATACCGTCCGCTGGCGCTGGCGAGCAGGCGATGTCGCGATCTGGGATAATCGCGCCACGCAACATCGCGCGATCGCCGATTTCGGCCTGCAACGCCGCACGCTGCGTCGCGCCACGATCGCGGGTAACGTGCCGGTGGCAATTGACGGCCGTCGCAGCCGCACGACCAAGCAGGAAGTCCAGCCGGTGCTGGAAGCCGCCGAATAAGCCGGTTCTCCCCCGACCCAAACCGGCCGACCTGGGCCGTGCCGTCCTTGCCCGGCGGCACGGCTCCCTTATCGTGAAAGACCGTGCCTGATGCCCAAAATTCCCCGTTTGCTGGCGCTGGCGATCAGCCTTGCCACCAGTGCTGTCAAAGCAAACGACAGTGCGGTAGCGGTGGGCTATGAACAAGTCCGCCGTTAGCCCGTTTCGGTATTTCAACTCCTCCCCGGAGGTGATCCGGCTCGTGGTGATGATGTACGTCCGCTATCCGCTGTCGCTGCGGAACGTCGAGGACCTGCTGTTTGAGCGCGGCATCGATATCTGCCACGAAACGGTGCGGCTGTGGTGGAACCGTTTCGGCCCGCTGTTTGCTGGCGAAATCCGTCGCAAGCGGATCAATCGGATGTGCGGCTTTCGCCACTGGCGCTGGCACCTCGATGAGATGTACGTGAAGATCAACGGCAAGATGGTTTACCTCTGGCGCGCCGTCGATCACGAAGGTGAAATTCTCGAGAGCTACGTCACGAAGAAGCGGGACAAAAAGGCAGCTTTGGCCTTCATGAAGAAGGCATTGAAACGGCACGGATCACCAGCAAAAATCGTCACGGACGGACTGCGATCCTATCCAGCGGCGATGCGCGAACTGGGCAATATCGAGCAGCAGGAAACAGGTCAGTGGCTGAACAATCGGGTTGAAAACAGCCATCTCCCCTTCCGACGACGGGAGCGGGCTATGCTCAGGTTCCGGCAGATGAGATCCCTACAGAAATTTGCATCCGTCCACGCCCACTTTCACAATCACTTCGCCCTGGAGCGCCATCTCGTCGATCGACAGATTTACAAACAAAGACGCTCGGCCGCCTTGGCCCAGTGGCAGTCTCTCGCGAGCTGAGTTTCCCCGTCCTAAGCCCGAAGTGCATCGTGTGGAGAGCGGTTCGCCTTTGTCTGACAGCACCGCCTTTACCGTTGCCGGCTGGACATGCGCGCATGCCACCCGGCCCCGGAAAATCCGTGACCGAGTCTCATCGGAGGGGTTCTCACGCCCCGCTTCCCGGCTGTCACGGGAAGCGGGGCCACATTGCTCGACTTGGGGCGGCAGGCAAGTGGAATGTGCAGAGAAAGCAGGAGGAAACCGGGATGGCTTCTATTTGCGTCGCACACGCGTTGGGTTAGCCTCTCGAGGAGGCGATGGGAGAGTCGCGGTGCGTATGTTGATGCTCGCCGGGTTGGCAGCGCTGGCCGCCTGTGGTTCCCGCGAGAACAGGGAACCGTCCAACGGCATTGCTGCCGGCAATGAGGCAGAGCAAAAGGCTTCGTCCGATACGGCAGTTTCGCTGCCTGCACCCGCAGTTGCCGTGACGCCGGTCGACATCACCATGCCACAGTTTGCGCCCCAATATCCCGGTTCCACCATCCAGTCGGTCAACAGCGCAACGGCAGGTGGCGGAGACAGTCATGAGGTGCGGCTGCTCACGAACGACGACGCGGACAGGATCTTTGCCTTCTATCGTGACAGCTTCGCCGCAGCAGGATTACGCAAAACTTCCGAATTCATGTCGGGCGGCACCGGCATGATGTCGGCGACCGGCAAGGGCAGGAACGCGTCCATCGCAATCGCCAGAGACCAAGGCCGCAGCGTGATCATCGTGACCTATTCTGGGGAATAGATGCCGACTCAGGAGCGGGTGATTGGGCGGCATCCTTGGGGACATTCGCGACAGTCGGGTTCGGAGCGCGAAAGCGTCGAATTCGACCGTCGCCCGAAAGCGGGCCGACGTCGGTTCGCGCCAACAAAGCTGATGGGGTGGACGCCCCCCGACGGCATCGATGTGCCAAAGTGGAGGTGTTGATCACCACTTGAGGGAGGCGTCCGTGTCGAAGGTTACCACAATCGGGTTGGATATCGCCAAAAGTTCCTTTCACGCGCATGGCGCCGATGAACGCGGTGAGGCCGTGTTCAGTCGCAAACTAACCCGCGGAAAGCTGCTCGACTTCTTCGCTGCTCAACCAGCTTGCCTCGTTGCTATGGAAGCGTGCGGCGGCGCGCATCACTGGGCGCGCGAGTTGACGCAGCTCGGCCATGAGGTCCGGCTTATCCCGCCGGCCTATGTCAAACCGTTCGTGAAGCGGCACAAGAACGATGCGGTCGATGCAGAGGCCATATGCGAGGCGGTGCGGCGGCCGGGCATGCGCTTCGTTGCGATAAAGACGGAAGAGCAGCAGGCCGCAGGGATGGTCTTCCGGACCCGCGATCTACTTGTTCGGCAACGCACTCAACTCGTCAATGCACTGCGAGGCCATCTTGCCGAATATGGCTGGGTAGCACCGCGCGGCAAGGCCCAGATGGCGATCTTGGCGGACTTGCTTGATGAGGATGAAATGGCCTCATCGTTGCCCGAGGCAGCACGCGCCATGTTTCGCATCATGACCGACATGCTGGCCGAACTCGACGACCGGATCGCCGACCTGGACAAGGAAATCGCTCGCCGCGCCCGCGAAGATGAGGTGGCGCGCCGGCTGATGACGATCCCCGGTATCGGGCCGATCGCGGCTACCGCTATCGTGGCGCTGGCGCCTCAGGCTGCCTCGTTCAGCAAGGGCCGCGATTTTGCCGCATGGCTGGGGCTCGCTCCGCTCCAACACTCGACGGGAGGCAAGCAGAAGCTCGGCCGCATCTCGAAAATGGGCGAGCGAACAATCAGGCGGCTGCTGATCATCGGCGGCAGCGCGGTCGTGAGGCAGGCTACGATACATGGCGCGCGGGCAGGCTCGTGGCTGGAAGGGATGCTGGCACGCAAGCCCCGGATGCTCGTCTCGGTAGCGCTCGCGAATAAGATGGCACGCATCGCCTGGGCGCTGATGACCAGGCAAGAGGATTACAAAGCTCCGGTCGTCGTTGCAGCGTAAGACTGCGGCGCGGGACCAGAGGTCGTCGGAGACGTAGGCGGTCGAAGGAGGGTATGGCACAACAGTCGGTAAGACGGGGCCGGAAAACCAGAGAACGGCGTAGTGCTAACCAAGCACGCAAAGCCGATGTGGATCCGGTCCGCGAACTCCCATACTGGCCCGCAGCCATAGGCGGCACCAGAGGCCGGACAGACGAGAGCACCTGACTACGTGCCAAACCTCATTTAACGCTTGCTTCTTTAGGGGCGTCCACAGACGCCGTTCGGCAGCTCTATACCGCTCATCGAAAGCGGTCGTAGGTTCCCCGCGCTGAGATACCTGGGCGCATAATGATCGAGAAAGGTGCAGTCCATCCTGGCCGCCCGAACGCACCGAGATCGATGAATTTGTTCTACAGGCATTGAGTCAGCCGGATGACTGGCGCACCGCGGTGCGCTATCGTCCGACCATGTCCGGCAGCAAGCAGCACTTTATTCCCCAGAGTCTGCTCAAGGGCTTCGGCGTCAAGCGCGGCAAGTCAACGTTCGTCGTCGCATACACGCATGACCGCGGCATCTTCACGCCCGCAACCGACGGCATCGCCGCCGAACGGCACTTCTATTCCGAACTCGGCGTAGAAGGTGGTGACGAGACGCTCGACGACCGCATCACCGATCACGAGACACCCCTTGCGACGATGTTGTCGAAGCTCCGTTCCCTTAGCGATGGAGCGCGAGCCGATCCGGGAGAGGCCGCCGCCTTCGTCACGCATCTGGCCGTCCGCAACGACCATTTCCGCAAGGCGGTCACTTCGGCGGGCGCCAGGATCATGGACCTCGTTGCCGATCAGTTCGCGGATGCCGACTCATCCCGCGCCTTACTTGGGCTCGACGACGACGATCCGCGCGGCTTGTTCGCCGAGCAGCTGAAGGAGGCGTTCGATCAATACCGGCCGCTCATCGATATGCTCGGAATGGATCGCGAAACCTTCGATCGGTGGGCGTTCGAGAACGTCAAATCCAACTTCGCGACAATGCACGAAGAGATAAGCGGTTCAATGTCCGAAGTCGTGATGGCGATCTCCGAGGCACTGCCCGGCACCGCCGCGGACGCCCAGCGAAGGGCGCTCAACGAAGATCTCGTGCCGGCCAAGAGGGTCGAGGCCTTGTCGGCGCTGGCCTGGCGCGTAACCCATCCGTCCGAACCGCTGATCCTTCCGGATTGTGTCGGGGTCGGCTTCGACAAGAACGGCAAAGGGCTCCCGCTGATGATGATCGATCGCGAGGACCTGTACTCGATCGTGATGCCAATCGCGTCCGACCGGCTCCTCGTCGGCATGGTCGACGAGACGGCCAAACTGCCGGGCGGCTTGAACGAGACGATGGCCAGCTGCTCTTGGGACTTTTACGTCGCACGCGACCGGACAGATGAGTTCGAGAAGCTCCGCGGTGCTCTGCGATCGCTGATCGCCCCCTATATCGACGAAATCGTTGATGGTGCCGCGGACGGAGCATTACGGGACCTGAACGACTGAAACCATCCGGGCCGCTGGCCCAGCGAATGTCTGAGCAAATCTGCGGTGGAGCCAGCACTCTCGAAACTGCCATTCGTCAATTCAAATTTGTCCATCAGAGATTGCCGGTATCGCCTCGACGCTGTAGCGCGTGTCGCACATCCGATCGCGGTTTGACGGGTCCTAATTTCTTGACTGAAAGCTGATTGAAAAGTTCGGAAGTGCAAATCTGGCGGAACCGGTCTATGCTCACTTTGGAGGCAATATCTCGGATACTGATCTGATCTCGGAGACGCTCGGTGACATTGCCCTCCGCCAGGGAGTGAGCACCGGTCCCTTCTCCATTTCCAAAGACTTGGTTCGCCAGCTCGACGATGTCGCGTTGCGCTCTTTGCTTGGCAAGCTGCTTGAAGCTGAAGCCGCATCGCGCGGCGTTCCGATGGCGGCGATCGATCTTGGAGGTAACCAAAACGCGCCCGACGGCGGGATCGACGCGGCCCTTTCGTGGCAGGACGGCCCCAAACCCGTCGGTTGGCTGCCACGCCGGATGACCTACTATCAGTGCAAGGCGCAAGCATTGCCGCCGGCGGCCGTAGAGGCCGAAATGCGCCCTAGCGGCTCGCCACGCCCGATCTTCGCTCGGCTGGCGCGAGAGGGTGGTGCCTACGTCATCTTCTCGACCGACGACATCGGCACCAACGGCATCGACGCGCGGCTGGCGCGGATGCGCGCCGCAATAGCCGACGTCGGCGACAGTGACCGCATTCATCTCGACTTCCTCGGCGCCGACCGTATCGCACGGTGGGTCAACCAGCACCTAGGCGTCGCGATGTGGCTGCTGGCCGCAGTCGGTCGCCCGCTCGGTGGCTGGCGGCCGTGCGGCGACTGGTCGGCACCCGGGAGTTCGGCATTTCCCTATGTCATTGACGAAACCGCGCGTGCTGCCGTTGGCGGGCAGGAGGGCGACGTCCGCACGGCGATCACCGCGATACGCGGTGCGTTGGCGTCGCCGGGCGGCACTGTGCGGCTCGTGGGGTTGTCGGGCATGGGAAAGACGCGGCTCGCGGAGGCGCTGTTCGATACACGCGTGCACGGCGGCAAAGCGCTGGCAGCAGCGACCAGCATCTACGGCGACACGGGCCTCGACCTAGATGTCGGGGCGGCGCTTGTCGCCGAACAGCTGGCAATGTCGGGTATCGAGGCGGTGCTGGTCGCCGATAATTGTTCGGGACGCACCCACGCGCAGCTCGCCGAAATCGTGCGCCGCAAAGGCAGCCGAACGAGCTTGATCACCATCGACTACGATATCGGCGATGACCAACCGACCGACACGCTGGTAGTGAAGCTCGATCCCAATAGCGAGGGCGTCGTCTTGTCGCTTATCGAGCAGCGCTTTCCAAAACTGAGCGAAAGCGACCGACTGCATCTCGCACGCTTTTCGGGCGGCAATGCGCGAATCGCGCTAAAGGTCGCCGAACGATCGACTGACGGAGCTGACTTGTCAAAGCTGGGCGATGCCGAATTGCTCGACCGGCTATTCCAGACTGGGCGGGAAGCCGCCGATGCCGCGGTCCGACGAGTCGCAGACGCCGCTGCACTTGTCTATGCGTTTCAGGTGGCGCCTGGCGACCGGCAGCGTACCGCCGAGCATCCCGCGCTGGCGCGCTTGGCCGGCATAAACGCCGACACGTTTTACCGGTACGTCGGCACGCTGCTCGACTGGGGCATTGTTCAGCAGCGCGGCATCCAGCGCGCGGTAATGCCACCGCCGCTGGCGAACCGACTGGCCCGGCCAGTGATCCGCCGCAGCGATCCCTCGGCCTTGCTTGACGCGTTCGCTTCGCATCCGCGCCTGATGGCATCGTTCGCCCGGCGGCTGGGGCAGTTGCACGACGAGCCGAAAGCGGTGGAACTTGCGCGGCGACTGATGGGCGCGAACGGCTGGCTTGGTCTACCGGCCGCTTTCGACGCAGACCAGCAAAGAGCGTTCCGCAACCTTGCCCCCGCAGCGCCCGAGGCAGCTCTGGCGGCGATCGAACGGGCGTTGAGCGACGATGCCAAGGCGCTGGATCACGACCGGTCCGAATATGCCGACCTGCTCGCGCATATCTCCTATGACAATGCGCTGTTCGCGCGCGCAATGACAGCAATGCTGCCGCTAGCGCTTGCCGAGCAAACGGATTGCCGGGACACGCAGGTGCGCTGTCTGTTCCTCGAACGTTTCTGGCCGGTATTATCGCGCACGATGGCGACGGGCGACACGCGCCTCGCCTTCGTTGACCGCCTCCTCGACGATGAACGTGAGAGCGTCCGCGCCCTGGGTGTGGAAGCGCTCGATCACATGATGGACGTGTGGCATTTGAGTTCGTCGTTCATGCCCGAGTTCGGTGCACGTGCGCGGGCGCGGGAATGGCAACCGCGCGGTCTTGACTATACGGTGTGGATCGAGGCAGCCTTCGATCGGATAGGCCGCATCGCGACGACCGACGGGCCGAACCGCGACCGGGCGCGCAGAATCGTGCTGGAACACCTGCGCTCGCACCTTGAAAGCGGCAATGCCGACCGCGTGCTCGCAGCAGTCCGCCGAATCCGCCCGGATGGCTATTGGGACGAGGGCTGGCGCGCCGCAACCGACGCAATGCACTTCACACGCAACTCGACCGGTGAGTGGCGCAATGCACTGGCACAGCTCGAACACGACCTGCGACCCCGCAGCCTCGAAGCGTGCTTCGAGGCTGCGGTTCTCGGAGAGCCTTGGCGGCACTGGCACCCAAGCGGCCGCGAGAATTCGCCCGTCCGCGAAGTCGGCACCTTTGCCAAGGGGATCGGACGACGCGTCTCCCGCTCCGGCATCGATCCGACACCCTTTATCGCGCGTGCTTCGCTTGCTGGGGACGTCAACAGCGTCCGAGATTTCGGTCTCGGATTGGCGCGCGCGACCGGCGCCATCGACGATCTGTGGGACCGAGCGCATTCGGCCTATCTCGCCCTCGACGCCGACCGGCGTGATGCCGGGCTCCTCATCGGCATCGTGCAGGGCTCGGAACCCGGCCATCGACAGTGGGCCGAAGCAAAGCTGAACGCCATCGCCAACGACCCGATCCTTGCCCCTTATCTGGTCTTTTCCCATGCCGGACGGACACTCGGGACCGCGGACATCGACCGCTTCATCGCCGCGCTCGATGCGGGCAGCATCACTGCCGAGCGGCTCGGCATGCTGATTATGGGCGGCGCCACGAAGCCGACTCCTTCGCCCGACCTCGCACGCTTGCTGAGCCGTCTTTCGAGTGAACCCGAAGGCGCGCCGCAAGCTCTCCAAGTCCTCTTCATGCGCTTTTACGGCGAGCCGGAGACCCCGCCTGAACTGGCGGAAGTCGCGCGCACGCTCCTCGCCGACCCGGCCTGCTATTCCAGTGAAAGGACGCGCGCCGACCATGAGCTGGCGGGCCTCGCACGTCGCATGTTCGGTTTGGCAAACGATGTCTCGCTCGCGATCTCGATCTGCAAGGCGCTTCGCATCGCGTACAATGCGAGCGAGCGCTGGCGCTCGTCGCGAGATTTCAATGAGCTCGGCAAGGTGATGACCGGGTCACACTTACGCGTTGTTCTCGACGAAATCGTGTCCGGCCAAGCCAAGGGCGAACTGGTCGAAATCTTCCTTGGCGATCACCTTATGGAGGATATCGATGGCAGCGGCCGGGATCGCGCGCTCGACGAGAGGGTCATCGCCGAATGGGTCGCCGAAGACCCACAGGCGCGGGCACTTCGCCTGGCCGAATTCGTTGCATATACCGCGCCGGCAAGCGAAGAAGCCGGCCTTGGCTGGTCGCCGCTCGCGAGAATGCTGATTACAAGGGCCTCTGAGCCGGTCGCCGTGCTGCAAGCTTTCGAAGAGCGCTTTTTCAGTGGCGTGAGCAGCGGCCCGTTCTCGTTGCGCTTCGTGCGCCGTCGCCCGCTCGTCGAAGCCATGCTGACCCACGATGATCCGCGCATACGTAATTGGGCGCGTGCGGCGGCGGAGCGGCTAGAACGCCAAATCCGATTTTGGGACGGACGCGACCGTGAGCGAGACAGTCTGTTCGAATGACGATAATGGGGCTTGCTGCAGCCAGAATTTGAATCTCAATTCGCGATTGCTAACGGACTGAGCGATTTCCACTTCTCCTCGGAGCCACATCGGCGAACGTCACCCTGAGGGTTTGAGAGGTGCATTTACATCACTGAAATGGCGGCAAGCATAAGCCGAACGACATGGCTGAACGAACGGCAGCGTATAATCCCTGTAACGGTGAAAGCTGCCTGTCAGGACCGTCCAACAAAGCGGACATGATGAGCGGCCCGAGCGCGGCAATGAGATGTCCGCTGCCGGGGAACGAAATTTGGCCGCTGAGCGGCCAGGAAGGGTCGAATTTACTTCATTCGGAAGGTAGAGGCTGACTACCGACAGCGAACAAAAAAAGGTAAACAATGGCCGAGCAAAGTTCAATCGACGAGCGACGCGAACACTTCGCTTATTGCGTTCAACTGTTTGGCGGAACCACTGCCTTCTCGCGGCGCCTTGGCATAGACGAGCGCGCCATCCGCCGATTTATCAACGGCGAGCGGCCTCTTGGTGACGGACTTCTGGAAGACACCGCCAAGGCATTGCACCTGCTCATCGCTGAAGCTACCACTGCCGAAGGAAAGATCGCCGCCATATTGAGCTCTCTGCCGACCGATCCGTCCTAGAGCGCCCATCAGGCCCGTAGAGGTCGGCGTGCGATGGGTCGACGCTCAGGGCATGAGGATCGGAAATTTTGGCTGTGCAACCAATACGGTTCGCGAGCTGCCATGATCTCGTTTGCTCCGTGCATCGCTAGTGGCGGCTGGTAGGAATTAGGAATTGGTCTGTATCGGCGCGGATGACCGTCGACCACAGCCTCGTTTTCGTGAACAACTTATGGATCGGGTAAGGCTCACCGTAACGTGTTTCATCCAGCAGGCCCAACCAACAGAGCGGGCGCAGGATATGGCCATACGCCACGGCGTGGACCCGATGGTTGTCGCTATCAGCATCGAACACCGCCTTCACGAACTGGTCATCGGTCACGCCCAAATGAGCTTCAACGTTCAGGACGCCCAGGAAAAGTAGCCAGTCATCATCCAGTTGGACGCCATATAGGGTGTATCGGGAGTGATCGAGGACGAACAGCAGATGGTGGGCGAGCGCAATCCAAAGATTGCCAGGATGCCCAAGCAAATCCTTCCCGGCTGCTGTGATATGCAGGAAGCCCTTCCGGTGACGTGCCAGCTTGGCGCTAATCAACAGGTCGTGCAGCAGCATCAAGGGCGGGAAGTCGGGTTCGTTGAGGACCTTGTTGACAGCGTACAAGTCTTCGGCGGTATAGTAAGGCCATTCAAACGCTTCCTCCGCCCATGTGACGAACGTCCGCTTCAAAGCTTTATTCGGTGTCAGGCCAATGGGCCCAACGTCCAGCATATATTTGAGCGTCAGCTGAGCGGCGCGCAGCATGTGCGCGTTCGGCAGTGCCGGGTCGTCGTGCTGAGGGGCAAGGAATTCGATCATGAGGTGCTCAGATTGCAACCTGTCAGGCTAACAGGCAACCGTCGATGTTCTGCGGCGCTCAGGCTGGCCAAATGATGGCCGAGCGGGAACAAGCGGAATGTGAACTTTTGGGGAAGCGATCGTGAGCGTTGAGTGACGAAAATGGTCGTAATCAGCGTTGCTTCTTGGCCATTGTGGCTGTGAAATTGGGGTCCTTGTTCGCTACCCAATCGACAAATTTGCGTACATTGGGGTTGGCGAGCAGACCCTCGACATTCATCCCATGGCGCTGCAGTTCGGAATTGGTGAAATTGGCGATCAATGTCTTCTGGCAAATAGGATGCATCGGAACAACATCTCGCCCACCCCGGCTTTTCGGCACGGGATGGTGCCAGACGATGGTTTCTCCGGTAGGCCGGCTGCAGAGCCAGCAGGGAGGTATCACCGCTGGAGCCTCATCGTCCTCGCTGTGCAGGTCTTCATAGGGACCATGTTTCGAATGTTTGCGGGCCATGAGTCTACCTGAATTGCCTGAGTCTGTGCAGTTCCCCTAACGTGGTGCGGCCGACTTTACCACATCGGTGCCTCCGACCTGCGAATCCGGGCGAGGGTGCTTCAAACAAGCCGCAGGATATCTTTGGGAAAGAAGGCGATCGCAGCAAGCACGGTCAGGACGATGGCCCAGACTGCGTATTTCCAGATAGCGACACCGGATCGCTTCACCGGCTTGCGGTTGCTATTGCTGTAGACCTGCCACTCGGCGGGCAGCTTCGATTTGCGTTTTCTGGTCACGCTTTCATTCCTGCTTCATAGGGCCATGCCGGGAAGGGCGACATATTCTAATGATTTGCTATCGGCGCTGGCCGAATTTGGGCTTTTCCGTTGCTTCCTTCTCTGCCTCTTCATCCGCGCGGCGCTCCGCAGCGACATTCCCGAACAGCATCACGAGTTGAAACCCATTGGCCTTGCTCAATATCTGCATTGTCAGCTTGGGCGGGCGGGTGTGCCGCGAAATCTCAATCCAGTCCCGCGCCTCCGCCGGCAGCCAGGCAATGCGATCCTTCGGCGTAGCGGATTTGACGGATGCGGGTATCGGATCTCCTGTCTGGATGGAAAGCGTGGGAAAGAAACGCGACGGGCGCGCATATCGCAGGATTCCATCCTTGACGAAAAGAAATGCGCACATCGCCTGTGTGAGATCGGCGTAGCGGGTAGCGGCGGCTTCAAGCGTGACATCATAGGCAGCAGCGATGTCCGGCAGATGGGTGACCGTCGGCTTTCCCAGCTCTTCGACCGAGGCAACGAACAATGGCTTGGGCATCAGGAGGCCGGCGGCGAAGCGGTTGGCATGCATTTCTGCCTTGCGCGCCGGAGTGTCGCGCCTGTTTTCGGCAAGATCCCGATTGCTGCACTGCCTGTCCACGAACTGCCCGTCGAGGAGAAAATGGCCGAGTTGGTGGGCAATCGCAAAACGGCGAAGCTGCGCCGAGAGGCCCGTCCCGCAAGAAATGGCCGCTTCTCCTTTCGCGATATCGGTCGTCAGCGCACTGGATAGTCCAGCGGTTTCAAGATCACGGACCTTGGTGATGCCCGCGCCATGAGCGATCGCCACGACGTCTACTGGCGCCCGCAGGTCGGGATGATATTTGAATATCGTGGCGAGCAGCGTTTCCGCCGAGCCGCAGTTCGCCAGATCGTTCAGGAAGGCATCGTTGGGCATTTGCGGGCTCGTACCGTAATCGGACAGGAGGGGCGATCACAAAACTTGTTCTATGCCAGCTTGTCCCGAAATTCTGGAAAGAAGGCCTCCACTGCTGCCTGCAAATCAACGGGACCGGGAAGCAGATCAAAATGCTCCAGCAACCCGCGCACCAGTCTGGCTCTATATGCCCCTATGCCCGGCAGCATCTCCAAGCCCTGAAATTCAGGATCGGCGAGGCTGTCAGCGAGATCGCCGAGCGTTCGATATCCCGCTTTCTTCAACTGCTCCCGCAACCCGAAGGGCAGGACGGAGCGGGCAATCGGCAGATCCCGGTCGGTGGCCGTCGGCATCGTGGAACGCAGGCGTGTCCGCGCAGCTTTCGCCCGGCTCAACGACCGGCGGGTCAGGCGAAGCTGGCTGGAAGTGAGCGCCAGCCTGCGCGCGATTTCACGATAGGAAATGCCTGCAGCGCGCAGATCGCGTGCCTGTTCAAGATTCAGATTAGCCTGTTCAGGCCGGCTCAGCATGACAGCATATCCCGAAAAACATGGGCCGAGCATAACCGCGAAACGGGTCGGCTGCTACTGTGCCTGGTCGATGAGCGACGTGTCCCGTCAGCTTGGCCCCTGACAAGTTTGCCATTCGCCCATGGCAGTAAAAATCGACAGCTGGCGGGAAGTCCGTTCGCCTCTCAGCGGTTCGCAAACCTTATCGATGCCGCTCGAAAAGGGGGAGCTTTTGCCAGCGATCGGGAAACATGAGCATGAGCATGAGCATGAGCATGAGCGGCCATCGCCGCGCAATGAGCGCCAAGCTGGTCGACGTCGCGAATGATTTCGAAATCGACAGGCATTGCATGAAAGCGTCGTTCCTATCTTAAACCCTGTAGGTGGCGCCCGGAACCGGATCATCAATCGTCAGCCTGAGATTGATTGTCGGATGGCAGACCATTTGCCTTGTCTGATCCGGCTCAAATGCCGGCGTCTAGATTCGACACAACCCAATCCGCTATTGCGTCCAAGGCCTCTGCCTCCACTTCACTCGCCGTCCGTCCACTTTTTGCGGCAACCTTGAAGCTATGATCCGCATGATCGACGATCCGTAACGTCGCGCTAGCGCCGAGGTTGGCAGTGACGGGTTTGATCAATTCCATCTCCGCCAGGGCATCGCGAGAACCTGAAATGAACAGCATCGGAACGCGGACCTCTGTAAGATGTTCGGCCCGCTCGATGCCCGGCTTGCCTGCTGGATGGAGCGGGAATCCCAGAAATGCGAGGCCGCGCACGCCGGGGATGGGCGTTTCAGCCTGCGCCTGAGACGTCATGCGCCCTCCGAATGAGCGGCCTCCGGCGAACAGCGGCAGATCCGGTGCTAGCGATGCCGCCTGCGCAGCGGCGGCACGAACGGCAGCGTGCGCCAGCTTGGGCGTATCCGGCCGCTTCGACCCTTTCTCCGAATAGAGAAATTGATAGCGGAGCGTTGCGATGCCTCTTGAAGCCAGGCCTTCCGCATTGGCTGCCATCGTCGCGTGACGCATGTTCGTGCCAGCGCCATGGGCGAACAGATAAAGCGCCTTCGCAGCGGGCGGCTTCATCAACAGGCCCGATATGGTCTCCGCATTCACCGGGATGCGGACTTCGGTGGCCTCGATCCCGCTTGTGTCTTCGATTGGGCTCGAAATGGACAAGATTGCATCGCTCATTTCAAGATCAAGCCACGATGGCGCCGCATGGGCGAGTGGGAGCGAGAACTAAGATGCCTCGCCCCCAAAGGATCCCTCATGAGGTTCAGTTATTCCGGGGCTTTGTTGCCACCGCCAAGATGCGAACCTGCCGCCTCTAGTGCGGCTTTGAACGATTTCGCTTTCGGAGCAGCCTTAGGCGCTGCTTCGGAAGTCCTGGGCTTTGCAGCAACTTTGCCCGCCTTCTTGGAGGGCGAGGCTTCCGTAGCCGGCTGATCGGACTTGGCGGACGAGGCTTTTTTTTCTTTCGGTGCGGCGATTGAGAGCTTCTTGCGCGAACCGGGGGAAACGGCGTCAGCCTTCGAACTTGCTGCCTTCGGTGCCTTTGCTTTCGTCGCTGCCCCAGAGGACGTGTCGGCCGCTGCGATCCGCGACGGCTTGGAAGCGTCGGTCTTCGCGGCTGGCTTCTTTGCCCGTGGCTTGTCTGCGGCAGACTTCGGCGCAGCAGGGCTGGACGGCGCTGCCTCTGCGGATGGCGCGGCGGGTGTCTTGCCTCCGGTTGCCGGCTTCTTGCCCAGCCCAAGCTTTTCCGCAACAGCGCGCCGCGCTTCGGAATAGCTGGGTGCGACCATGGGGTAGGAGGCGGAAAGGTTGTAACGCTTCCGATATTCCTGGCCGGTAAGTCCATGCGTTGCCAGATGGCGTTTCAGCGTTTTGTACGGCTTTCCGTCGATCAGGCTCAGAATATGTTCACGTGACGACAGGCTTTTGCGGATCGAGACCGCCGGCACATATTCGGGTGCCGTGGGTTCGGCTCCCACTTCAGGACTTTCCGTCAGTGCCGCGCGCGTGGTCTTGATGAGGTCGGCCAGACCTTCACTGGAGACTGTGTTCTTCGAAACAAATGCGCTGAGAAGCTGAACGGTGAGGGCGGTGATGTCGTTCTGATTTTCATCGGCCATGTGAGCAAATCCGAGCTAAGGTGATCTGCGCCTTTTGCGCAATTTGTTCTGCATTGTAAATGCTCGACCTTTTGCGCGAGCCTCTATTCACCAGACTTCAATTGAATGTCTGGTACTCGGTCCTGTTCCCCGGTTGGCGCTGCACCGCGAATTTTTGTCGAATGATTATGGACGCATATTTTCGCGGTAAATCATAACGCGAAAGTCTCGGATGCCTCTGATGTCGACTGCGAACTCCGCATCGACTTCCGGGCAATATTCATCAACGGGCTTCCACGTCAAGCAACGGGATGCGTCATCTACATTGCAAGTCAGGAGATGGCGCCGATCTCACCATGATCTTCGCATCGGTGATTCAGCTGTCGCCTGGGGATGGGGACACCGCCGTGTCGAGATGAATACCCTTTCTCAGCTTCGTCAGTTCCTTTGAACTGTTCGCTTCGCGCCGTTCCAGCGCCGCCCCGGCTGCCTCATTTAGGGAGGTCATGATGGCGCGCACCTGGTCGGTGGTAACGGCACCGGAGGAATAAAGGCCGGTAATGACCGCGCGGATCGCAAGTTCGGTTCCGATATCCATCGTTCATCTCCAGCGAGTTTTCGACTGTGCGAACAATCATAGCATGAAGAAGCTGTATTCGCTTCCTGGCGTGGCATGTTTCGGCAATTTCGCGCCGTACCTTGATCTCTGGCCCATGCATGGTGGATAGACAGAAGGGAAGGGGTGGCCGTTGGAGCGAAGATGATCTTCTTTCTCGATTTTGAAGCCTCTTCGCTTTCCAAGAGAAGCTATCCGATCGAGGTGGCTTGGGTGTTCGAGGATGGGCGCAGCGAGGCGAGTCTGATCAAACCGGCTCCGCAATGGGACGACTGGGATCCGGCATCCGAGGCCATTCATCATATTTCCCTTGACGAATTTTAGCGCAGGGACGCGATCATGAGATGGTCGCGCGAACGATGCTCAAAGCCCTGGAGGGCCATGACCTTCGCGCCAGTGCGCCGAGTTGGGACGGGAAATGGTTGAGCACGCTTCTCCGCGCGAGCGGCCTGCCGCGCCATAGCCTGCGGCTACGCGGGACCGACGCCGCTCGACATGAGATCGCCCGCTCCATCCTCTCTGCCACGTGGACTGACGGCGCGCTCGACCGGGAAGTCGATGCGCTGCTTGAACGGGTTGCAACAAGCGTAACAGTGGGCGTGGTTGCCCATCGGGCGCTTGCCGATGCACGCGATGAACACCGCCGATGGGTCGCGGTGCGGGACGCCGCACTGGATCGGCTTGGAAGCGCGCCGGCATAGCCGGTTGAGCCTCGGGGTGACACGAGGATGAGAGTGGGACCTTGTATTTCCTCCTGACAACCACGGATCCGCAGCCAGCGGCGGAAAAAGACCCGGCCGCCCATGATGAGCGGCTAGGTCAGAAGAAGTCTCTGAGAATCAGAGCCTTCGGGTCGTGGGCCAAGAAGAGCATGCCGTTCGTTCTTCCCACAGGCGTTGGCATTCGGGCCGGGCACAGATCCGACCCGCTTTTGCGCTAAGGCGTTGATTTTGCCGGTTCAAAAATCTTGTATTCCGTAGGGGAAATTGAGAGACTTCGGTCGGACCGGCCGATTGACCAAGCCTTCGGGTCGCCCCGGTCCACCATCTCCCTTCGTGCCTGCTCCACGGCTTCCAACCCAGGTTTCGGGCGTGAAGGGAAAATTCTCGTGCCGCGGCGCATTCTGCTGATTCGAGGGATTTACGCCGATGCGTGCGCGCCGCTATCCGGCGCGCCATGAGCATTATCGCAACGATTATGAATTCCACGACCGGTCAGCCGATCCAGAAGATGACCTTCGGTCGGATGCCCAAGCCCTGGGCCACCTTCAATCTGGAAACCGGCGAGCGCGTGACCGCAGACCGTGTCCATGTCGGCAAACCCGCGCCCGGCAAGTTCGTTGCGCCAGTCGAGGTCTGGGTCACGCCCAAGGGCTGAGCGGATAGGCTGGGACAGAAGGAGGCGTCGATCTGAGCAGGGCTGATCAAACTAGCCGCGCCGGGGCGGCATTCGTCCCGGCGACGCTTCCATGCTGATCAGCGCTTCCCTGCTGTTGGGCCGCGAGGTCGTCGCGGTGAGCGAACTTTCCGGCGGCGACCTTTCGAAGGTTTTCCGTCTGCACCTGTCTGATGGCACGACCGCGATTGCCAAGCAGGCGCCGCTGGTTGCGGTGGAGGCCCGCATGCTGACGGCAATGCGCGATGCCGGGGTGCCCGTGCCGGCAGTCATGGCGCAGGACGGCGATGTTCTCGTCATGGAGGATATCGCGGCGGTCGGACGGGCCGCGCGATCCTGGGTCGAACTCGCCGAAATGCTGGACATCCTCCACAGTACCCTCGGTCCGCATTATGGCTGGCCGGACGATTATGCCTTTGGCGATGTGGAAATTTCCAATCGTCCCGGCAGGGATTGGTGCTCCTTCTGGGCCGACCAGCGGCTGCGGTGCCATCTGCCCTTTGTCGATTTCAGCCTGGGGAGGCGGATCGAGGCGCTGTGCGACCGTCTTGGCGAACTGCTGCCTGCGCGGCCCGCGCCCGCCCTGCTGCATGGCGACCTTTGGAGCGGGAATATCCTGTTCGACAATGGCGGCATCGCCGCGTTGATCGATCCGGCCTGCTGTTTTGGCGACCATGAAGTCGATCTCGCCATGCTTGGTCTCTTCGATCGACCTCCAGCCGCCTTTTTCGATGCCTGTGGTCCTGCGCAGGGGTGGGAGCAGCGTCAGCCTGTCTACCAGCTCTGGCCGCTCCTCGTTCACCTCCGCCTGTTCGGTGGCGCCTATGCGCAGCAGGCCGGGGCGTGCCTGGGGGCGCTGGGATTCTGACCGAGCCGACCCTTGCCTTTCATGCTAAGGGTTCACTGATTTCGGGAGCAGCGTCATGGTCCTATTTGAAAGCCGCGATCTCCATCTGGTGAAGAAGGCGCTGTGCCTGAGTGTTCTTGTGATCGAGAAGCAGCCCGAAGGCCCGTTCAGGCCCGATTCGGACCTTGCGGATCTGAAGGACCTGGCCGACCGGTTGCTGCCCGGCGATACGGAGCTCGCTCTCTATATGCGCTCGGCCCGGCTGGTCCTGAACGGCGGTCCGGGCTGACCGTCGCGCGGCACCGTTGCGCTGTTGCCGGCGGGTGAGTGGACAGGATGGATGGATTGCCGCGACGGCACGGATCCCTGGATTGACGGCTCGTGACGAGCGACGTCGCTGATTGCGACGCGACTGGAGTTCATCTTTTGAATTCCCAATGAGAATGGGGGGAACCAGGCATCAGGGATGTCCCCTGGATTTGACCCGGGGGACGCAGGAACGAGAATGGAACAAGCGGGCCTCCTCGATCAGCATGCCTCTCACTCATCGCACTTGGCGCGACGTCCGTGGCGTGCTGCACGGCCTGCCTTCACCTCATCGAGCGATAGCCCGCGATGCGGGGCCGCCTTGTAGGCGTCGTAAGAGGCTAGCGCTTCCTGCCGAAGCCAGTTTTCTAACGCAGGGTCCCGCGCCTGGAGTGCAGGCAAGCCATCGCGAATGACCTCGCTCTTGCTCATTCCCCTGATGTGACCTTGGCGCGCACCTGGGCCGCCATCTCATCGGGAAGCGTCACGCTGAGCCGCCGGGTCGATCGCATGGGCCGTCCTTTCGCACGGGGATTTAAGCCTATCGGGGCGCGGATTTCAATCGGGCTTCGCTTCCGGCCGTGATCCGCGGCGCCCCTTGCGCGCCGATGGGATGGACGGTGGCGGGCGGCGGACGCTGCGGTTACAGAAGCTACAAATGATCGAGCGCCTATCACAATCCGAAGCACGGCGGATCGCGCTGCATGCGCAGGGGTTCGGAACGGCAAGGCCCGACAGACCGGGCCAGTTGCACCTCCGGCGCACCATCGATCGGCTGAGCTTGCATCAGATCGACAGCGTCAATGTGGTTGCTCGGGCGCATTATCTCCCGGCCTTTTCTCGCCTGGGAAATTATGATCGGACCCTGCTCGACCGCGACGCCTGGGGACCACGCCGCAGCCGCCGCTTGTTCGAATATTGGGCGCATGAGGCCTCATTGTTGCCGCTTGCGCTGCATCCGCTGCTGCGCTGGCGGATGGCCCAGGCCGATCGGGGAGAATCGGGCTGGAAGGGATTGCGCGGCTTTGCCACGGAGCGTCGGCACGAGGCGATGGCGGTGCTCGATCGGATCAGGGCGGAGGGTCCGCTCGGCGCGTCCGATTTCGAAACCAGCTGCAATCGGCCGGGCTGGTGGGAATGGGGTGAGACCAAGCAGGCCTTGGAATGGCTCTTCTGGGCAGGTCATCTCACGACCTCGACCCGCCGCGCCGCCTTCGAGCGTGTCTATGATCTTCCCGAGCGGGTTCTGCCCGCGTCCATATTGGATTTGCCGACGCCCGAGCCGGGTGAGGCGCAGCGAGGGTTAATCGCCTTGTCTGCGCGGGCGCTCGGGGTCGCGAGCGCCGCGGAACTGCGAGACTATTTCCGACTCAAGCCGGAAGAGGCCAATGGAGCGATCGCCGATCTGCTGGAAGAGGGGCTGCTGCATCGCGTTGCTGTCGAGGGCTGGCGTTCGCCCGCCTTTCTTTATCATGATGCGCACGTGCCGCGCCGGATCGCGGCGCAGGCCCTGCTGGCTCCGTTCGATCCGCTGATCTGGGAACGCTCACGCACCGAGCGTCTTTTCGATTTCCACTATCGGATCGGCATCTACACGCCAGCGGCCAAGCGGACCCATGGCTATTATGTGCTGCCCTTCCTGCTTGGGGACCGGCTCGTCGGGCGGGCCGACCTCAAGGCTGACCGGCAGCAGGGAAGGCTGCTCGTTCACTCGGTTCATTTCGAGCCAGCCGTGCCCGCCGAAAGCCGCGATGCCATGGCCGCGGAACTTTCAACCATGGCCCGCTGGCTCGGGCTGGAGGAAATTGTTCTTCCCATGGCTTGATGCCGGCGTGAGGGATCGCCGGAGCCGGTGTTCTGGCTGCAAGAGCATGATCCGATCAGGCAGAATCGGATCATGCTCAATTTGGCTATGGTTTTCCAGATTTTTCGAGCCAGCAGGCGATGCCGCCTGCTTGGGAAAAGCTCTAGAATTTGGCGCCGAAGCCGAATGTCCAGTTGCGTTCCCGCTTGGCGAGATCTTCCCGCCGCCCGCGAGCATAGCCAAGGTCGATCCCGAAGAACTTCTTCTCGTCAAAATAGATCGAGAAGATGCCCTTGAACTGGGAAAGGTTCTTCGGTCCGCCGTCGAGCGCGCGCAAATAGGTTTCGGTGAGGGTGAGCTCGAGCGGCAGCCATTTGACGTCGCTGGTGAGTGTCGCACCCACCTGGCCGCCAAGCCGGATGAAATCCTGGCTGTCCTCGTCGAGCCGGCTGCCCTGTTTGATGAAATGCCCACCGTTAAGCCGCAAGTCGAAGCGGGGGATGATCGAGAACAGGCTCTCGTCGTTCGTGCTTGTGACGTTGCGGGCGTCATTGAGCCAGCCATTGAAGACCGGTATATAGGTGAAGTTGGCGCTGACGACTTCGCTTTTCTCCTTGCGGTTAGCCGCATATTCCGGCCGAAGCAGGAACAGATGAGAGAGCTGCGCCTGGTGTGTGCGGAAGTCGAAGAGTGTCCCGGCGCGCCAAGTGTCGTCGGAGACCTCGCGTTGCTGACCCGTTTTCTTGCTGTTGTCGAGGGAGACGCCAAGATAGGGGACGATCCCCAGGACATTATCGACGACCGGCACTGACAGGCCAACGATGATGCTGGCCTTGGTCGTCTTCTTTCCGGCGACATCATCGTCCTTGAACGAGAAGGAAGCCTTTTCAACACCTGCAAAGGCGCTGTCGAGATTTCGGTCGAACTGGAGGCCGTCGGTCGAGCCGCGTATCCGCAGCGGGATCGTCTTCTGGTCGACCGGCGATGCGATCTGCGTCGGCTCCAGTTCGACAGGCTTCCCGTCCGGCTTCTTCACACAGGCGATCGTGATTCCAGTCGACTGAAAATAGGTGGGCGGATCGATGACCGGCGAGGATGGCAGGTAGGATGAAGGCGTGGTCAGCACCGCCATCACCAGATTTAGGGCTCGTCCGATCTTGGCGGCATCCTCCTTGCCGCAACGCGGGATGCCGAGGCTGTCCTTGGGATTGGGACCGCAAAAATTCTCCTGCGAGAGGATATGCTGCGCGGGCGTCAGGCCGGGATAATCCGATTCATGCGTCGTGATCCAACGATAAGGGAAAGGCGAAACGCCTTCCGATTCGAGGACCGCGAGAGCGAGACGTTCGGGTACGACCTTGTTGGTCGCCTGGTCGCAAATGTCCGCTTGCGTGGGAGCGCCAGCCCAGGCTGGCGAGGCGCAAGCGAGGAGCCCGGTCGCGACGATGCGGGTCGCACGGCGGCGGGGAGCCTTCACTTCCATTTTGCAGCTGCCATGATCCCGTTGATGAGATCCGAGACGCTGCCGCTGAGCATCTTGTTCACGAAGGCGGAGAAACTGTCGAAGGAAGGATGGACGAAAGCGCCTTCGGTTGGGAATTCGATCGGCGGTTGCATCTTGTCGAGCCGCTTGGAGATTTGCAGCAGGGACGCCCAAAGGACATCGCGCGTATAGCGGTAGGGGGCGTCATTGAGCTTCTGCCCCAGTCTCCATGGGCGCCTGCCGTCCTGCGCGATCTGCTCCTGGACAGCGAGATAGACCTGCGTTCGCTTGAATGGTGGCGTCCCGTCGGCACTGGAAGCCCCTGCGTAGAGCGCGCGATTACCGTCAGCATATTTCATCAATCAAGCCCCTCCATGCCTGAGGCGACCCGATCGCATATCGGAGGGAACCGGCCAAGGCGAAAATGATCCGTTTCCGTAACGTTTTCTGGCGGAGGAAGATGGCGCGCGCATCCGCTAGTGACGGCAAAGCCGACAAGAGCTGGATCGGTGGCCCTCCTCGAGACCGATCTCATTTCCGGGGACGCGATGTCGGAACGGCAAGCGCGGCCACACGGTCGGTGCCGTCGCTGCTGAGCCGTGCTGACGGGATGGCAGGCTCAGCCGGGATATAGGACCTTCGCGAGGCGGTCGGCCAAGTCGGTACGCTTTTCCGTGGCCATTTGAGCGAGGTTGTGCAGCTTCCATTGGACGGCGGGCAGCTTTGCCGATTCCTCCAGGCCCAGCGCGGCCCAGTCTGGGCTGCCCTGTTTGAATCCCAGCAGGAATGTTCGGTGCTTCTCCGGCATTTCTCCGATCATTGTCGCGATGATCGCTTCCTGGGTCTCCAGCAACGAATCGAGGGTTACCGCCGATTCCGTCATGCCCTGGAAGCCGCGGGCATATTCGTCATCGAGTCTGCGCCTCGTCGGTGCCAGCAGTTCCGCGATCGGCCGTGGATGGCTGAGGATGTAGATCAGGAACGCGGACCGCAAGGCGTCGTCTATCCCTTCATGCGCGAGGAGATCGCGGACGTCGAACAGATCGCGCGGATGTTGGCGATCAAGTGCGGCGACGATCTTGCCCGCGTAAAGATCGGCGAAGGATGTGACCTGGATCTCCGCAAAACCGAAGGCCTGCTCTACCCGCGGTGACACGGTCCGCATTTCGGCGGTGTAGACCGCGCCGCGCAGGACCGGCGTTACTTCGATTTTGATCTGCACGCGCTCATGGCGAACGACGAGCTTCGAGACCTGGTTTTCGGGCTGGAGACGGCTCGGCGTCACCTTGGCGCCCTTGATGCCGGCGGTGACCTTGTCGGCAATCCGCAGCATGGCGGCGTCGATTGCGAGAAGTGAAGCCGGCCGATCGGCAACGGGCAGATAGGTCAGGTCGATATCGACAGAGAGCCGGGCAGGTCGCG
>Ga0207639_10000253_pt1 | contig 38988 bp, 31 predicted proteins | sample KBSCornC32_FD_184299 | JGI IMG/M metagenome (GOLD analysis project Ga0207639, IMG submission 184299) | Corn rhizosphere microbial communities from Kellogg Biological Station, Michigan, USA - KBS Corn C3-2 (SPAdes) (version 2) | ecosystem: Host-associated > Plants > Roots > Rhizosphere > Soil ... | reverse complement strand
CGTCGCCGGATGGCCAGGCAAGGTGACTGAGCGTCAGGCGCGCGCCGGTGAAATCGCTGAAGGGCGGCGGGATCGTCTGCGACAGCTTCGCCTTCGTTTCGGCGACGCCCTCGTTCGCGGAGGCGAGCAGCGAGCAACGGAAAGGCGCCTTGGAGACGGCGTCGTATTGGGCCACGAGCAGGTCGCGCGCGCGCAGTACCGGCAGTGCGACGGCGAAGTCGAGCAGTGCGTCGGACGCGGCCTTGCCCGGCAGCACGGGTGCCAGCGCGGCCAGCGCCTTCGCGGTCGCCGGATCGAGATCGAGGCGCGCGTGCATCGTCATGCGCTCGCGGTCGAGCGCGCGGTAGCCGAAGCCGAAGCGCGGCACCTTTGCGGCGAGCGCGTCGAATTCTTCGCGGCAGGTCGCATCGAAGCTGCCATCGGCCTTGTCCGCCGCGGCCTTGGCCGCCGCGAGCGCGACGACGCGGCGCGTATCGATCCAGCCGCTGCCGTAGGGCAGATAGCCTCGCTGCTTATTGAAATCCGCGAGCAGGCCCGGATCGATCGCGTGCGCCGGCCGGTCGAGTCCGAGCAGGCGCCGCTTCTGCGCCTCGTCGGCATCACCGAGCGCGAACGCGAGCACCAGGTGACGGCCCTCGATCGCGAGCATTCCGAGCGCCTTGTCGTCGCCGAACGTGCGCACCTCCTGCTCGCCGACGTGGCTGGTCGCAAGCGACTGGCCCGCCTTCTGTTCGATGCGTGCGAGCATCGCGCGGAACGCATCGGGGTCGGACAGTTCCACGCGGATGACCGGCAGCAGGTCGACGCCGTAGATCGCTGCATGGGCCTGCGGGTCGAAGCCCGCCTGCTTCCACAATTCTGGCGTGTTGCGATCGCGTACCTCGTCGAGGATCGCGCGCAGCACCTTGGCCGCGCCGGCACTCTCCGGCTTGGCTTCGAGCTCGGCCAGCGCATGGTCCATCGTCTCGGTCAGCAACGGCCACGCGGTCTGCATCTGCGTGCGCCAGGTGGCGAGTGCTGCCTCGGGCGCCGGTTCGATGTTCGCGAAGACATACGGCGTGTCGGCGGGAACGAACGCGAGCGGGGCGGTCTCGTCGACCTTGTGGCCGCAGCCGGCGAGCAAGGCGAGCATGACGGCGAGCGCGGCGCGGTGCAGGTTGGAAGTACGCATGCTGGAGTCCCCCGGGCGAGATGCGCAGTCTAACCCTTGTGCGGCAGGGACTTCAGTCCCGTACTCCGGGCGCGCGAAGGTACGCGGCGAAGGGCCGTGATTTCGTTCGCGCCTCAGCGACCCGGCAGCGCAGCGAGCGCGGCCATGCGTACGAAGATGCCGTTTGCGACCTGCTCGAGGATCACCGACTGCGCGCCGTCGGCGACGTCCGCGGCGATTTCGATGCCGCGGTTCATCGGGCCGGGATGCATCACGATCGCATCCGCGCGTGCGCGCGCCAGGCGCCGGCGGTCGAGGCCGAAGCGCGCGAAATATTCCGCCTCGTCGACACCGGGCAGGTGCTCGATGCGCTCCTTCTGGATGCGCAGCATGACGATCGCGTCGACGCCTTCGATCGCCGCGTCGATATCGTGCGACAAGCTGCAGCCGGGGAACTCGTCCGCATCCGGCAGCAGCGCGTCCGGTCCGCACAGGCGGATTTCCGCCGCGCCGAGCGCACGCAGGCCGTGCACGTCGGAACGGGCGACGCGCGAGTGGCGGATGTCGCCGCAGATCGCGACCTTGAGCCCGTCGATGCGCCCCTTGTGGTCGCGCAGGGTCAGCAGGTCGAGCAGGCCCTGGGTCGGATGCGCCTGGTTGCCGTCGCCGGCATTGAGTACAGCCGCGCGACGTGCATGCGCCGCAAGCCGCGCCGGCGTGCCGTTCTCCTTGTGGCGCACGACGAACGCGTCGCTGTCCATCGCCTCGAGCGTCGCCAGCGTGTCCTCGAGCGTCTCGCCCTTGCTCGTCGACGAGCTCGCGATGTCGAAGTTCACCACCGTCGCGCCGAGCCGGCCCGCCGCGAGTTCGAAGCTCGTGCGCGTGCGCGTGGACGCCTCGAAGAACAGGTTCACGACCGTGCGCCGCTGCAGCAGTTGCGGCAGCGGCGCGCCGGCGCGCCAGAGCGAACGCAGCTGCGCGGCATGATCGAGCAGGGCCTCGATGCGCGGGCGATCGAGGCCGTCGAGCGTCAGCAGGTGGCGCAGGCGTCCATCGTCGGCGATTTGCATTTGCGGCATCGTCGGATCCTCGGTTGTCGGTGCAGCGTCGATCACAGCCAGGCTTCGAGGATGATCGCCGCCGCCAGGGCGTCGATTTCCGCGGCATCCTTGCGCTTGGCCGCGCCGCTCGCGCGTTGCTGCGCGAAGCGGCGCGCGGCTTCGCGCGACGTGTTGCGCTCGTCGACGAGGTGCACCGGGCGTCGGTAGCGCTGTTCGAGTTGCGTCGCGAATGCACGCGCGCGCTGCGACATCGCCTGCTCGCCGCCGTCGAGCGTGAGCGGCAAGCCGACCACGAGCGCATCGGGACGCCACTCGGCGACGAGTGCATCGACGCGCGGCCAGTCGTCGGGCGCGAGCGTGGTCAGCGCGCGCGCGCTTCCGCTCAGGCGATTGCCGATGGCGACGCCGATCACGCGCGTGCCGACGTCGAAGGCGAGCGCCGTATCCTCAGGCGTGTCCGGCATAGCTCGCGAGCTGGAACAGGTTCACGCCGACGAGTCCTGCCGCGGCTTCCCAGCGGTCCTCGAGCGGCGTCTCGAACAGGACCTGTTCGGCCGCCGGCGCGGTCAGCCAATGGTTCTCGCACAATTCCTGCTCGAGCTGGCCGGGGCTCCAGCCCGAATAGCCGAGCGTGACTACGGCGTGGCGCGGACCCTTGCCGACTGCCATCGCGACGAGGATATCGCGCGAGGTCGTCACGCTGATCTGGTCGGAAATCTTGAACGACGACTCCCAGTCGCCTCCCGGCGAATGCAGCACGAAGCCGCGCTCGGGTTGCACCGGCCCACCGATCAACACGGGGGCATCGACGATATCGGCGAGCTCCGAATGCATGTTCATCTGCGCGAGCACGTCGCCGAGGCGGTATTCGGACAGGCGATTGATCATCAGCCCCATCGCGCCGTCCTCGCCGTGCTGGCACAGGAACGCAACACCGCGCGCGAAGTTCGGATCGCGCAGGGCGGGCATCGCGATCAGCAACTGGTTCGTCAGCGGTGTGGATTCGGCCATGCCGCCATTGTACGGCACCCGCCGGGACCGATCGTGAAGGCTTGGCAGGCGCCGCGGACGCTCCTGTCCATGACCGAGCACATCGCTCGCTGCGAATGCTGCAGTCCGTCAGCGCGTCTGCAGGCTGTCGCCGGATTCCCCGGCCAGGAACTGCCACGTTCGCGAGATGTACAGCTCGTCGATGTGCTCCTTGCTCTCGGGCAGGGCGGGGAACGGTTCGGCAAGGCGCACGATGCGGATCGCGGCATCGTCGAGGAGCTTGTGTCCGCTCGGCTGGATCACGTCGATGCTCTTGATCCTGCCCTGGCGGTCGATGCCGACGGTCAGCACGAGCTGGCCGTGCAGCTGCTGGCGGCGCGCCTCGTCGGGATAGTTGAGGTTGCCGATGCGCTCGATCCGCGCGACCCATGCGCGCATGTACGCGGCGAACTCGTACTCCTGCGTGTTCGCCGAGATGTACTTGCGCTTCGGTCGCTTGGCGTACTGCTCGGACTCGCGCTGCACTTCCTGGGCGAGCTGCGCCATCTCGATCCGGCGCTGCTCGGCTTCGCGTTCCGCGACGTCCTGCGGCAGCGTTTCCGGCACCTGGCGATCGGTCGCCACGGCGTACGACGACTTGCGCTGGGTCAACATCTCGCTCGGGCGCGGCGGCGTCGGGCGCGGCGCGCCTTCCTCGATCGGCACCGGCGCGATGCCGGGCGTCGCCTTCGGTACCGGGCTCGACAGCGGTTGCGCGGGGCGATGCGCCTTGTCCGCCTGGCCGCCCCCGCTGTTGCTCGCCTGCGCGATGAAATCCGCCTTGTCGGGCTTCTCGCTGTTGGCGGACTGCACGAGGATCACGTCCAGCGAGGGCAGCCGCGGCGGCGCCTTCTCGAACTGGAACGTGATGCCGAGCGCGAGGACCGCATGCGCGACCACCGAAAACAGCAGGGTCACGCCGAGTCGATCGGCGCTGGCGGGTGTCGGATCGGACATCAGGCTGCCCGTGGCGCTTCGAGCCGGTCGAACAGCAGTCCGGCGATGTTGAGTCCGAACTGCGCATCGAGCTCGCGCACGCAGGTCGGCGAAGTCACGTTGATCTCGGTCAACCAGTCGCCGATCACGTCGAGGCCGACGAAACGCATGCCGCGCCGGCGCAATTCCGGACCGACCTCGGCGGCGATCCAGCGATCGCGGTCGGACAGTGGCACGCCGACCCCCTTGCCGCCGGCGGCGAGGTTGCCGCGGAAATCGTCGCCCTGCGGGATGCGCGCGAGCGCATACGGCACCGGTTCGCCGTCGACCATGAGGATGCGCTTGTCGCCGGCGCTGATCTCGGGGATGAACTTCTGCGCGATGGCGAAGCCGTGGCCGTTGCCGGTCAGGGTCTCGAGGATCACGTTGAGGTTCGGATCGCCGTGGCGGGAACGGAAGATGCTGCGCCCACCCATGCCGTCGAGCGGTTTCAGCACGACTTCGCCATGCTCGGCGGCGAAGCGCTTGAGTTCGGCGGCGTCGCGCGCGACCACGGTCGGTGCGCAGCATTGCGGAAATTGCAGCGCGAACAGCTTCTCGTTGGCGTCGCGCAGGCCGCGCGGGTCGTTGACGACCTGCACGCCGGCGCGTTGCGCCGCTTCAAGCACCATCGTGTCGTAGATGAACTGCGGATCGACCGGTGGATCCTTGCGCGCGAATGCGAAATCGATCCCGGCCAACGGGCGCCAGGCCGGCGCCGCCAGGCTGAACCAGTCATGCGGATCGTCGCGCACGACCAGCGGCGCCAGGCGCGCCCAGGCGCCGCCGTCGCGGATCGCGAGGTCGCCCTGGGTCATGTAGTGCAGGGAATAGCCACGGCGCTGGCCTTCGAGCAGCAGCGCGAGGGTGGTGTCCTTTTTCGGATTGATCGTGCCGATCGGGTCCATCAGCACGGCGAGACTGGAGGGCATGCGGTTTTCCGGGATGCGTCGGGCGAGCATAGCGGAGGCGGCCGGGGTACGGCTGCGAACCCTGCCACCTCGGTGCCGGGAACGTCACTTTGCGCCGTTTTTCGGTGCACGCGATGGAGCCGGCAAGCGCGACGCCCATCGCAACCGCGCGGCCGCCCGCATACTACACTCGGGACGCCTGCGCGGCGCGTCGTTGCGGGCTCGAACTTTCGCCCAAACGTGTACTTACGACAACAACTTGACAGCTTCGCTAGCTATGTTGGATAACGGTCGCGGACGCGGAGTGCGCCAGGTCCGGCGCGCGGTTGTCCGTCATTTCAGGCATGCCGATTGCATGTATGGGCGACGCGTCCGAATTCATGGCGATGGCCGCGGGCATCCGATGTGGCGAGGGGGTTAGGTGGACGACACGAAAGAGGGCGGCCTCAACGGCGTCAAGGTGATGGTCATCGATGATTCGAAGACCATTCGCCGCACCGCGGAAACCCTGCTGCGCAAGGAGGGTTGCGAGGTCGTGACCGCGACCGACGGTTTCGAGGCGCTGGCGAAGATTTCCGACCAGCAGCCGCAGATCATCTTCGTCGACATCATGATGCCGCGCCTGGACGGGTACCAGACCTGCGCGCTGATCAAGAACAACCAGATGTTCAAGAGCACGCCCGTGATCATGCTGTCGTCCAAGGACGGACTGTTCGACAAGGCGCGCGGGCGCATCGTCGGCTCGGAGCAGTACCTGACCAAGCCGTTCACCCGTGAGGAATTGCTGGGTGCGATCCGTCGCCACGTCGACGGAACGTGATACTGGATTGCCATTCGATCAGAGGGGAAGTGATGGCAGCCATGCAAGCGGTCGGTGTCGAAGCCACGGTGCGACGGGTCCGTCGCGTCAACGTTCGCGTTCGTGCGGGTGAATGACATGGCCGACCGGTTCTCCAGCACGCCCTACGAAGTGCTCGCCGAGTACGAGCGGCGCAGTCTCGAGCACGCAGCCGGTGCGCCGGAGCTCGTCGATGCGCCCGGACTCTGGCGCGGCATCGGCTTCCGCATCGGCGACCGCCATTTCGTCAGCAGCATCGCCGAAGTCAACGAAATCCTGACGCCTCCTGCCGTGACCCTGGTGCCGGGCGCGAAGTCCTGGCTGCTCGGCGTCGCGAACGTGCGCGGCAACCTCGTGCCGGTGGTGGACCTGCGCAGCTTCATCGGCGGCGGGCCCGGCCCGACCACCGACACCACGCGCGTGCTGGTGGTTCGCCAGCAGGGCGGCAGCGTCGGCCTGATGGTCGACGAAGTGCATGGCCAGCGCAGCTTCTCCGAGGAGCAGTTGTCGAAGGCGGTCGGCGAGGCGGACGAGAAATACGTCCACTACGTCGGCGAGAACGTCCAATTGGGCGAAGTGCTGTGGGGCCTGTTCAGCATGGCGGCGCTGGTGCGCAGCACCCAGTTCCAGCAGGCAGCGGCATGAGATCCGCATCGGTGACCGGCGTCGGTCAGCGGTGGAAGAATGCAATAGGGGGTGAAGTGTGAGTACTACGTCGGGTGCTGTCGGGGGCGGCCGTACCAATACGGTCCTGTTCCTCGTGCTCGGAATCCTGTTCGTCTTCGCGATCATCGATTTCGCATGGCTCTACTACCAGAACGTGCAGGACCGCAAGGCGGTCGCATACACCACGCAGATCCAGGTGTCCTCGCAGCAGCTGGCGAAGTACGCATCGGAAGCGGCGAGCGGCAACGAGCTCGCGTTCCAGGAGCTGAAGAGCACGAGCGACAACATCGATGCCTACGTCACGGCGCTGAACAAGGGCGACAAGACAGGCATGCCGAGCTACGCGTCCTACATCGACGTCAAGACGGACAGCCTGACCAAGGCATGGGAATTGCTGCAGGGCGACGCGAAGAAGATCATCGACAACCAGGCGGTCGTGCTCACCGCGAATACCAATGCGAAGGACTTCATCGACAAGGTCTCCGCGTTGAACTCGCGCATGAGTGAGGTCGTCAACATCCTGACCGACCGCAATGCGAGCGCATCGCAGGTGTACATCGCCTCGCGCCAGATGCAGCTCGCCGACCGCATGAGCAACCGCGTCACCAAGATCCTGCTCGGCGGTGCCGACACGCAGTCTTCCGCGGATGGCCTCGGGCGTGATTCGCGCCTGTACCAGACGGTCGTGACAGGCCTGCTCGACGGCGCGCCGGAACTCAACATCAAGCCGCTCGACAACGCCAACGCGAAGCAGATCGTCGGCGATGTCGCCCAGCAGTGGACGGCCGTGACCGAGCCGGTCAAGACCATCGTCGACTCGGCCAGCAACCTGCAGACCGTGAAGGACGCCGCCGACAAGACATTCACCGACAGCCAGGACGTGCTGCTGCGCGCGGTCGCCGCGGCGCAGCGCATCGACGCGCGTTCCTCGAGCAAGAACCCGTTTGCGCTGCCGAGCCCGCTGCTCGGCGCGCTCTCCGCCGCCGCCGCGATGGTGCTGCTGCTGTTCCTCGGCTTCAACCTGCTCAGCGACCAGCGCCGCCGCCTGCAGCAGACCAACGAACTGAACCAGCGCAACCAGGACGCGATTCTGCGCCTGCTCGACGAGATGGGATCGCTCGCCGAAGGCGACCTGACCGTGAAGGCGACCGTCACCGAGGACATCACCGGCGCGATCGCGGACTCGGTCAACTTCGCGGTCGAGGCGCTGCGCAGCCTGGTGACCACGATCAACGAGACTGCCGTGCAGGTATCGGCCGCCGCGCAGGAAACGCAGGCGACCGCGATGCACCTCGCTGACGCCGCCCAGCACCAGGCACGCCAGATCAGCTCCGCCTCGGTCGCGATCAACGACATGGCGACGTCGATCGACAACGTCTCGAAGAACTCCGCCGAGAGCGCCGACGTGGCGCAGCGCTCGGTGCAGATCGCCGCGAACGGCGCGCAGGTCGTGCGCCAGACGATCCAGGGCATGGACTCGATCCGCGACCAGATCCAGGAAACGTCCAAGCGCATCAAGCGTCTCGGCGAGTCCTCGCAGGAAATCGGCGCGATCGTCGAACTGATCAACGACATCTCCGAGCAGACCAACATCCTCGCGTTGAACGCGGCGATCCAGGCCGCCTCGGCGGGCGAGGCGGGCCGAGGCTTCGCGGTCGTCGCCGACGAAGTGCAACGCCTTGCGGAACGCGCGTCCGGCGCGACCAAGCGCATCGAGACACTGGTGCAGACGATTCAGTCCGATACCAACGAAGCGGTCAGCTCGATGGAGCAGACGACCTCGGAAGTGGTGTCCGGTGCGCGCCTCGCGGAAGACGCGGGCCATGCCCTCGGCGAGATCGAAACGGTCTCGAACAGCCTGGCCGACCTGATTCAGGGCATCTCGACCTCGGCGCGCCAGCAGTCGGCCGCGGCGACGAACATTTCAGCGACGATGAACGTGATTCAGGAAATCACTTCGCAGACGTCGGTCGGCGCCAGCCAGACCGCCGAATCGATCGGCAACCTCGCCCAGCTCGCATCCGACCTGCGTCGCTCGGTGGCCGACTTCAAGTTGCCGGGATGAGTCGACACGCATGAAGCCATGCCTGACCACTCTTCCCCAGTCCATCGCGGGCGCTGCCGGCGCGTCGTGCGCGCCGCTTGCCGGTCGTCGCAGTCGAGGCTAGACGCATGAAACTGTACGACGATGGCGAATTCACTGCCCTCAACTGGGTCAAGCCGGCGCTCGATGCGACGCTCGCGCAGGCGCGCGAAGCGCTCGAGACCTATGTCGAGGAGCCCGACAACCGCGCATTGATGCGGTCGTGCGCCGAGCACCTACACCAGGTGCAGGGCACGTTGCGCATGGTCGAGCTGTACGGCGCGGCGATGGTCGTGGAGAACATGGAACGCCTCGCCGAAGGGCTGGTGGCGGACGCCATCAAGCAGCGCGACGAAGGCTATTCCGTGCTGATGCGCGGCATGGTCCAGCTGCCGGACTACCTCGAACGACTGCAGAGCGGCCACAAGGACATCCCGATCGTCCTGCTGCCGCTGCTGAATGACCTGCGTGCGGTGCGCGGCGAGAACCTGCTGAGCGAATCGGCGCTGTTCTCCCCTGATCTCGCCGTGGCGTTGCCGGAAGCGGCTGCGGGCAGTGCCTCGGCGCTGCCGCAGAACGAATTGCGCGCGCAAGCGCTGCGCCTGCGCCTCGCGTTCCAGGCCGCGTTGCTGAAATGGTTCCGCGACGCCTCCGCGGCCGAACATCTGCGTCGCCTGGTCGACGTGCTCGACCGCCTGCGCACGATTTCGCACGCCGCCGAAGCGCGTCGTCTGTGGTGGATCGCCGCGGGCGTGATCGAGTCGGTCGAATCCGGCGGGCTCGAGCCGAGCGTCGCCGTCAAGCTGCTGTTCGGGCGCGTCGACCGCGAGATCCATCGCTTCGCCGAGGTCGGCGAAGGCGGCTTCGCCGCGCGGCCGCCGCGCGAGCTGACCAAGAATCTCCTCTACTACATCGCGCACGCGGCTTCGAATGACAGCGCGACGCTCGGTGAACGCTCCGCGCTGATCCGCCGCACCTATCGCCTCGACACCCTGCTGCCGACGCAGAGCGAACTGCAGCACGCGCAGGGCTCGATGACCGGGCGCAACAAGAACCTGCTCGGCACGGTTTCCGCGGCGATCAAGGACGACCTCGTGCGCGTGAAGGAAGCGCTCGACATCTTCCTGCGCGGCCACAGTACCGATGCATCCGAGCTCGCCGCACAGGCGGACGTGCTGAACCGCGTCGGCGATACCCTTGGCATGCTCGGCCTTGGCGTGCCACGCCGCGTGGTCGGCGAACAGCGCGAGATCATCGAGGAGATGTCGCAGCAGCGTCGCTCGGTCGACGAGGGCGCCTTGCTCGACGTCGCGGGTGCGCTGCTGTACGTCGAAGCCTCGCTCGACGACCACATCGAGCGGCTCGGCGACGCAAACGAGGGTGATGCGCCAGGCAGCAGTGGCGAGCTGGAATTGCCGAAGGCCGAGGTGCGCAAGATCCTCGATGCGCTGATGCGCGAAGCCGCCGTGAACATCCAGCAGGCGAAGCAGGACATCATCGCGTTCATCGAGTCGCCGTGGGACCACCAGCGCGTGCAGCAGATCCCACGCCTGCTGGAGGAAATCGCCGGTGCGCTGCGCATGCTCGGTCTCGCCAACGCGAGCGAGCTGATGACCGCCGTCGTGCGCTTCGTCGAAGTCGAGCTGATCGCACACAAGCGCGTACCGACAGCGGAGCAGATGGACAAGCTCGCCGATGCGCTGGCGGCGATCGAGTACTACCTCGAGGCGACACGCGAGCAGCGTCGCAACCGCGACAAGATCCTCGACGTTGCGCGCGAGAGCCTGGAAGCGCTCGGCTACTGGCCGCTGCCTCCGGCGGAAATCCGCGAAGCACCGGCGGCACGCACCGATATGCCGCCGCCGGCGACGTTCCGTGCGCCGGAGGCCGTGCAGCCGAACGCGCCGGCGATCCTGTCGGACACCGCATCATTCGGCGTGCCCACCATCGACGTGCTGCCGGGACACGATCTCAACGACCTCGTCATCGGCGAGGCGCGAACGCCGGAGCAGGCGTCGCACGACATCGCCGGCCTGCGCCTTGCCCAGACCGGCGCGGACGGCGCGAGTGCCGCCGCCGACGAACACTGGATCGAAGTCGACGAAGAGGTCGAGGAACAGGTTCCTGCCGGCGAGCAGTCGCTCGCGGGTTTCGAAGGCACCGCCGGTGGGGAGATCGACGACGACATCCGCGACGTGTTTCTCGAGGAAGTCGAGGAAGAGATCGGCAACCTCGGTCGCCAGCTCCCGCTGTGGAAGCGCGACGTCACCAATTTCGAGGAACTCAAGCCGCTGCGGCGTTCGTTCCATACCCTGAAGGGTTCGGGCCGCCTCGTCGGCGCACTCGCGCTCGGCGAATTCAGCTGGAAGGTCGAGAACCTGCTCAATCGCGTGCTCGACCGCACGATCGTTCCGGGCGATGCGGTGATGGCGCTCGTCGACCACGCGCTGGCCGCACTCCCCGCGTTGCTGGCCGCGTTGCGCGGCGACCATTCGGCGAGTGCGAACATCGCCGGCATCATGGATACGGCCGACCGCCTTGCGGCCGGCGAGGACGCGTACGTTCCCACCGCCACCGGTGGCGCGCGCACCGTGCGGCGCGTGGTGCGCCGTCGTGTGCCGGCACCGCAACGCGAATTGCCGACCGTGCACGACAACATCGCCGCGGCTTTCACGCTCGCGGGCGATGCGCACGCCGAGCAGGCCCCGGCGCATGAGGTCATCGCCGGCCCGTTGCCGAACATCGATCCCGTCCTGTTCGACATCCTGCAGAGCGAAGTCGCGGCGCACCTCGACGTGGCCGACGAGTACCTGGCCAATTGCGCGCCGACACCGGTGCGCGCGAGCGAATCGCTGTTGCGCGCCGTGCACACCCTCAACGGCGCGATCGCGATGGTCGACATCCCTTCGATCGGCAACGTGCTGGCACCGCTCGAGACCTACATCAAGCGCCTGCGCGCCGCCGACACGGTGCCGAGCGCGGACGGCATCGCCGCGATGCGCGACACGGTCGCGCTCACCCGCGACGTGATGCGCCGGCTCGAATCGGGCGACGCGCAGTTGCCCGACTCCGGCGTCCTCGTGGCGCGCATGACCGCGTTGCGTGACGCGCTGCCGGAACCGGAAGCTTCGCTGACGTGGTACAGCGACGTCGCCGACGCACACATCCCGGTGTCGTCTGCCGTCGAATCGACCTTGCCGGGTGCGCGCGACGAGACGCCAACCGCGATCGAATCCGCCGAGCCGGAGCAAGCGGTGGGCGAGATGGATCGCTGGCTCAGCGAAGCCGCCGAGCTCAATTTGCCTGAAATACTGCCGCCACAGGCGCAGATTCCGGACGACCTCGCGGCGGCGCTGGCCGAATTCGAGAAGATGCCGACGCCTTCGGCGAGCAGCCATGAAGCGCCGTCCGTACCCGATGTATCGCTCGACACGATGTTCGGCGACCTGTCGATCGAGGAAATCTCGCTCGAGGCTCCCGAGTACGTCGCCGATGCGCCGGATGCCGAGGAGATCACGCTGTCGGAGTCCGGCACGGACGACATCGCGCAGGACTTTTCAGACGACGTGATCGCCGATGACGCGCACGCGTCCACCGTCGAAGCGGCAACGCCGCCGGTCGTCGCTGCCGCCGATGTCGCCGCAAGCGTCGCGCCGATACCGAGAGCAAGCGTCGAAAAGCCGCCGGTCGAGGCGCCGAAGGCAGCGCCGATCGCGCACGCACCGCTGGCTGGCGCCGAGGCGCCGGCGCTCGCCGAAGACGTGCAGCCCGAAGGGCCGCTCGAAGCGACCGATGCGGACGACGATCTGCTCGACATCTTCGTGACGGAAAGCGAGGACATCCTCGACCACGCCGACTCGGTCGTGGCGGGTCTGCGCGAGACGCCACATGACCGCACGCACATCGTTTCACTGCAGCGCGACCTGCACACGCTGAAGGGCGGTGCGCGCATGGCCGGACTGGCGCCGATCGGCGACCTCAGCCATGCGATGGAATCGCTGGTCGATGCGGTCGGCGACGGGCGACTGTCGGTCGACCGCGTCGCAGTCGAATCGCTCGAACGCGGGTTCGACCGCCTGCACGTGCTGGTCCAGCGCGTCTCGCAGCGTCGCGCGATCGCGATGCCGATGCACGCGATCACGCGCTTCGAGGACCTGGTGGCCGGCAAGGACCTCCTCGGCGACGCGCGACCCGCGGCGCAGGAGGCCAGCGCACAGCCCGTGGCGGCCGATCGGGCGCCTGCGGGTGCCGCCAGCGAAGTGCCTGCCGCCCCCGTACCGCGCGCAGCGCCGGCGCCGCGCCACCTGACGGCAATGGACCAGGAGGAAGTGGTCCACGCGCCGCAGGAAATGATCCGCGTGCGCTCGGAACTGCTCGACTCGCTGGTGAACTTCGCCGGCGAGGTGTCGATCTACCGCTCGCGCCTCGAACAGCAGATCGCGAATTTCCGCTTCAACCTGGTCGAGTTCGAACAGACCGTCAGCCGCCTGCGCGAGCAGCTGCGCAAGCTCGAGATCGAAACCGAGGCGCAGATCATCGCGCGCTACCAGCGCGAGCAGCACGACAGCGCGAGCACGTTCGATCCGCTCGAGCTCGACCGCTTCTCGCAGCTGCAGCAGCTGTCGCGCGCACTCGGCGAGTCGGTGTCGGATCTGGTGTCGATCCAGGGCATCCTCGACGACCAGACGCGCCAGTCCGAGACCCTGCTGCTGCAGCAGTCGCGCGTGAGCTCGGAGCTGCAGGAAGGCCTCATGCGCACGCGCATGGTGCCGTTCGACTCGCTCGTGCCGAACCTGCGTCGCACGTTGCGCCAGGCCGCGCAGGAAGTCGGCAAGCGCGCCCAGCTCAAGGTCGACGGCGCACACGGCGAAATGGACCGCAACCTGCTCGAGCGCATGAAGGCGCCGTTCGAGCACATGCTGCGCAACGCACTCGCGCACGGCATCGAGAAGCCGGACGAGCGCACCGCCGGCGGCAAGCCGGCCGAAGGCACGGTCAACATCGCGGTCAGTCGCGAAGCGACCGAAGTCGTGCTGCGCATCACCGATGACGGGCGCGGCATGGATCGCGACGCGATCCGTCGCAAGGCGATCGAGCGCGGCCTGCTCAAGGCGGAAGCGCAGCTGTCGGATCGCGATCTTTACGGCTTCATCCTCGAAACCGGCTTCTCGACCGCCGAGCAGGTTACCCAGCTCGCCGGACGCGGCGTCGGCATGGACGTCGTCAACAACGAGATCAAGCAGCTCGGCGGTTCGCTGACGATCGACTCGACGCGTGGCCAGGGTTCGCAGTTCACGATCCGCCTGCCGTTCACCCTCGCGGTGACCCAGGCGATCCTGGTCAAGCTCGGCGAAAGCAGCTACGCGATCCCGATGTCGTCGGTGCAGGGCGTGGCGCGCATCGCGCGCGACGATCTCGAGAAGCGCATCGCCGACGGCAATCCGAAGCACGCCTATGCCGGCGAGGAATACGTCATCTACGAACTGTCGCAGTTGCTCGGCGTGCCGCGCCCGCGCGTGGCCAGCGACGATACCCAGGTGCCGTTGCTGATGACGCGCACCGGCGACCAGCGCGCTGCGGTACGCATCGACGGCGTCGTCGGTTCGCGTGAAATCGTGGTCAAGTCGGTGGGTCCGCAGGTCAGCTCGGTGCCGGGCATTTTCGGCGCGACGATCATGGGCGACGGCTCGGTCGTGATGATTCTCGACCTCGCCCCGCTGGTGCGTCGCCTGGCCGCGCTGCGCGCGCGCATCGACGCCGGCGCGGAACTGCCTGCGTTCATGACGCCGGAACCGGAGCACGTCGTCGACGTTCGCACCAAGCCGCTGGTCATGGTGGTCGACGACTCGATCACCATGCGCAAGGTCACCACGCGCGTGCTCGAGCGCGCCGATTTCGAGGTCCTCACCGCGAAGGATGGCCTCGATGCGCTCGAGAAGTTGCAGGAGACGGTGCCCGACATCATGCTGCTCGACATCGAGATGCCGCGCATGGACGGTTACGAGCTGGCGACCTACATGCGCAACGACTCGCGCCTGCGCAAGGTGCCGATCATCATGATCACGTCGCGCACCGGCGAGAAGCATCGCCAGCGCGCGCTCGAAATCGGCGTCGAACGCTACCTCGGCAAGCCGTACCAGGAAGACGACCTGCTGCGCCAGGTGCAGGAAGTGCTGAGGCGCGAACGTGTCTAGTCCATCCGCCGTGCCGGTCGCGTTGCTGTATCAAACCGTCGCGCAGTCGCAGCACCTGCGCGAGACGCTCGTCGCGATCGGCACGCCGATCGCGTACGAGGCCGCTGCTGCAGCGCTCGATCGCGAGGCGCTCGCGCATTCGCATGCGAACGTGGTGGTCGTGAACCTCGAGGACGAGGACGATCCGGCACTGGACGCGGTCTATGCGCTGCTCGATGACGCGCGCTACACCGTGATCTTCAACGACAGCGGCGTGAGCAGCGGGCTTTCCGGCTGGGATCATGCGCGCTGGGTACGCCACCTGTCGGCGAAGGTGCTCGGCGGCGCCGACATCGATCCGCCGCGCCCGGCCGATGCGGAAGCGGTGCCCGTGCGTGCGCGTGCGACGCCCGAGGTTCCGGCTGCGGATGCCCGCGTCGTCGAGCCGCCGGCGGAGCAGAACGCGAAGCCTGCCGAAGAGCCGATCAGCGACACGGTGCCCGCCCAGCCCGAGTTCGATCCCGGTGAATTCATCGACCTGTTGAACGATGCGTCGCCGACCGATCCGCTCGCTGCGAGCGGGCAGAAGGTGCTGCCGACGATCGACATCGACGGCGTCACCGAAGGCAACTTCGACCTCGCCGGGATCGACGACCTGCTCGCCGATTTCGACGTGCGTGCGCCCGAACCCCTGGTCGAAGCGGATCTCGCCGACGAATTCGTCGTCGACATCGCGCCGGAGGACCTGCCGGTCGCGGCGGGAATCCGCGCGGTCGAACCGGTACCGCTCGAGCCGCCCGCCGTGGATCTGCCCGCCGGTTTCGACCTTGATTTCGACCTCGACGAAGTTGCCGGCCAGGTCGAGGCAGCGCCACCCGCGCCCGCCGCGCCGGCGGTCGGTCGCCTCGCCGATTCGTGGTCGCTGGAGGACCTCAGCGAGGACGCCGCGCCGGCGCCCGTGCCGACCGGTCCGGCGCAGTTCGGCATAGAAAAGGTCAGTGCCAGCGACTACCTCGCGCCGGAAGGCGGCGACGAAGCTAAACAGCCCGCGATGCCGTCATTGTCCGAACTCTCGCTCGAGCTGATTCCGCTGGAAGAGGCGGTCTCGCCGACGCGCGAGACCCTCGATCACGAGAACTGGTTCGACCCGGATTCGGTCAAGGCGAAGATCCAGCGCGTATGGGTGCTCGGGGCATCGGTCGGCGGGCCGGAGTCCGTGCGTGAATTCCTGTCCGAATTCCCGCGCGACTACCCGGCGCTGTTCCTGCTCGCACAACATCTCGGCGACGAATTCGTCGACATGATGGCGAAACAGCTCGGGCGCGCGACGCAGATGACCGTGCGCACGCCGGCGCATGGCGAGCGCGTATCCCATGGCGAAATCGTCATCGTGCCGAACGCGCAGCGCCTGCAGGTCGATCCGATGGGCGTGGTCCTGCTGGAAAAGGATGCGAGCGAGGCTGCCTACCGGCCGTCGATCGACCGCGTGATCGAGGATGTCGCGAACCGCTACGGTGCGAACGCGGGCGCGATCGTGTTCTCCGGCATGTCCGACGACGCGGTCGCAGGGTGCAGCTACCTGGTCGAGAAAGGCGGCAAGGTGTATGCGCAGTCGCCCGAGAGCTGCGTGGTCAGCACGATGGTCGACGGCGTGAACGAAGCCGGTCTGGTGGCCTTCGAGGGAACGCCGAAGGAACTCGCCGCCAAGTTGATGGCGGAACGTACATGAGGCCGGAGCGCGCGCTCCGCTGATCTGGTGCAAGGCGTGGTCCGCGAGGACCCGCCAGAGGGGAAGTGAGATGGCCGAACTACCACGCGAAATCCGCGGCGTCATGGTGCCGATCACCGATGGTCGCGTGCTGCTGCCGAATGCGACCGTTGCCGAGGTGATCAGCTACACCAAGCCGGAAACGATTCCGAACGCACCGGCGTGGCTGCTCGGTCGCTTGCCGTGGCGCGGTTGGCGCCTGCCGCTGTTCTCGTTCCCGGTGCTCACCGGCCAGCTCGCCGAGGAAAGCCGGACGAACGCGCGCGTCGCGGTGCTGAAAGCACAGCAGTGCAATGCCGGCATGCCCTTCATCGCACTGCTGGCACAGGGATTCCCGCGCCTGACCACGATCACCCAGGAACTGCTGATCCAGACCAGCGACGAGCACCCGCACGCACCCGGCGTGCGTGCCGAAGTGCTGGTACGCGACGATCGCGCGATCATTCCCGACCTCGACACGATCGAAGGCATGGTCGCGCGCGCGTTGGCGGCGTAACTCAGGTTCTAACCACCTCGCTGCGCGCGACGATGTCGTGCCAGCCACGGCGCCTGCGATCGATCAGGCACCACAGGAAGCCGAGCCCGAACGCGAGCAGCGATCCGAGCGCGAGCGCGAAGCGCAGCAGCGCGCGCGGCCATGGCAGTGCGCCGCCTTCGGAAGACACCACCCGCAAGCGCCATGCGCGCATGCCGATCGTTTGGCCGCCGCGCGCCCACGAAACCGCGAAGTATGCCGCCGTCACCGCGAGCAGCGCCGCCTGCAGTGCGAGGTGCCACGTCGGTGGCGGATGCGCCACGTCGACGTCGCCGTGCGCAACGAGCATGGCCACGGCCGTCGTCAGCATCCACAGGCCGATGAGCGGGAACAGGTCGTAGACTGCGGCGGCAGCGCGCAGCCAGAAGGAGGCCGGGGTCGCGAATGGCATCGTGGCGGTGCGGGCAAGTGACGAAGCCTAGCGTCGCGGTTTAGGCTCGGTCGCGCAAGCCGACGCGACAACACGGGAACAGACCTTTGCCCAAGCGCCACCCAGTCGAAGTCGCCACGACACCGGCACCGCGCAAGAGAGGTCGTCCTCGCGCCGCGGCCGCGGCCGCGGCGGACGTCGCATTGATCGAATTCTTCCTCGAGCGCGCGTGGTCGGAACTCGGTCTCGCCGACAACACGCTGGCCGGCTATCGGCGCGACCTCGAGGGCTATTCGCGCTGGCTCGCCCGGAACGGACATGACTTCGCGAGCGCCGATCGTGAATGGCTGCAACGCTATCTCGGCGAACGCACGCTGGCGGGCGGACGCAACGGCGCCGGTTATCGCGCGCGCTCGAACGCGCGCCTGCTCTCGGCGCTGCGTCACTTCCACCGTCTGCTCGTGCGCGAGGGGCGCCTCGCTACGGACCCGACGTTGCTGGTCGACGCGCCGAAGTTGCCGCGCAGCCTGCCCAAGGCGTTGTCCGAGTCCGATATCGACAACCTGCTGCACGCACCGCCGGCCACGCCGCTTGGCCTGCGCGACCGGGCAATGCTCGAGCTGATGTATGCAACGGGTCTGCGCGTGAGCGAGTTGGTGGGCATCACGGCGGCGCAGGTGAACCTGCGCCAGGGGGTGTTGCGCGTACTCGGCAAGGGCGGCAAGGAGCGTCTCGTTCCGCTCGGCGACGAGGCGGCGCACTGGCTGCAGCGCTACGTTGCCGAGGCTCGGTCGACCCTGCTGAAGGGTGGTCGCAGCGATGCCTTGTTCGTCAGCAACCGGCGTGCGGCGATGACGCGGCAGATGTTCTGGACGCTGGTGCGAAAGCACGCGCTGGTCGCCGGCATCCCCGCCACGCGCATCTCGCCGCACGTGCTGCGCCACTCGTTCGCGACTCACCTGCTCAATCATGGCGCCGACCTGCGCGCGTTGCAGCTCATGCTCGGCCACAGCTCGCTCTCGACCACGCAGATCTACACCCTGGTCGCCAAGGAAGGCCTGAAACGCCTGCATGCACGCCACCATCCGCGCGGCTGAACAACGGGCACCCGGCGTACGTGGCCAGTCCGTCCGGACCGAGCCGGGCCGATGCGGCGCAAGCCTGAACGGCGACGAGACCGGCTTCACTTCCGCGCACAAGCGGCGCATGCAACAATCCTCTGTTGGCCCCGGGAACCTTGACGCCCATCGGGCTGTCAATTCACGGATGCAGGGCCTGGCGAAAGCCGGGCGCCCCCGCTCCGGTCCATGGGTCTGCTCCTTTGTCCACGCGCGAGGTTTTCATGCGTCTTCCGATTTTCGCAGCCGGCCTGTTGCTGGCCACCCGGGTGTTCGCCGCGACACCCGAGGAGACAGTCCGCCAGGCGACGGTCCAGTTCGCGCCGAACATCAAGGTCGAGGCAGTCCAGGAATCAGCCGTGCCCGGCTTTTACGAGGCGATCGTCGGTGGTGAATTCGTCTACGTGAGCAAGGACGGGCGCTTCATGCTGAACGGACGCGCATTCGATGTCGCCGCCAAGCGCGACATGACCGAAGCCTCGCGCGCGAAGGTGCGCCAGGCGGCGCTCGCGAAGATCGGTCCGGACAAGCGCATCGTGTTCGCGCCGCAGGCCCCGCTGGCCACCAAGCACACCGTCACCGTGTTCACCGACGTCGACTGCCCGTTCTGCCGTCGCTTCCACGAGCAGATCGCGCAGTACAACGCGAAGGGCATCGCGGTCGACTACCTGTTCTTCCCGTTGTCGATCCACCCTGGCGCGGACAAGAAGGCCGAGGCCGTGTGGTGTTCCAAGGATCGCCCGAGCGCATTCACCCGCGCGATGGCCGGACAGGATCCCGGCAACGCGACTTGTCCGAACCCGGTGCCGGAATTGAGCGCGCTCGCGCAGTCGATCGGCATTGGCGGTACGCCCACGATGCTGGCCGCCGATGGCACGGCGATTCCGTCACAGGTTGCGATGTCGCCGGATCGCCTCGCTGCCGAGCTCGATCGCATGGCGCAAGCCAGCATTGCCAAGAACTGAGGACCGCGACATGAAGATTCCTGCGACGAACCGATTCCTCCTGGCCGGCGGCATGCTCGCCGCGTTCGTTTCCGTCCCGGCGATCGGCAACGCGGCCGAATCCGCGGCGGATTCCGCCGCGCGCAAGGCGCTGACCGAGCTCGTGCCGCAAGCCAAGATCGAGGCGATCGAACAGGCACCGCTGCCGGGCTACCGCCAGATCATCGTCGGCGGCCAGATGGTCTACGTGAGCGATGACGGCAAGTACCTGCTGCAGGGCGCGCTGTTCGACACCAAGAGCAAGCGCGACCTGACCGCGACGCGCCTGGCGGTCGACACCCGACGCAAGATCGATACGGTGCCCGACGGCAAGCGCATCGTGTTCGCACCTTCCGGCAAACCGAAGTACAAGGTCACCGTATTCACCGACATCGACTGCGGTTACTGCCGCAAGCTGCATTCGGAGATCGCCGAATACAACAAGCGCGGCATCGAGATCGATTACCTGTTCTTCCCGCGCAGCGGGATCGGTACACCCTCGTACGACAAGGCGGTTTCGGTGTGGTGCGCGAAGGATCGCAAGGCCGCATTCACCGCGGCCAAGGCCGGAGCCAATCCGGCACCGCTCAAGTGCGACAACCCGGTCGCCGACCAGTTCACTCTCGGCACCCAGGTCGGCGTCGACGCGACCCCGACGGTGCTCGCGCCCGACGGCACGCGCATCGGCGGCTACCTGCCGCCGGAGCAGATGCTGGCGCGACTGCAGGCGGTCGGCACGCCGTCGCTCGCAGGCAACTGAGCCATCTTTGCCACGCACGACGCCCGGCCCCGGCCGGGCGTCGTCGTTTTCGGAGCTGCACACCTGGGCGGTGCGGGTACGCCGTGGGTGGTATCGGCTAGAATAAGCGGCTCCCCATCGCCGCCCGCGCCATGATCGCCCTCGACGGCCAGTCCGCGCTTTCCCCGTTCCGCATCGACCGCCTCAACGCCGAATTCGCACGCCGGGACTCGGCGGCCAGGGTGTCCGCCGCGCGCTACGTCTATTTCATCGACGCGCTGCCCGACGCGGCACTCGACATGGTGCGGCTGTGCGAAGTCATCGAGGCCGAATCCGGTATCGCGCGCACCGCTACGCTGTGGGTGGTGCCGCGCCTCGGCACACGCTCGCCGTGGTCGAGCAAGGCGACCGACATCCTCGCCGGCTGCGGTTTCCCGGTGCGACGCATCGAGCGTGGCGTCGCGTTCGAACTGGACGACGCCCCTCCGCGCGACGGCGAAGCGTGGCAGCAGGTACTGCGTGCGCTGCACGATCCGATGACGCAATCGGTGATCGAAAGCCTCGCCGACGTCGTGCACGTATTCGACGGGGGAGCGCCGGCTCCGCTGTCGCGCGTCGCTCTTGCCGGCGATGCGGCTGCGGCACTCGATGCGGCGAATGCACGCCTCGGACTCGCGCTCGCCGCGGACGAGATCGCCTACCTCGCCGATCGCTACGGCGAGCTCGGCCGCGATCCGTCCGACGCCGAGCTGATGATGTTCGCACAGGCGAATTCCGAACACTGTCGGCACAAGGTGTTCAATGCCTCGTTCGCGCTCGACGGCGCTGCGCAGGCGAAATCGCTCTTCGCGATGATCAAGAACACGCATCAACAAGCGCCGGCGCATACCTTGTCGGCGTATCACGACAACGCGGCGGTGATCGCCGGCAATCCGGCACGACGCTTCTTCGCCGACCCGGCGGACGGCGTGTTCCGCGCGCATGCGGAAGACGTGCCGTATGCGATCAAGGTCGAGACGCACAACCATCCGACCGCGATCTCGCCGTATGCGGGTGCATCGACCGGCTCCGGCGGCGAGATCCGCGACGAGGGTGCGACCGGTCGCGGCGGCAAGCCGAAGGCCGGCCTGGTCGGCTTCAGCGTCTCGGACCTGCGCATTCCGGGCCTGCCGCGGCCGTGGGAGAGCGAGCGACCGCTGCCGCCACGCTTCGCCAGCGCGTTCGAGATCATGCGCGACGGCCCGCTCGGCGGTGCCGCGTTCAACAACGAATTCGGTCGCCCGTGTCTCGGCGGATATTTCCGTGCATTCGAGCAGGACGGTGGAGCGCCCGGCCTGCGTCGCGGCTACGACAAGCCGATCATGATTGCGGGTGGGCTCGCGAACCTGCGCGCCACGCATGTCGACAAGCGGACGCTGCAGGACGGTGATGCGGTGATCGTGCTCGGCGGACCGGCCATGCTGATCGGCCTGGGCGGCGGCGCCGCTTCGTCGGTCGCGGCCGGCTCCAGTTCCGAGCAGCTCGATTTCGCATCGGTGCAGCGCGACAACCCGGAGATGCAGCGACGCTGCCAGGAGGTCATCGACGCCTGCTGCGCACGCGGCGATGCAAACCCGATCGTCTCGATTCACGACGTCGGTGCCGGCGGCCTGTCGAACGCGATTCCGGAAATCCTCAACGACTCCGGCGTCGGCGGCCGCATCGAGTTGCGCGCGATCCCGAGCGACGACCCGCAGCTGTCGCCGATGCAGATCTGGTGCAACGAATCGCAGGAGCGCTACGTGCTCGGCGTGCACCCGCGCGACCTCGCGGAGTTCGAGGCGATCTGCACGCGCGAGCGTTGCCCGTTCGCAGTCGTCGGCACTGCGACGACCGAACGGCGCCTGCTGGTCAGCGATGCGCTGCTCGGCGGCGAGCCGATCGACCTGCCGCTCGACGTGCTGTTCGGCAAGCCGCCGCGCATGCAACGCGACGCGCACCGCCGCGGTGGTCGCATGGACGTCGTGCCCGACGTCGACGGCATCGGGCTCGAACAGGCGATCGAGCGCGTGCTGCGCCTGCCTGCGGTCGGCAGCAAGGCCTTCCTCGTCACGATCGGCGATCGCACCGTCGGCGGCCTGTGCTCGCGCGATCCGATGGTCGGGCCCTGGCAGGTGCCGGTGGCGGACTGCGCGGTGACGATCAGCGATTTCGACGGCTACGCCGGCGAGACGATGGCGATGGGCGAACGCACGCCGCTGGCCCTGCTCGACGCCGCTGCGAGCGCGCGCATGGCGGTCGGCGAAGCATTGACGAATCTTGCCGCGGCCGAAGTGAAGCTGGACGAAGTGCGCCTGTCGGCGAACTGGATGGCGGCCGTCGGTCACGACGGCGAGGACGCCGCGCTGTACGACGCCGTGCACGCCGTCGGCATGGAACTGTGCCCGGCGCTCGGCGTGTCGATCCCGGTCGGCAAGGATTCGTTGTCGATGCAGGTGAACTGGCCGTTGCCGCCCGCACCCGCCGAGGAAGGGAAGACGCAGCGACCAGTGGCTGCAGCGATGCAACGCACGGTCTCGCCGGTCTCGCTGATCGTCAGCGCCTTCGCACGCACGCGCGACGTGCGCCAGGCGCTGACGCCGCAGCTCGTGCTCGACCAGGGCGACAGCGACATCTGGCTGCTCGATCTCGGCGCCGGACGCAACCGCCTCGGCGGCAGCAGCCTGCTGCAGGCGTTCAACCGCGGCGGCGGCGAGCCGCCTGATCTCGACGATGCGGCACGCTTCAAGGCGTTCTTCGCGGCCGTACAGCAGGCGAATGCCGATGGCCTGCTGCTCGCCTATCACGATCGCAGCGACGGTGGCGCGCTGGTCGCGCTGATCGAGATGGCGCTGGCCGGCCATTGCGGCCTCGACATCGGTCTCGACGGCTGGGCCGACAACGTGCTCGCCGCGCTGTTCAGCGAAGAACTCGGCGCACTCGTGCAGGTGCGCACGAGCGACCGCGACGCGTTCACTACGATCCTCGATCGATTCGGCGTGCTGGATATCGCGCACCGGGTCGGTGCGCCGCGCAAGAAGCTGCACGTGCGCTTCCTGATCGACGGCGAGACGCTCGCAAAGCACGAATGGCGCGAGCTGATGGCGGCTTGGTCCGAGACCAGCCACGCGATGCAGCGCCTGCGCGACAATCCGTCGACCGCCGATGCCGAGCATGCATGGCGCTGCGACGACTGCGATCCGGGCATCACGCCGAAACTGACGTTCGATCCGGCCGAGGACATCGCTGCGCCGTACGTGGCCACCGGCGTGCGACCGCGCATCGCGATCCTGCGCGAGCAGGGCGTCAACGGCCAGGTCGAGATGGCCGCGGCATTCACGCACGCCGGCTTCGATGCGGTCGACGTGCACATGAGCGACCTCGCCGGTGCCCGGCGCAAGCTTGCCGATTTCAGCGGCTTTGCCGCCTGCGGTGGCTTCAGTTACGGCGACGTGCTCGGCGCCGGCCGCGGCTGGGCGGCATCGATCCTGTACAACGCGCGCCTGCGCGACGAGTTCGCCGCGTTCTTCGCCGACCCGGCGAAGTTCGCGCTCGGCGTCTGCAATGGCTGCCAGATGCTTGCAAACCTCAAGGCGATCATTCCCGGCGCGACGCATTGGCCGCGTTTCGTGCGCAATGCGAGCGAGCAGTACGAGGCGCGGCTGGTCACGCTCGAGGTACTCGACTCGCCGTCGGTCCTGTTCACCGGCATGGCCGGTTCGCGCATCCCGGTCGCGGTCGCGCACGGGGAGGGGCACACGCTGTACGCGCACCCGGCGGATCTGCGCCATGCGCAGGCGACCGTGCGTTTCGTCGACAACGACGGTTGCGCGACCGAACGCTTCCCGCTCAACTCGAACGGATCGGCAGGCGGCAATGCCGGCTTCACCGCCGCGGACGGGCGCGTCACGATCCTGATGCCGCATCCGGAGCGCGTCGTGCGCAGCGTGCAGCTGTCCTGGCGCCCGCGCGAATGGGGCGAGGATTCGCCGTGGATGCGCATGTTCCGCAACGCGCGGGCATGGGTCGGCTGAATGGCGCTCTCGCCGATTCGCGAGTTCGGCGTCAAGGCAGTGTTGTGGCTGCCGCTCGCGTTCGTCGCGTGGTTCTGGTTCGCGCCATTGTGGGTGTGGCCGGCGATGCTGCTCGCCAAGCAGGTGTTGCTCGGACACTGGGGCGCGCTGTTCGCAAGCGTCACGCTCGGCGGTGAAGTGCTCGACGACGCCGGGCGTGTGGTCGCGCGGGCCGGGTATCTGGTCAGCCTCGGCACGCGCGTGATGGTGACGGTGCCGGCGAGTGCGGCAGGGCCGGGCGGGGTCGGCGTACTCGAGCCCACCCTGAACCCGATGGTCTATGCGTACTCCTTGCCGCTGTTCGCCGGGCTCGCGATGGCGACTCCGTTGCCCGCGCTACGCAGGGCGCTGCAGCTCGCGCTCGCGCTCGCGGTGATCGTGTTGTGCCAGGCATTCGGCATCGTCACCGAGAGCCTCAAGACGCTCGCGTTCGACGCCGGAGCCGAGGGCGCGGCCGCGATCGCCCGCGCCGGCCTCGACCCGAATACGATCGCGCTGGGCTACCAGTTCGCTTCGCTGATCCTGCCCGCAGTCGTTCCGGTGGCGTTGTGGATCGCCTTCAACCGCGATTTCATCGAGCAACTGGTTGCCCGCGATAGGGAACCCGGAGCGCAGGCCGTGGGTCAGAGTACCCACAGGAACGGCGATCTCGATCCCTGAAGGCACCGGATGAGCCGAAGCGGGGCGCCGATGTGGAACAATGCCGCCCCCAGCCGCCTTCGTACAGGATTCCATGGTCGCCGTCGCACCGTCAGAACATGCCCCCCGGCCGGCTGGGGAGGCCAGCCTCGATGAGCGCATCTGCCAGTTCCTGGTCGCACGCGGTCGCCTGAAGGAGACCGATCTCGCGCGAGGCCGGCGTCTGCACGAGGAAGATCCGGCCTCGGGCAGCCTCGTCTCCCTGCTGACCCGTCTTGGCCTGGTGTCGGAACGCGAGATGGCGGAAGGCGTGTCCGAACTGCTGAAGCTGCCGTTGTTGTCGGCCAAGGAGTTCCCGGAGTCGCCGCCGACGAACGTGCAGACCTCGGTGCGCTTCCTCAAGCACCACCATGTCTGCCCGATCGGCGAGACCGACACCGACGTGACCCTGCTGGTGGCCGATCCGGCCGATGCGTTTCCGTTGCAGGCACTGCAGCTCGCGACCGGCCGCACGGTGAAGTTGAACATCGGCCTGCGCAGCGAGATCGACGACCTCATCGAGCGCTACTACGGCTCCGGCCGATCGGCGATGGGCGCGATCGTCGAAAACCTGACCGACGACAACAACCGCAGCGAGGACGACATCGAGCACCTGCGCGACCTCGCGTCGGAGGCGCCGGTGATCCGCCTGGTCAACCTGATCATCCAGCGCGCGGTCGAGCAGCGCGCGTCGGACATCCACGTCGAACCGTTCGAGAATCGCCTCAAGGTGCGTTACCGCATCGACGGCGTGCTGCACGAGGTCGAGTCGCCGCCGGCCGCGTCGACCGCCGCGGTGATCTCGCGCATCAAGATCATGGCGAAGCTCAACATCGCCGAGCGCCGCCTGCCGCAGGACGGGCGCATCATGATCCGCGTGCAGGGCAAGGAACTCGACCTGCGCGTGTCGACCGTGCCGACCGCCTACGGCGAGTCGGTGGTCATGCGTATCCTCGACCGCGAGGCGGTCGTGTTCGATTTCCACACGCTCGGCTTCACCGACCAGTTCCTGCAGAAGTTCGTCAACGTGCTCGAACTGCCGCACGGCATCATGCTGGTGACCGGTCCGACCGGTTCGGGCAAGACGACGACGCTGTACACCGCGCTGAGCAAGCTCAACACGCCGGACGTCAAGATCATCACGGTCGAGGATCCGGTCGAATACCAGATCGAAGGCATCAACCAGATCCAGGCGAAGCCGCAGATCGGCCTCGATTTCTCGCACGCGTTGCGCTCGATCGTGCGCCAGGATCCGGACATCATCATGATTGGCGAAATGCGCGACCTCGAGACCGCGCGCATCGCGATCCAGTCCGCGCTGACCGGACACCTCGTGCTGTCGACCCTGCACACGAACAACGCCGCCGGCGGCATCACGCGCATGCTCGACATGGGCGTGGAGGACTACCTGCTGACGTCGACGGTGAACGGCATCCTCGCCCAGCGCCTGGTGCGTCGACTCGATCGTTCCGTCGCGGAGACCCACGAGGCGCTGCCGGAGGTCGTGAAGGAATTCAACCTCGAGAACTTCACCGACGAACGCCCGATCAAGCTCTACAAGCCCGGATCCAGTGCGGCCAATCCGACCGGCTATTTCGGCCGTACCACGATCATGGAGTTCCTCGTGATGTCCGATGCGATCCGCCGCCAGATCATGCAGCACGCGGGCGCGGGCGACATCGAACAACAGGCACGCGCAGAGGGCATGCGCACGATGTACGAGGACGGACTGGTCAAGTCGCTGCAGGGACAGACCACGATCGAGGAAGTCCTGCGCGTGACGCAGGAGTCTTAGCTGATGTGCAAGATCGGACATCCCTGTCGCAACTTGCACTCGCCGTTCGAAAGGCGCGACTTTCGAACGGCTCCGCTCGCACGGCTGGCGCCGCGCGAGCGCCGACGCATCCTGCGTCGTGGCTCGATGTGCAAGATCGGACATCCCTGTCGCAACTTGCACTCGCCGCTCGCACGGCTGGCGCCGCGCGAACGCCGACGCATCGTGCGCCGGCCGTTTCTTCGTGAGGTCTGCCAGTGACGTTGTTCTACTACAAAGCGGTCACCCCGGCCGGTGAGACGCTGGAAGGCCAGTTCGATCTCGCCAGCCGCGACGAGGTGATCGGCAAGCTGCAGGATGCCGGCAACATCCCGCTCGACGTGCACGAGGCGGACAGCGGCGATTCGGCCAGCCTGCTCGGTTCGATGTTCAAGCGCGCGACCTTGCGCGACGCGCAGGTCGTGCAGTTCACCCAGCAGTTGTCGACCCTGCTCAATGCCGGCCAGCCGCTCGATCGCGCGCTGCAGATCCTGCTCGACCTGCCCGAGTCCGAGAAGGCGCGACGCCTGCTCGAGCGCGTGCGCGACCAGGTGCGCGGCGGCACGCCGCTGTCGGACGCGCTGGAGGCCGAGCACGGCAACTTCTCGCGCCTGTACGTCAACATGGTGCGCGCGGGCGAGGCCGGCGGTTCGCTCGGCGACACGCTGGCGCGCCTCGGCGACTACCTCGAGCGCAGCCGCATACTGAAGGGCAACGTGATCAACGCGCTGGTCTACCCGGCGTTCCTGATCGGGATGGTGCTGATCTCGCTGTTCGTGCTGCTGGTTGTGGTGGTGCCGCAGTTCCAGGTCATGTTCGCCGACATGAACGTCGAGATGCCGCTGATCACCCAGATCGTGGTCGGCGTCGGCGCGACCCTGAAGAATTTCTGGTGGTTGATCATCGGCCTCGTCGTGCTGTTCGTCAGCTGGTTCCGCAAGCGCATGGCGGATCCGGAATCGCGGCTCAAGTTCGACGAGGGCTTTCTGCGCATGAAGATCGTCGGCGACCTGATCCGCAAGATCGAGACCGCGCGCCTGTCGCGCACGCTCGGCACCCTGTTGAAGAATGGCGTGCCGCTGCTCAGCGGGCTGGTCGTCGCGCGCAACGTCATGGGCAATACGGCCCTGGCGCAGTCGGTCGATGCCGCCACCGATGAGGTCAAGTCCGGTGGTGGCCTCGGCCACGCGCTGGCGCAGTCGAAACGCTTCCCGAAGCTCGCGCTGCAGATGATCAGCGTCGGCGAGGAATCAGGCGAGCTCGATTCGATGCTGCTGAAGGTGGCCGACACGTTCGACATCGAAGTGAAGAACACGCTCGACCGCATGCTCGCCGCGCTGGTGCCCGCCACCACCGTGCTGATGACCGTCGTCGTCGCGGTGATCATGATGGCGATCATCATGCCGATCCTGAGTCTCACTGGTTCGATCCAATGAAGGAGTCCAACATGAAAACTGTCAGCCTCAAGCGGGTGCGCGCGTTGCAGCGGCGGCCGGCGCGTGGTTTCACCCTGGTCGAGATGATCGCGGTGATCGTCCTGCTCGGCATCGTCATCACGGTCGTCAGCGGACCGATCATGAACCGCTTCAGCGGCGCCAAGTACAACGCCGGCAAGGTCGGTGCCGGCCAGCTCGCGCAAGCGGTGCAGAACTACCAGATGGACAACGGCGCGTTCCCGGCGCAGCTGAGCGACCTCGTCACGCGTCCCGGCAATGCGTCGAACTGGCTCGGGCCGTACACCAAGGAAGCGAACCTGAAGGATCCGTTCGGCCACGCCTACGTCTACAAGGTGCCCGGCGACGGCGGCGATTTCGATGTCATCTTCCTCGGCAAGGACGGCCAGCAGGGCGGCACCGACATGAATGCGGACTTCAATGCATCCAAGTGATGCCAGCGGCGTGGCGAGCGCTGCGTCATGATCATGCGCTACCGCCATTGCCAGCAGCGATCCGCGCGCAGTCGCGGGTTCACCCTGATCGAAATGATCGCGGTGATCGTGCTGCTCGCGATCGTGCTGGCGGTGTCCACGTTGTCGCTGTCGCGGAGCCTGAGCAGCGCGAAGGTGCGCGCCGCGAGCAAGGATCTCGTCGCGGCGCTGCGCTACACGCGCGGCCAGGCGATCGTGAAGGGCAAGCCGCAAGCGCTGGTATTGAACCTCGAGAACAATTCCTACCTCGCGCCAGGAAAGAAGTCGGTGAGCCTGCCCAAGGACATGGTGATGCGCCTGACCACCGCCGACACGGAGCAGACCGGCGCGAACTCCGGTGGTATCCGTTTCTTCGCCGACGGCAGCTCGACCGGCGGACACATCTCGGTCCTGATGGGCAATCGCGAATGGCGTATCAACGTCGCGTGGCTCACCGGTGAGATCGAGCTCGACGAGAAGCCCGAGTAGCTTCACCCGAACTCGGCACGGAATCCGCTGTCCACTGACACCATGAAACGCACCCTTCGTCCAACTGCCGGTCGCATGCGCGGGTTCACCCTGATCGAAATGATCGCGGCGTTCCTCGTCTTCGCGATCGCGATCGGCTTGCTGATGCAGGTGCTGGCCGGCGCCATGCGCAACGCGCGGCAGTCGTCGGATTACACGATGGCGGCGCTGTGGGCGCAGTCCAAGCTCGATGGCGTCGGTGTCGTCGAGCGCGTCGAGGAGGGGCACACGAGCGGCCGCTTCGACGATACGTTCGCGTGGGATCTCGACGTCAAGGAAGTCGACCCCCACGATGTCGAACCGCCGCCGGTGGTCGCCGCGGGTCGCGCCGGTGCCGGGCCGCAAACCGTTTCGGCGGCCGAAGCCGGTGCCGGCGGCGGCATCGACGTGCAGCCGTTCGACCTCTATCAGGTCGACCTCGTCGTGTCGTGGGGCGGCGGCACCGGCAAGCAGCCACGCCGCGCGCACTTCGGGACCTTGCGCGCGGTGAATCCGCAGCCGGACCAGGCCGGCGGCACGCCGCTGCGTGCGCGTACCGGCAGGAGCAGGCAATGAACGCGCATGCGAGCATGCGCGGCCTCGCGCGCGGCTTCACCCTGATCGAGGTGACGCTGGCGATCCTCCTGTTCGCGCTGCTGCTCGCCGGCACGTACGGCTCGATCCGCACCGCGGTGCGCTCGATCGAGTCCGGTGAATCCGCGATCAACCGCACGAACCGGCTGCGCGTCGCGCAGGAATTCGTGCGCCGCCAGATCAGCCGGGCCATGCCGCTGCCGTTCGCGCGCGACAAGCACACGAATTCGAATTTCGTGTTCGAGGGCGCGCGCGACAAGATCCGCTTCGTGGCGCCGATGCCCGGTTATCTTTCCAAGGGCGGCCCGTACGTGCAGACGCTGGCGTTCGCGGGCAATCGCAGCGGTGGTCGCCAATTGCTGTTCAACGACGAAATGCTGAATGGCTTCGACATCGACGCGAAGAAGTCCGACAACGAACCGTCGCTTCTGCTCGACCAGATACAGGAAGGCCGGTTCGAGTTCCGCACGATCGACGAGAACGGCGAACTCACCGACTGGTCGGACAAGTGGGACGACCCGGGCGTGACGCCGGTGATGGTGCGCCTCGTCGTGCGCATGCTGCCGGAGGCGCGCGTCGAGTTCCCGGAGATGCAGATCCCGCTCATGCTCGACGCGGGTGCGCGCCGTGCTGCACCCGGCCAGCTGCAGGCGACGGGCCGCCTCGGTTCCGTGCCGCCACCGATGCCGGCCCGATGAAGTCGTCGATGGTGTTCCGGAAGCAGTCGCCGCGACCGCCCGCGCGTGGCGTCGCGTTCCTGCTCGTGCTGTGGGTGATCGCGATGCTGTCGGTGATGCTCGGCAGCTTCGCGCTGATCGCGCGCACCGAGCTGATGCAGTCGCGCCATCTGTTCGACACGGCGCAGGCGCGTTACGCGGCCGAGGCGGGGCTCGACCTCGCGGTGTACGAATTGCGCAAGAGCGATCCGATGGCGCGCTGGGTGGGCGACGGACGTCCGTATGCATTCGGATACGGCGATGCCGATGTCGAGGTCCGCATCACCGACGATTCCGGCAAGATCGACCTCAACACCCCCGACGAGAAGCGCCTCACGGCGCTGTTCGCTGCGCGCGGCCTCGACCCGGACCGTGCGCAAGGGCTGGCAGCCGCGATCCTCGACTGGACCGACCCCGACGACGATACCCGGCTGAACGGTGCCGAGCTCGCGCAGTACAAGGCGGCGGGGCTGTCCTATGGGCCGCGCAATGCGCCGTTCGACACCGTCTCCGAATTGCAGCAGGTGCTCGGCATGAACTACGAGTTGTTCAGCAAGGTCGAGCCCGCGTTCACGATCTACTCCGGCCAGGGCATGCCGAATCTTGCCTATGCGCCGGCAGAGGTGCTTGACGCCCAGGAAGGCATGACGACGGAGTGTGAGCAGGAGATTCTCGAATGGCGCCATTCGTTCCAGCCGGGCGACCCGGCCGCGCCGCCGCAGCCGGAATGCGCGACCCAGGCCGGGATGTCCATCCCGATGGCAGGCGGCGGGGGCCTCACGTATAGTGTGAAGTCCCGTGCGAAGCTGCCCAACGGCGCCAGCACAACCCTGGATGCGACCATCCGCATGGGCGGAATCAATGCGGCCGGCAGGCCCTATGTGATCCTGCGCTGGCGCGATGGGGAAAATTCCTGACCGTGAACCCGACACTCGACAGACAACTCGCGCGTCTGCGGACGCGCCTTGCCAAGACGCCGCTGCCGGGCTTTTTCGCCTGGTGGGGGCGCGAGCTGGTGGCTTGCCTGCCGGTGCGCTGGCGCGCGCTGCTGTCCGAGCGCTCGGAATCCCTGCTGCTCGACCTGCGCACCGAGGAGCTAGTCGTCTGGCGCGAGAAGGGCGACGCCGCGCGCGAGTACGCGCGCATACGGCGCGACCTGCCGGTCGAAGCACAGGCCGCGGAATTCCGCCGACTGCGTGATGCGCTCGACGATCCGCAGGTGCGTACCGTGTTTTGCATTCCGGCCGAGCGCGTGCTCACGCGCACGCTGAGCCTGCCTGCGGCGGCGACCGAGAACCTGCGTCAGGTGCTCTCGTTCGAGATGGACCGGCAGACGCCCTTCAAGGCCGACCAGATCTACTTCGACAGCCGCGTGCTCGGCCACGATGCCAGTGGTCGCAATGCGCAGGTCGAACTCGTGCTGATCCCGCGCGGGCAGCTCGACCACGAACTGGCCGCGTTGCCCGCGGCCGGCGCCGAGCTCGACGGCGTCGACAGCTGGAAGGCATCGCCCGGCGAAGGACGCCGGCAGACCAACCTGCTGCCGCCCGAGAAGCGCGCCCGTCGGCGCGACATGCGCCTGCCGTTGAACCTCGGTCTTGCCGCGTTCGCGCTGCTGCTGCTGCTCGTCAACATGGACGAGTCGGTTGCCAATCGCGCGTCGGCACTGGCGTCGATGCAGGCCGAGGTCGAGAAGGCGAACGGCGAAGCGCGCCAGGTTGCCGCATTGAGGAAGACGCTCGCCGATTCGATCGCCGGCGCGAATTTCCTGACCGACAAGAAGCGCAAGGGTCCGCTCACGATCGCATTGCTCGACGACCTCACCCGGCGCCTGCCGACGGATACCTATCTCGAACGCCTGCAGATCGAGAACAAGCAGGTGCAGTTGCAGGGCCAGGCGACCGAAGCCGCCAAGCTGATCGCCCTGCTCGGTGCGTCGCCGTGTCTCGGCAACCCCGGCTTCCAGGGCCAGGTGCAACCGGACGCACGCACCGGCAAGGAACGCTTCCAGATCAATGCGGACCTCAAGGAATGCAGTCCGCACGGAGATGCGAAAGCGACGACCAGCGCGGCCAAGCCGGCGTCTACGCCGACGCCCACGCCGCCGCCGAAGCAACCCGCGCCGCCCGTGGCGAAGCCCGCGCCTTCCAAGGCTGCCGAACCGGGCAAGGCAGCACCGGATGCAGCGCCGAAGCGCGAGACATCGGCACCGCCTCCGCGTCCGGCGCCACGAGCCATTCCGCCCGCCGCCGCAACGACGGCCACGGCGAATGCGGCGCGACCGACGATGGAAGAGCAGAGGGCGAAGCGCGAGGCGAACCAGAAGCGGATCCGCGAGATCCGCGAGAAGCAAGCCGAGGCTGCGCGGGCCGCCAAGGCCGGCAAGGATGCGGAGGCCACGCATGGCGATAAATAAGCTGCAGCCGAAGGACGGCCGTTTCCTTGCGGTCGTGCTGCTGCTGATCACCTTGGTGCTGGTCTATCTGCTCGGCATCCACTGGTGGTTCGTGGCGCCGCATATCGAGATAGCCGGGCAGATGCGGGACCTGCGCGAACAGCAGGCGCGCTTCCAGCGTGCAATCGCCGAGCGGCCGGAAATCGAAAAGCGCGTCGCCGAGGTCAAGGCGTATGAACAGGGCAACCAGGCGTTCCTGTCCGAGACGGATGCGAACGCGGCTTCCGCGGCCCTGATCCAGCGACTCAAGGCTGCGATGAGCGACCATGCCAAGGACGAAAGCCGCTGCCAGAACGTCAGCACGCAGAGTTACAACGGGGGCGAGGACGAGCTCTACAAGCGCGTCACGGTGCAGGCACGCCTGAAGTGCGACCTCGAACCGCTCGCGTCGATCCTGTACGACCTCGAGAATGGCAAGCCGTATCTGTTCGTCGACCAGGTGATGATCTACAAGCAGCAGACCTACACGCCGCCTGGAGCGAAAACGGCAGCCGTGCCGCTCGACGTCCGCTTCAACGTGTCGGGTTACCTGCGCGAACCGGGCAAGGCGGCGAAATGAATATCCGCGCCGTGCGTCTCGCCACGAACGTCCTTGGCGGCATCTGTGCCGCGCTCGCCCTTGTCGCGATCCTGCAGTACGCCGGCTTCGGTCGCGGCTACTCGTGGGCCAACGACGGCGGCGACGCCGAAGGCGCCGCGTCGCCCGGCGGAATCGACAAGCAGGCGTTGCAGATGCCGCCCGCTTCCGCGTTCGCCGCGGTCGAGCAGCATCCATTGTTCAACGAGGATCGCGAACCGACGCCCGTCGATGCCGCCGGCAGCGCCGATACGCCGCCCCCGAGTCCGCTGAATGTCGCCTTGACCGGCGTCATCCTCGACGAGGGCAACCAGGTTCGCGTCGCGATGCTGCAGGACAAGGCGCGGAACCAAGCGATCGCGTTGAAGGTCGGAATGCCGTTGGAAGGTGAACAGGCGAGCTGGACTCTCGTCGACGTTAAGCCGCGCGTCGCCGTGTTCAGGAACGCGGCGAATGAAACCGCGGAAGTCGAGCTGGAAACTGCATTGAAGCCCACGGCCGCGGCCGCGCCGGGTGGTGGCAAGTCCGCCGCGCCGCCAGCGAAGCCACGGTCGGGTGCGCCGAACAAATCCGCGGACGCGAGCAGCGATCTGGCGCGCCGCATCGAGGAACGTCGCAAGCAGATGCGTGAAGATGCGGAGCGCCTGCGCAATGGCGCGAAGCCCTCGAAATAGAACGAGTGATGGAGTGAGCCACGTGCGATCCCGATTGACGACCTTCCTGCTGAGCCTCGGCTTCGTGCTGCTGGCCGGCTGCGCCTCGCCCGGGGTGAAAGCGCCCGCGCGTGACAGCGACGTGCTGACCGCCGACACGATCCTCAAACCGGCTGCTCCGATCGCGATCGAAGATGGCGCAAGCGGCATCTCGATCTCGCCGAAGACGGATGCGAACCGCGCACCGCCCAAGCCCGAGATCGAAGTCGGAACCGCCAACTTCTACAAGCCGCAGGCGACGCCTTCGCACGGTGGCGGAGAGGGCCAGGTCACGTTCAACTTCGAGAACCAGCCGGTGCAGGCGGTGGTCAAGGCGATCCTCGGCGACATGCTGCAGGAGAACTACACGATCGCGCCGAATGTCGGCGGCAACGTCACCTACTCGACCTCGAAGCCGATCCGCCGCGAAGACGCGATGCCGGTGCTCGAGATGCTGCTGTCGTGGACCGGCAATGCGCTGGTGCGCGACGGCAACCGCTACACCGTGCTGCAGTCGAAGGACGCGATCGCAGGCAAGCTGACGCCACGCGTCGGCGCGACCCAGCAGCCGGGTTATTCGCTGCGCATCTTCCCGCTGCGCTACATCTCGCCGAGCGAGATGGCCAAGCTGCTCAAGCCGTACGCCAAGCCCGACGCATTCGTCAATATCGATCCGAATCGCAGCCTGCTCGTCATGGCAGGCAATCCGTCCGAGCTCGACAACTACCAGCGCACGATCGACACCTTCGATGTCGATTGGTTGAAGGGGATGTCGGTCGGCGTGTTCACCATGCAGCACGTCGACGTGGCGAAGCTGATGCCGGATCTCGATGCACTGTTCGGCAGCAAGGGCGAGTCGCCGCTGGCCGGCATGTTCCGCTTCATGCCGATCGAGCAGACCAACGCGATGATCGTGATCACGCCGCAGCCGGAGTACCTGACGCAGGCCGAGGAATGGCTGCGCCGACTCGATCGCGGCGGCGCCGAGAACTCGGTCCAGCTGTACGTCTACAACGTGAAGAACCTGAAGGCGCCGGACCTGGCCGACTACCTGAGCCAGATCTTCCTCGGTACGGCATCGAGCGGAAGCCATCGCAGCAGCACGTCCGGCAGCGTCGGCCAGGGGCTGCGGGCGGTCACGATCGGCGGTATCGGCGGTCGCGGCGGCAGCGGTGGCACCGGTGGCGGCATGAACTACAACAATTCCCGCCAGCCGCAGGCGAAGGACGACAAGACGACGCCCGCTGCCACTCCAGCCGCGAGTGGAGGCAACAAGGATTCGGACATCCGCATCTCGGCGATCGAGGAGAACAACCAGCTGATGATCCAGGCGACGCCGATCGAATGGGACCAGATCGAGGCGGCCATCAAGAAACTGGATGTCGTGCCGCTGCAGGTCCACATCGAGGCCCGCGTGCTGGAAGTGCGCCTCACCGGTGAACTCAAGTACGGCGTGCAATGGTGGTTCGCCGGGTTGCAAGGCCAGTCGCCGCGCTATGCGAACGGCGATCCGTATCGACGCTCCTACGATCGACATCAGGCGCTGGCGGGGGCCACTCCGGGGTCGGTTCCGGGGCAGGGCGGAAACCTGTTCTGGTCATTCCTCAACAAGGATTTCGAGGTCGCGCTGAGTGCGCTCGAGTCCTCCGGCAACGCGAAGGCTCTCGCGGCGCCGTCGCTGCTCGTCGCGAACAACCAGGAAGCGCAGATCAATGTCGGAACGCAGATTCCGGTCGTGCAGCAGTACGTCACCGGCCTCGGCATCACCGGTACGACCAACGGCTCCACGGTGACGCCGAGCGTGGGCAGCGTGCAGTACCTCAATACAGGCGTCACGCTGTCGGTCACGCCTCGCGTGAATCCGGGTGGGCTCGTCTATCTGGATGTGCAACAGGAAGTCAGCATTCCAGGCGCATCGACGGCGAATGGAAACCGCGAAATCAACCAGCGGCAACTGCAGACGCAGGTTGCGGTGCAGAGTGGCGAAACACTCCTGCTGGGTGGCCTGATCCAGGAGAACCAGGGCGAGACCGATAGTGGCGTGCCGTTTCTCAATCGCGTGCCCATCGTGCGCAATCTCTTCGGTTCGACCGACAACACGCGCGACCGCACCGAACTCATCATATTGATCACGCCGCGCGTGATATCCAGCGTCGACGAGGCACGCGAAGTCACTGCCGACTACGCGCGCCAGTTCGAGTCGTTGAAGCCCTTGCAGCCGACCGCCGCGAAGCTCGCCCCCGAACCTGCAAAAACGTATCCGACCCATGAAGCAGCAGCGAAGCCGCAAGAGGACCATCCCAATGACAACTAGACTGCCGCGCCTCGCTTGCGCGATGGCAATGATGGTGCTCGCGGCAGCCGGCACCGGTTGCGCCGATCATGCGAATCCACAGAGCGTCGATCGGCGCGCGGTCGAGCGCTGGAATCACCTGATCGCGCACGAGGGCGAAAAGGCCTATGACTACCTCACGCCGGGTTTTCGCGCGACGCAGACACGAGAGGCCTATGCGACGGCGATGAATGGCCGTCCGTTGCAATGGAAGAGCGCAAAGTTCAATCACAAGGAATGTGAAGAGGACCGCTGTACCGCCTACCTGGACGTGGCATATACGCTCAAGATGCCGGGTGGCGCGACCAACTCGATCGACTCCACGAGCACCCTGAGTGAAACGTGGATTCGTGTCGACGGCGAGTGGTATTTCCTGCCCAAGTAATTGAATTCGCTGCCATATCGAGGCGATTGGAAGAGGGATTGCATGCCCCTTTCCTTTGTCTTAACATGGCGGCGCTGTTGCCTGACCCTGCCCATGCCCTCACGGGCATGCTGGCTATCGGAGCGGGGTCGGCGGTAAAGCAAAAAGCCCTGTGGTCAAATTTAGGAGTGTTGCGATGAAGAGAAACAGCTTGACGACCGCCGTCGTCGCCGGTATCGCCGGCGTCGCTGGCTTCGCGGGCCTGGCGAATGCCGTCGACCTGAATCCCGATGGTCTCGGCCAGGTTCTTATCTATCCGTATTACACGGTCAACAAGGGCCAAGACACCCTGATCTCCGTGGTCAACACCACTGATGTCGGCAAGGCGGTCAAGGTTCGCTTCCTCGAAGGCTACAACAGCCGCGAAGTGCTCGACTTCAACCTGTTCCTGTCGGCGTTCGACGTGTGGACGGCAGCGGTCAGCCAGGTGTCGGATGACGGCGGTGCGCAGATCAACACTGCGGACAAGAGCTGCATCGACTTCATCCCGTCGTTCCCGTACCCGTTCTCCAGCGCCGCCTACACGGGTGGCGTGGCCGGTCCGGGCGGTGCGTCGTATCCGAAGGACTCCGGTCCGCAGACGATCGACCGTACCCGTGAAGGCTATCTCGAGATGATCGAGATGGGCGACATCATCGTCGGCAGCGATCTCGAAGCGGCGATCACGCACGCTCAGGACGGCACGTATGACGGCGGTACGCCGGATTGCGGCGCCCCGGTTGGCGACGACGTCGCGACCGACGCGGACCTCACGAACCCGACCGGCGGCCTGTTCGGCGCAGGCTCGATCGTGAACGTCGGCGAAGGTACGTTCTTCGCGTACAACGCCGATGCGATCGAAGGCTTCACGGAAGCCAAGCTGTACACGACGCCGTCGTCCCTGCAGCCGACGCTGCAGAGCGCGTCGACCCCGAGCGTCGTCGATTCCGGCGTCGCCCGCTCGTTCGTGTTCACGGACGGTGGTCGCCTGCTCACGGTCGACTACCCGCGTGGCGAAGATGCGGTCAGCGCGATCTTCATGGCCGACTCGATCTACAACGAGTACTTCATCGACCCGGGTCTGGGTGCGAATTCGGATTGGGTTGTCACCTTCCCGACCAAGCGCTTCTACGTCGACAAGGGCCTGTACCCGTCGGGCATCACCGAGCCGTTCGCCGAGCCGTTCGCCGGTGGCGTGTCGCGCGTCGAGCTGACCATGTCGACGTGGGATCACGAGGAAGGCAGCTCCGAGACGGTGCCGCCGCGTTGCCCGTCGCCGCCGACCGACCAGTGCTTCCTGCAGGCGCCGTATCTGCCGTACGAAGTCAACATCATCACGTTCGTGGCGCAGGGTGATGCCGCTCCGTCGGAATCGCTGGTGTTCGGTTCGGCCCTCTACAAGACGATCCCTCCGTTCGGTCTCGGCGGCTGGGCGCGCATTGCGATGGCCGCAGGCGATTCGGGTCACCACGTCCTCACGGGTGGCGTGACCTCGGCCGCTACGGGCAGTGCAGCAGTCGTCCTGCCGGGTCTCCCGGCGACCGGCTTCTACGCGATGAACGTCATCAACGCGAATGCGGCCCCGGGCAAGCTGGCCAACTACAGCGGCGTGTATCGTCACCGTGCGCACCGTTCGTGCACCGGTACCGATCCGGCCTGCTCGTAATCGATCCAGTAGTACGTTGTACCCGGAAGGGGGCCCTCGCGGCCCCCTTCTTTTTTTGCCGGCCATGGAAGGCCGGCATGCCGGAATTGCAGGAGCAAATTCCGGCGGGGCCATGGAAGGCCGGCATGCCGGAATTGCAGGAGCAAATTCCGGCGGGGC
>Ga0207639_10000252_pt1 | contig 39391 bp, 35 predicted proteins | sample KBSCornC32_FD_184299 | JGI IMG/M metagenome (GOLD analysis project Ga0207639, IMG submission 184299) | Corn rhizosphere microbial communities from Kellogg Biological Station, Michigan, USA - KBS Corn C3-2 (SPAdes) (version 2) | ecosystem: Host-associated > Plants > Roots > Rhizosphere > Soil ... | reverse complement strand
CCAATAGCCGCCCGCGTCGATCAGGCGGAGAACCCAGTCGGTCATGGTGCTGGACGATCGCTCAATCGGCGGCCCGCGCCGCCAGCCGGGCGTCGATGGCGTCCCAGATCATGCCACCGGTGTCGGTGCCGTTGAAGGCGTCGATGGAAACGATACCGGTGGGCGAGGTCACGTTGATTTCCGTCAGCCATTCGCCGCCGATCACGTCGATGCCGACGAACAGCAGGCCGCGCCGCTTGAGTTCCGGACCCAGCGCTTCGCAGATTTCCAGTTCCCGATCGGTCAGTTCCGTCTTCGCGGCCGAGCCGCCCACGGCGAGATTGGAACGGATCTCGCCCGCGCCGGGAATGCGGTTGACCGCGCCCGCGACTTCGCCGTCGACCAGGACGATGCGCTTGTCGCCCTCCGCAACGCCGGGAATGAAGGCCTGGACCATGAAGGGTTCGACCCAGGAGGCGTTGAACAGTTCCACCAGCGCCGACAGATTCGCGCCGGACCGCCCGACATGGAAGACGGCGTTGCCCGCATTGCCGTAGAGCGGCTTCACCACCACCTCGCCATGCTGGGCGAGGAAGGACTTCACCTCCGCCAGGTCGCGGGTGATCATGGTCGGCGGCATGAAGCGGGCATAATCCAGAACGAACAGCTTTTCCGGCGCATTGCGGACGGCGCCGGGGTCGTTCACCACCAGCGTCTCCTGCTGCACCCGCTCCAGAAGGTGCGTGGCGGTGATGTAGCTGAGATCGAAGGGCGGATCCTGCCGCATCAGGACGACGTCGACGTCACGGCCGAGGTCCAGCATCTCCGGCTCCCCGAAGGCGAAATGATCGCCCTGCACCTTCTGCACCCGGACCGGGCGCGCCCGCGCCAGCACGCGGCCCTCGCGATAGGTGAGGTCGGGGGCGAGATAATGATAGAGCCGGTGCCCGCGCGCCTGCCCGGCCAGCATGATGTGGAAGGTCGAATCGCCGCCGATCCTGATCCCCTCCATCGGGTCCATCTGTACGGCGACGGTGAGCGGGTTGAGTGCGGTGGTCATCGACTTGTTTTCCTGCCGTTCGGGCTGAGCATGTCGAGGCCCGGCCCTTTTCCTGAAGAAACTTGAGGCCCCTCGACAAGCTCAGGGCGAACGGAACGGGAGGATCGGATTGCTCACCCCCCGTGCCAGACATTGGCCAGATGGCGCGGCGGACGGCCCGGCGCAAGGAGGATCACGTCGATTCGCATGTCGTCGCCCGGTTTGGCGAGGCCGTGGAACAGGATTTCCGCCGCCGCCGCCACTCGCGAAAGGCGCCGCTCGTCTATGGCGAGGTCGAGATCGGCGCCGCGCGCGCGGGCCTTCACCTCGACAAAGGCCAGCATGGCGCCGCGCCGGGCGACCAGGTCCACCTCCCCCGCGGGCGTGCGCATGCGGCGGCCGACGATCTGCCAGCCCTTGAGGCGCAGCCACCAGCCGGCGATGCGTTCCGCCTGCCGCCCGCGCTTTTCGGCGGCCAGCCGGGCGCCCGAAGGCTGCGTCCTCACGCCTTGAGTTCCAGGGCGCGGTCGTAAAGCGCGCGGCGGTCCAGTCCGAGCTTCTTGGCGACCTCGCCTGCCGCCTTGGAAACCGGAAGCCGCTCCATCGCCTCCAGCAAGGCCGCGTCGGCATCCTCGGCGCTGGCGGGCGGTGCCTCGCCCGGCGGGCCGACGATCACGACGATCTCCCCCTTTGGCGGGGCGTCGGCATAGCGGGCGGAAAGTTCCGTGAGCGTGCCGGTCGCCGTCTCCTCGAACGCCTTGCTGATCTCTCGGGAGACGGCTGCGTCCCGGTCGCCCAGATGGGCGGCCATGGCAGCCAGGCTTTCCGACAGGCGCGGCCCGCTTTCATAGAAGACCAGCGTGGCGCGCAGGGCAGCGACTTCGTCCAGCGCGTCGCCGCGTGCCTTCTGCTTCGATGGCAGGAAACCCATGAACAGGAAACGGTCGGTCGGCAGGCCCGACAATGTCAGTGCGGCAATGACGGCGCTGGGGCCGGGGAGCGTCGTGATCCGGCGGCCCGCCGCCCGCGCATCGCGCACCAGCTTGTAACCGGGATCCGAGATCAGCGGCGTTCCCGCGTCGGAGAGCAGCGCCACCGATTCGCGCGCCATCCGATCGACCAGGCGCGCGCGCACCGCTTCGGCGCTGTGGTCGTGATAGGGGACCATCGGCCGGTCTGACCCGGCATGGCGCAGCAGGCGTGCGCTGACCCGTGTATCTTCCACGGCGATCACATCGGCCCGGCGCAGGACTTCCGCGGCGCGGGGGGTAAGGTCTCCGAGGTTGCCGATCGGCCCCGCAACGATGTAAAGCCCCGGTTCAAGCCCAGAAGCAAGATCAACAATATCAGTTTCCATAAGGACGCCAGATGACAGAGACGGATGCCCCCCGGCAAGCGGACTTGTTCGCCGTGATGAAAGGGGTGGGGATGAAAAGGGCCTGGCGGATCATGTTCGCCGCGACCGCACTGCTGGTCGCCGCCTGTCAGTCGATCGTGCCCAAGGGCCCCGGCCCCGCCCAGCCCAGCGGCCCGGCGCAGACCGGCCCCGACGTCACCGAGGGCCTGCCCACCGACACGCTGCGCCACCGCGTCGCGCTGCTGGTGCCGATGAGCGGCCCCAATGCCGGTGTCGGCCAGTCGATCGCCAATGCGACCACCCTGGCGCTGCTGGACACAAAGGCGGACAAGGTCCGCATCACCACCTACGACACGGGCGCCGGCGCTGCGGCGGCGGTGAACAAGGCGCTGGCGGACGGCAACAGGCTGATCCTGGGACCCTTGCTGGCGGAGGATGCGCGGATCGTCGGTCCGCTCGCGGCGCGGGCCAATGTGCCGGTGATCAGCTTTTCCAACGACACCAGCGTCGCCGGGAACGGCGTCTATATCATGGGCTACAACCCCAATCAGTCGATCGAGCGGGTGGTCGACTTCGCCAAGGGCAAGGGCCTGTCGAAATTCGCCGCGCTGGTGCCCAAGGGAACCTATGGCGAGCGGTCGGGCACAGCGCTGCTGCGCGCGGTCGAGAGCGCGGGCGGGACGGTCGTGTCGATGCAGACCTTCGACCGCAGCCCCGCCTCCATCACGGCGGCGGTCAGGAAATTGCAGGCTTCGTCCAGCTATGACGCGCTGCTGATCGCGGACAGCGGGCGGGTGGCGATGCAGGTCGCGCCGATCGTGCGGAAGAATGGCGGCGCGACGGCGCGGCTGCTGGGCACCGAATTGTGGAACACCGACAGCGGCCTGGCGTCCAGCCCGGTGCTGCGCGGCGCATGGTTCGCCAGCGTGTCGGATGGCCTCTACCGGCAGCTCGCGACCAAATATCGCGCGCGCTACGGCAATGCGCCGTTCCGGCTGTCGGCGCTCGGCTATGATGCGGTGCTGCTGACCGTGCGGATCGCGCGCGACTGGAAGCCGGGAACGCCCTTCCCGGCGGTACGGCTGCGCGATGCGGGGGGCTTTGCCGGGATCGACGGCGCGTTCCGCTTCGGCCGCGACGGCATTGCGGAGCGGGCGCTGGAAGTGTCCGAAATCGGTGCGGGAACCTTCACGGTGGTCGCGCCCGCACCCCGGACCTTTGGGGAATAGGACACGGCCTGTTCCTGCCGTCGCGGGAACAGGCGGCGAATAGCAGTCAGGATCTGGTCCGCCCCGTCGGCAGGACCAGCGGCCAGTCGCCGTTCGTTTCTATGCGAGCGGAAATGCCATACACCCTGGCGAGATTCCCCTCCGTCAGCACGTCCAGCGGCGCGCCGTCGGCCACCGGCGACCCGCGCTCCATCAGCACGAGCCGATCGCAATAGCGCGCCGCCATGCTGAGGTCGTGCAGCACGGCGACGACCAGCGACCCGGCCCGCGCCTCCGCCCGGAGCAGATCCATGACGTCGATCTGATGCCCCGGATCGAGCGCGGCCAGGGGCTCATCGGCAATCAGGGCAGGCGCGCCCACCGCCAGCGCGCGGGCCAGCAGCACGCGGGCGCGCTCGCCACCCGATAATTCGGTCGCCACCCTGCCTTTCAGATGCAGCACATCGGCCCGCGTCAAGGCGGCGTCGACATGCGCCTCATCCTGCGCGGAAAGGCGCGACAGCGGCCCCAGATGCGGCAATCGACCCAGCGCCACCAGCCGCTCCACCGCCAGCGGCCAGTGCAGCGTCTGTCCTTGCGGCAGATAGGCGATGCGCCGGGCGATCTCCCGCCGGCTGAGCCGCGCGCTGTCGTCGCCGTCGATCAGGACCGTCCCGCCCGACCGCCCGACCAGCCCCAGCAGCGCCCGGATCAGGGTGGATTTGCCGGCGCCATTGGGCCCGATGATGCCCACCAGCTCCCCCGGCTCCAGCAGGAGGTCGGCGTCGTTCACCGCCGGATGCCGGCCCAGCCTGACGGAAAGTCCCTGCGCGCGGATCGTCACCATAGCCGCCGCTCCCGCATCAGGTGCATCAGGAACACGGGAACGCCCAGCAACGCCGTCAGCACCCCCAGCTTGAGTTCGCTGCTGGTAGGGATCAGCCGCACGCCGATGTCCGCCAGCGTCAGCAGCACCGCGCCGCCTAGCATCGAGGGCAGCAAAATGGCGGAGGGCGAGCGGTCGGTCAGCGGTCGGACCAGATGCGGCACGATCAGGCCGACAAAGCCTATCGCCCCCGACACCGCCACGGCGCCGCCGACGCCTATGGCGACGCCCAGCATCAGGCGGATGCGCGCCCAGCGAAGATCGATGCCAAGCGCCTGCGCCCCATCCTCGCCCAGCGTCAGCGCGTCCAGCGTCCGCCCGTCGCCAAGCAGCAGCGCCGCGCCCATGGCGACGCAGGGCAACGCGATCCAGACATGGCCATAGGCGCGGTTTTCCAGGCTGCCCATCAGCCAGCTCATGATCTCCATGGCGGCGAAGGGGTTGGGCGACAGGTTGAGCGACAGGCTGATCCCCGCCCCCGCGAGCGTCGCGATGGCGATGCCGGCGAGGATGAGCGTGAGCGGACTTTCCGCCGGGCCGGCGAGCAGGAACAGCGCGCCGATGCCGATCAGGCCGGTCATGATGGCGAGCGCGGGAAGCGCCAGCGGATGCGCCTGCGCCAGCCCGAAATAGAGCGCGCCGACAGCGCCGAGCGCGGCGCAGTTGGACGCCCCCAAGACCGAGGGTTCGGCCAGCGGGTTGCGCAGATAGCCCTGGAGCGCAGCGCCCGCCAGGCCGAGCATCGCGCCGACGATCAGGCCCAGCAGCATGCGGGGCAGGCGCAGGTCGAGAAGGATGGCGCGGGCAACGTCGTCGCCGCCACCGCCGAGGACAGCGAGGATGCGGGCCGGAGAAAGCGGAACGGCGCCAAGCGCGAGGGAAGCCAGCGCGGCGAGCAGGGCCGATGCGATCAGCGCGGGGATGAGCAACGGGTGGCGGCGGGCGCTCATGGCTTGCGCGTTCCTCCCTGCTTGCTACAGCATCTGTCCAGGCGCTCCCTACTCCCGCGAGGGAGTGTGTCGAGGCACGATTTGTTGGGGCGCAGCACAGGGGCCACGGGGTGCGCAGAAGAATGATCCTTGCCGCATTTTGCGCCCTTTCGCTGACCGGTGCCGCGCCGGTTCCGCCAAAACGCATCGTGTCGCTTAACACCTGCGCCGACCAATATGTGCTCGCGCTGGCCGATCCGGCGCAGATCGCGGCGCTCAGCCCCTATGGACATGACCCGGAACTGTCGGCGGCGGTCGGCAAGGCCCGCGCCTTCCGCACCCTCAAACGCCCGTCCGAGGAAGTGCTGGCGCTTCGCCCCGACCTGCTGATCGGCTTTCCGTCGGGCGACAGCGTGGTCGGCGCGCCACCGGGCCGATGGCGGACCCTGGCACTGGCGAGCGCGGACAGCCATGCGATGATCCTGGCGCAGATCCGGCAAGTGGCGGCCGCGGTCGGCCATCCCGAACGGGGCGAGGCGATGATCGCCCGCATGGACCGGGATCTTGCCGCCCTGCCCCATCCGAAGCATCGCGGCGTCGCCGCCTATTATCAGCGGCGCGGCTATATGACCGGCACCGGCACGCTGGTCGACGACCTGATGCGGCGCGTGGGCCTGGTCAACCTGGCGGCCAGGCTGGGCAAGCCGGCACTGTCGCAGCTTTCGCTGGAGGAGATGATCGCCGCCCGCCCGGACTGGCTGATCGTCGAGGCGGGGAGCGAGAAGGTGGTCGATCAGGGGACGGAGATGCTGCACCATCCGATATTGCGCGCCATTCCGCGCATCCGCGTGCCGCAGGCGTGGACGGTGTGCGGCGGCCCCGCCTATGTCGACGCCGCAAGGAGCATCACGGCGCAGCTTGACGGCGCGGCGCAGATCAACGCCGCGCCACGCCCATAAGCCGTCAGAAGCGCACACGCACGCCGCCGAAGGCCGATCGCCCATAGGTGCCATAGCCATAGACCGTGGCGTATTTCGCATCGGTGACATTGTCGATGCGGCCATAGATTTCCAGCTTCTCCATGATCGGGAAAGACGCCCGGATGTTCGCTATCGCATAGCCGTCCAGCCGTACCAGATTGGTCGCGTCGTTGAAGCTGTCGCCCACCATCGTCACGGTGGCGCCGGTCGACAGGCCGAAGGGCCAGACATAATCCGCCGAAACGCTGACCGCGTCGGGGGCGCGGCGGGGCAGCCGGGCGCCGCTACTGCGGTCGCGCGCATCGACATGGCTGTAGGCGGCCGTGACGGTCAGCGCATCGACCGGCCTCAGCGTCAGCATCGCCTCCACCCCCTTGGCGCGGGTGCGGTCGAGATTATTATACCCGCCATAGAGGCCGATCGAATAATCATAGTTGATCTGGTTTCTGGTATCGCGGCGGAACGCCGTGACGGAGAGGATCGCCCGGTCGCCGTCGAGCCTCTGGTCAAAACCGATATCGTAGCTTTTCGACCGCTCGGGACGCAGGCCGGCATTGCCGACATCGGCGCCGTAAAGCTGGTAGAGCGACGGCGCCTTGAACCCCTCGCCATAGCTCATGCGGATATTGGTCGCGCCGGCATTGGGCGTGTAATTGGCGTTGGCGCCGAAGGTCGTCGCGCCGCCGAACTGGCTGTGATCGTCATGCCGCACGCCGCCGGTCAGCGACAGGCCGGCAAGGGGCTTGACGACGGCCAGCGCATAGACGCTGTCGATATCGGCCTTGTGGCGTTCGGTGGAACCGAAGCCGGAAAAGTCATAGTCGGGCCGCTCATGTTCATAGCCGAAGACCAGCTTCGCCTGATCCACCGGCTGGTAGATCCCTTCATATTCGAAGCGCAAATTGGTGCCGGAATAGGCATAAGGCCCGAAAGCAGACGTATAGTCGCGGTCGATGCGGAACCAGGTGACGGCCGCCCGATTGGTGAGCCTGCCGTCGAACAGCGCGAGGTTGAGGCCCGCATAGCCGACATATTGATCCGATTTCGAGGAGTCCGTGGTGCTGTCCACCACGCCATTGTCGGTATCCAGGTCGGCATGGATATAATAGCCGCGCAGGTCGAGGTTGAGGGTATCGGTGAAGGACAGCTTCAGCCTGGCATTGGCGGCGATATTCTCATAGCCGTCCCTTTCGGTGCCGCTGGCGGCGGAGGAAATGCCGTCGGTGTTGAAATAGGCGATGCCGACGCCGCCCGACGCGATGCCGCTGCCGCCCGAAACGTCCGCCTTCGCGTTCAGCGTATTGCTGTAGCCGTAATCGACGGAGGCATTGCCGGCAAAGCCGGTGCCGGGCGTTCCGGTCATGACGTTGACCACGCCGCCGATCGCCTGGCTGCCGTAGACGATCGAGTTGGAGCCGCGCAAAATCTCGATCCGCTGGATATTGCCGGTCAGCAGATTGCCGAAATCGTACATGTCGCCGATGCCGCTGGGGTCGTTGACCTTGACCCCGTCGATCAGCACCAGCGTCTGCGTCGTTTCCGCGCCGCGCAGCGAAACCCCGGTCACGCCGCCCAGGCTGCCGCTGCGGTTGAAGCGCACGCCCGGCGTGGTGGCCAGCAGGTCGACCACGCTGACGCTCTGGCGGGTGCGGATGGTGTCGGCGTCGATCACGGTGACGGCCTGGCCGACCTCGTCGCGCGGCTGTTCGATGCCCAGCGCGGTGACGATGATCTCATCCTCCGCCAGCGCAGGTGCGGCCGCGAGCAAAGGCGGCGATGGAAACGGAAATCCTCAACATGTCTGTCTTCCCCCTGAGCGCGATGCAACATGGCTCAGGGCGTCCGCTCATGCGGCCGGACAGGGGAAAATGGCTGGCGCCCGCGCCCTCCCCCACACCGATGCGGCCCCGCGCCGCTTCGTCGCTCAGACGGAGAACACCGTGCCGTGGCCATACCCTGGACCAAGGCAAGAGCGACCATGCGCCGGCAGGTCTCCTGGCTCGCGGGTCAATGCGGCGATGCACGCCTTCCCGGACTTGCGTCCAGTGGCCGGCCCTGGGGGCCGAAGTGCATCGCGCTCACCGCTTACAGTTGCAGGGACAGCCGCGGATTGGGACGGCTTCCCGTCCGCACCGCATTCCCGTTTTCAGCCCTTCCGGGCACCGGCGCGATCTTCCTTGCGCGCAGGGGCTTTGCCCTGCCCGCGCCGGGCGCCATAAGGGAAAGCGGCGGCCATGCCAAGGGGCAGCCGCAGAAGGAGATTGCATGTCGTTCGCCATCAACGCCGCCGATGTCGAGGATGCGGCGCGGGTCATCGCCCCCGCCGCCATCCGCACCCCCCTGCTGGAAAATGCGGCGCTCAACGCCCGCTGCGGCCGGCGGGTGCTGGTGAAGTTCGAGGGCGCGCAGCACAGCGGATCGTTCAAGTTCCGCGGTGCCTACAACCGGCTGGCCCGGCTGGACGCCGGGGAGCGAAAGGCAGGCGTCGTCGCCTGGTCATCGGGCAATCACGCGCAGGGCGTCGCCTTTGCGGCGCGCTTGCTGGGGATCGCGGCGACGATCGTGATGCCGGCCGACGCGCCCGCGATCAAGACGGCGAACACGCGGGCGCTGGGCGCCGAAGTCGTTGCCTATGACCGCTTCACCGATAACCGGGAGGAGATCGCCACGCGGCTGGCGACCGAGAGGGGCGCGGTGCTGGTGCCGTCCTTCGACGATCCCTTCATCATGGCGGGCCAGGGCACGATCGGGCTGGAGATCATGGAGCAGGCCGCCGAAGCAGGCGCGAAGATCGGCCAGATCCTGGTCAATTGCGGCGGCGGCGGCATGGTGTCGGGGATCGCGACGGCGGTGAAGGCGCGCATGCCCGAGGTCAATATCCATGCGGTGGAACCGGAAGCGTTCGACGATACGGCGCGGTCCCTGGCCAGCGGCAAGCGGGAAAGCGTGTCGCCCGATGCGCGGTCGATCTGCGACGCACTGCTGTCTCCCACGCCGGGAGCGCTGACCTTTCCCATCAACCAGGCGCTGTTGTCCGGGGGCCTGGCGGTGAGCGACGATCAGGTGCGCGACGCGATGCGCTTTGCCTTTTCCGTGCTCAAGCTGGTGGTCGAGCCGGGCGGAGCCGCATCGCTGGCGGCCATGCTGGCCGGGATTGCTCCGCCTGCCGATGGGGCCGGCGTCGTGGTGCTTTCAGGCAGCAATGTCGATCCCGACAGCTATGCCCGGATCATAGGCGGCGGCGCATGATGCGGCTGATGGGGGCAGTGCTGGCTGGCGGGCGGTCCAGCCGGTTCGGCAGCGACAAGGCGCAGGCGATGCTGGAGGGGCGCACCCTGCTGGACCATGCGGTGGAGGCGCTGGGCCGCCATGTCGAAACCGTCGTGGTCTGCGGCCGGCAGGTGGAGGGCATGATCGGGCTGGCGGATCGGCCCGCCGCGGACATGGGGCCGTTGGGCGGCCTCAACGCGGCGCTGCATCATGCCCTGGCGCAGGGTTATGACGCCGTGCTGACGACCGGGTGCGACGTGCCCGCCTATCCGGACGGCCTGGCGCAGGCCCTGATCGGCCCTGAACCCGCCATCCTCAAGGGGCAGCAACTGGCCGGATTCTGGCCCGCTTCGCTGGCGGGCGAACTGGATGCCCATCTGGCGGAGGACAATAACAGATCGATCCGGGGCTGGCTGGAGCGGGTCGGCGCCCGGATCGTCGACCGGCCCGAATTCGTGCTGCCCAACATCAACCGGCCGGAGGATCTGCAGGCCCTCGCAAAGGACAGTCGATGAATGGAGTGCTTCCGCGAACGCACCTGAACGAGGCAAGCCGCGAGAGCGCCCCGTACCGACTTTGAACGGGCCTCCCGCCTTCGCGGGAGCATGCTGCGCTGTCGTTAATTGGTCAGGGCTACAGCCGCCATGGTCTCCACCGGCGCATGCGTCCCGGCCACCGCCTCCCCGATCAGCAGAAGCGTCGGGTCTTCGTCGCTGATCGTCCGCACCAGGAAGGCCAGAGCCGACAGCTTGCCCCGGATCAGCCGTTCCGTCGGCAGGGAGACATTGACCGCCACCATCACCGGCGTTTCGGGATCGCGCCCGGCGGCGATCAGGCAATGGCTGATCTCGCCCGCCGCGGCCCGGCCCATATAGATGCCGATCGTGCCGCCCGGACGGGCCAGCGCTTCCCAATCCAGCTTCAGCGGTTCGCCCGCCTTCAGATGCGCTGTGACCAGCGTCAGCCCCCGCGCCACGCCGCGCAGGGTGAGCGAGGCATGGCCGCTCGCCGCCGCAGCGCTGGCCGTGGTGATGCCGGGGCAGATGCGCACGGAAACGCCCGCCTCCGCCAGATGCGCCATCTCTTCCGCCGATCGGCCAAAGACCGAGGGGTCGCCGCCCTTCAGGCGCACGACGCGCCTGCCCGCCCTGGCGGCCGCGAGCAGCAGGTCGTTGATGCTGTCCTGCGCCCTGGAATGGCGGCCCGAACGCTTGCCGACGCTGACCCGCTCCACCCCCAGGGGAATGAGGTCGACCACGCCCGGCCCGACCAGCGCGTCGTAGAAGACGACCTCTGCCGCGGCGATCAGCCTTTCCGCCTTGCGCGTGAGCAGGTCCGGATCACCCGGCCCCGCGCCGACCAGCCAGACCTGTCCGGGCGCGATCAGGTTCTGGGGCAGTTCATTCGGCTGCATGAAGCGTCTCCTGCATGCTTTGGGCAAGGATATTGGCGAGCGCGGGGCGGCATGACCCGCAATTGGTGCCCGCGCCCAGCGCCTTGCCGATGGCGGGCACATCGACCAGTTGCTGTTCGCGGATCGCGGCGACGATCTGGTTGAGGCCGATGTCGAAGCAGACGCAGATGGTCGCCCCCTTGTCCGGCTGGCTGCCAGGTCCGCGCGCCGCAAGGACGGAACCGCCGACCCCCTCGACCAGCAACTGGCCGATCAGCCAGTCGCGCGAGGGCAGCAGGCCGGTGCGCGTCACGAACAGCACCCCGTTCAGTCGGCCTTCGCCGATGGTCGCGATGCGCCGCGTTCCGCGTGAGGCGTCCATCGCCTCCACCCGGTCGCCCTTTGGAAGAAAGGCGTCGAGACGGGCAGGATCGCCATTGCCGGCAATTTCATAGAGCGCGCCGCCCGGCACGGCGATCCTGGTCGACCAGAGACAGGGCAGCTTCACAGGCTGCCCGGTCGCAGCCTGATCGCGCAGGATGAGAAAGCCCTTCCATTCGGCGGCCACCTTCTCGACACTGGCCGGGGTCGATTTGAAGCCCGGCTGGCCCGAATGGGGATCGACCAGCGGACGGGGCAGCAGGCCGGTGCGGCCCCCGCTCGACATCTGGTCCGTCCAGTGGATCGGCGTGAAGATGTCGCCGGGCCGCTGGCCCTCGCTCAGGCTGACGCGAAAGATGCTGTTGCCCTGCGCTGTCGCGACGCGGGCCAGGTCGCCGTCGACGATCCCGAGCGCCCCGGCATCGCGGGGATGGATTTCCACCAGCGGCTCCTCGCGATGGCGGGCGAGTTTCGGGGACAGGCCGGTTCGGCTCATCGTATGCCACTGGTCGCGATAGCGCCCGGTGTTGAGCGTCATCGGCCATTGCCCCAGCGGCTCCTGAACCTCCATCTGCTTCGTCAGCACCAGCCGCGCCCTGCCGTCCGGCGTGGGGAAACGGCCGTCGGCGAAGGCTGTACCGCCCCAGCGGAACGGCTCCATGGCGTCATAGGCATCATTGCCGATCGTCGCCCAGGCGCGCAGGTTCAGCATCCGCTGCCCATCATTTCCATAGGCGGTAAGGCGCGCATGTTCGCGCCAGATGTCGGCGGGCCGGTCATAGGCGAAGGCGTTGCGCCAACCCATGCGGCGCGCGACTTCCTTGACGATCCACCAGTCCGGCCTGGCCTCTCCGGGCAGCGGCAGGAAGGGGCGCTGGCGGCTGATCGTGCGGTCCGAATTGGTGACGGTGCCGTCCTTTTCCCCCCAGCCGGCGGCGGGCAGGCGGACATGGGCATGGGTGCTGCTGTCGGTGTCGGCCATGATGTCCGAGACGACAAGGAACGGGACGGCTTCCAGCGCTTCGCGCACGCGGCCCGCATCGGGCAACGAGACGGCGGGATTGGTCGCCATCACCCAGAGCGCCTTGATCCGGCCTTCGTTGATGGCGCGGAACAGGTCGACGGCTTTCAGGCCGGGCTTCGTCGCCATCTTCGGCGCGGCCCAGAAGCGGCCGACGCGCTCCACATTGTCCGGGGCGAAGTCCATATGGGCGGCGAGGGTCGAGGCCAGCCCGCCGACCTCGCGCCCGCCCATCGCATTGGGCTGGCCGGTGATCGAGAAGGGCGCCGCGCCCGGCTTGCCGATGCGTCGGCAAGCGAGGTGGACGTTGATGATCGCGTTCACCTGATCGGTGCCGCGGATCGACTGGTTGATGCCCTGGCTGAACATCGTGACCGTGCGCGGCGTGGCGGCGAACAGCGCGTAGAATTGCTCCAGCAAAGCGGGCGCGATGTCGCAGGTCCTGGCGGTCGTCCAGAGATCGTGGCCGGTGCGGATATGGTCCCAGAAACCTTCGGGTGCGCTGACATGATCGGCGACGAAAGCCGGATCGGTGATGCCCTCGGCGTCGCACCATGCCAGCAGCCCGTTCATCAGCGCGACGTCCGTGCCCGGCTTCACGGGCAGGTGCAGGTCGGCGCCCTCGCAGGTTTCGGTGCGGCGCGGGTCGATGACGACCAGCTTCGTGCCGCGGGCGGCGCGGGCCGCCTGGATCCGCTGATAGACGATCGGATGGCACCAGGCCGTGTTGGAGCCGACCAGCACGATCAGGTCGGCCTGATCCAGATCGTCATAGCTGGCGGGCACCACATCCTCGCCAAATGCGCGATTGTGCCCGGCGACTGCGCTCGACATGCAGAGGCGGCTGTTGGTGTCGATGTTCGCCGAGCCGATAAAGCCCTTCATCAGCTTGTTGGCGACATAATAATCCTCGGTCATGAGCTGGCCGGAGACGTAGAAGGCCACGCTGTCCGGGCCGTAACGATCAATGGTTTCGCGGAATTTCTTCGCGACGAGGTCAAGCGCCTTGTCCCAGTTCGCCTGCCTGTTGCCGATCATCGGGTGCAGCAGGCGACCCGTCAGGCCCACCGTCTCGCCCAGATGCGTGCCCTTCGAACAGAGCCGCCCGCGATTGGCCGGATGCGCCGCGTCGCCCGCGATGGTCGCGGAACGTGCCCCGCCGGGCGTGGCCACGATACCGCAGCCAACACCGCAATAGGCGCAGGTCGTGCGGACCGCATCCGCCATCAGGCCGCCGCCTTCAGGCCTGTCGGACGGGCGATCAGGATGCGGCCGCCCTCCTGCCTGACCTGGACGGTCGGCGTGCAACCCTCATCCGAGCCCTGCGCCTCGCCCGTCTTCAGCGCGATGTTCCAGTTGTGCAGAGGACAGGCGACGCTGTGGCCATGGACGATGCCCTGGCTCAGCGGCCCCTTCTTGTGCGGGCATTGGTTGACCAGCGCGAAGACATGGTCGTCGCCGGTGCGGAAGACGGCGATTTCCTCTTCGCCGGCAATCTGCACCGTGCGGGCGCCGCGCTGGGGAATGTCGGCCAGCGTTCCGATGTCGATCCAGTCGGTCATGGGTGTTACTCCGCAGCGATGGCGATGGGGGCCAGGGGCTGGTGCAGTTCGGCATGTTGGCCCGCTGCGCGCTCGGCCCAGGGGTCGTCCTGGCTGAAGCTCTGCGAATAGAAGAAGCGGGCACGAAGCGCCTCACGGCCGGCCTCGTCCTCGACGATCCGCTGCTTGACATATTCAACCCCGACGCGCTCGATCCAGGGCGCGGTGCGTTCCAGATAGCGCGCTTCCTCGCGATAGAGCTGGATGAAGGCGGCGCAGTGATCAAGCGCCTCCTGCTCGGTCGAAACCTTGCACAGCAGGTCGGTGGCGCGGACATGGATGCCGCCATTGCCGCCGACATGCAGTTCATAGCCCGAGTCCACGCAGACCACGCCGAAGTCCTTGATCGTCGCCTCCGCGCAGTTGCGGGGGCAGCCGGAGGCCGCGATCTTGAACTTGTGGGGCATCCACGATCCCCAGGTCATCCGCTCGATCTTGACGCCCAGGCCGGTCGAATCCTGCGTGCCGAAACGGCACCATTCGGAGCCCACGCAGGTCTTCACCGTGCGCAGCGACTTGCCATAGGCGTGGCCCGACACCATGCCCGCGGCATTGAGGTCGGCCCAGACGGCGGGCAGGTCTTCCTTCTTGATGCCGAAGATGTCGAGGCGCTGGCCGCCGGTGACCTTCACCATGGGCGCATCATATTTCTCGACCACGTCGGCGATGACGCGCAGCTCACGCGGGTTGGTGAGGCCGCCCCACATGCGGGGCACGACCGAATAGGTGCCGTCCTTCTGGATGTTGGCGTGCATGCGCTCATTGACGAAGCGGCTCTGCTGGTCGTCCTGATATTCGCCCGGCAGCGCGCAGAGCAGATAATAGTTGAGCGCGGGGCGGCAGGAGGAGCAGCCGTCCGGGGTGGACCAGTGCAGCTTCTGCATCACCTCCGGGATCGAGCGCATGTTCTGCGCGACGATCTCGCGGCGGACATCGTCATGGCCGAAGCTGGTGCATTTGCACATGGTCTTCGGTCCGGACTGGACGTCGTCGCCCAGCACCACGGCCAGCAGATTCTCGACCAGGCCGGTGCAGCTGCCGCAGCTTGCCGACGCCTTGCAGGTGGCGCGGACGGCATCCAGGCTGCACGCGCCCTTTTCGATGCAGGCGACGACCTGGCCCTTGCTGACGCCGTTGCAGCCGCAGATCTCGGCATCGTCCGAGAGCGCCGCAACGGCCGCCTTAGGGTCCAGCGCGCCCCCTCCCGAGGCGAAGGCCTGTCCGAAGATCAGCAGGTCGCGAATTTCCGCGACATCCTCTTCGCGCTTCAACAGGTCGAAATACCAGCCGCCATCCGCCGTGTCGCCATAGAGGACGGCGCCGATGATCCTGTCGTCCTTGACGACGACACGCTTGTACACCCCGCGCGAGGCGTCGCGCAGGACGATGTCCTCGCAGCCTTCGCCGCCCGAGAAATCACCGGCCGAGAAGACGTCGAGCCCGGCGACCTTGAGCTTGGTCGAGGTGACCGAACCCCTGTAGCCCGTGTGCTGGTCGGTCAGGCCGTCGGCCAGGCTGCGGCACATGTCCCAGAGCGGCGCGACGAGGCCGTAGACATTGCCGTCATGTTCGACGCACTCGCCGACCGCCAGCACATCGGGATCGCTGGTGACCATATGGTCGTCGACCTTGATGCCGCGATTGACCTCCAGCCCGGCTTCGCGGGCCAGCGCGGTGGAGGGGCGGATGCCGACCGCCATGACGACCAGGCTGGCCGGGATTTCGCGGCCATCCTTCAGGCGGACACCCTCGACCTTGCCGTCGCCATAGATGCTGTCCGTGTTGGCGCCGGTCAGGATGGTCTGGCCCCGCGCCTCCAGCGCCGACTTCAGCAGCCAGCCCGCCGCCTCGTCGAGCTGCCGCTCCATCAGCGTGTCCATGAGGTGGATGACGGTCACCTTCATGCCGCGCAGGGAGAGGCCATGCGCGGCTTCCAGGCCCAGCAGGCCGCCACCGATCACCACTGCCCGTCCCTGTTCACCATTTTTGGCGCCCGCGTCCGCGGCGGCCAGCATGGTGTCGACATCCTTCATGTCGCGGAAGCTGATGACGCCGGGCAGATCCTTCCCCGGAACCGGGATGATGAAGGGGTCCGAGCCGGTGGCGATCAGCAGCTTGTCATAGCCCATGGTGCGACCCGATTGGCTCGTGACGGTCTTTCCGGCGCGGTCTATGGCCGTCACCGGATCACCGGCGATCAGTTCGATATTATTTTCCGAATACCAATCGCGGCTGTTGATGATGATGTCGTCGAAGCTCTTTTCCCCGGCCAGGACCGGAGAGAGCATGATGCGGTTGTAATTCACATAGGGCTCTGCGCCGAAGATGGTGACGCGATAGCGGTCCTTGTCCCGCGCCAGCAATTCCTCCACCGCGCGGCAACCGGCCATGCCGTTGCCCACCACCACCAGATGCTCGCGAACATCGTCAGAAGGCATGAAGAGATCCTCTTCATTGGCCGTCTCCGGTCCCGCGTTGTTCTGAAAATCCATCCCTCGACTCCAGAAAAGAAAAAAGGCCGCCATCCGGACCCCCGGTTCTGAAACCGAAGGTCTGGATGGCGGCCTTGCCATCATAACGCCTTGATCGTCCGTCCCTGGACCATCGCGGCTATGGAAGAAGAACAACCCTGTCCTTTGCATTGCAGCATAGGCCGAATCGATATGCGGTCAAGCGATTCCTCGTAGCACGATGTATTTTTGGTCGGCCGGGGCGCAAGCGTATCGCAGACGCGAAAAGGGCGGCGGCCTGTCGTGGGCCGCCGCCTCCCTCTCCTGGACGTAAACCGGTCAGATGCGCGCGGCGCTGGTCCAGGTCGCGCGCCAGCGGGCACGGACCAGCGCGATGCCGAGGAACGCGACCAGGGCAAGACCCGCGAAGATCAGGAAGCCGGGCGCGAAGCTGCCGGTGAACTGCTTGGCGATGCCCAGCGACGAGGCGAGATAGAAGCCGCCAATACCGCCCGCCATGCCGACCAGCCCGGTCATGACGCCGATTTCCTGCGCGAAACGCTGCGGCACGAGCTGGAAGACCGAACCATTGCCAACGCCCAGCGCCAGCATCGCGACGATGAAGAAGCCAAGGGCGGAGAACAGCGTGGGCGCATAGGCGACGCCGGCCAGAGCGAGCGCCGCCGCGACATAGACCATCATCAGCGCCTTGACGCCGCCGATCCGATCCGCCAGCGCGCCGCCGATCGGCCGGACCAGCGATCCGGCGAAGACGCAGCCAGCCGTGCAATAGCCCGCAACCACCGGGGTCAGGCCGAATTGATCGGTGAAATAGATCGGCAGCGAGGCGGCCAGTCCCACGAAACCGCCGAAGGTCACCGAGTAAAAGCCCATCAGCCACCAGGCGTCGGCGCTCTTCAGCGGGTGGAAATAATCGACCAGCTTCTTGGGCGCGGGTGCATTGGGCGCGTTCCTGGCCATGATCATGTAGATGATGAAGACGATGGTGAGCGGAATGCAGGCAAGGCCCAGCACCGCGTTCCAGCCGAACAGCTTGGCCAGTATAGGCGCGAAGAGGGAGGCCAGCACCGTACCCGAATTGCCCATGCCGGCGAGGCCCATGGCCTTGCCCTGATGTTCGGCGGGATACCAGCGGCTGGCGAGCGGCAGCGCGATCGCAAAGCTCGCCCCGGCAAAGCCCAGGATCACGCCCAGCGCCAGCGTACCGCCGAAGCTGTCAACGCCCATGAACCATGCGGTCGCGAGGCCGAGGATCACGATCACCTGGCTGATCGCCCCCGCCTGCTTGCAGCCGATCCGATCGACCAGCAGGCCGTTGACGACCCGCAGCACCGCACCCGCCAAGGTCGGTACGGCGACCATCAGGCCCTTTTCAGCCGGCGTCAGCCCCAGCGTCTTCGAAATGGACGGCGCCAGCGGTCCCAGCAGCACCCACACCATGAAGGCGAGGTCGAAATAGAGGAAAGCAGCGATAAGCGTAGGCGTGTGCCCCGCCTTCCAGAAACTGGTCTGGCCGGCCTCCCCTTCAACCCCCGGAGCCTGTCCTTCCGGGCGCTCCCAATACGCAGTTGCCATGATGACGTCCCTCGAATCTTGTGAAATGGACATGAAAAAAGCCGCGCCCGGACCTCGCATCCTGCGAAATCCGGCCAGCGGCTTTGCTGTAAAATCGGAGGGAGAACGCGATCCCGACCTTGGGAAGGGCTCATCCCGAAAACGCGCCTCGTCGCGCGACTCTCATCTTATCTCGCGATTCGACCTATGTTGCAAGGCACAAAATTTGCGGGTGCGGGATCGCCTTCAAAAGCTGGCCAGGAAGTCCTCGATCCGTTCCGGATCGAACACCCGGCCATCGAAAAAGCGGTCCGGGCCCAGCGTCAGCTCGCCCCGCTTCGATCCCACGGCCAGCGGGGAGCCCACAGCCCCTTCCACCTTCATGCTGGCGCCCGGCATCGCCACATCACTGTCCGCCAGTGCCCGGCGAAATATGTCCGGCCGGAACACCGAGGCGGCCTTGGCTGTATTGTCCGCGCTATGTTCCACCATTTTCCAGCGGACAAGCTGCGAATAGATCCAGAGCGCCTGGCTGCGCCAGGGAAAGGGCGTCGCCTCCCGCGAGAAGAGCATGAAATCAGGCATGGAGAGGGGCGCCATGTCGACGCGCGGCACGATGCCGCCCGACAGCGCGCGCAGGATCACATCGGCAGGCTGGTCCACATATTGGGGGCGCGAGAGAAGATGCGCCAGCGCCTCATGATGCTGCGGATCGTCGCACCAGGCGGCCGCCCGCACCAGCGCCCGCAGCAGCCGGTCGACGCTGTCGGGGTTCTCCTCCAGCCAGGGCGTGCGGAAAGCCAGTATCTTCTCCACCCCGCGCCGCCAGATGCGTTCGCCGATCGCCACCGCTTCGGCCAGCCCCGCATCCACGGCCGCGCTGCCCCAGGGTTCGCCCGCGATGAAGCCGTCTATCTCCCCGGCCCCGATCGCCTCCACCGTCAGCGAGGGCGGGAGCACGCGCAGGATGACGTCGCGATCCGGGTCGACCCCCGCGCTCGCCAGCCAATAGCGCAGCATCACCGAATGGCTGGAAAAGCGATGGACGACGCCGATCACCGGCTTGCGCTTCCATAGGCCGATGGCGGCCGCGAAATCATGCGCGGTGCCCAGCGGATCATCCAGCCGCGCCGCTATGTCGGGGTCCAGCGCCTGCGCGAACGCGCTTGCCATCACCAGCATGTTGCCGTTGACGTTGAGCTTATAGGGGGCGGCAAGCGGCGCAGCCTGCTGGCTGAGGCCCAAGGTCACGGCGACGGCGAGCGGCGCCAGCATGTGCGCGGCCTGCACCTGCCCGAACACCAGCCGGTCGCGCAAAGTCGCCCAGCTCGTGGTGCGGACAAGGTCGAGGTGCAGCCCCTCCTCCTCAGCAAAGCCCTTTTCCCGCGCCACCGCCAATACGGCGGCGTCGGTCAGCGGCAGGAAGGCGATGCGCAGGTCGGTCGTCATCACATCCCTCCCAACAAATCGCTGGCCGTGATGAGGGCCTGGGCGACGTCCACGATCTTCTTCCCCTGATTCATCGCGCTCGACCGCAGCAATGCATAGGCATCCGGTTCCGAAAGGCCACGCTGGCTCATCAGGATCGATTTAGCCCGGTCGATGATCTTGCGGTCGGAAAGCGCGGTGCGCGCCTCGTCCAGTTCGGACTGCAGCTTGGCAAAGGCGTTGAAACGGCGCACCGCCAGTTCCAGCACCGGCTTCACCCTCTCCTTGCGCAGCCCGTCGACGACATAGGCGGATACCCCCGCGTCGATGGCCGCGCCGATCATCGTCTCGTCGGACTGGTCGACGAACATGGCGATGGGGCGGGCGAGCGCCCTGCTGACGGTCAGCATCTCCTCCAGCGTGTCGCGGCTGGGGCTGCCCAGGTCCATCAGCACGACATCCGGGGCCATGCGCTCCAGCCGCGCGACGAAGCCGCCGCGCGGGGGGACGATGTGAATATCGTCATAGCCCGCCTCTCGCAGCCCTTCCTCCAGAACGGTCGCGCGCAGGCCGCTGTCGTCGATGATGACGATTCGCATGAGACCCCAAGCCTTTTTTTGCCACTCAGTGGCCGGGATGTTGCGCCGCGTCAATCATGGGCGAAACGATGCCCGTACTCAAGGGGCCGCCGCCGCCTTCGCGATGTCGGCTTCGGGGATGAATGCCGCGATGGGCAAGTCCTTGATCGCAAGGTTGAAATGCCGAGCGTCCGACGCAACCGGATGCTTCCTCAATGCGCCGCCGACAAGTCCACCTTCGCCGTGGGGCGCGGCGCCAGCCACACCACGGCGGCGGCCAGGAAGAGAACCAGCGAGGCGATGAAGAAGACATGGTCCATCGACACCACCATGGATTGCGCATCGACCATGTTGGCGATCATCTGCCGGGCCTGATCCTGCGTGAAGCCGCGACTCGTCAGGTCGGCCAGGGTTGCGTCCGGATGCAGCGTGCCGACCATCTCGTTGCGCGAAACGCGCTGCCCATTGCCCCAGCCGGTCAGCACGATGGAGGTCGAAATGGCGATGGCGAGGGTGCGCAGGAAATTCTGCATTCCCGCAGCCGAGGCGGTCTCCTCCGGCCGGACCGACCCCAGCGTCAGCGTGGTCAGCGGGATCATGAACAGGGGCATGCCGAACCCCTGAACCAGTTGCGGCAGGGCAATCGTCCAGAAATCGGCATCGGTCGTCCAGTGCGCCCGCCACAATGTCATGATGCCGATCCAGGCGACCGAGCCGGAAATCATGATGCGAACGTCAACCTTGTTGACCAGCCGGCCGGCAATGGGCGCGACCAGAATGGCGGTCATCGCCGTGAAGGCGGTCGCATAGCCCGCCCAGGCGGCGGTATAGCCCATCGAAATCTGCAACCATTGCGGGATGACGACGATGCCCGCGAAATAGGCGCCGAAACACAGCGCCAGCGTGAACACCCCGGACGTGAAGCCGACATGGCGGAACACGCGCAGATCGACGATCGGATGCTCCTCCGTCAGTTCCCATATGATGAACACGCAAAAGCCGATCGCCGCGAACACCGCCAGGATCACGATCAGCGGATCGCCGAACCAGTCACGGTCGCGACCGATGTCCAGCATGATCTGAAGGCAGCCAATCCAGAAGATCAGCAGGCCCAGGCCCATATAGTCGATCGGCAGCTTCACCCGCGGCGTTTCCACCGGGCGCAGCAGCGCCATGGTGGCAAGCACGCACACGACCGCGATCGGCACGTTGATGAAGAAGATCCAGTGCCAGCTCCAATTGTCGCTGATATAGCCGCCGAAGATCGGACCCAGGGCCGGGCCGAGCAGCGTCGTCATCGCCCAGAGTCCCATGACGCGGGCGCGCTGATCGGGCGGGAAGACGCGCATCAGCAGTGTCTGCGACATCGGCATCAACGGCCCGCCGCACAGGCCCTGGCCGATACGGCATGCCACGATCATGCCCAGCGTCATGGACAGGCCGCACAGCAGCGAGAACAGGCCGAAGCCGAGCATGCCGAAGGTGAACAGCCGCACCGCGCCGAAACGCTGCGCAAGCCATCCGGTCAGCGGCACGCAGATCGCTTCCGCCACGGCATAGCTGGTGATGATCCACGTCCCCTGATCAGCGGAAATGCCCAGATTCCCGGCGATATGCGGCACCGAGACATTGGCGATGGTAAGGTCGAGCACGACCATGAAATTGCTGAGAGCCAGGACCAGTCCCGCCAGCAGGCGATGACGGGGCGACAGCAGCGTCAATGTTTCGGCCGGGCGGCTCACCACATGCCTCCTTACCGGCCCGAAAGGTCGATTTCGGCTTCCATGGAAAGCCCGACGCGCAGCGGATGCTCAGCCAGTTCCTTCGGATCGAGCGCAATGCGCACGGGCACGCGCTGCACGACCTTGATCCAGTTGCCGGTGGCGTTCTGCGCCGGGATCAGCGCCATCGACGCGCCGGTGCCGCCGGAGAAGCCAACGACCTTGCCATGATAGACGACATCGCCGCCATAAAGGTCCGATGTGACCGTCGCCGGCATGCCGACCTTCACCCGGCCAAGCTGGCGCTCCTTGAAATTGGCGTCGACATAGACCTGGGCGAGCGGGACGATGCTCATGATCGGGCTGCCCTGCGCCACGCGCTGGCCGATCTGCACCGACCGCCGGGTCACGACGCCGTCGATCGGCGCGCGGATGACGGTGCGGTCCAGATCGAGCCTCGCACTGTCCAGCTTCGCCTTGGCGGCGAGCACGGCGGGATCGGTGTCGATGGTCGATCCGCGCACCAGCGCGTCATTGGCGGCGAGTTGCCCACTGGCAGCGCCGCGCGTCGCTTCGGCCGTCGCCACCCCGGCCTTCGCCAGGTCGAGCGCCGCCTGCGCCGCGGCATAGCCCTTGCGCGCGCTGGTCAGTTCCTCACCGGAAACGGCGCCATTGGGGGCCAGCGCCTCGCGCCGGCGAAGATCGATGCGCGCCTTGTCGAAATCGGCCTGCGCACTTGCGAGCTGTGCCCGCGCCTGGTTGATGTCGGCGCCGCGCGCCTCCACCTGCGCGGCCAGCGAACCGCTGGTCGCGACGGCCTGGCGGAACCGGCGACGGGCCTCGGCCAGGTCGGCCTCCGCCTGGGCGATGGCGATGCGGGCGTTGGTGGGGTCGAGCTTCACCAATATGTCGCCGCGCCGGACGGCCTGCGTATCCGTCACCAGCACGTCGGTCGCCTGGGCGGAGATGAGCGGCGTCACCTGCGCCACGTCCGCATTCACATAGGCATTGTCGGTGCTGACATGGTTGCGCCCGATCAGCAGGTACCAAAGAGCATAGGCCGCGCCGAGGATCAGTACGGCCAGCGCCAGCCGCACCAGCCATTTCTTGCGGATTGCCTTGCGCTGGGCGGCGGCTTCGGCCGCATCGTCGGCCTTGCTCGCATCGGACGTGAATTCGGGCTTGGCGTCAGCCATGGGGCGTATCCTTGGACAACTGGAGCTGTGTCTGCGCGCCGTCCGCGGCAAAGCCGCCGCCCAACGCGCGAATAAGGGCGATGTCGAGCGTGAAGGCGCTCGCCTCCAGCTCCGCGACGGCCTGACGCGCGGCCAGAAGCTGGTCCTCCACGTTCAGCACGTCAAGATAGGTGTTGAGGCCGCCTTCATAGCGCTGGCGGACAATGCCATAGGCTTCCTCCGAAGCCGCCAGCGCCGCGCGCGCATCGATCAGCCGCTGGTCCAGCGCCCGCCGTCCGGTCACCGCATCGGCCACCTGCTGATAAGCGCCAAGCACGGTCCGGTCATAGCTGGCCACCGCCTCGTCATAGACGGCGCGTGCGCCGCGATACTGGCCGCTCAACGCACCACCGTGAAAGATCGGCAGGCTGATCGCGGGACCGGCATTGCCGAACAGCGAATCCTTCTTGAACAGCGTGTCCGCGAAGGAGCTTGGCCCGCCCGCGAAAGCGCCATTCTGGAGCACCGTCTGATAGCCGAGCGATTGCACGCCGATCAGCGCGCTCAGGCGAATGGCCGGGAAGAAGTCGGCCCGCGCCACCTTGACCCGCTTCGCCGCCGCTTCGGTCCGGGCCAGCGCCGCGGCGACATCGGGCCGGCGCGCCACCAGATTGGTGGTGACGTCCGCAGGCAGGCCGAGCGGCCCCGGCTTGCCGAGCTGCGGCCGGGCAATGGCAAGGCCCCGGTCCGGCCCGGCGCCGATCAGGGCGGCAATCTGATGCTGGCGCACCGCAATCGCCTGGTCCGCGGCGGCAAGCTGCGCCTTGGCGGACGAGACGGTCGCGTCGGCCTGCCGTTCGCTGCCGCGCGTTTCCAGCCCGTTGGCGCGGCGATCCGCCACCAGCTTCTGGCTGGCGGTCCGGATTTCCAGCGCCCGCGCCTGAATATCGCGCTCATCATATAATCGGGCCAGGTCCGCATAGGCGTCGGCCACGCCGGTCGCCAGCGCCAGCCGCGCCTGCCGCGCGTCGATCTCCGCCGCGCGCGCCTGGGACGTTGCCGCAGCCAGCGCCGCCCGGTTCCTGCCCCAGAGGTCGAGGTCGAAACCGAAATTCAGCGCCACGCGGCCCGTGCCCAGCCAACCCTTGGGCACGAATTCCTTCGGCATGCCCATATTATAGCTGGATTTGGTCGCGCCGCCGCTCGCGTCGAGGTCGATCGAGGGCAGCAATGGCGCGCCCGCCTGCTGCGCGGCGGCATTGGCCTGGGCGAATCGGGCGGCGGCGGCGCTGACGTCCGGCGACCCCTTCAACCCTTCCTCCACCAGCGCATCCAGTTGCGGATCGCCATAGGCCTTCCACCAGCCGTCGGAGGGCCATTGCACGGCATTGTCGGCCTGAAGGCTGCGCTCCGCCGCGATACTGTCGGGCGCCCGCACAACCGGCTGCGGACCAAGCTTTGGCACCGCAGCGCAGCCCGACAGCAGAACCGCGCCAGCAAGAAGCAGGGCGCGGGCGGAAGAAGACAGGAAATCGGGATGACGACTCATGGGCATAAAATCGTACCACTTAGTATGAAATCGGCCTTTGCGCCGGTTGCAAATCCTTGTCAACCAAATTATCGTACTATATGGTACGATATCATGACAGTGCCTGATCCCCTGCCGAATCCCCGGCCCGACCCCCCGTTCAGCCGCAGGGAAGCCCGCCGCCTGGACCGGCGGAAGGCCATATTGGCGGTGGCGTCGCGTTCCTTCCTGGAGGACGGCTATGCGGCGACCACCATGTCGGGGATCGCCGCGACGCTGGGCGGTTCAAAGGGTACGCTCTGGAGCTATTTTCCGTCCAAGGAAGCATTGTTCGCCGCCGTCCTGGACGAAGCCACCACCGCCTATAAGGCGCGCCTCGCGGAAATACTCGATCCCGATGGCGACCTGACGGAAACATTGCGGACGCTGGGGCTGGGCATGCTGACGAAGATCACCGCGCCGGAAAGCATCGCGCTCTACCGGCTGGTGGCGTCCGAATCGGGGCGCTTTCCCGAAATGGGGAGGATCTTCTACGAACATGCACCGGGCGGTGCGCGGCGGCTGGTATCCGCATTTCTGGAAAGGGCGATGGATCGCGGCCTGCTGCGCCGGGCCGACCCCGACCAGGCGGCGCGCACCTTCACCATGCTGATGCTTTCGGGCTGTCATCAATCGCTGGTCTGGGGACAGATCGAACAGGCAGGCGCTGACCAGATCAAGGCCGATGTCGAACATGGGCTGGACTGTTTCCTGCGCGCCTATGCGCCGGACGTGCGTTAACCATTTCTTTGCGCGCCGATCCTATGCTGCGCGGTGGCAAGAGGTGGGACGTCATGCAATTCTGGAAACGCGACAGCATCAGCAGGCCGCAACGGGCACAGGCTGTGGAACAAGGCCGAACGCCCCGGCGCCTGCGGCTGCTGATGGTGGATGAAGACGCCACCTCCCGCGCCGTCGTCGCGCGCCGGCTGTCGCACCTTGGCTATGATGTCGGGCTGGCGGAAGACGGCTTCGCTGCATTGACGATGCTGGTCACGCGGCCGGTCGACATCATCCTGATCGACATGGGGCTGACCCTGTTGCCCAGCCTGACGACGATGCGGAAGATCCGCGCGGCGGGGCTTGCCGGCAATGCCTGTTTCGTGATGATTGGCGGAGCGCAGGACGCGATCTCCGCTGTCGAGGCGCTGGATGCAGGTGCCGACGATCATGTGGTGAAGCCCTTTGATTTCGACCTGCTCGACGCCCGGCTGCGCCATCTCTGGGCGCGGGCCGAAGAGATCGGCACCCTGACCCGGCACAATGCGGAGCTGGACGCCCGGATCGCCCGCCGCGCACTGGAACTGGGGGAAACGCGCGATGCGCTGGCGGAGATGCAGGCGGATCGTGCGCGGCTGGTGTCCTCCATCCAGGCACTGCATGACGAAATTGCGCGCCTGAACGCGGTGCGGAATTAAGGACTAATCCTCCCCATCCTCCCTTGGAGGACCGGGCAAGGGCGCTTGCATCTCATTTCAGCCACTGGGTCGCGGCGAACCATCCGCCGATCCCGGCCGCCATGACGACGCACACCCCCACCACCCCCCAAAAGGCCCAGGATTCATGGGCAAAGGGGATCCCGTCGACATTCATGCCGAGCAGCCCGGTCAGGAAGGTCAGCGGCAGGAACACCAGCGCGACGACGGAGATGATCAGCGCCTGCCGGTTCATCTGTTCGGCGCGCAGGTCGGTCAATTCTTCATGGGCAAGAGCCGACCGCTCACGCACCGCCTCCAGTTCCTCCGCCATGCGGGCGCAACGATCCGCCGCTTCCTGAAGATGCAGCCGGTCGTCAGGCTCCAGCCATGGCGCATCGGCGGTGGACAATCTTTCCAGCGCCTGCCGCTGCGGGGCGATGAAGCGGCGGTAGCCGATCGCCGTCGCGCGGATTTCCGATACCCGCCGCCGCGCCTCGGCCGGCCCATATTCGGTCAATGCGCTTTCAATGTCGTCCAGGCCATCGCCCAGTTCAGCGACTTCCGGGTCGAGCGCTTCGGTGATCTGCTGCGCCAGGGCGGCGATCAGGTCGCCGGGGTCGCGAATGAGGCCGCGCAGCATCTGCTGCCGGACCGGCTCGATCGCCGCGAGCGGACGATAGCTGACGGAAATGACCCGCGCCTCTTCCGCCCAGAGGCGGATCGACACCAGCGGATCGCCGATATCATCCTCTCTGGTCCCAAGCCCGCGCAGGTTCACCAGCGCGCCATGGGCCATCAGCGTGCAGCGCGGCCGCGTCTCCTGCGCCAGCAGGGCGGACAGAGCCGCTTCGGGCATATGGTCGCAACGGGACGCGACCAGCCGGGCATCCTCCTGCCAGCCATCGGCATGAACCCAGCTGAACGGTGCGTCCTGCGTCCGCGCGCAGAAATCGTCGAGCGACACTTCCTGCGTCCGCGCACCGTCGAAAAGAAATACCCGGCTTATGGCATCATCTCCAACCAGAGCGACAGCCCCGCCCCGGGCTTTGCGGGCGCGGCGCTGGCCGCGATCCGCACCGCATCGGCCCGCGCCCGGTCCAGGATCGCGTCGGGCACGTCGGGCGCGTGATACAGCCGATCGGCCTCGCCCAGCAGGCGGGCGGCGCGCAGCGTGAGGTCATCGGGATCGCGCGAGAGCAGGCGGACGGTTTCCAGCCGATCGGCCCGTGCATCCCCGGCATCGGCCAGCCAGTCCGGCAGGGCATCCACCGCCCCGTCGGAAAGCGGATCGATAAGGCCGCCCTGGGCAAGTCCCGCATCAATCGCCCTTCGCCGCGCCGCTGCGTCGGGCCAACGGCGGCGGATGGCGGTGCGCGCATCGTGAAGCGCCGTCGCCAGCGACCCCAATCGGGCCGGCAGCATGGCTTCGATCCGCTGGCGCAACGCCTTGGCCAGGCCGGCCGATGCGCCCCCGGTCCCAATGGCGACCAGAACCGGCTCGCGGTCGACTATGGCGGGAAGGGTGAAGTCGCAAAGCTCCGGCCTGTCGGTGGCGTTCACCAATATGCCCCGCGCGCGCAGCCGCTGCACCGTCGCCTCATCGCCGTCCGCGACGATCGCCAGCGCGGCATGCTCGCCCTCGTCCACGACGCGGGCGCCCGCCCGTTCCAGCAGGCGTCGCTTGGCGTCCGCCGCCTCGCCCCCGCCTGTCAGGATGACGGCCCGCCCTTGCAACCGCAGGAAGACGGGCAGGCTGTGCATTATTCCGTCGCGCCTTCCGCGACCCAGGCCGGAATGCTGTCGCCTTCGATCAGCGCCTCTATGGGCGGGCGGGCGCGGACCACGGCCCATCGGTCCCCCGACACCAGCACTTCGGGGGTCAGCGCGCGGCTGTTATAGGTGCTCGCCATGGTCGCGCCATAGGCGCCCGCGGTCATGAACGCGACCAGATCACCCGCCGCCACCACGTCCATGTCGCGATGCATGGCGAAGGTGTCGCCCGTCTCGCACACCGGGCCCACGACATTGGCGGCGGCGCGATCGCCCTTCGGATGGACGGCGCGGATGTCGTGCCAGGCATCGTAGAGGCTGGGCCGCAGCAGGTCGTTCATCGCCGCGTCGACGATCACGAAGGGCGCCTGCGCGCCCTGCTTCACGCGCACCACCTGCGACAGCAGCACGCCGGCATTGCCGACGATCAGGCGGCCCGGCTCGAACATCAGGCGGACGTCCCAGCCCTGCGTCACCCGCGTCACCATCGCGCCATATTCAGCGGGGCTCGGCGGCAGCGGCTGGGAGGGATCATAGGGCACGCCCAGCCCACCGCCCAGATCGGCGGTGCGGATGTCATGGCCTGCCTCACGCAGGCTTGCGATCAGCGCGCCCACCTTGACGAAGGCGGCTTCCAGCGGCTTGAGATCGGTCAACTGGCTGCCGATGTGCACCGCCACGCCCTGCACATCCAGGCCCGGCAGGTCGCGGGCGGCGGCATAGCTGGCAAGGGCGCGGTCATAGGGGATGCCGAACTTGTTTTCCGACTTGCCGGTCGAAATCTTGGCATGGGTTCCCGCGTCGACATCCGGGTTGATGCGATAGGCGACCGGCGCCTTCCGGCCCATGGACAGCGCCACCTGGGACAGCATCTCCGCCTCGGGCTCGCTTTCCAGATTGAACTGGTAGATGCCCTTTTCCAACGCGATGCGCATTTCATCCGCCGTCTTGCCGACGCCCGAAAAGACGATGCGGTTCGCCGGAATGCCGGCCGCCAGCGCGCGCAGCAATTCGCCCGCCGACACGACGTCCGCGCCCAGACCCAGCTTCGCCAGCGTCGCCAGCACGGCGGCGTTGGGATTGGCCTTCACCGCAAAGGCGATCAACGGATCGGCAAGCTGCGACAGTCCATCGCGGAACACGCCGACATGGCGGCTCAGCGTCGCAGTGGAATAGATATAGACGGGCGTGCCGACCTGCGCCGCGATCTCCGCCATCGACACCTGCTCCACCTGCATGGCGCCGTCGACATAGTTGAAATGGTCCAAGGCTGTTATCCTAGTGAAATCCTGGCGCCGGGATCCAGCGCCCAACGCTATTGCAGTTCGCTTTCGGGCGGCAGGTCGAATTTATCGTCGTCGCGTTCCTTCGACTGGGTCAGCAGTTCGACGTTGCGTTCCGGCCGCGCCTGAATGGAGGGCGCGGTAAGCTGCGCCGCCGTGGGCGCCGTCGCCGCGCCGACCGGCACGGCGGGCAGGCGCTGGCCCTGGATGGGCTTGAGCGGCTGGCGGCCGCCGCAGGACGCCAGGACCAGCGCCACGCTGGCCAGGGCCATTCCCGCGGCAATTCGTGCGACCGTCATTGTTTCTGCCCTTTCGCGTTCTGCCGGGCCTGCGCGATCCGCGCGCGCACCTGGTCGGGCGCGGTGCCGCCATGGCTCCTGCGGCTGGCGACCGAGGCATCGACCGTCAGCACCGCATAGATACGCTCATCGATGCGCGCATCAATGGCCTTGAGCGTATCGATGGGCAGGTCGGCAAGCTGCACGCCCGCCGCTTCCGCCGCCGCGACGGCGCGGCCGGTGATATGATGCGCCTCGCGGAAGGGAATGTCGCCTTCGCGCACCAGCCAGTCGGCAAGGTCGGTCGCCGTGGCGAAGCCGCTCTCCGCCAGTCCGCGCATCCGGTCGGTGCGGAAGGTCACCGTCTCGATCATCCCGGTCATCGCGGCGATCGAAAGGCCCAGCAGGTCATGCGCCTCGAACACCGGCGGCTTGTCGTCCTGCATGTCCTTCGAATAAGCGAGCGGCAGGCCCTTCATCGTCACGCAGAGCGCGTTCATGCAGCCCATGATCCGCCCGGAATGGCCGCGCACCAGCTCGGCGGCGTCGGGATTGCGCTTCTGCGGCATGATCGAGCTCCCGGTCGAATAGGCATCGGGCAGCTTCACGAAGCCGAAGGGCTGGCTCGCCCAGATGATGAACTCCTCCGCCAGGCGGGAGAGGTGCAGGCTGCACTGCGTCGCCGCCATCAGGTAATCGAGCGCGAAGTCCCGGTCCGACACGCTGTCGAGGCTGTTGTCGGTCGGCTTGGCGAAACCCAGCGCCGCCGCCGTCGCGTGGCGATCGATCGGAAAGCCCGTTCCCGCCAGCGCCGCCGCGCCCAGCGGACATTCGTTGAGCCGCGCCCGCGCATCGGCGAAGCGGCTGCGGTCGCGGCGAACCATCTCATGATAGGCCATCAGGTGATGACCCAGCGTCACCGGCTGGGCGGATTGCAGGTGGGTGAAGCCGGGCATCACCGCATCGGCATGCTCCTCCGCGCGGGCGAGCAGCATGTCGGACAGGCCCTGCAGCCCCATCTCGACCTCATCGATGGCGTCCCGCACCCAGAGGCGGAAGTCGGTCGCCACCTGGTCGTTGCGCGAGCGCGCCGTGTGCAGCCGTCCCGCCGCCGGACCGATCAGTTCGGCAAGGCGCGACTCCGTCACCATGTGGATGTCTTCCAGGTCCAGGTTGACCGGCACGCCGTCGGCTTCATATTCCGCGGCGATGCGGTTCAGCCCCTCGGTGATCGCCTGCGCATCCTCGCCATCGACGATGCCCTGCTTGGCCAGCATCGCGACATGCGCCTTCGATCCGGCGATGTCCTGCTTCCACAGGCGCTTGTCGAACGGGATCGAGGCATTTATCTCCCGCATGACCGAAGCCGGACCGGCCGCGAAGCGTCCGCCCCACATGCTGTTGGAGCTTTTTCCCGTGCGATCTTCCCCGTTCCGATCTTCCTTGCGCTGCGTAATGACACTGCTCCTGCTGGCTGGCCTTGGCGCGTGCGATAAGCAATCGCCGCCCGCCGGGCAAGGCCCGAACGCCAGCGAGGAGGCGACGGGACCGGGACAAAGCGGCGCTCCGGGCAAGGGAAGCGCGTTCAGCTATACGATCGACCGATCAAAGGCCGGAACCCCCGCACCCGATTTCACCTTCCAGAACCCGGACGGCAGCGACGCCGCGCTCAAGGATTTCGCGGGCAAGCCGATGCTGGTCAACCTGTGGGCCACATGGTGCGCGCCCTGCGTGGCGGAAATGCCGACTTTGGACGCGGTCGCGGCGGAATATGGCAAAAAGGGGCTGGCCGTCCTCACCATCTCCCAGGACAGCCAGGGAGAGACGGTGATCAAGCCCTTCTTCGAAAAACATCCCCTGCCGCATCTGAAGGGCTGGATCGACCCGGAAAACCAGTTCGGCTTTCATTACAATACCGGCATGCTGCCCACCACCGTCATCTATGATGCGCAGGGCAAGGAAATGGCGCGTGTCGTTGGCGCCATGGATTGGAACAGCAAGGAAGGGCGCGCGCTGATCGACGCGGCCATGGCAAGCTGACACAGGACGCTCCTTCCCCTGCCCGCGCCGCCCGCCTCCTGCAAAATGCGGCTGCTCCCACGCACCTTGACGAACTTTCATTCCGCTCCGCAGCATGGAAGTTTGCCGCCACTTCCCTTCAGAAATGGAGCAGAAACGTTTCTTTCCTTATAATTTTTGTGCAGCGCAATAGCGGTTTCCCTGACACAGTCCGTTGAACCCCCTGTCATGAACAAGTGCAAACAGGGGGCATTAGATGACAGGAATATCCGCTCTTCGCCTTTCATTGGTGCTGGCCTCGTCATGGTCGGCCTGCGCGATGGCGCAGGAGGCACAGACAGCGCAGGCCGATGAAGGCGCCGCCATCATAGTGACCGGCACGCGCGCCGTGGGCATGCAGGCCGCCGAAAGCGCCGCGCCGATCCAGGTGCTGAGCGAGGAAGCGATCAGCCATGTCGGCCAGCCCAACCTCAACCAGGTGCTGACCCAGATCGTGCCGAGCTTCACCGCCCAGACGCAGGGCACCGACCTTTCCAGCTTCTCGCTGTCTGCCCGGCTGCGCGGCCTCAGCCCCAACCACACGCTGGTGCTGGTCAACGGCAAGCGCCGCCACGGCAACGGCATCCTCCAGGTGATCTCCGGCGCGTTCCAGGGTTCGGCCGCGCCCAGCATCGACCTGATCCCGCCGGACGCCATCGCCCGCGTCGAAGTGTTCCAGGAAGGCGCGGCGGCCGTCTACGGCACGGACGCGATCGCCGGCGTCATCAACTTCATCCTCAAGGACAACAACGAAGGCGGCAGCTTCAAGGTAACCGGCGGCCAATATTATGACAGCGAGGGCGAGTTGTTCTCCGTTTCCGGCAATATGGGTTTCAAGCTGGGCGAAGACGGCTTCTTCAACCTCAGCCTGTTCCACCGCCGCCAGGATTACACCACCGTCGGCACGGGGCAGGTGCAGATCACCAAGCCGGACGGTACACTTCAATCCAACACGCCCGCCCAATGGTCGAACCTGGCGGGCGACGCGCTGTCGGGGATCAACGGCGGCCAGCCCAAGACCTATCTGACCGAAGCCTTCTACAATATGGGCTATGATTTCGGCGGCGTCGAACTCTACAGCTTCGGCGATTATGCCCGCCGCATCGGCTATGCCAAGCAGGGCTACCGTCATCCCAAGCGCATCTGCTACGAAACCGGCAATCTGGGCGGCGGCATCACGCCCGCGGCCTATGATCCCAGCATCTGCTATGGCGATACCGGCATCTGGGGCATGGTCCCGCTTCAGCATGTGATCGAGGACGAATACAGCTTCACCGTGGGCGCCAAGGGCGAGGTGTCGGGCTGGAACTATGACCTCAGCACCACCTATGGCCACCAGAAGGACGACATCTGGACCGAAGCGTCCGCCCATCGCGAAGTCTGGCAGGAAAGCTATGCCGCATCGCTACAGGGCATCGGCAAGCCGAACACGGTAGACAAGGCCTATGACGGCGGCTTCCGCCTGAGTCAGACCACCGTCACCGCCGACATCCGCAAGGAATATGAGGTCGGGCTGGCCAGCCCCCTCACCTTCGCCTTCGGCGGCGAATATCGCCGGGACACCTATGAGATCGTAGCGGGCGACTATTATTCGACCTACAGGACCGGCGTTCAGTCCTTCCCCGGCTACAAGGCGACCGACGCGGGCAAGTTCCACCGCAGTTCGAAGGCCGGCTATATCAACCTGATCGCGGAGCCGGTGGAACATTGGTCCGTCGACCTTGCCGGCCGCTATGAGGATTATACCGACTTCGGCAACACCACCATCGGCAAGATCACCACGCGCTACGACTTCAGCCCCGCCTTCGCGCTGCGCGGCACCGTCAGCACCGGTTTCCGCGCCCCGACGCTGGCGGAGCAGAAATATTCGACGATCAACGTCGGCCCGACCAGCGCCGTCGCGCAGCTTCCCGCCGGCACGCCCGCCGCGGCGCTGCTGGGTTTCAACGCGCTGAAGCCTGAAAAATCGAAGAACTTCTCGGCCGGCGTCGTGCTGCGGCCGGTGCCCAAGCTCGCCATTACGGTCGACGGCTACATCATCAAGATCAAGGATCGCATCACCGGCACGGCGGCCCGCAACGCCGTCCTGAACGGCGTTGCCCAGCCGGGCGGCGCCGATATCCTGAACGCCCTGAACGCGGCGGGCATCGTCCTCGACAGCGCGCTGTTCACCAGCGGCACGATCGGCGTGTCCAGCTTCACCAACGGCATCGATACCCGCACCTGGGGCATCGACTTCTCCGCCGCCTACCCCGTCGCGCTGGACTTCGGCACGCTGAACCTGTCGCTGACGGCGAACTACAACAAGACGAAGATCACCAACAACAAGGTCGGCTATCCGATCTTCAACGCGGCGTCGGAAAGCAATATCGAACGCTCCAACCCGGACTACAAGATCGTGGCCGGCGCCTTGTTCAAGAGCGGGAAATTCTCGCTCAACCTGCGTGAAACCTTCTACGGCAAGACCAGCGTGCTCGTCCGCCCGGCCTTCACGCCCGCTGGCGGGTTCATTCCCAGCGGCGGGTTCCTGATCGCGGACGGCGCCATCGTGAACGGGGTCAACGCCAACCAGCTCTACTTCAACGGCGTGGTCAAGGCGACGGCGCTCACCGACCTGGAGGCGAGCTACGACTTCACCGACGCCGTCACCTTCTCGGTCGGCGCGAACAACCTGTTCAACAAGCGGCCAGAGGTGCCCGCGATGATGCAGGGCGTCACGCCGGGTGCGGGCGTTTCGCCCTTCATCAACGGTGCCGGCGCCTATAACGCCTATTTTGGACATGGTCCCTATGGCACGTCGGGCGGCTATTATTACGCGCGGCTCGACTTCAAGTTCTGAAGCGTCACGAAGGGAAGGGCCGGTCTCGAAAGGACCGGCCCTTTTATGCCGGCGGAAACCAGAGTCTCAGGGTTCGCCCTTCGATTCCTGCATCCGCCGTTCGGCAAACCATTGTTCCAGCATCTTGGCGGTGCAGCCTGTAAAGCCGTTGCTGCCGATGGCGGAGCAACTGCCCGGCAGGGTCTGCCGCTGCACCTCCTCCATCGTGGCGACCTGGCTGCCCCAGCCCGGTCCGCCCGCCGGCTCCGGCTTTTCGCGCAGCTTCTTGGGAATGCGGTATCGTTCGGCTTCCGGCTTGCGCGCGCAGACGATGATCTCGTCGCCCTCGCCCTTGGGACAGGGATCATCGCCATAGACGACCAGGTTGAAGATCTTTTGCGGCGGCTCGGCACGGGCCGCGCCCCCGAAAGTCAGCGGAACCAGCGCGACGGCGGCCAGGGAAAGGGCGGGGAAGAGACGCATCGATCCATATTCCTTCTTCGTCCCCTGTCCCGCCGTCCGGATTGTCCGGTTGCCGACGGCCTCATTTTCAAGACGCCGGCGACCGGCCCTTGCCGTCACTGCTGCGGCGGCGTTCCCTGTTGCGCGCCTGCCGCCCCGCCTTGCTGCTGTTGCTGGGCAGCCTGCGTCCTTTCCTCGGCAACGGCCCGCGCCTCGATCGCCTTGCTGTCCGCGTCGATGGTGGAGAGGCGCCGGGCGCGTTCCGCCGCGACCAGATCCTTCCAGCCTGCGCTGTCCGCCGCCTGCCGTTCCGCCTTGGCGAGCCGCGCCAGTTGCGCGAAACAGCCCGTGGCGCCGCCGCCGCCCACCGGCGAGCAGCTTTCGGTGCCGCTGCGGCCGACATATTCCATCGATCTCACCCGTTCGCCCCAGGCCTGGTGGCTCGGCTGGTTGGGGTCGCCGCGCAACGGCTCTGGAATGCGGTAGCGCTCTTCCTCGCCTTTGCGGGCGCAGACGACGATGTCGCTGCCCTGGCTTTGCGGGCAGGGGTCATCGCCATAGACGATGACCAGATTGACGCGTTCCGACCCGGTTTGCGCGGCAGGCGCCTCCTCCTTCGGCAAAGTCGGCCCCTGCTGTGCCAGCACGGGGGAGGCTGCGCCCAGCAAAAGCATGGCGGCGATCAGGCTGGTCTTCATCATGCTTCTCCTCAGATGCGCTTCGAAAGGGCGATGGCAGCGCGACAGCCCAGTCTGATGGCGCCGGACAACAAGGGGTAGGCCGGGGCCTGCTCCGCGCCATGGGCGATGGCGGCATCGCGATGCTCGACCTCCTCCGCCTGGAAATCCGCGATGGCAGTGGAGAGTTCCGGATCGTCCTGCCCCAATTGCTCGAGCTGTTCGGCATAATGGCGGTCGATCTCCGTCTCGATCGCCGCGGTGCAGGCCATGGCGGCGCGCGGCCCGATGGCGGCCGTTACCGCGCCCAGCGCGAAGCCCGCCACATTCCAGATCGGCTGGAGCGCCGTCGGCCGCCCACCCCGGCGCGCGATCATCGCGTCGAAATGCTTGCGGTGCCGTTCCTCCTGCGCGGCCATGCCGGCAATCAGGCGGGAATCGGGGTGCCGGTCGCCCATGACGGCCAGTTGCCCGGCATAGATGCGTGTCGCGCCAAATTCCCCCGCCTGGTCGACGCGCAGCATGGAGGCGCGCTCCGCATCGGTCACGCGGCGACCGGGGCGTGGAAAGTCCTTTGCGCTCATGCCTTGCTCCCTTTCCCAAGCAGCAATGCCAAGATGAGGAGCGCCGCCGCCCCCGACAAGAGGCCGTTATAGCCCGCCATCGAAATGCCGAACAGGCTCCAGGCCGCCACATCGCATCGGGTGATCGGCGTCGCCATGATCTGGTTGAGGATATCCGCGGGATTGCCGGCGGTCGGGCTGGTCGAGCAGGCGGTCAAGCCCTGCCACCAGCCATATTCCACCCCGGCATGGAACAGGCCGATGCCGCCGCTTATGCCGATGGCAAGGCCGGCGAGGCCAGTGAACAGCGCGCTGAAGCAAGCCCGGCCGCGCAGCGCATAGGCGATCAGCGCCAGCGGAATCGCGGCGAAATGGGCGTAACGCTGCCACCAGCACATCTCGCAGGGGTGCAGGCCGCCAAGGAACTGAAAGGCGTAGGCGCCGCCCAGCATGGCCAGGGGAAAGATCAGCGCCAGCGCGCGGGCAAGGGGCAGTGATTTCATATCGCCCGCTTAAACCGTCTCGCGCCTTTCGTCATGCTGAACTTGTGGCGGGGAACCTGTGAGGTGAAGCGGCGTGACGCATCGGCTTCATCCGACCTGCTCCTGCAAAGGCAGGAGCAGGTCGGTTTTCGCTATCAGCGCGTCGCCGGCTTGCGGGCAGGCGCTGCCTGGGCGACGGCCGCCCCCGGCTTTGCCGCCAGCCGTGCCAGCGTCTTCAGCGCATAGTCGAGCTGGAAATCGTCGATCCCCTTCTTCTTCAACTCCTCGGCCGTGGCGGCGAAGCGCGGATCCTCCTTGCCGTCCTCCTCCAGCGCCGCATTGTCGGTCTTGATCTCGTTGATCAGATGGCGGCGCAGGTCGCTTTCGCGGAATTTCGGCCGGTTCTTGTAATCGGGATCGCTCAACTGCGGCACCTTGACGTCCGGCTCGATCCCGCCTTCCTGCACGGAACGGCCGGAGGGCGTGTAATAGCGCGCGGTGGTGAGCTTGAGCGCGGTGGTGCTGCTGAGTGGCAGCATGGTCTGGACGCTGCCCTTGCCGAAGCTGCGCTCGCCCATCACCAGCGCGCGATGCTGGTCCTGAAGGGCGCCCGCGACGATTTCCGATGCGGAGGCGGAGCCCGCGTCCACCAGCACGATCACCGGCAGCCCCTTCGCGTCGTCGCCCGGCTTGGCATAATAGCGCTCGACATCGCCCTTGTTGCGGCCGCGCTGCGACACGATCTCGCCCCGTTCCAGGAAGGTGTCGCTGACCGACACCGCTTCGTCCAGCAGCCCGCCCGGATTGGAGCGCAGGTCAAGGATATAGCCGGTGGGCCTATGGCCCAGGCTCTTGTCGATGCTGCGGATCGCCTGGCGAACGTCGGCGCCGGTATTGGCCGAGAAGCTGACGATGTTGATGACGCCGATGCCGTTCTTCACTTCCCATTTCACGGGCTTCAGCTGGATGATCTCACGCGTCAGGGTAAGGTCGATCGGCTTGTCGCGGCCGGGGCGGACGATGGTCAGCTTGATCTGCGTGCCCGGCGCGCCGCGCATCTTGTCGACCGCCTCGTCCAGCGTGCCGCCATAGATGAGCTGCCCGTCGAGATGGGTGATATAGTCGCCCGCCTTGATCCCCGCGCGCCAGGCCGGGGTATCCTGCGTCGGCGCGATCACCTTGACCGCGCCGTCCTCCTGCGTGACGGAAAGGCCAAGGCCGCCATAGCTGCCCTCCGTCTGGGTCTTCAGATTCTGGAAATCGCGCGCGTCGAGGAAACTGGAATGCGGGTCCAGGCTGGCAAGCATGCCGTCGATCGCGCCCTTGATCAGCTTTTCATCGTCGACCTTCTCGACATAATCGCTGCGGACCTTCTGGAACACGTCCATGAACTCGTCGAGCGCCTTGTAGCTGCTTGCCTCCCCATCGGCGAGCGCCGCGGTGGTGGCAGGGATGAGCGCGAGCGCGCCAAGGGCGACGGCGCCCCGGAAGAAATTGGATTTCATGCGTGTCCTGAGTCCTGGCATCGAAGCGGCAGTATAGGGCATTTCCTCGCGGACGCAAAAATCTTGCGCATGCCCATGCTAAGCCGGCCGATGCCCCTTGCGCCATTTGGTGAACAGGTGCCGCGCCAGCATCGCGGGCGGCATCCTGAGCCAGTGGGACCGCAGATAGAAGGCGAAACGCAGCAGCTTTCGCCTTTCCCGGCCCCACCCGTCGCGCGCCAGCAGCCGGGCCATGACGATCCGGTCCCAGAACGTGAGCCGCGCCCCTTCGCCATAGAGCGCCATGGCCATGCGCCGCGCCTGCCGCACATGGGGCAGCAGGCCATGCCGCGCCGCCCGCGCCTCCAGCGCCGCTTCGTCGACGCCGTCGAGCAGGCAATATATGTCCCAGAGGTTGCGAAGTCCCCCGGCCAGGTCACCATCGGCCAGCAGATGCGCCGCCGCGTGACAGACCCGGTCCTCGGCGGACAGAATGGATAACTCGTTGGTAATGGAAACCGCCTGCGCGATCATCGCCGCCGCGTCGGGCGTCGGCCGCGCCGTCAGGGGCAGGACGGTATGATGCACGTCGATCATCCGGTCCCGCGCCGCATGGATCATCGGCGGCAGTTCATGCATCCATTGCCGGTAATAGGCATCGTCATAGGGGTCGTCCTTGACCCATTCCCATCCCGCGCCGATCAGCGCCTGTTCCACCCGATCCATGGCGTCGCGCGGCACCAATATGTCGAGATCGCCGATGAAGCGCCCCTGCCCGGCGCGCAGCCCCGCCGCCGCATAGGCCGTGCCCTTGAGCAGCACGACGGGCACGTCGAGTCCGGCAAGCGCCTCCGCCGCGCGATCCGCCTCCCACAATGCCTGCCGGCCCTCGCGCTCCGCATCCAGCCGGGCGTCCGCCAATATGGCGCGCACCGCCGGGGGCACGGGCCGATCGCCGATCCGCAGGGCGAGCGTGCCGATCAGCCGCTCTGCCCTGGCCATCGCGACCAGGGCGTTCCACCCGGCCGCATCCAGCGCCGTCACCCCGTCAGGGTCGCGCAAGGCCCGCGCCAGCAGCCGGGCGCTCATGCCAGTTCCTCCCAAAGCCGCTCGACAAGGGCGATGGCCTCTTCGCCCGACGGAAAGTCGATGGCACGCGCGGGGACATTGCGGACGAAACCACTCAATGCCGCGAAACCCGGCTCGCCCAGGACGACATAGTTGGTCGATGCCTGGGTCAGCCGCATGAAGACTTCGCCCTGGCCGACCGACCGCACATCCGCTTCATGGCCAAAGCGCGGGAACAGCAGCATGGCGGGCTGCGCGCCCTCCCCCATGCGCCCGATCGCGTCGCGGCGAGGAACGAGGTGGCGGATATCCCCCTTGGCCGTGCCGGCCAGCATGGGGCCCAGCCGCTCTGGCGGCGCGTCCGCCGCGAGGACATCGATCGCGCGGTTCTTGAGCGAGACGAGGCGCGGAAAGGGAAGGATCGCCCCCGTTTCCAGGTCGAGCAGCGCGAATTCGTCGCCCATCAGCCGCCAGCCGCGCTCACCCAGTTGC